>WNGE01003069.1_pt1 | contig 19906 bp, 10 predicted proteins | sample 5400651 | NCBI WGS metagenome assembly WNGE01 (sample SAMN13153370, study PRJNA577476) | soil metagenome | isolation source: 60 cm soil or saprolite under grassland replicate 2 | place: USA:California | collected 2016-06-15
CTGCTGGCCACCGCGACCGACGGCGTGGTGCAGGACAACTACCGAAACCACAGCGTCGCGCTGGACGCGGCCACCGGAGCACCCGTGGAGTCAGACCCCAACGAGGTCGTCCACCAGCGCCAGAGCCTCAAGCGCGTGGACGGCGTCTGGAAGGTCGTCGAGGTCATCGAGGAGCAACGATGAGAAGAAGCGCCCCGCTGCTGGCCGTGCTGCTGGCCGGCCTGCTCGTGCTTGCGCCCGCGCCAGCGCTGGCCTGGAAGCGTCCGCCCACGGTCAAGGTCACCATCGGCGAGGACCCCAACGGCGTGCCGATCACGATCGACAAGCGGCTGACCGACAACGGAGCCGCCGCGACCGGTCGCAGCGGTGGCGGCGGCGTGCCGTGCCGGTACACGCTGGCCAACATCGGCGAGGCGACCGCCGACCTGTTCAAGAACAAGCCCGCCGACGTGGCGCTGTTCAGCGTGACCTGCGGCACCTTCACTGATGTGCTGTTCCTGCGGATCGGGCCCGGCGGCCAGCCGATCATCCCCGGCTCGACCGTCGACCCCCGCCAGCTCGCGCTGTCGGCCCGCGACCGGCTGCCCGTGCCCACCGGCACGATCAGAGCCAACCCCGCCCGCGCGCTCACCGGCCTTGCGACCTGGCTCTGGTTCGACGGGTACCGCGGCCAGCCCCTGTCGAGGACCCTGCGCGCGTTCGGGGTCACGGTCGAGGTCCAGGCAATCCCGACCCACTACCGGTGGGACTTCGGCGACGGCGCCAGCATCATCACCCGCGACCTGGGCCGTGCCTTCCCGGCCCGCTCCAGCGTCACCCATACCTACCAGCGCGCCGCGCCCGCCTACACGGTCACCTGCACGTTCGCGTTCGCGGTGCGCTGGCGCGTCAACGGCGGGCCGTGGGCGCCGCTGGCCCCGATCAGCCGGCAGGCGCGGGTGCTTTTGCCGGTGACGCAAAGCCAGACGGTGATCGGCCAATGAGGTTGAGCTGATGCTCCGCCGCGCCGCCTCCGCGCTCGGGCTGGCCGTCGCCGTCGCCGGGCTGCCGTTCGTACTGGTGGCCGCGGCCGGCCCGCCGAGCCTGGAGGGGCTGCCGACCTGGGCGTGGCTGCGGACCGGCATGCATAACCAGTACCTGCCGCTGGACCCGCTGCTGCGGCTGCTCGCCCTGCTGACCTGGCTGCTGTGGCTGTACCTGGCGCTCACCGTCGCCCTGCGCACCCTCGCGGTGGTCGCCGCCCGGCTGCACCTTGCCGGATCGGGCGCCCTGCTGGCAGCGACCGAGTGGCTCACCCTGCCACGCCTGCGCTACCTGGTCGACGCCGCCATCGGGATGAGCCTGCTGGCCTCCAGCGTCAGCCACCCCACCATCGCCTCTCCTGCGCATTCAGCCCCCGCCGTCTCATCGCACGGCGTCGCGGCATCCCCGGCAGCCTGGGCACGCACCCGGACCCTGCTGGACGTCGCCACCCCACCCGGCGTCATGGGGCGCAGCGTGGACGAGGACCGCCCCGACCAGGCCACGCAGCCCGCCGACCCGTCCGCGCCAGACCCGCCCGCGGCGGCCCGCACGCGGGACGCCACGCCGGCACCGCCGACCTATGTCGTGGCCCCGGGCGACTCGCTGTGGCAGATCGCCGAGCGGCAGCTCGGTGACCCCTTGCGCTGGCAGGAGCTGTGGCAGCTCAACCGCGACCGGCGGATGCCGGACGGGCGCACCCTGCACCGCCCAGGGCTGATCCTGCCCGGCTGGGTCCTGCGACTGCCTGCCGACGCCGCCCGCGCCGCCCCGCCCGCGACGGTCCCGCCCGCCGCAGCCCCCGGACCGCCACCCACCCACAGCCCACCGCCCCGCGCGCACGGCCCTACCGCGACCCGGCCGCCTCAGCCCCAGACGCGCGAGCCCCCGCCAGCTCAACCCCAGGGCAAGGAACGCCACCACGAGCACCTCACCGGATCGGCAGCAGACCACGACGGACAGCCGCCCCGCAGCCATGTCGTCGAGCTGCCATCGGGAGCGGTCGTCGGCCTGTCGCTGGCGCTGGCGATCAGCGCCGCGCTCGCCGCGGCCCGCCTGCACCGACGCCGACGCTGGCAGCCCGCCGACCCCGCGCCCGGCATCAGCCACACCGACCCGCTGGTCACCGACACCGTCCGTCGCCTACACCACGCCGCGCGCACCGCCACCGCAGCAGGCGAACCGGACGACGAGCAGGACGACAACGACCAGACGCTGGCGCCCCGGGCAACGGAAGCGCCGCCGGCAGTCCCGCCGACCCAGACCCTTCCGGGCCCCCTCGGCGTCGTCGCGGTCGGCCATCGAGACGGCAGCGAGGTCACCCTCGACCTGCCCGCCACCGGCGGGCTCGCCCTCACCGGTCCCGGCGCGCCAGCAGCCGTCCGCGCCCTGGTCGTGACAGCGCTTGCCAGCGGCCCGCAGCACGCCGTCGAGGTCATCCTGGCCGGCGCCGACCTTGCCGACAGGCTCCTCCCCGACCGTCCCACCGTGCCCGGCCTCACCATCGCCCGCGACCTGGACGGAGCGCTCCGTCACGTGGAGGTCGAACTGCTCGAGCGCACCCGCCTGCTCGACGACGCCGATGTCACCACCTTGGCCGAGTTCACCGCCAGCAATCCCGCCGAGCCGCTCCCGCTCCTGGTCCTGGTCGCCGAGACCCCGCCGCCGATCCTCGCCGGCCGCCTGACCGCCGTCCTCGAAACCGCCCGCCCGCTCGGAATCGGCGCCGTCGTCCTCGGCGAAGCTCCAGGGATTTCAGCCCTCACCGTGAGCGCCGACGGCGATGTCGATGCCGGCGACCACGAGCTGCCCGCCTCCCTCCAGCCCCTCACCACCGTCCGCCTGTTCACCCTCGGCCCCGACCAGGCCCGCGAAACGCTCCAACTGTTGGCAACCAGCCGCGGCGAGCAGCCCCCACCCCCACCGCCGCTCGAGGACGCCGCCGCCCCGCTTCCTACCGCACCGCAGTCCGTCCCGGATGCTGACGACACCCAGGCCATCGTCATCGAGCCGAGCCCAGCGATCCAGCCGACCCCCGCCCTTGAGGCTGGCGCCGGGGGAGCGGCCGCCGAGCCGCCGATCCAGGTCCGCGTGCTCGGCCCGATCCGCATCGAAGCCGGCGGCACCGAGATCCACACCGGCCTCCGCGCCAAAGCCCGAGAACTACTGGCACTCCTGCTCATCCACCCCAACGGTATCGCCGCCGAGCTCGCCGTCGAGACCCTCTGGCCCAACGCCCCACCACCCCGCGGCGCAGAACGACTCCAGCCTCAAGACCGCCGCCAGCCTGGAGGACAAGCAAAGAGTCGTCACCTACGCCGGGCGCCAGTACACCATCGACGCCAACCTCATCGGCTGCGACCTATGGCGCTTTCAAGCCGCCCTCGCGACCGCCGCCAGCGCCACCGACCCCTCGGCATTGGCCGCCGCGCTCAGCCGCGCGGTCAACGCCTACAACGGCTCCTTCGCCGAAGGCGAACGCCTCGAGTGGGTCGAAGCCCCCCGCGAGGACCTCCGCCGCCGCGCCATCAACGCCGCCACCCGCCTCGCCGAGTTCCACCAGCAGGCCGGCCACCTCGACCCAGCCCTCGCCACCCTCGAACAAGCCGTCATCTGGGACCCCCACGCCGAAGAGCTCTACCGGCGCATCATGCGCCTGCAAGCCGCCCTCCACCGCCCCGACGCCGTCCAACGCACCTACGACCAGCTCGCCGCCCGCCTCGACGACCTCGACGCCGAACCAGACGACACCACCCGCCAGCTCGTCAACGAGCTGCTCGGCTCGACTATCCACAGGCCATCTCGAGCTACCGGTATTCGTGACGAATAATCGGCGTCTTCGGGCCATCAACGAACTCCACGCCATCGATGTCCGGTGTCGATAACCAGAACTACTTCTCGCTCTTGAAGCCTCGTAGCCCGGATGTCCCGCCGTTCCATCGCAGGGATACTGGGAGGGTTGGGCGAATGATGACGGTTTGAGTGTCTGCTACTGCTGGTGGCGGTGAAGCACCCGCCGTGGTCGCCGGCCCGGACAAGGGAGGTCGCCGCGCCCTTTCCTGTGGACTCCCTGCCTGAATGGCGCGAGCTGCGACGCCTCCGCCGACCGAGCACGACGATGATAGGGATGACGGTGAGATCGGTAGGCCCTTCCACATGCTCGATCCGGTCGCCGAGGCAGCACGTGACCGCCTCGGACGTGGCCGCACCGTCGCATGGTCTGGCTGCAAGTCCATTGTCGCCCTGGCCCCGCCGATACGGTGGGGCGTGTCAACGTGTTCATCGTATGCTGGCCCGGACGCCGAGTGGGCGTGCTGGATTGCCCCTCAGTTTGGGATGATGCTGGGATGGAGCGTCTCGAGAACCCGATTCTTAACTCGCCGTACGACCCGCCGGCGCAGCATTTTGTGCTCGGCCCGTACGGCCCGACCGGCGAGGTGAAGGTCGGTCGTCGGCTCAGCGAGTCCTTCATTCCAGTGCCGGTAGGTCGGCGTCGCCGCGCGGCCGCGAAGCCGGAAGTCGAACAGCAAGAACTCGACTTCGACGTCACTGGCGAGCGGCGGGAAGTCAACTCCCTCATCAATGACGTCCGCGTCCGAGTCGACCGGTGGCGTAGCTACGACTACCCGGGTGTCACGCCGGTGACCCGCAAGCTCCTCCAGCACTGGGCAGACCCGACGCGGGAGGACCGTGTGCTGTTCTGTCAGCGGGAGGCAGCGGAGACGGCGATCTACCTTGCTGAGGTTGCCGGTCGCCGGGGTGAGCCGGACTTTCGTACTCGGGTCGACCAGGAGAACCGCACGCACAACGACGGACTGCCGCGCGTCGGCCTCAAGATGGCGACCGGCACGGGCAAGACGATCGTGATGGCGATGCTGATCGCTTGGCAGACGGCCAACAAGGCATTCAGTCCCCGGGACGCTCGGTTCACCAACCGCTTCCTGATCGTCACCCCCGGCATTACGATCCGCGACCGGCTGCGGGTCCTGCTGCCTGCCGATGACGGCAACTACTACCGCGAGCGTGACCTGGTCCCGCCTGACCTCTGGCCCACTCTGGCTGACGCATCCATCTCCATCACGAACTTTCACGCCTTTCTGCTTCGTGACGCCAAGGAGATCCGAGGTATCGCTGGCAACACTCGGAAGCTCCTGACCGCCGGGAAGGCCGTCGATCCGTTCAAGGAGACCGCTGAGCAGATGGTCGAGCGGGTTCTCCGCGACCTGGCTGGGCGGGGCAGGGGCGAGATTGTCGTGTTCGACGACGAAGCACACCACTGCTACCAGGACAAGCCGCTGGACGCCGGCCGACTGGACGCCGAGGCGAAGGAACGCAACGAGGGCGCGCGGGTCTGGTTCCGGGGCTTGCGCGCCATCTCACGCAAGATCGGCGTCAAGGCGATCTACGACCTGTCCGCCACGCCCTTCTACCTTGGTGGCTCCGGCTACCAGGAGGGCTACATCTTCCCGTGGGTCGTCAGCGACTTCTCGCTGATGGACGCGATCGAGTCGGGGATCGTCAAGGTGCCTCGCGTCCCGGTCGACGACGACGCTACTGGCAAGCTGCCCACCTACCTGGCTCTTTGGGAGCATGTCGGCGACGAGTTGCCGAAGCGGGCCGGTCGCAAGGCCGCATCCGACGCGGGGTGGGTGCCGCCGCTCGAGCTGGAAGGGGCCATGCGCAGCCTCTACCGCAGCTATGCCCGGCACTTCACCCAGTGGCGCGAAGACCTCCAAGCGCTCGGCGAGCCACCGCCGGTGTTCATTGTCGTGTGCCCGAACACGATCGTGTCGAAGCTGGTCTACGACTGGATCGCCGGCCAACAGGTGGAGCATGCCGATGGCCAGGTCGCGCTGCGGCCTGGGCAGCTCGCCCTGCTCTCCAACGTCGACGACGGCCGCTGGGTCGACCGCCCGCGGACGATCCTGATCGACTCCGCGCAGCTCGAATCGGGCGATGCCATGAAGGAAGACTTCAAGGCGGCCGCCGGGCGCGAGATCGAGGTCTTCAAGGCCGAGTACCGACGCCGCAGCCCGGGCGCCGATGTCGACAAGCTGACCGACGAGGATCTGCTGCGCGAGGTCATGAACACCGTCGGGAAGAAGGGCAGGCTGGGTGAGCACGTCCGCTGCGTGGTGTCGGTGTCGATGCTCACCGAGGGATGGGACACCAACACCGTGACCCACATCCTGGGCATTCGCCGTTTCGGCAGTCAGCTTCTTTGCGAGCAGGTGGTCGGTCGAGGGCTGCGACGGCGCAGCTACGCACCCAACTCCGACGGCCGGTTCGAGCCCGAATATGCGGAAGTCTATGGTGTCCCGTTCGCCTTCCTCCCCAGCGACCGGCCGATCAAGCCGGCGCCGCCGGCGCGGCCAGCAGTGGAGATCCGCGCGCTGGACGAGCGCCTGCCGCTGCGGATCACCTTCCCGAAGCTGGACGGCTATCGGGTCGAGGTACCTGAGGAGCCGATCGTCTTCGACCACGAGTACGCCGAGAGCCTTCACGTCGACCGGGACCTGCTTGCCACCTGGACCCAGACCGCGGGCGTGCTCGGAGACGTCGATGAGCAGGAGCTCGACGAGGTGCGCGGCGCCCGGTTCCAGCAGGTTGCCTATGCGGTCGCCGCCGACGTGCTGCGCCGCAAGTTCCCGGGCCACGACGGGGCCACGAAGCCGTGGCTGTTTCCCGCGCTGGTCGACGTCACCAAACGCTGGCTTGACCCCGAGTCGGAGCTCGTGACGTTCGCCCCGGATACCCCGGTCGGTTCGCTCCTGCTGGCCGAGCCGTGCGCCGGGGCCGCCGAGGCCGTGTTCAACGCCGTTGTCCGCTACCCCGACGCCCGCCGGGAGATCCTGCTGCCGATCATCCGCCGCTTCGATGCCATGGGCTCGACCGACGACGTCGCCTTCCTCACCCGCAAGGTCGTCATCGAGGCCACCAAGTCCCACGTGAGCCATGTCGTGCTCGACGGCCCGAAAGGCAACACCTGGGAGGAGACCGTCGCTGGTCTGCTCGAGGCCGACGATCGGGTGGCGGCCTACGTGAAGAACGACCACCTCGGCTTCACCATCCCCTACCTGTGGGAGGGCCGCGCTCACCAGTACGTCCCTGACTTTCTGGTCCGCCTCGTGGACGAGCCGGGCGACGTGACACGAACGCTGATCATCGAGGTGTCGGGCGGCCGCAAGAGCCCAGGGCCGACCGCGGTCAAGGCGACGACGGCTCGCGACCAGTGGTGCACCGCGGTCAACAATCACGGTGGGTTCGGCAGGTGGGGCTATCTTGAGATCACGACGATGTTGCAGGCCGAGCAGGCTCTCCGTGTCGCCATTGGTCTGTTGCGCGCCGACGCTTCGATTGTGGGCGATCCAGACCGGATGCCAATCCGATGAGGAGCCGCTGATGTCGCCCCGCAAAAAAGCGACGGCCGGGCCGACGCCGGTCGACGCCATCGTCCACGCGGACAAGCGGGCGAACCTGCCGACCGCTGACGCCTACGAGTTCGTGACCCCCGAGATCGAATCGCCCGTCACGGTCACCTATCCCCGCGAGATCTACTCGCCGATGCTGGTGTGGCAGGGCAAGGAGCTCCTCGACGACCAGGACCTCGAGGCGGACGCTCCGCCCATCTACATCCAGGAGAAGGTCGATCCTCGGGCACTGATCGAGCACCTGCGAGAGACAGCCAAGACTGGGGAGATCGAGCCAGAGTTCACGCTTTTCGACACGTTCGATGGTCTCGGGGATCTCGACCTCGTCGAGTTCTACCGGCACGAGGCCAACTGGTCGAACCGCATGATCCTCGGCGACTCGCTCCAGGTGATGGCCAGCCTCGACAGCCGGGAGCGCCTCGGCGGCAAGGTCCAGATGATCTATGTGGACCCGCCCTACGGCATCAAGTTCGGGTCCAACTGGCAGGTCTCTGCTCGCAAGCGCGACGTCAAGGACGGCAAGGTCGAGGACATCGCCCGCGAGGTCGAGCAGATCAAGGCCTTCCGCGACACCTGGGAGCTGGGCATCAACTCGTATCTCACGTACTTGCGGGACCGGCTGCTCGTGTCGCGCGATCTGTTGACGGAGAGCGGGAGCATCTTCGTCCAGATCGGCGACGAAAACGTCCACCTCGCGCGGTCGTTGATGGACGAGGTCTTCGGCAGCGAGAACTTCATCTCGTTGATTTGCTTGCGAACAACGGGCGGTGCCGGCAGCTTCGCTGGCGGCACGAACGTTCTTCCTGCGGTGAGCAGCTTCCTGCTGTGGTACGGCCGCGATCTTGAGAGCATCAAGTACCGGCAGATCTACGCTGACAAGACCGCGGGCGTGGCAGCGGGTGAGCTCTACTCGCTAGTCCGCACACCAGACGGCAAAGAGCGGCGGGCAACTGCGGACGAGTTGTCCGGCAAGGCCCTACCGAACGGCGCTCGATTCTTCCGGCCCGACAACCTTGTGTCACAGACCACGAGGACGGGCCAGACGACTGTTTTCCCCGTGGAGGTCGACGGCCGTACGTATATGCCGAGAGGCGGAGGGTGGAAGACGAACCGCGAAGGGATGGGTCGTCTCCTGGCTGCCAGGCGCGTCCGCCCAACGATCGGATCGACCGTCCAATACGTGCGCTTCTTGGATGACTTCCCGGCGGTACCTCTCAACAACATCTGGGCTGACGTCGGGACTGGTTCGTTCACTGACCCGAAGGTCTATGTCGTGCAGACGAACACCAAGATCGTTCAGCGCTGCATCCTGATGACGACCGACCCGGGCGACCTCGTGCTGGACCCCACCTGCGGTTCTGGAACCACGGCGTACGTTGCTGAGCAGTGGGGCCGGCGGTGGATCACGATCGATACGTCCCGGGTGGCGCTCGCGCTTGCGCGACAGCGGCTGATGGGCGCTCGGTTCCCGTACTACGTGCTGCGCGACTCTGTGGAGGGGCGGGCGAAGGAGGCGGAGCTAGCGGCGACGCCGCTGGCTCCGGCAGAGGTAACCAATGACATCCGCCAGGGGTTCGTGTACGAGCGGGTGCAGCATGTGACCCTCAAATCGATCGCCAACAACCCGGACATTAAGGAGGGCATGAGCCGGGAGGAGATCAATGCCACCATCCGCCGCCATGCCGAATTTGAGGAGCTGGTGGACAAGCCCTACGAGGATCGGCGCAAGGTCCGGGTGACTGGGCCGTTCACCGTCGAGAGCCTGTCACCGCACCGGTCACTGGCATTCGCTCTTGCTACCGAGCCGGCGTCGGAGCGGGAGGCTGCGGTGGACCCCGACGCCCCCGCCTTCGAGCAGACCATTCTGGAGAACCTGCGAGCGGCTGGGGTGCAGAACGGCCGGCGAGCCGAACGCCTCACCTTCGATGATGTTGAGTCCTACGCCGGTAGCTACGTCCAGGCGGTCGCGATCCGGGGCAACGCCGAGGTGGGCACGCCGGCCCGGGTCGGGATCTCGATCGGACCACAGTACGGCACCGTGTCGCCCAGCTTCGTCAAGGGTGCCGCCCGGGAGGCGAGTAAGGCGACCGACCTGGACCTGCTGTGCGTGCTCGGTTTCGCCTTCGACCCGCAGGTTCTCGGCGCGGCTGAGGAGTTCCTCGCCAGCGACGAGAGCTTCAACGTGGCCGCCGAGCGGGCCCTCGGGCGCATCCCGGTCTTGCTTGTGCGGATGAATGCCGACCTGCTGATGGGCGAGGAGCTGAAGAAGACCGGCGCCGGCAACCTCTTCACCGTCTTCGGCGAGCCCGACATCGAGGTGCGCGAGATCGGCGCCGGCGAGCTGGTCGTGGAGGTGAAGGGTGTCGACGTGTACGACCCCACGACCGGCGAGGTCCGCAGCGGCGGGGTCGACCAGGTCGCGTTGTGGATGATCGACACCGACTACGACGAGGAGTCGTTCTTCGTGCGCCACTGCTACTTCACCGGCGGCCAGGATCCCTACAAGCGGTTGAAGCAGGCGCTGAAGGCAGACATCGACGAGGACGCGTGGGCCACGCTGAATCGCACCGAGTCGCGCCCGTTCCCACGGCCGAGCACGCGAAAGCTGGCGGTCAAGGTCATCAACGACTACGGCGATGAGGTCGTGAAGATCTTCGAGGTCTGAGGGCGACTCACGCTCGGTGCTTCATCCTGGGCAGCGGCTGGACCGGTTGGGGTGGTCGGTTTCCTATCGGTACATGCTGTGACGCAGCGAATCGGTCACCAATGCTCTCACAGCTTCGCGAAACGACACACGGTTCTAACCTCGCAACTGCGGCACCGCGGACCGGGCGATGGGGTGTAGTCCCCGACGCGAAGTCGGTCGGCAGCCTCATGCACTTTGGCCTCCGCCGACTCAACGGCGGCGTCATTGACATCGACTGTCACGCGGACGCCGGCCTTGAGGTCGTGGACGTAGGCACCCCTGACGTCGAGCCCCTCGCGCCGGCCCGCGTCCGCATAGACCTGGAGCTGAAGACCATGCTCCGCGCCGACCGTCGTAGACGTCTTGTAGTCCAAGATGGCGAGCGCGGTCGGCACTCCCCCCTCACGGTCGAGGATCACGTCTGCTCGGCCGACGACGGTGATGCCGTCCAGGTGCAGCTCGAAGGGCCGCTCGGTCTCCCAGATCCGATGCAGGTCATCGGCGTGGGTGGTGGCGTACTCGACGATGAGCCGCCGGGCGGCGTCCTTGAGCTGACGGTGGGCGGGCTTGTTGGCGGTCGGGAGGAAGAAGCTGGCGTTGAGGATAGCGTCGATCTCAGCGCCGGTCGGGACCTCGCCCGTGGCCTGCGTTCGGTCGGCGACGGTGCGCAAGACATGGTGCACGGCCTTGCCGTAACCCAGCTCAGGGGCGAGCCGGGGCTGGAATCCGAGCAGGTTGCGGAGCCGGTAGGCCAACGCGCAGTCGAGGAAGGCGGCAAGCTCGCTGTAGGTGAGCTCGATCGTTTGGTCGGCGCCGCCCGTGCTGTCGATCGGCGGGGGCACGACGGTAGCCGGGTCGAGCTCATGATGTTGCAGCTCGCGGTAGTAGGGGCTGGCGCCCACTGCCCTGGTGGTCACTCGATCGTGCCGCGAGATCGACACCCAATCCCGAGCTCGTGTGAGCGCGACGTAGAAGAGCCGGCGCTCGTCGGCATCGCTGCCCTCGTACCGGTCGGCGGCGAACCTCGTGCGGGGGACGAGCCAATCCTGGACCTCGCCGGTACGGGTCGTGGGGAACCGGTTGGCGGTCATGGAGGGGATATAGACGACTGGCCACTCGAGACCCTTGGCTCGATGGACCGTCGTGAGGTCGACGGCATTGAGCTCGTAGTCAGCCTCACCGTCGAAGCCTTCATACGCGCCCTGCGCGTAGTTGACGATGTGAATGGCGAGGTTGCGGTAGTACCAGTCGCCGCGGTCCTGCCCGCCGACCTGCTCACCGGGCATAGCGGCGTCTGGCCGGGCACGGCGACGAACGGACTCGTAGTCAGCGAGAAGAGCAGTGAATCGAGCGAGCGTGCCAAGCCGGTTGACCGCGAGCGGATCGCTCAGATCCCAGGAGCGAACGTTGAGCTCCGCGAACAGCTCGTACAGCTCCCCGACGAGGTCGGCGGTGCGGTCTTTGCGGGGTACGGCGTCGCGCCACTCGTGGAGGAAGCGACGCAGCCGGTTACGGGCCGGACCGTCGAGGTCGAAGGCAGCTTGGTACTCGTCGAGGAGATCGGTCTCGTCCACGGCCGCGCCGGGTCCCCGCACAGGCCGCCAATCGACGCCAGTTATCCAGGCGAACGTACGCCCGAGGACCTGGGCATCCCGCTGGTCGAACAGTCCAGTCCGTCCTCCCGGCTGCACGGGGATGTCGAAGGTGGCGAACGTGTCCACCAGGCATCTGTAGGCAGCACGCCCACGCACGAGGACGGCGATGTCTCGGTGGGGCACGCCCTCGTCGTTGAGGTCGAGGACCATCTGCGCGACCCATCCCGCCTCGCGCTGCTCGTCGCTGGCGTGCCAGACCGCCACCTCGGTGCCGCCGCTTGGCGGCCGGTGCGTCGCCATGGTCTTGGCGATGCGCCCGGGGATCGTGGTGGCGAAGGCGTTCGCGGCGTCGATGATCCCGGGTCGGCTGCGTCGGTTCGTCGTGATCTCGAACGTGGTGACATTCGGGTACCGGTCGACGAAGGTCACGATGTTGGCGACGTCGGAGCCACGCCACTGGTAGATGGCCTGGTCATCGTCGCCGACGACGCAGAGCTCAACAGCGGGGCCGGTCAGCAGCTCGATGAGCCGCTCCTGCGCGGGGTTCACATCCTGGTACTCGTCGACGATCAGATGGCGCAGCTCGGCCTGCACCGAAGCCAGCACAGGCTCACGCTCCAGCTCGCGTACAGCACGTACGACCTGCTGACCGTAGGTGAGCAGCCGGTATCGCTCCAGCGTGTCCAGATAGTCCAGGAGCACCGCGCGGAAGGGCTCTGGCATCGCGTCGGGGTCGAGGAGCTCGTTCTCGACGACGTCGACGCTGCGCAAGAAGCGATCGATCGATCCGAACAGCCGGCCGCGCGGGTCGAGCCGCTTCAGGTCGAGGCGCGTGGCCTCGCGAGCCAGGAAGGCCGTCAACTGGTGATCGTCGAGGACGTCGTAGGTCTCGTAGCGCGGGACGTGTGTCTGGAGAAGCCGGAAGCAGTAGGCATGGATGGTGCCGACGAACAGCCCGCCGAGCTGGTCGAGCGCCGCCCGGCCCAGCCGGTCTTCGGTCCGCTCGGCGATCCGCTGTCGAAGTTCGTCCGCCGCGCGTTCCGTGAACGTGAATGCGACGATGGCGCCAGCAGCGACGCCGTCAGCGAGAAGGTCGGCAATGCGCTGCGACACGACCTCGGTCTTGCCCGATCCGGCCGACGCGATGATCTGCAGATGACTGCCGCGGTGCCGAACCGCGGCGAGCGCGGCACCTTCAAGCCGCGGTCCGCTCACGACTTACACCGGAGCTGCCCGGCCGGACCCGTCATGGCACCCTGCTCCAAGCGCTTCAAGCGCTTCAAGCGCTTCATACGGCTACCGCTAATCCCTCTAAAGGGGTAGAGGGCAGACTCTACCCAAGCAACGACGGTAGCGCCATGGATGGCAGATCGGACGTAGCGAAGGCATGCCGATCCGAGTCGTGCCTTGTCCGGCCTCGATGCCCGGCAGTATTCGGCACGAATAGACCCACGCCAGGCCGTGGCGGCTGTGGTACCTGAGGTGCTGTATTCTTCCGCCCACTGTCATGGTCGAAGCGGACAGGATGGGCTATGGGGGGTCGAGGTAGCGCCGCCGAGGGGTCAAGCAGGACGGCTGCCGCGCTTACCGTTGGGGAGTTCGTTCGGCTCCACCATCTGCGGGCGCCGAACCTGATGTGGTTTCTTGGCGCCGGGGCCTCGGCGGCGGCTGGCATCGCGACGGCCGGGCAGATGATCTTGGAGTTCAAGCGCCGCCTGTACTGCTCAGAGAACAACATCCCGGCGCCAGCCGTCGACCTGGGTGATCCGGTGCTACGCCAGCGGCTGGAGCGGTACTTCGATGATGATCCGGCCTACCCGCGCCTCGGGGCCGCGGATGAGTACGCGGTGCTGTTCGAGCGGACCTATCCCGATGAGGAGGACCGTCGCCGCTATCTCGACAGTGCGATGGTCGATGCCACGCCGTCGTATGGGCATTTGGTCTTGGCAGCGCTGTTTCGCCTGGGGAAGGCCAGCGTGGTGTGGACTACCAACTTCGACCAGCTCATTGAGACCGCGACCTCTCGGCTGTTTGGGACGACTACCAAGCTGACGGTGGCGGACCTTGAGCGACATGAGCGGGCGCAGCGGGCGCTGGCTGACTTACGGTTCCCGTTGCTGGTCAAGCTCCATGGCGACTTCCACTCCACTCGGCTGAAGAACACCCCCGCCGAACTTCAGGATCAGGACGCGAAGCTACGCGCGGCGTTACTTGAGGGCTGTCGTCGGTTTGGCCTGGCGGTGGTGGGCTATAGCGGTCGCGACGATTCGGTCATGGATACCCTTCTCGCGGCTCTTGCTGCTCCTACGCCGTTCCCCCATGGGCTGTTCTGGTTTGTCCGGCACGGTGAGAGCCCGCCAGAACGGGTCGCCGAGCTGCTTGACCGTAGCCACGAGGCCGGGGTCAAGGCGCATCTGATCGAGATCGAAGCGTTCGACGAGTTGTTCGGCAGGCTGGAGGGCTTGTTCGAGTTCCCCGCCGACGTGCGTGCAGTCATCGAGAAGGCACGGCCTTCCAGGCGGCTGGTCCCCTCGCCCGTCCCCAGTCGGGGGCCCGGACTGTTCCCGGCCGTCCGGCTCAATGCGCTACCGCTGCTTGAGGTTCCTCGCTCTGCTCGATTGGTTACCTGTGGCATCGGTGATACAGGGCAAGCAAGGGAGGCGATCAAGGCCGCCGATGTCCAGGTTCTAGCGGCCCGCCGTACCGATGGGGTGATCGCCTTCGGCAGCGATGTCAACATCCGCAAGGCGTTCGAGCCGTCCGGCATCACTGGCATGGGGCTCGCCTCGATCGAACTCGACCGGTTCCATAGCCCCGAGTCCGCGGATCTGGGTCTGTGCTACGACGCCATTACGACGGCTCTTGGACGCGAGCGACCCCTGGTCGGGCTCAAGCGTCGACGTCGACATGTCCTGGTCGTTCCATCGAACAAGACGAAAGACCCCGCGCTGGCCCCGCTCCGCAAGGCGCTCGGCAAGCTCAGCGGCCAGGTGGCCGGCACGCCGCTTGGCTGGGCAGAGGCTCTCAAGGTCCGTCTTGAGTATCGCTTTTGTCGCTGCTGGCTGCTGCTCGAGCCCACTGTGTGGGTATCGCGCGACCCTGATCCAGAGCGCCGCCCGGACTACGACCAGCAACGTATGACCTTCATCCGCGAGCACCACGTGCGCCGCTACAACCGCGAGTGGAACACCTTGCTTCAGGCATGGGTCGATGTGCTCACCGGCGGGGCATCCACCATCGACTTGCACGCCTTCGGGCTCACCAGCGAGCCGGGCATCGATGCCTGCTTCCGTCTTGCAAGGCAGACTGCTTATTGCTGGTCGCAGCCCAACGACCCGGCCGGGGGGAGGCAGACCTGATGGTGCAGATCGACTCCAACACGACTGCGTTCCCGGCCTTCCAGGTGCTCCCGGAGCCGCAGCTCGTCTTCGACCCGATCGACCCTACCCAGCGCCACCTACACCCCTTGCAGGGCCTCACGAAGTTCGGCCCCTACAGCAAGCGGCTGCTCGGCTTGTCGCTGTCGACTATTCGGCTGGCGACTGTGACGCCAGCCGGTGAGACCGGCAAGCTGGCTGGCCTTATCAAGGAACTCGCCACACCCCAGAAACCGCGCGAACGTCGGGCGTACCTCCCGAAGTTCCCTGGCTTCCCCGAGGTCTTCGGTGCGCAGCTCACCCTGGCCAGCGCGAGCACCCAACTTGAGCTGCCCGCCGAACTAGACGAGGCCATCCAGTGCGACCGTGACCCACACCGCAGCCTGGCCGAAGCCCTCGGCCGTGCGCTCGGCCAGCTCGACCAACATCGCACCGGCTTCGACGTGGCTGCGATCTACCTACCATCCCGCTGGGAAGCGGCCTTCACCGGCCGCGCCGACGAAGACTTCGACCTGCACGACTACGTCAAGGCCATCGCTGCCAGCCGGAACCTCACCACACAGATCATCCGCGAAGACCAAGCGCTGGATTACTTTTGCCGCTGCAGCGTCGGCTGGCGGCTCGGCATCGCGCTCTACGCCAAGGCCGGCGGCACGCCTTGGAAGCTTGCCGACATGGAACCCGACACCGCCTACATTGGCCTGTCTTATGCGCTCCGACCAGACAGCACTGGCCTGCCGCGCTTCGTGACCTGCTGCAGCCAGGTCTTCGACGCCGACGGCGGTGGGCTTGAATTCATCGCCTACGAGGCAGAAGTCGCCACCATGGAAGGGGACAACCCCTTTCTCGGCCGTGCTGACATGCGCGCGGTGATGGCCCGCAGCGCTCGGCTCTACCAGGACCGCCACGCCGGTCGACTGCCACGCCGGCTCGTGGTCCACAAGACCACCGCGTTCAAGGAAGATGAGATCGACGGCTGCTTCGACGCCTGGAACGCGGCCGGCAAGCGCGAGATCGAGCTCGTCCAAGTCCAATCCAGCTCGGCATGGCGAGGTGTCCGCCTCTTGAAGCCCCGATGGAGGAGTGAGCGGAGCCGGCCTGACCCGTACCCGGTCCACCGCGGCACTATGGTCTACCTGAGCGGCACCGAGGTCTTGCTGTGGATCCAGGGCAATGCACCGACCGCGGTCGGCGGCGCGGATTTCTTCAAGGAGCAGCGTGGCATCCCCCGCCCCCTGCTGCTGACACGCCATGCAGGCCAAGGCCCCGCCTCCGAGTTTGCCCGCGAGGTGCTGGCGCTCAGCAAGATGAACTGGAACAACGACGCGCTGTACGACTATCTGCCGACAACTCTCGACTACGCGAAGACTCTCGCACGAACGCTCAAGCGAATGCCCGCGATTGACTCTCGACCCTACCCTTTCCGCCTGTTCATGTAGCGCGCTATGTCCCCGTGACAGATCGCCCAAGGGGCGGCACCGCCCAACAGCTCACGAGCACGTCGCCCGATCCTCTCGGCGCGAGTTGTTGCTGACCTGTTGGTCCTTCGACGAGGAATGGGTGGCTTGCGTGTTGGTGGGCGGCTCGACCCGATCGGCTCGGCGCCTACCCGCTTGGCGCGACAAGGGTAGTGATTGGGATACGATACGCATAAGGAGGCCCAGTAAGCGACTAACTGGCTCCTACAGGACGCAGTGGGCGAAACGGAGTCGGCTCTTGCTCTTCACGCACCTTGCCAGGCTCTTCGTGATCCCGATCGTCGTGGTGGCCGTTGAGCTGTGGGCCACGGTCGAGACGCGACTTCGGCGTCCCGGGAGTAGAAGCCGTCTGACAAGGGAGGATTGGGTGTTCGGCCTAAACTGGATGGCTGGCGCCGTGGTTTCGCTACTCATCTTCGCAAGCGACCGGACCATGGCTCATCTGAGAACGCCCCCGGTGAACGCGGAACTGGAAAGGTCTTTCATACACTTCCTCCTCAACTCCACAGCAATATTTGTGTTGGGGGTCGCCACCATGGTGGTCGTACCTAAAGTCATAGCGAAACGCGGTTATTCACGACCGGGACGGGGGCACAAGAAGGAGTTGACGTTGGGGTGGGGCATCATGTTCCCCAACGTGGTGGGGATGCTCCTGCTCGTAGCGGCTTCTTCCATCGGCGTTACCAGTTCCTAGGCTCCTATGCGCCGGCTCGACGTCGATACGATACTGGCGGCCATCATCACGATGACCGCTTTGGCAATCGCCCTGGCGAACTTTGGAGCAAACTGGGCGCTTGGCTCTCTCGGAGTCATTGCGTTGACGCTCGTTGTCATCCTCTTGAGCAGGCGGGCGAGAAAGGTTAAATCAGCAGAGATCGTAGCGGATGCCACGGTTGTGTCGAGCGGGGACGACCATGACTATGGATGGCGCGAGTCGCGTTGGGTGAGTTTTGTCATGCTGGTTGCTGCGGCCGGCGGCATCGCGGTGGCTCTACTTGGACTCAATACCGTGCGTTCCCTGGGAGGAGGTGTCGCCAACAGACCGTCAGCGACCATTGTCTCCCCCCGGGAAGGGCAACCAGTAGCGCGCGAGATACGGGTTGAAGGGAGGTCCGTAAATCGGCGCCGGGGACAGCAGATATGGATCGCCGTCGTCCCAGGAGGCAGCACGCGTTTCTACCCTCAGAATGGCTCCGCCGACATTCAGGCCGACGGTGCCTGGATCTCCCCTCCTGTTTTTCTTGGTGACCTCAGCGACACCGGCAGCAGAGGATTCGACATCCTCGCGTTGATCGTGGACCCGGGAGCCCAGAAGGTCTTCGGCGATTATCTTCGTGGGACGGAGTCCCCGGGGCTGGTAAGGCTGCCCGAAGGCACGATCGTGGCCGACACCGTCACAGTGGTCAGAACATAACCATGAGGTGGGTACGAGGAGAGTGGCGGTTGGGGCGCCGCAGCTAGGCCATGCCAACCAAGAAGCGTACCGTGATTGTTTCCTCTGTCGGCATCTGGCTGGCGCTGATCGTCTCGAGCGGCTGGCCTTGGACGTGGATCTGGAGACTCGGCCGCGGCACCCTCGCAGCCCCGGCGCTTCTCAGCGCTTCATTGTGGGCCTGTGTGCTGCTGTGGGCGACGCATCATCTCACCTTTCAGGTGGGCGGGCTATTCCGCACTAGCATGCCTCCAGCTGAGCCTCCAAACGACGAACGGCCGGCTGTAGCTATCCTCTATGCCACGTGTGACGACTTCAACGGCGCATGCTGTGAATCTTGCCTGGACCAAGACTACGAGAATCTCCGTGTCCTTGTCCTTGATGACAGCAGGTCTCCGAGGTACAAGCGGATGGTCGAGGAATTCTGCGCGGCCAACGCGCGCCGGTGCGAGCGTGTAACTCGCCCCAGCGACGAGGGCTTCAAAGCTGGGAACCTTAATTATGCGCTCCAGAGGATCGTTCAAGAGGATTGGGCGCTCCTTGTCGATGCTGATCAGACTCTGCCGCCCAACTATCTGTCGACACTGGTTGCCAGGCTTCCGCAGGATAAGGGTGTCGCATTTCTGCAAACGGCGAACAGGGGGAGCACTGATCGTTGGAGCAGCCCTTTCCAGGCAGCTCATGCGCTCACCATCCCCCTCTACTTCTTTCGTGACCTTAGCCTGCGAGAAGGGTTCGGTTTTCTCCCCTTACTGGGACACAGCGCCATGATCCGCAAGTCGGTTTGGCAGGAGGTTGGGGGGTTTCCCCTGGTAGTGTCAGAGGACTATGCATTCGCACTGCGCCTCGCCGCTCGTGGCCAGCGGGGAGTCTTTCTGAGAGAGCCAGTCGCCCTCGAGAGGACCCCTTATGATTTCGGAGCCTTCATCTTGCGGCTTCGCAAGTACGCCGGAGGCACCGCTCAGTTGTTCAGGCAGGAGGCGGTCCCATTCCTCCTGGGACGCGCAAATCTCGCCGAAAAATGGGATGCTCTCATGCAATTGAGCTGGTATTTCCTGATGCCGCTGGTGACCCTAAATGGATTCCTGAGTGGCTACGTCCTGCACACGATGCGGCAACAAGGGCTACAGTACGTCCGCCCAGTCCTTCCATGCCTGTACTCTTTGAGTCTGTTCGTGCTCCTTTCTCTCTACCTGTCTGTCTCCGACGGAGTCATGAGCGCCGTCCGATTCTATTTCTGGTCCACCGCCCTTAATGCCGCAGCCATGCCCCTTGCGAGTCTGGCATTCGTGCGGCACCTGGTGGTCTGTAGACCGACGTTCACACGAACCCCGAAGAACAACGAGCGAGAGCGCCTGCGTGTGAGCGACTGCCTTTTCATGTCTGCTCTGGGGCTGGTAGCTGTCTTCTGCGCCACCGCATGGTGGTCCTTGTTTAGCCCAATCCTACTTGCCAGGGAATCGCCTATCTGTCCTATTCGCTCTATGGGGAACTCTGTTCGAGATCCCTCTTAGGATGGCTGGGTAGGGTGTTGATTCACCTGCCTGGTCTTTTGATGCTCACTGGGCTGTCCATGCTGTGGAGCCACGTCGCACTCATGCATTGATGAGGTGAATTATTTGTCATTCGACCCGGAGTAGCCGGTTCGTGTGTTGGATGGTTGGGTCTACGCGCTGAGACTCGAACTGGGGAGTGGTGGTGGAGTGGTGGTTGGCTCTTGCGAGCCTCACGAGACCAGGGTCGTGGTCAGCTTCCGTAGGCATATGGTTGAATTCGGGCCTCCGACACTCTCGATATGCCTACCAAGGTCGGCGGAGGCCACCACGAGCCGCTCCGTCGGCCGGTAGACCAGCTCGATCCGGAGCTGTTGGTACAGCTCCACCCGGT
>WNGE01005295.1_pt1 | contig 19896 bp, 18 predicted proteins | sample 5400651 | NCBI WGS metagenome assembly WNGE01 (sample SAMN13153370, study PRJNA577476) | soil metagenome | isolation source: 60 cm soil or saprolite under grassland replicate 2 | place: USA:California | collected 2016-06-15
TGGCGGATGGTTTGAAGGTTGCCTTGGCTTATTTCAACCAGGCAATCGAAGAGGACCCGAAATACGCCCAGGCTTATTCCGGCCTAGCCGACACCTACGCTCTGTTGGGAGATTGGCAGTATGCAGTGATGTCCCCCAAGGAGGCACTCCCCAAAGCGAAGGCGGCGGCGATCAAAGCTCTGGAATTGGACAGCGCGCAAGGCGAAGCCCACAACTCACTTGCATTCGTCTTGGATGGGTTCGAGTGGGATTTGGACTCTGGCGGGAAAGAATTCCGGCGGGCTATTGAACTGAACCCAGGCTACGCAACCGCTCACCATTGGTATGCCTGGCACTTGAGTCTTTTGGGTCGATATGATGAAGCTATTGCGGAAATGAGAAAAGCGGAAGACTTGGATCCACTATCTCTAATCATCAACGCCGATTTGGCAGAACTCCTCGTCCTTGCGCACTCTTATGACGAATCCATACGACAGAGCCGCAAGACGATCGAAATGGATGCTAATTTTGCTCTCGCGCACAATCAACTCGCTCAGGCGTACCTCGGAAAACACATGTACGACGAAGCGGTCGCAGAATTGCGGAAAGCGGTCCAGCTTTCTGAGGGTAGCCCGACGTGCATCGCAAATTTGGCTCGCGCCTATGCTGCATCCGGCAAGAAGAACGAGGCGTTAAAACTGCTGAGCGACCTGAAGAAGCGCTCAAATCCTAGTCATTCGAATAGTTCGGAGATTGCCGTGATCTATGCATCTCTCGGGGATGCGGATCAAGCCATGAATTGGCTCGAAAAAGGCTACGAAGATCGATTTAATCCGGGTGTCCTGCTGCGGCCGGGCTTCGACTCTCTCCGCTCCGACTCGCGTTTCCAGGACTTTGTGCGTCGCATTGGGCTTCCGCCGTAAATCTGGGGGCCGAACAAATCCTTTACACCGAAGGATTGCATTCCAGCCAAATTTATGGGCTGCACCGGAATATCAGAGGCTCGGAGACATTGTCGCAGGCGTGTTTACGCCCGTGCTGGCAGAAACACTCGAAGTCGAGTTCGCGCTCCCCATAACGCTTGGCGACGAGACAACAGGGGCGCCATTCCTCGACCTCACGCACGATTGGAACTTGCAGTTGCTCCTGCCGATTAGGGCGGGTTTACCCTCGGCGAATCATTTGCGCCGATGGCTGTTACACCTGGATCCCTAGCGCAACGGCCACATCGTGCTGCCGCTTCGTGGTTTCCTTCGTTAGCTTGTCGAGCTTCTTCATGTGTTCCCGCAGGACTTTGGGATCTGATTTCGGACTGTCCAGTTCTGATTTTAGTTGTTGGGCCAGCGACTGCATCTCTTTGGTCTTCTTCTCAAGATCCTTGATCTGGCTCGTTAGGACGGCCTGCTGTTCGTCGTTCAGGCTGGCGATCAGGTCGTCATCGTTCTGTGCCATATCCTGGATATCGCTTGACAGATTATCGCTCGAATCGTCGCCCGGCTGTTGGGCATCGGAGGAGGGGGCAGAGGAAGAGTTGGCATTGACATGCTGTTGCATGCGATACAGATCACCATGCACCCTGCTCATGGCGTGCGCACAAGCCTGGTATCTTTGGTCCTGCTTCGGGGTGGTGTGCAGCATCTGTCGGCGCTCGCTCTGGATCATCATCGGACCACCCGAGCCCATTGAACCCATGCCCTGCTGCGATGAACCTTGCATACCTCCCGTCGACAGCCTCCCTCCGCCCATTCCGTTCGTACCACCGCTCCCGCCATGCATTTGGCCAAACGCGGCTCCCGCCACGAGCACAACCGCGAATACCAAGGACAACAGTCTGTTATTCATTTTCTTCTCCCTTTGCATCTGAGCGAGTAGTGAGTCATCAATGCCCTGGTCTCAATGCTCGCAAGGCTTGCCACGCTAATCGTTGTGCCCGAACTGGGTGCCCACGCCGGCATTCACGTGGGCCCAGCGCCGGCTATGGCGCCATGATCCTGCTGGCTACCAACTGATAGGTGCCGGCATCGAGAAACAGTAAACCTCGAACGTGGACAGTGCTGCCATTCGTGACAGTCGTCATACCCCGGAGCGCTGTGCCGGCTTGCTGAAAGACAGTTACGGTAGTTGAGCCGGTCAGAGTCGCGAATGCCGAGTCGACCGGAACTGTGAGTGTAAACGTAGTGGGTGCGTTGCTCCCTGTGTACCCGGAGACGGCCCCACTCAAGCCCTGTTGCTCAAGATCGATTTCGCTGGCATTGATGGTTCCACCGCCCATCATCCCGCCCATGCCGCCACCCGACATCATGCCGGTGCTGCTGACTGCCTCGACTCGTTGCCCTTTAAACACGGCCGTTCCGTCGAAGCTTGGAGTGAATGGCAGATTGCTCATGTCCACGTTGTCGGAATCGATGTTGAAGGTAGCTGTCGGACTGACGTTAACGGTTGCAGTACCCGCAAGACTCGAGCCCGTCATTCCCGTTCCCGCACCCTCATGCATGACCAGGGTCAACTGCGTTACGGGGCTCCCGGTCAGGCTGGTTACCAATCCGCCAGCCATTGAGCCGCCTGACATCGACATTACCGACTCAACGGAGTGAGCCATGAACGACCCGTCCGACTGCATGGTGGCGTCGACCATTACAATCATTCCATCCGACATTCCACCCATCCCACCCATTCCTTGAAACTGCGTATTCGAGCCGGTTGTGACGGGAATATCTTGTGAACTCTGCATCATCGACATGGTGAACGAATTCCCAGAGAAGCTTTTCACAGTACCTGTCATGTGCTCCATGCCCCCGTTTTCAGGGTCCTGAGAGCTGCCGGTACCGCCGGGATTCATCGACACCACCATCGTCGGGGTCATGGTCACATTGCCTGCGCCGTCGATGGAGACTGAAGAGGCCATGTTCATGTCCAGGTTGAGCACCATTGGCATGCTACCCAAGATCATGTTCGGGCTGAAAGGCATCGTGGCTGACATGGGCCCGGGGACCGCCTTCTGCACTAACTGGCCCGTCACTGAATCCATATACATGACCGTGGCCGTCGAGATGTTGACTGTGCCTCCTGAAAACGTGCCCTGGGGTACCTTTATCAACGAAATCGGCTGCATGGTGCCCATCAGGTGCATCATTTCCACGGGGGTCGCAGAAGATACAACCGTAACGGAGCCGCCACCTGTGTTGGCCAGCGTCATGGAACCAATTGTCATGCTGACTGCAACAAGTCGGTCAGACGGACCATCACCAATATTCACCTGGAGGGAGGTAGTGTTCGGCTGGGGATTCGGGTTCTGGGAAGAAGTTGCCCCACCACAGGCAAATAGGAATAGCAGCGACAGGGTCACAACGGCGCATGCCATAAATCTCATGACCTGCGATTGCAACTGTCCGAATTGAGTCCTCATAATAGTCTTCATCCCCAGAATTAGATTGTGCGAACGACGTGGCGTGAATTCAGCGTCGCATCGGATTGCACGTGGGGACTGTGACGCAAATCACCAGCCAGAGTGACTTTGGGCACATCTCGGTAACTTCGGACCCTCGGCGGTCTCTTGCGGCAATCGAGAAGCTGCGAAGCCGTTCGGAGCCAAGATGATCGTACCGGCCGCACGGCGGGATCACCCGCGCTGCCGAAGGGTTTTGAATGTGATCAGATTTAGTTAACGGGTTCAACGGTCACAACACGAATATTGTCTCCGACCAAGTTCCCGATGATCTTGACCTTTTGTCCTGCAAACTTGTCTGCCTGCTCTACCGTGCCTTCCAGTCTGTAGAGCTTATCCCCGATCAACACTGCGCGCATTGATCCTGCCTTGACGCAGGCGCGCACGCAATCGGAATCAGGTTTACCTGGCATCATCGTGTGCTTGCGAGCGCACATGTCATCGGTAAGAACCCCGGTGAAGGGCTTATTGGCAGCGAACGAGTAGATTCCAATAAAGAGGAACGCCGCAACGAAAGATCTCACGACAGATGTAGTAAGCATTTTATGATTTCTCCTTTGTAGATTGATCTACGACATCCCTAGCTTTGACGACCAGATGATCGCCATCCAATTTATACGGAACAGGAATCAGGTCACATCCACCAGTCTTCGCGGCCGTCGAGTGCATAGGATGTTTACACCGGCCGCAAACCAGACCAGCATCAGACACATAATGCTCGTGAGCGCTGGAGTAGCACGCGCGGCAGGTCGTGCGGGCTACGGTGAGCGACCCGTCCGAGGCGCGTTGGACAAGAAATTGATTCTGTGGATTCGATGTTTCCGAATAATGAAATAAGTAAAGCCGGCCCGGCTCAAGCTGATTGAAGCTGATTCGGAGATCTTGGCCTTCCTTCAAAGCAACATCTGGGGTCTCCACGCGCGAAGGAACTTTCGGCCGTGTAGTTGATCCGTACCATGCTGCACTGCCGCAGATTGCGACTAGAAAACCCGCGATCAGCCAGAGAGGCCAAACTGTACTCAGCGCCAACGACGCCGTCCTCTTGCGGCGACGTGAGCGTCGTCGATCGGTCTCAATAAAAGCTCGCAGTTGAGCCTGGGGTCTCATCGTCCGCCTCCGGCGGCAGAGCTTGCGTATAGAACCGACGGACTTATGGCGTCTTGGTTTTGGCTGGTTCCGAAGAAACGGTCACCGCTGAGCAAGGTCGACGCGGCCATCACGGCGGGTACGTGGGCCCTTGTCTCTGCCGGAAGCAACCGCTTTCTACTCAAGAGTTCAAAGTCATCGCTGCCAGCGCGCAAGACCGCGTTCTGCACGAGTTTCTCGCCGGCGTTATATGCAGCGAGAGCGAGCGGCCAACTACGAAACTGTAAATGCAGATCGCGGAGGTAGCGAGCTGCAGCACGTGTTGATTTCTGCACGTCCAAGCGGTCGTCAGTTTCGGAGTTCACAGTCAGACCATAGCGACGCGCGGTATCCGGCATGAACTGCCAGATACCGCGTGCGCCTTTGGGGGAGAGGGCCGACGTTTCCCCAGCGCTCTCTACTAACACGAGGGCCACAGCCTCGTCGGGGACACCTTGTTTGTGCAAAATGGAGGCTAACACTGGTTTCAGTTGGGTCACTCTCGCGACGGCGCGACGGACGGCTTCATCGTTGCCGTTCCAATATTGCGCCGCGAACTGGTGCAGAATATTCGCATCCGGCGGGGCTGTGGTCTTGGCTGCGGCTTTAGTAATCTGACTGCTCGTTGCTGCCTCCCGCATCACATTCGCCAGAGCCAAATCAGCTGCACTGTCCAGGGCCTGGCGGTAGGCCGCAAAATCATCTCCGAGCGAAGCCGCCGGGATGGCGTACCTCGCTGTCTGCGACCACGCGGACGCGGCGAGTGCAAACAGCACGACCAACATTCCGAGTTGCTGAGTCCACCTAGGCATGTACCGGCTCCTGTATATTTGCTGGTTCAAGGGGCTTGGGGCCTTGCTGTTTCAGTGTCGGCTTGACCTCGAAGTTCCATTTCCAGATTGCGAAGACGGGCGGATAAATAATGAGCTCCATGAGAAACGAGGTGATGATTCCGCCAATCATGGGAGCAGCAATCCGCTTCATTACGTCGCCGCCAGATCCCACCGACCACATAATTGGAAGCAGTCCAAACAGCATACAGGCGACCGTCATCACCTTGGGTCGCAGACGTTTGACCGCGCCCACCACAATGGCCTCCCGCAGGTCATCCCAGGTGTTCATTCGGCCCTTGCTGATGGCATCGTGATACGCGAGATCGAGGTACAGCAGCATGAAGACCGCCGTTTCCGCATCCACTCCTAGGAGCGCGATCAGCCCAACCCACACTGCAATGCTCATGTTGTAGTTCAGGAGGTACAGGAACCAGATCGCGCCAATCGCTGAGAACGGCACCGCGAGGAGGATGATGAAAGTCTTGACCGTGGACTTGGTATTGAAGTACAGCAATAGGAATACGATGAAAAGCGTGATCGGGAGCACGATCTTCAGGCGTTCTTTCACTCGCTCCATCGATTCATATTGGCCGCTCCAGACCAGTTGATAGCCAGCGGGCACGCTAACCTTTTCCGCCACGACCTTTTTCGCGTCCGTGACATAGCTGCCGATGTCGCGTCCCGAGACATCGACGTAGACATATCCACTGAGCCTGCCATTCTCATCGCGGATCATGCCGGGGCCGGTCTTTAGCGAGATGTCGGCAATCTGCCCCAACGGGATCTGCGCCCCGGAAGGGGTGTTGACCAGCACTCGCTGCAACGCGTCGATGTCGCTACGGTAATCACGCAAGTAGCGCACATTTACCGAATACCGTTCCCGGCCCTCAATCGTAGTGGTTACCGGCTCGCCGCCAACGGCCGACATCAGAACGTCATTGGCATCGTCCACAGTCAGTCCGTAGCGTGCCAACTGATCGCGTTTGATGTCGAAGTCCAGAAAATACCCGCCGGTCGTCCGTTCAGCAAACACGCTGGTGGTACCGGGGATGTCCTTCAGTGCCATTTCAATTTGTCCACCGACTTTCTCGATTTCGCTCAGGTCGGAACCGAGCACTTTAATGCCAAGCGGCGTGCGCACACCCGTGGTTAGCATGTCGATACGAGCCTTGATCGGCATAGTCCAGGCATTCGCGATACCCGGCATGGTCAGCGCATCGTTCAGACCTCCGGGGCCATAGATCAGTTCCTGAGTGGTCTTGTGGTCCGGCCAGAAGCGACCAAGTGTGCCCTGTAACCAGTGGGGAGCCCACTTCGAGTACCAGCGTTCGCGCTTCGGCCAGTCCGTTTGGGGCTTTAGGGTAATGACGGTTTCCATCATCGAGTAAGGTGCAGGATCGGTGGCACTTTCCACACGCCCCGCCTTACCGAATACGCGGTAGACCTCAGGGAAGCTCTTAATGATCTTGTCTTGCACCTGAAGCAGCCGTGAGGCTTCCGTTACGGACATGCCGGGCAAAGTCGTAGGCATGTACAGTAGAGTGCCCTCATCGAGCGGGGGCATGAACTCCGAGCCGAGCTTGAAGAACACCGGCACGGTCAGCACCATGGCGATGACAGCGGCGGCAATCGTCTTCCACTTATGTTCCAGCACGAACTCGACTACGGGGTGGTAGAGCTTCATCAGGGGGCGGCTGATAGGGTGGTTGTCTTCGCTATGGATCGTGCCGACCAGCACGCTGTTTACGACACCCGCCAGCCATCGCGGGCGAAACTTGAACTTATCCATGCGCGTGAATAACAACCGCATGGCCGGATCGAGCGTGATGGCCAGCACTCCCGCGATCGCCATGGCAAAGGTCTTGGTGAAGGCCAGCGGCTTAAACAGGCGACCCTCCTGCGCTTCGAGCGTGAACACCGGCAGGAAGGCTACGGCGATGACGAGCAACGCGAAGAAGCTGGCTCCCCCGACTTCCTTCACAGCCGAGATCACGACTTGGTGGTAGTCGCCAGGCCGCCCTTCGGCATTCCAGTGCTCAAGCTTCTTGTGTGTCTGCTCGACGACTACGACTGCCGCATCAATCATCGCTCCGATGGCAATAGCGATTCCGCCAAGCGACATGATATTGGCCGACATGCCGCTCATCTGAATTGGAATAAACGCCAGGATCACAGTGATCGGAATGGTAATGATGGGAATGATGGCACTGGGGAAGTGCCACAAAAAGATCATGATCACCAAGCTGACAATGATCAGTTCTTCAATCAGCGTATGTTTCAAGTTGTCGACTGACCGGTCGATCAGGTCCGAACGGTCATAGGTTGTGACGATCTTCAGGCCCTTCGGCAGGGTGGGCTCAATGTCTGTGATCCTTTGCCTAACCCGCTCGATGACCTTCTGAGCGTCCTCGCCGAACCGCATGATGACGACACCGCCCACCGCTTCCCCTTGGCCATCCAGTTCACCGACGCCACGCCGCATGTCGGGCCCGAAGGTCACTGTGGCCACATTCTTCACCAGCACAGGCGTGCCGGTTTGCGGGTTCGACATGACGACAATGTTGCCAATGTCATCGAGCGATTTGATGTAGCCGCGCCCTCGCACCATATATTCGCGACCGGACATTTCGACCAGCCGGGCGCCGACATCGTTGTTGCTCTTCCCAATAGCGTCCACGACCATGTTGATCGGGATCTTGTAGCCGAGCAGCTTGTTGGGATCGATATTGACCTGATACTGTCGAACAAAGCCGCCCAAGGGCGCCACTTCTGCGACGCCGGGCACGGACTGCAGCGCGTAGCGCAAATACCAATCCTGGTAGCTCCGTATCTTCTCAATGCTGTATTGCCCGGTGGTATCGACCAGAGCGTACTGATATACCCAACCGACGGCGGTCGCATCCTTCGCTAACTCAACCTCCACGCCTTTCGGCAGGCGGGGGACGACGGAATTCAGATACTCAAGCGTGCGCGAGCGGGCCCAGTAAATATCGGTGCCTTCCTCAAAGATGATGTAAACGTAGGAGTATCCGAAATCCGAGAATCCGCGAATGTCCTTCACCTTCGGCAAGCCCAGTAACGCCGAGGTGATCGGATAGGTGACTTGATCTTCCATGATGTCCGGGCTGCGGTCCCACTTGGAGTACACAATCACTTGCGTGTCCGAAAGGTCGGGGATCGCATCCAGCTTCGTGTTCTTCAGCGAGTGCCAGCCAACGAGCACGCCCACGCCGATGAAGAGTAGAACGAGGAATTTGTTTTTCGCGCAGACATCGATAATTCGATTAATCATTGCTGTTGGGCCTCCGCCAGCACCTCAGGTAGGCTCCGCAAAACGCCACCGTTCTGGGCCAGAAACATCTCTGCTGCTTTTCGGTCGCTGAACGCGAATGTGCCGGGCGAGCAGCGATCGAATGCCAACTGTTCCGCGTGCTTGGATTCATCCATCTTGGACATATCGTGTTCGCAGGCGATCACGCGGCTGTCCTCAACAAACCACGCGCCTTCTGGGCTCACCATCTTTCCCGTGGGATAGTCCGTCACTGAGATCAGGCGTAGAGGCTTTTTCTCCTGTCGTGCCTCCGTCACCGCACAGTGCGTACAGCAGACGTTCCGCCGCTTCCCGCCGACTTCAGCCACGACATGGGCTTTCGGATTGATGTGACGCTGGCAGAATCCGCATTCCATCTGCGAACGGCGGTCCATCAGCAAGTACCCGCCAGCGAATAAGCCCGCGACTACGATCAGGACGATTGCTGAATAGATCGAAGCTTTCTTTGCCATAAGAGCCTCCTTAGTGCTGCATCCCGGCCATAGCGCTCTTCAGACGGCTCTCGGAATCAATCAGAAAATTCCCGGAAGTCACAATGGTCTCTCCTGCATTCAGGCCAGACAGAACGACCACGTTGCCTTCGAGCTTCGCGCCCATCTGGATCACGCGCGGTTCGAACATGCCGCCGTCGTGGACGACAAACAAGTACTGCTTGTCCCCGGAATCCATGATCGCTTCCTGGGGCACCACAATCTGCTTGCCGTAGTTGATCTTCAACTGCACATTAGCGAACATCTGCGGCTTCAGGTCGAAATTTGGGTTCGGAAACTCGATACGCACTTTTACGGTGCGGGAGACGGCATCGACAGTCGGATAAATGTAGGTGATTTTCCCCGTGTAGGTCCTCCCGGCGTAGTAGCTCAGCTGCATGTCCGCCGTCTGGCCTACCTTCACAAATGGCACCTCGTATTCGTAGACGTCCGCATTCACCCAGATCGTGGAGAGATCGCTGATCGCATACAAGTCCATATCCGGGGTAACGGCGGTTTGCGGAAACGCCTTGCGGTCGGTTACGAAGCCACTGACGGGAGAATAGAAAGTCAAAGTCTTCGTGACCTCGCCGGATTCGTCGAGCTTTTTGATTTGCTCGTCGCTGATGTCCCAGAGTTTGAGCCGTTCACGAGTCGAACGCAGCAGCGATTGCGAGCCCTGCGCCACGTCTGGGAATTGCGAGGAGCCCATCTCCTTCGCGCCGCGCTTGGCGATCAGGTATTCCTCTTCGGTGGCCACAAGATCAGGGCTGTAAAGCGTGAAGAGTGGCTGGCCCTTTTTGACGAGTTGCCCGACGTAATCGACGTAACCTTTGTCGATGTACCCGTTGACCTTCACGTGGATATGAGCAAGCTTCGTCTCATCGCTTGTCAGCTGACCAGTGGTGCGCACGGTTCGCACCAGAGACTGCCGTTCGACTGTCGCGGTCCTTACGCCGATCACTTGCTGCTTCTCCGGTGCGATTTTGACAGTGCCAGCGGACATCTTTGCCGTCTCATCATCGGCGTACTTGGGGACCAGTTGCATGCCACAATCCGGCGCGATTCCTGGCTTCTCAGACTTGTAGGCCGGATGCATCGGGTCATACCAGAAAAGGATCTTCCGTTCGCCGCCCGGCTCCGATGCGCTGGTCGCAGTCTGAGAAGAGTTGTCCTCCGCGTATTGAGGCACCAGGTCCATTCCGTCCGGCGCTTTTCCGGGTTTGTTGTAATGGTGCTGCGGGCTCATCGCGTCATACCAATAGAGAATTTTGCGCTCACTCCCCGAAGTGGTTGTCTGCGAAGCAGCAGGTTGATGTTGAAAGATCGCCGAAACCCTGCTCCTGAAAGTGACTCCAACTGTTAATGCGATTGCTGCCACGATTGCCGAAACTCTTAGAACTTTGCGAAGCATTGCTTTACTCTCCTCCCGCCGGGTGCTGGTTACCCGGTTGCGCGGCCGTCGAAGTCAGGTCCACGCCCACCATGCTCTCCATACGCGCTAACGAAGATTGGTAATTCCCCAGTTCGCGGTAGTAGTCGATTTCGTAATTCAAGACTGTGGAGAAATTTCCTATGACGCTGAGGAAATCCACTGTGCCAACTTGATAGGCAGACATCGAGGACTCCAGTGCCAACGATGACTGCGGCACCACGCCCTCAGAAAACAACCGCAGAAGTTCATCCGATGCCTTGGCCGCTAGGTATTGCTGTTTGAGTTCGAAATTCAGCTCGTTCTTCCGATTGTCGCGGCTGCTCTCGGCGGAAAGTCTTTCCTCGGTCGCCTGCCGAACTGCCTCCCGCTGCTTGCTCTTGTAGAAAACAGGGACGTTGATGGTGAACGTCATCCCGTGCATGTCAGGCATCATAGGACGCTGCTGGTACATGTACCCAACGCTCAGATCCGGGTAGTAGTCCTTCTGGGCCAAGTTCACGGCGAATTGGTTCCGCTCAATCATCTGCTCCTCGCGGTGAAGGCTGGCATCATTCTGCCGCGCTAGTCTGTACAGATCGTCCAGCGAGTAGTTCAGAGGAGACCGTTCGATATTTTCGGCTGGCGGTAGTGGCGCTTCAGAGCTACGCGCCAGCAGAGTGTTCAGGCGCGCTTGCGAAGTATTTCGTTGCTGTTGAAGCACGGTGAGCCGCTGCAGTAGCAATGAAATCTCGACTTGTGATCTGAGAACGTCCTGCTGAATGCCTTTGCCAACCCGGTAACGGGCTTCGGCGATCTGGGACAGCTTGGTGAGCAGATCCTTGTCCTTCAGGGTGGTCTGAATCGCTTTGTCATAGAACCAGTATTCGAAATAGGCCGTCTTCACATCCACCGTTATGCGCCGTCGAACGGTCTCAAGGTCCGAAGATGCGGCATCGGCCTCCTTTGAAGCAATCTCCCCGCGTAGCTTCAGCTTGCCGGGGTAAAGCAGTTGCTGGCTGGCAGTAACGGCGCGATAGCTGGAAGGGTCGCCCGACTGCACGCTGAAGGGCGTGATGTTTCCAGCCCAGCCGATACCAACCATAGGGTCAGGTAGTGTCTTGGCTTGCGGTACGCGTCGCCGCTGCGCTTCCACCGTATGCGAAGCACTCTGAACCGCCGGATTCTTCTGCAGAGCTTCGCGAACCAGGTCTCCCAGGCCAACAGGTGGCGGTGCAGCGGGTTGTGTAGCAGTGCCGGCCGCAGGTGCTTGGACCGATATCGGGAGCGGAACCTGCTGTGAGACACCGAGGCCCGGCCATAAACAACCGAACGTAAGCAGAGCAACTACTTTCCTGATCATAAGAGTGTTCTCTTTTGCTCGACGACGCTGAAAATGCGTGCTTGAATCCTAGGCAATCACACCTAAAAGGAGTGAGCAAAAAGGGACAGGGCTAGATCAGGAAGGTGCAGAAGACGGACTGTGGGGAGGGACACGATGCTCGGGCGAGCGGATCAGGCGGTTCGGCTTTTGTCAGAACCGTTAGGATATCCAGAGCCGAGGCGATAAATGTTGGAGCCACCCGAGAGCCACTGTCGCTTGGAGCCTGAGGCGTCGAAGCGGGCGTGGGTCTGGCAGCAGAGACTCGGCAGCAGGAGCCATTCGGGGATGCTTCTTGAATAGTGACCGACGACGCATGCCGGCTCATCATCGGGCAATGAGGTGTGCAATGCTCGGCCTGTGCCATATGCAACCAGCACGAAGCCAGCGCCGAAACTGGCGTTGCCAGTACAACCAACACCAGCGCTGAGGCGACGAGATGAAACCGACACGTCATGTTATTTTAAAAGGATACTACTGGCGGGGGCCTTCCCCTGACAGTGACGCAAGTCACAGCCGCTTGTGGTCACGCTCACAGCCGCGATTCTCCGCGCTTTTCTTAGCCTTGTAAAAGCGGAGGAGCCCCAACGACGGTCGCGGATCTGCAAACGGAAGCTCAAAAATACATTTTGTTTATCCGGCACGTCTAAACCTGAGCGGGGACTCTTGGCTGTCGCGATGTCAAGAAGTTGAGGAAAGCCTCCGCACGAGTTTGCGCATCTCATACGGTCTAGGGTACAGTTCCTCAAAGTGGCCTGCAAAACCGCAACTTCGATAGTTCTCCTGACTGTGCTACTCGCCGGGATTATTACTCCGACCGGGCTCTGCGCGCTTATGTGTGAACGCCATTCCCGAGCGGAAAGTCAGCGCCACTGCAGTCAGCCTTCGGACACCATGCCGGGAATGGCTCATGATCACTCAGCCATGAAACACTCGGGTGTTAAGGCAACGAGCGCGCTGTTGATGTCGCGATCATGCGAGACGAATTGTTTTACGGCGGAACGTCTCAACGCTTCGAGAAGGGTTGTTCCTCAGGTGACGGCAGTCCAGACCGGCACCGTAGTCTTGGTTACTGCGGCCAAGCTTCTAGTACCCGATCCCGCGGCCGCTTGGACTTTGGATAGCGGCCCGCCCTCTCCGCCCTCCGGATACGCTGCTTCATTCAGCATTCTTCGCCTCTGAGTTTCCCCTCTCCTTCTAGCAGCAGTGTAGCCAAAGCACTGACTTTAAGGTTGCCTGCGTGGCCGTGCATCTCTCTTCGATCCATGTCCCCTGAGTTTCTCGGGGACACGTGGGTCCGCCAATTCTTGAAGAGGAAGAACCATGAAGAACAGACGTGATTTCCTTAGAAATACTCTTGGTCTGGGCGCAGGTTGGGCCGCCGCACCTCGCCTGTTTGCAGCCCCGCAGGAGAGCGGCGCGAGCATGGACATGGAGCACATGGATCGCATTACCCAACGCAGCAACAGTCGGATCGTTTCCGTGGAAACGCCGGACGTTCCGCAGCTTCCCTGGCGAATGGCCGGCGGGGCGAAGGAGTTTCACTTGATCGCCGAGCCCGTGAAGCAGGAATTGATCCCAGGCAAGATCGTAAACCTGTGGGGCTACAACGGTAGCGCTCCTGGACCCACGATCCAAGTGAACCAGGGCGACCGGGTAAGGATCATCGTGGACAACCACCTTCCTGAGGCCACCTCGATGCACTGGCACGGGTTTGAGGTCCCTGTCGACATGGATGGGGCGCCGGGAAGCAGCCAAGATCCGATTCCGCCTGGCGGCCGCTTCGTTTATGAGTTCACGCTGCATCAGGCGGGAACGTTCTTCTACCACTCGCACATGGCAATGCAAGAGATGATGGGAATGATCGGGGCCTTCATCATGCACCCCAAGAAAGCCTACGATCCGCCTGTCGACAAAGATTTCGCGATCATCCTGCAAGAGTTCGCGATCCTTCCCAATAATGCCATTCCGAACTCCATGAACATGGAGTTCAACTGGCTGACCTTCAACGGCAAGGCCGGTCCAGCTACGACTCCATTGATTGTCCGGCTGAACGATCGCGTCCGAATGCGCTTCATCAATCTGGGAATGGACCATCATCCGATTCATCTGCACGGGCACACCTTTGTCGTGACGGGGACTGAAGGAGGACGGCAGCCGAAGGCCACTTGGGGGCCGAAGAATACGGTCCTGGTGGGAGTCGCCGAGGCCGCCGATGTCGAGTTCGTCGCCAATAATCCCGGCGACTGGATGGTTCACTGCCATCTGCCCCACCACATGATGAACCAGATGTCGTCCGTGGTTGGACCGATGACCCGAGGGAGCAACGGTATGCCCGCGGGCTTGGGCATGGAAGAAGGGATGGGCATTTTGCGGGAAGGTCACGCCACCTCCGAGGACAAGGGTCCGAGTCTTGGTCGTGGAATGGGTGTGGGTTCCACTCGTGACCAGACGGTTGGCAACGGACCGCTCTCGACCCCGCAGGCGGAGCACGCCATGGGCAGCATACCTGGCATGCAGCACGAAGGAATGCAGATGGCAGCGCCAGAAGTGGCGAAGGACGCCAACTCGGTTCCCGGATTTCCGCAGGACGCGTTCATGGAAGGACCGGCGATGGCGATGGACAAGATGGTCGAGAAACTGGAGTGGATTCATGCAGGGAATGATGACCTTCCTCCGAGTGCTGCCTCCCGAGATGTACGACAAGGTGATGGCTTTGCGCGACCAGAGAAGAAAGGGTAAGCCGGAGCCGATGCAAGGTATGGAACACCCGCACCACGGATAAAAGGCATGGAGGAGGAGAACGCAATGAATAGATATTTTTCTTTGGCGTCACGGTCCGTGGTTTTCGGGACTTTGCTGGCGGCGGCAACATTCGGGTTTGGTCAAGACCAGTCGATGCCAAACATGCCGATGCCCAATGCACCCTCGTCGAGTGGGCCGCAGGAAAAAGAAAAGGTCCAAACCGGGCTCACTTTGGGCGAGTTGGAACAAATGGCTCTGAATAGCAATCCCACTCTGTCCCAGGCCGCGGCCGAGATTCGTGCCGCTGCTGGACGCAAACTGCAAAGCGGACTCTATCCCAATCCAACGGTTGGGTATCAGGGTGAACAAATCCGGGGCGGAAACCAGCGTGGAGGAGAACAGGGCTTCTTTGTCAGCCAGGACATCGTTCTGGGCGGGAAGCTTGGATTGAGTCGCCGTGTGTTCGAGCAGGAAAAGAAGCAAGCGGAAACCGAAGCAGAGGAGCAACGGCTGCGGGTCATCAACAGTGTGCGTTTGTTTTATTACCAGGCGCTGGCGGCACAAGAAATGGTGGATCTGCGCCGAAAGCTCAGCCATCTGGCCGAAGACGCCGTGAATACGTCGCATCAACTCGGCAACGTGGGACAGGCGGACCAACCCGACGTGTTGCAAGCCGAAGTCGAAGGGGAGCAGGCCGAACTGGCAGTGGTAGCGGCGGAGCAAAAGCAAATGCGGGTTTGGCGCTCCCTGGCGGCAATCGTCGGGAAACCAGTGATGCCGCTGACACACCTTGCTGGCAATCTCGAGGACCTGCCCGAAGATAATCCCGACCAATGGTTGCAGGCGATCCTGCAAGACAGTCCAGCCGTCAAGATCGCGGATCTGGGCGTGCTCCGGGCGGAGGCATCACTCGCTCGGGCGAAGCGTGAACCGATCCCTGATTTGCAACTTCGGGGGGGGCTTCAACAAAACCGAGAGCTGGACGCGACCACTAACCGGCCGATCGGTTTGCAGGGATTCGCTGAGGTCGGCGTGCAAATTCCCATCTTCAACCGCAATCAGGGCAGAGTGCAGGCCTCGCGCGCTGACATCGAACGCGCCCAGCGAGAAGTGGAGCGTGTCCAGTTGCTACTGCGGGAACGTGCGGCGGTACTGGTACAGAACTGCCTGACCTCGCGCGCGATGGTCGAGAAATACCGGAGCCGCATGATCCCGCGCGCTCAGAAAGCCTACGACCTTTATATGAAGAGTTATGGCGGAATGGCGGCTGCTTACCCGCAGGTGCTGATCTCGCAACGGACGTTGTTCCAGCTTCAGACCGACTACATATCGGCGTTGGAGACCCTTTGGGGCAATTCGATCGCGCTCATGGGGTTTCTCTTGACTGATGGTCTAGAGGCACCCAGCCGTCCAGGCGAAATGGATCAGCCGGTACGCGAACTCAACGTGCCCTCGTCAACGCCTTCCATGCAGCCACAATAGATATGAGAGGCGGAGCGATGCGAAGAAATCGACTTGTGTGGCTGCTGGTGCTGGCAGCCGTGATGCTGGCGGTTGCGGGAGCGGTAGCTGCCGTATGCCGCGGTTTCAGCGCGCGCGACCAGCCCTCGAAGGTGGAAAGTTATGTGGCCCGCACTGTAAGGAAAATGGCGGTTCCATCAAAGGCGAGGATTGAGAAAAATCTCTTCGCCCCGGCGCCAGAAGTGATAGCGGAAGAGCGGGCCCACTTCGCTGATCATTGTGCGATTTTGCCACGCCAATAACGGCAGCGGGAACACCGAGATCGGACAGAACCTCTATCCGAAGGCTCCGGACCTGCGGTTGCCGCAGACGCAGAGCCTACCCGATGGCGAGCTGTACTACACCATTCACAACGGCATCCGGCTCACTGGGATGCCGGCTTGGGGCACGGAGGGGAACGACGACGACAGCTGGAAACTCGTGTTGTTTATTCGGCACCCTCCGCAGCTCACGTCCGAGGAGGAACGCGAGATGGAAGCTCTTAATCCAAAAGGTCCGGGAGAGAAGCAGGAGGAATTAGACGAGGAGCAATTCTTGAACCAAGCGCAACCCAATCATCAGACACCGAAATTACCAACGCATCACGATCACTGAGGAGAAAACATGAAACGCACAGTCGCAATCGTTACGTTGTTGTTCGCCGTTTCTCTGATGGCTTTTGCCCATGGAAAAGAAAAACATGTTATGGGCAAGGTCACTAATATTTCCGATACTTCGATCACGGTACAAACCACGGACAAGAAATCTGTGACTGTCGAGGTGACGGACAAAACTAAGTTTGAAAAAAGCGGTGCATCGGCAACCCTGAAAGATCTGAAAGTTGGAGACAAAGTGGTAGTTCATGCCGATGTCTCGGGCGACAAACTGATTGCTCACGAGGTTCACTCTGGCCCCAATAAGGGGACGCAGCCCATGGAAGGAATGAAGGGAATGGAGGGCATGGACCCCAAGTGAAGTTGCTGGTTTAGTCAGCACCGATAAATTGATCGAGATGTCCACCGGACGACGATGTACCTGTCCTTCCCCAGCAACACGTCGAGCGTTTCGGTGGAGAGAGCAGATCGGATCCCTGAGAGGGGGCGGAAGACCGGGCTGCTTTCGACACGGGCAGCAGAGCGAACCATACAAAGTGTTTGGTCTGCGCCCGTGTTTAACCGGTAGAACGGAGGACTTGTGCTGAGACAGATTTGTCTGGCCTTATTTCTTGCCGCTGTTTCGCCAGGAATGCTGTCGGCGGTCAGAGCAGAGACAAGTGAAGTAAAGGGCGTCATCCAGCAGTTTCACCAGGCCCTTGATCGTCACGACCCACGCCGCCCCCAGGCTTGTCCTCGTAGAAAACGCCCAAAAGTCGCGGCAATTGAGGCGCTGGTAGCGCCTGACGTCGTGGTCCTAGAAAATGGTCATCGCAACGATGGATGGCCAGATTTTCGTGACAATCATTTGATCCCAGAGTTCAAGGAACCGGCAGCGCCGTCCAAGTGGGAGTTCGTGAAGGTGGCCGCCAGTTCCGAAATGGCTTGGGGCTATACCAAACAGACAATTAGCGTAACCGGGAAGGATGGCAAGCCCGGCGGTTATTTGGTCTGGTCAACTTTCGTCCTTCAGAAGGCAAGGGCCTACCTGGAAGGTGGTTCTGCTGGACTGGAGTGTGAGGCGACTGAATGACGCAGACTAGCGGCCTGGAGGGCGCTCTGAATCGGCGTGGCCGAATAGCAAGCCAGGGACGTAGCTACGGACGCAGAATTATGAACCGCTTGCACCGATGGATTTGTAGGTCTGGCTTCTGAAAGAAGTTTCTTCAGAACGAAATCCTGCCTTGGGCGCTCACGGGCTTGGATTAGGAACAGAATTTGTTGGAGGTGGGCCCAGGGCCGGTCTCACAACAGATTTCCTGCGCACGCGATTCGATCGCATCACCGCGCTTGAAGTCGACCCCACCTTGGCCGATTTGCGGGAGCGAAAAATGAATCGCACGAATGCTACCGTGATCCAAGGCGACGCTTCGTCCATGCCCTTCGAAGACGCAACACTGTCAGGAGCCATTGCTACAATGCTCCATCGTATCCATCGCTGGTGCTGCAGGAGCAGCTTCTGCGCGAGGTGCACAGGGTAGTTAGGCCGGAGTCAGTGGAGGTAAGGTCCAAATTGTTCGAGGTTTGCTCAAGGCCATTTGTTGTAACTGGTAGGTGAGACCAAAATCTGTCAACTCGATCTGTTCTAGGAGGCTATATGCGTACTCGTCGGTTTCTGATTTGCGCATCGGTTTTGCTGGTAGTTGCAGTAGCAGCTTCGGGGCAGTTGTCCACGTCTTCCCTGCGTGGCGTCGCCCTTGATCCAAATGGCGCCGCAGTTCCGGGTGTATTGGTGACCATTGAAAACGCCGCCACCGGGGTGATCGAGAGGACCCTGACCACTGACGAAAACGGCAACTATGCCGCGGAAGCTCTGGCTCCGGGTACCTACAAGGTGTCGGCCAAGAAGCAAGGCTTCACAACCCAAGTTCGTAACATAGACGTCCAAGTCGGAAGAGTCGTAGTGGTGGACTTGCCTCTGGCATTGGGCTCCGTCGAAGAGAGTGTTACCGTTACCGGTGGAGCTCCGTTGGTCGACCGCGAGAATTCTGAGATCGGTGAAGTCGTCGATCCAAAGTCGGTGAGTGATCTCCCCCTCAACGGGCGTCAGTTCGGAGATTTGGCGGCGCTTGTGCCGGGGGTATTGCCGGCGCCGAACTTCGATCCTATCAAGACGCGAATCCTTAACATTTCCGCGGGCGGTTCAGATGGCCGCAACTCCAACTTCACGATCGACGGCGCGGAGAACTCTGACATCGTCAATGGTGGACTGCTGCAGAACTTCACCATTGAGGGAGTACAGGAATTCTATGTTTCCAGCAGCCGCTTCGGGGCAGACCAGGGGCGCTCTTTGGGAGCGGCTGTCAGTGTCGTGACTAAGTCGGGCACGAATGACTACCACGGCAGCTACTTTGTTTTCTATCGGAACCAGGATCTGAACGCCCAAGACCCTTTTCAGGCAAAGAAGACGGATTTTCACCGCACACAGCAGGGATTCACGCTCGGTGGTCCGATCCTGAAGAACCGCACTTTCTTTTTTGCTGCATTTGAAAACACGGGTGAACAAAATCTAGGCATCGTGAATACCAATGGTGCCTTTCCTCAGTTCGAGGGTAGTTTTCCGCTGCCTTTCACTTCGCGTCTTGCCACGATCCGGCTGGATCATCAATTGACCAGCAAGCAAAAAGTGATGTTTCGCTTGAACTATGAAAACAACTTCAGCTTGCAGGGAATCGGCGGGATTCGGGCGGCGGACAATGGCATCCGAAGCACCAATCAGGCCTTCTCCTGGGTACTCTCCCACACCGCTGTGCTATCACCGCACGTGCTGAATACATTCGTGTATCACTACTCTCACTTCAACAACCATCTCTTACCTCTTTCCGAGACTCCTGAAGTCGATCGGCCTAGCTTGATTACGGGCGGTGCGTTCAACACGGCGCAGAAGACCTTCATTGAACGGCACCAGTTTCGAGACGACTTGTCTCTGAGTATCCCGTCTTCCTTGGGTAATCACAATCTTAAGCTCGGCGTGGATTACAACCATGTTCTGGTGAAGTCATTCCTGGAGTTTGCAGCGCGAG
>WNGE01003608.1_pt1 | contig 19891 bp, 19 predicted proteins | sample 5400651 | NCBI WGS metagenome assembly WNGE01 (sample SAMN13153370, study PRJNA577476) | soil metagenome | isolation source: 60 cm soil or saprolite under grassland replicate 2 | place: USA:California | collected 2016-06-15
CCTTTTGCATGTTCGAGTACGTTTATTTCGCGCGACCCGACAGCATGATCGGTGGTGTGAACGTTGGGAAAGTGCGCACCGAAATGGGACGCGAGCTGGCGCGAAAATTTCCGGTCGAAGCGGACATCGTCATCCCGGTACCGGACTCGGGCAATTACGCTGCGCTCGGTTTCGCCCAGGAATTGAATATTCCCTACTCGCACGCCTTCGTGCGCAATCACTACATCGGCCGCTCGTTTTTGCAGCCGAGCCAGCTTATCCGCGATTTCGATGTCCGGGTGAAATTGAATCTGATCAAGGAAATGGTGGCGGACAAACGCGTGGTCGTGGTCGACGATTCAATCGTGCGCGGCACCACGGCGCGGGCGCGGGTGGTGAATTTGCGCGAAGCCGGCGCGAAGGAGGTGCACATGCGCGTGAGCTGTCCGCCGCATCGCTTCGCCTGCCATTACGGCATCGATTTTCCTGACCCGGAAAAGTTGATCGCGAACAAGATGTCGATGGAAGAAATCTGTGAATATCTCGGCGTGGACAGTCTCGGTTATCTCGACGTCGAAGGCATGGTGCGGGCAACCGGGCAACCAGTGAACAAATTTTGCCTCGCCTGTTTCACTGGCAATTATCCCCTGCCAGTCGATCCCGCCCTCGACAAATTCATCATGGAGAAACGCGAAAATCGCTCCAAAGCCCTCGCCGATCAGGAAACACACCCGACATTGTTTGCGGATCTGAAATGATTGCAATGACGAAGCACGAATGACAAATGACGAATGAATGACGAAGCCTAAACTGCAACTCGTGCGTTGATGTTCCCGTCATTGGTGCTTCGGGTTTATTTCGTCATTCGACATTCGGATTTCGTCATTTCGCCCGCAGACTTGGCTCGGGATAATCTGCAAAGCATCCCGTGAAATCGGCGGAAACAAAACGAAAGGCTTACGCACGCGCGGGCGTCGATGTCGATCTTGCCAATCGCCTCAAGCGCAGCATTCAGCGAGTCGTCAGGCAAACGCAAGGCCCGTCCGTGCTCGGCAAAATTGGCGGCTTTGGCGGTTTATTTCGCGCGAATTTCCCCGATCTGCGCGACCCGGTTCTGGTCGCGAGCATCGATAGTGTCGGCACGAAATTGAAGATCGCCTTCGCCATGAACAAACACGACACGATTGGCACCGATCTCGTGAACCATTGCGTCAACGACATCGCCGTGCTCGGCGCGCGTCCGCTTTTTTTTCTCGATTACATCGGATGCGGAAAACTTGAACATCAACTCATCCGCGGTTTTTCCCGCGCGTGCCGAGCTGCCGGCTGCGCGCTGATTGGCGGCGAGACCGCACAAATGCCCGGGATGTATCGGAAAGGCGAATACGATCTCGCCGGCTGCATCGTCGGCGTGGTTGATCGCGCCCAGATCATTGACGGCAGCAAAATTAAACCGGGCGACACGATCCTCGGTCTCGCCTCGAACGGTCTGCACACGAACGGCTACTCGCTCGCACGGAAAATTTTGTTCGAGAAAATGCGACTCCGATCGTCGTCTAAGATCGACAATCTCGCCGGGACGATTGGCGCAGAGCTTTTGCGCGTGCACAAAAATTATCAGCCGTTGCTGAGCAAAGTTCCGAGCGGCATGATCAAAGGCCTCGCCCACATCACGGGCGGCGGTTTAATCGATAATCTGCCGCGCATCCTGCCGAAAAATTGCGACGCCATGATCGAGACGAAGAGTTGGCGCGTGCCGCGCATCTTCCAAATCTTGCAGCGAAATGGAGATGTCGATCTTGCGGAAATGTATCAGGTTTTCAACATGGGAATTGGAATGGTGGCGATTCTCGCCGAGCGCGATGCCACCAGGACGATGTCGATCTTGCACGCGAAACGTATCGGTTTCATCGAACGCGGTTCGGGCAAAACGCGGTTGAAGTTGTAGAGGCGGTTGTGTCAAGCGCCTGCCGTTTTGGTCTCGGCGGTTGACACAACCGCCGCTACAACAAAGCGTGAGAATAATTCACGACAATGGAAAAGCGCCGCCTCGGCAAAACAAATATGAATGTATCCGTGCTCGGTTTCGGCGGTTCCGAGATCGGTTACGAACGCACTTCGCAGGACGCAGTCGATCAGCTTTTGCACGGCGCACTCGATGCCGGCCTGAATGTGATCGATACCGCTGAGTGCTATCCCGATAGCGAGGAGATGATCGGGCGCGCAGCAAGCAAGCGCCGCAATGAATTTTTCCTCTTCACAAAATGCGGGCATCCGCACGGCATGGAGAGTGGCGCGAATTGGTCGCGCGATTCCATTTTGCAAACCATCGAGCGCAGCTTGCGCCGATTGCAGACCGATCATGTCGATCTTGTTCAACTGCACAGCTGTTCCGAAGCAGAGCTGCGCAAAGGTGAAGCGATCGAGGCGCTGCGCGCGGCGCGCGAACACGGTCACACCCGCTACATCGGTTACAGCGGGGACAGTCGTGCCGCCCGTTATGCGGTCGAATGCGGCGCGTTCGACACTTTGCAAACTTCCATCAGCATCGCCGATCAGGAAGCGATTGATTTAACCCTGCCGCTGGCGCGCGAAAAACAGATAGGCGTGATTGTAAAACGCCCGATCGCGAACGCGGCCTGGAAAACGGGACACAAACCGGTCGAAGGATATCATCACACGTATTGGGAACGTCTGCGGAAGCTGAATTACGAATTCCTGCGACATTCCGATTTACCAAAAACGATCGGCATCGCACTGCGTTTCACGCTGAGCGTGCCCGGCGTGCACACTGCCATCGTCGGCACGACCAAACCGGAGCGCGGGCGGGAAAACGCCCAGCTGCTTGAGGCGGGACCGTTAAGCGAAGCGAAGTTTCATGCGATTCGACATCGCTGGGAAGAATACGCGCCGCACACCTGGATCGGACAGATCTAAACAGAAGATAATGAAGGAAACGTAGTGCTTCCCCGAAAGGATAATTCTAAGGTGGATCTTCGTTTCCTTCGGTTAATTCTGTTATGAAACAACGCAAACTTGGACGGGGTGGGCCAGTCGTTTCCGCCCTGGGACTGGGTTGCATGGGCATGTCCGATTTTTATGGCGGACGTGATGACGATGAATCGCTCGCGACGATCCATCGGGCGCTCGAGCTCGGCATCACATTTTTCGACACCGCCGACATGTACGGGCCGTACACGAATGAAGAATTGCTCGGTCGCGCGCTCAAGGGTCATCGCGAGCAAGTGGTGGTCGCGACAAAGTTCGGAATTCTGCGCGATCCGGATAAGCCCGCATTTCGCGGCATCAGCGGGAAACCGGATTATGTGCGCAAAGCATGCGAAGGAAGTTTGCGGCGGCTTGGCGTGGAAGTTGTCGATCTTTACTATCAGCATCGCGTCGATCCCAATACGCCGATTGAGGAAACGGTCGGCGCGATGGCCGAGCTGGTGCACGAAGGCAAAGTCCGTTTTCTGGGTTTATCGGAAGCGAGCGCGGAAACAATCCGTCGCGCACACGCGGTCCATCCGATTACAGCGCTGCAATCGGAATACTCGCTCTGGACACGCGACCCCGAGGATGAAGTTCTCGCTGTTTGCCGCGAGCTCGGCATCGGCTTTGTTCCCTACAGTCCGCTCGGCCGCGGATTTCTATCCGGAAAAATTCAGAAACCAGAAGATTTACCCGATGACGATTATCGCAAAACGACGCCGCGATTTCAGGGTGAAAATTTCCAGCGCAATCTCGATCTTGTTCAACGCGTGAGCGAGATTGCGCGCGAGAAACGCTGCACCGCTGCGCAGCTCGCGCTCGCCTGGGTGCTCGCGCAAGGCCAGGACATCGTGCCGATTCCGGGGACAAAGCGCCGAAAATATTTGCAGGAAAACATCGGTGCGCTCGATGTCGATCTTACGAGCGAAGATTTAGCGCGCATTAATGAAGTCGCGCCGAAAGATGCATTCGCCGGCTCGCGTTATCCAGAAGCGATGATGAAACTGCTCGGCCGCGGAAGCGACTACGAGACGACGGACAACTGACCACTTGACCAGCGCATCAGCCCAATCGCTACGAGGCTTGTTACGGTTGCAGCTATTTTGCCGAGTTTTCCTGCTTCTTTTTCGACGGCTCGGATCAATCCGTGTAAGCAGCCAAACACTACCTTTGTTTGGCCGTGCAGCGCCTGACTCTGTTCCGACGATAAGTAATTCAGTCGTTGTGAGAGGTGGATAAAATACTGCGTTTCTGAGAGAGAGCCGCGGGCGATATAGAGAAAGTGGCCGGAACTGAATAAGCGGCCCGCCGCAATTGACTCGTCAGACCGTACATCTCTTCTCTCGGAAATGATCGCGTGCATTCATAAACCGAAACGGTCAAATCATCCGCCAGTCTCCAGGCTTCAATCTTCGTATAGTCTCTCATAATCCTACGGTCATGTTGTCTTATAGTCAGTGGTCTCGTTGTCTCCTCCGCGGCACCATCGCCGCTCCCAACATCGTCTGTACAATTTCGCCGCGTTGATTGGTGGTAACACTGCGCGCCTTGATAATTCCGTAGTGCGGTTTTGAGCGCGAGGGCCTCAGATGGACAATCTCGGTTTCGACGCGCAGCACATCGCCGGCGCGCACCGTGTTTGGCCACCGTAATTCTTCGATGCCAAGACCAATCACGCCCTCGGCAAAATTCAACGTTTGCACGAAAAGCCGCATAGTCATCGCCGCCGTATGCCAGCCACTCGCAACCAATCCTTTGAAAATCGTTCGCTCGGCGCTTTTGCGATTGAGATGAAACATCTGCGGATCAAATTTGTGCGCGAACTCGATCAACTCTTTTTCCCTCACCTAGAGCGGTTCGGAGCGAAACCGATTGCCCACCTTCAAATCGTCAAAATAACGCTCTTTGATTGAAAAACTGCGACGCCGGCATTGATGACGCATTGGTTGAAATTGGCAATCGTAAAAAACGTCTTAGCTGGAGACAGACCACGCGCCCGCGCGCCAGTTGCACTTATCACTAATCACTATTCACTTCTTCAGCGCGGGCGGTTAGCTCAGTGGTAGAGCGTCTCGTTTACACCGAGAGGGTCGGAGGTTCGAACCCTTCACCGCCCAAGTCTCCATTATCATTCTGAGCGAAGCGAAGAATCTCGCTTCGAGCAGAAACGCAACGAGCAATCAGTCCTTCAGCAATCCGAACACAACAGGAAAAATAATCTTCTCCCACGCTGCGTATTCTTTTGCGGAAGGATGCAACCCGTCGGCCGCGACTAACGAGGGATCGTCACCCATTTGTTTGCTGATTGGGAAAACATCGACAGCGTGCACTCCGCGCTTTGTCGCTTCTTCAGTAATGATTTGATTGAAGCGAGTAAGTCCTTCGGAAATGTTGCGCCCGCGCGCGTAACGCGGGCCGGTCGGCGTAACTCCAAAATCCGGAATGGTGACGATGAGGAGCCGGTTCTTGTCGCGCAGCATTGCGAGCATTTGATCGACAAGGTAGGTGAAGTTTTTCCGAAATGTTTCCGCATCGACTCCCTGGACCCAATCATTCACTCCGATCTGCAGCGTTGCGAAATTTGGCTTTGATTCCACAAAGATTGGTAACTCGCGATCGATGGCCTGTTGCGTCGTCCACCCGGTGCGCGAGGGATTGGCGACAAGATCAACACGCAGGCCTTTGTCATTGAGGTGGCGAGTCAACAATGCCGGCCACGATTCGTTAGGCGAAGTGCCTTCGCCGATCGAATAGGAATCGCCGATCGCGACGTAGCGAATCTTCTCTTCATCGATCTTATTTTCGGCGGGGCTCACGGTCGCAACAAAAATCGCAAATAACGGCAACAGCGCTCTCATCTAGGACAACATCTCAGTAACCGCAGCCTGGCAATGAATTGTCGTCGTGTTAAGAAACGGAATGCCGTGGTGCTCGGGTTCGCGCAGGATCAACGGCAGCTCTGTCCCAGCCAAGATAACGCCGTCGATGTCGATCTTCGCTTTCATTCGATCGACAATCGCGAGCAGACCCGCTTTGGTTTCGGCCAGAAATTTCCCCTGGACGAGTTCGTTCATGTAGTTGTCGTGAATATAATCCTGATCGGCATGATCGGGTTGCACGAGCGCGATGCCTTCGCGTGAGAATACCTTCGGATAGAACTCGCCGGTCATGGTGAATTTCGTGCCAAAGAGCGCGAGCTTCTTCAACTTCCTTACTTTGGCGGCCCCACATGTTGCTTCGACGATGCTGACGAGCGGAATGGATGAGCGCTCCGCAATCTGGTCGAAGGTCAGGTGCGGAGTGTTCGCTGCGATCAATCCGAAGTCCGCGCCGGCGCGGGCAAGCTTCTCGATTTCCTCTACGATCGTTTCGATGAGGCGTTGCAGATCGTTGGCGATCACGAAGTCCCTCACTTTATTCAGGTCGACGCTGTTGATGAGGAATTGCGGGTAACTGCCGTCGCCGGTGCGTTCGCGGTAAAGCGCAATGATCGTACGGTAATACTCCATCGTGCTTTCCGGCCCAACGCCGCCGATGATTCCAAGGGTCTTCATTGCTCTCGTTTACGCTTCCTCATTGGGTGACAGCGATTAAAATCGCAGGTGTGAAATTCATTACTTCATTCACAGCCGCAATAGTGGCCATGAGTGTGCATGATGTCGATGCGCAGGCACGCACGGCAAGTCCGGGCAACCGAAGCGACGTCTCGAACAAGGCATTGATCACCCGGGCGGGCAGATCAGAAGTGATGGGGGCAGCGGCGCTCCACACGCTGGCCAACGATTACTATACATGGCGCAATGAAAATTATCCAGTGCGCAGCAGCGATGCCGGACTGCATACGTGGGACGATCGGCTGACCGATTATTCATCGGCCAAAATCGCAGAGCGCGCCCAGCATGAGCGCGCACTGCTCGGAAAAGTGCGGGCGATAAAGATCGACAATTGGCCGAAGGACGATCACATCGACGCGATTCTTTTTCGCGCGCAACTGGAGGACGTCGATTTTCAGAACCGCGTGCTCAAATTCGAGCGGACGAATCCGCAGGTTTACGTCGGCGAATGCGTAAGCGGCATTTTTTCGCTACTGAAAAAGGAATACGACACGCCGCGCAAGCGCGCTGTAGCGGCGACGCTGCGGTTACAGCAAATGCCGGCGATGCTGAAGCAGAGCCTGAGCAATTTGCAAAATCCGGTAAAACTTTACACGCAGCTCGCCATTCAATCGGCGCGTTCGATTGATTCGCTTTTGAACAACAGCTTGATGGCGCTCGATGTCGATCTTGCGCCTAACGAGCACGACGAACTCGTGAAAGCGCGCGATGCGGCGCTCGGCGCGCTGCATGGTTACGCAGACGAATTGGAAAAACGGTTGCCCAAAATGGTGGACTTCGCGTCGATGGGCGAAGCGAATTACAATTATTACCTCAAGCATGTCCTGCTCCTGCCGGTCAGCGGAGCGGAAGTCGAGACGATCGGGCGCGCGGAGCTGGCGCGCTATCGCGCGCTCGAAGCGCTCCTTCCCGATCCGAAATTGGCTGATCCCGATCCGGCGCGCAGCGCCAACATTCCGCCCGACCAAGCGTCGTTCTTGAAAGCCTATGAGAGCCGCGAGCAGGAAATGATCAATTTTCTGAAGGAACACAATCTGGTCACGTTGCCCGATTATCTCGGTCCGTTTCAGATCCGGCAGTTGCCGGAAGCGTTCAAGCCGACCAGTCCCGGCGGTTTTATGAATCCGCCCGGCGTTTACGACAAGGACCCAACCGGTTTTTATTTCATCCCGACGTACAATCCGCAATCGAAGAATTTTTATATTCGCGCCGCGATCGAGGACCCGCGGCCGATCCTCGGACATGAAGGTATTCCGGGACATTTCTTGCAGCTCTCGATCGCGAACCGATTGAGCGACGAAATTCGCCGGCAGCATCAGGACGGCGTGTTTGTCGAAGGCTGGGCGCTTTACGGCGAGGAAATGTTGATGCGCACCGGCTTGTATCGGAACAACTCCGCGGCCCAAGGGCAAATCCTCCGCTTGTCGCGTTATCGCGCGGCGCGGATCGGCGTGGACGTGAACCTGCACACCGGCCGATGGAGCTTCGGGCAAGCGGTGAAATATTTCATGGAAGCGGGCGGCCTCGATCGTGAAGCCGCCGAAGGCGAAGCAGCTGGCGCTGCTTCAAGCCCGACCCAAAAAATCAGTTACATCATTGGCAAATGGCAGATCATGAATCTACTTGGTCGCTACAAAGATCGACAAGGTGACAAATTCCGGCTCGGCCAATTTCACGATGATCTGATCAAGAACGGCAGCCTGCCCGTTTCAATCATCGAATGGATTTTGCTCGACGATCCGGCATCGATACAAAAGGTAACGAGTGAAAAGTGACAAGTTGTAGAGGCCGCTGTCTCGGCGGCAAATCTTCTAACCGCGGATTTCGCCGATGTTTCGGGACCTCTGGCCTCTGACTTCTGATCTCCGACCTCTGATTTCGGCGTAATTCCTGCTCACTCATGAAGGATCATGAGCACGGGGCGACGGGACGACAGGGCAATTCAAGATCAGATGATCAAATACGAGCTGATCGAGGGGTTACAGCGCGCCATCGACAATAGTTATTGGCGGTTGCGCGAGACAGCGCGCCACGAATGGGAAAGTCGATTCGCCAGCAAAGATCCAAGCGACGCGTGTGTCAGCATTCGGATTGACTCAATCACCGCCGAGACGCCCGCGAAGGCGCTGCCCTGCGCCGGTTACCTTCCAAAACCGCTGCGACCGTGCAACGGGCAAACACGACCCCGCTTAGCCAATCCGCTGAGTCGCATGACAAAGTAGAAGCGGCATCTCGCTACTTTCTCGTCTCCTCCCCCACGAGGTTACCAACTGTGTAATGCTCGGTCGGAGGTTCGAGCGCGTTGACGAACTTGCGAAAGCGCGCGGAAAAAACTTCCGGACGAAGTTTCCAGTACTGAGCGATGCCGGGCGCAGCAATGTAATGTCTAAGGAGCCCGCGCCAACCTTCCCAGAGCTCCCTGTCCATGAGTCCATAAACATAATGAAAATGAATCGTTTCGAACGCTTTCAAGAATTGGTAAGTTGCGTGAAAGAAACGCGCCTGATCTTGGGCGGAGAGTGCGCTGAGATCTTCCAGACCTACTCGCCAGATTCGTTCCAACTCCGCGTTTTCCATGAAGGGCTTGGTCACATCGCGCAGGGCGGTGGCGGCGGCGTCTTGCGTGGCCAGCTTCGCCACGCGCGTGCTCCGGTGCACTTGAATGCCGAGATACAGCACCGACAAGACGACCGCGATCGAGCTAACCAATTGCGAGACCGCATTGATCGCTTCCCAACTCATGCTCGCTTTGCTCGGCGTTGAGTCGTCGAAGCGTTAAAATGTTGAACCGGACGCATCTGATCTCTAATCCCTGACCTCTGACCTCCGCCTTCTGCTACTTCGGTTTCTCCGCCACTTTGAGAACGATCTTGCCGCGGGTGTGATGCGTATCGGCCTGTGTCTGTGCCTTGGCCGCTTCCGCCAGCGGCAACGTTTGCGAGACGATCACCTTGATCTTTCTCTCGTCGATTAACTTTGTTATCTCGGCCAGTTCATCAGAGTTCGGCTCTACGCTAAGCGGCGCACCGCGAATCCCGTGCTTGTCGAGCTCCGCCTGATCGGGTTGTGCCACTAGCGACACGATAATACCGCCCTTCTTCACGATCCCGTAGGAACGGGCGAGCGTCTCTTTTCCGACCGCATCGAGCACCACATCAACATCTTTCGCGACGTCCTCGAATTTTTGTTTTGTGTAATCGATCGCCACGTCGGCACCGAGTTGCTTGAGCAAATCTTGATTCGGCGTCGATGCTGTCGCGAACACTTTCGCGCCCCGCGCCTTCGCGATTTGAATCGCAAAACTTCCCACGCCGCCCGACCCGCCATGAATAAGCACGGCCTGGCCCGCGCTTAGTTTCGCAGTGTCGATGAGCGCTTGCCACGCCGTCAACGAGACGAGCGGCACCGCCGCGGCCTCCACGTAGTTGAGAGACTTTGGCTTGGGCGATGTCTCCTTTTCAGTTGCAAGCGCGTACTCGGCATAACCCCCTCCTTTGTCCAACGCGATATATGCGTAGACCGGATCGCCCGCTTTGAGCTTCGTGACGGTCGCGCCGGTCTTCTCGATCACTCCCGCAATATCGTATCCCGGAATTGCCGGCAATTTGATCTTTAGAAACTGCGCGAATTTTTCAGAGCGAGCCGCCGAATCCACCGGGTTCACACCGGCAGCGATCACCTTCACCAAAATTTCGTTCTCCTTCGGTACCGGGCGTGGCACATCGTCAAGCTTTAACACCTCCGGTCCGCCGTACTCGTGAACGACGATGGCTTTCATCGTCGGCTTGTCCGATTGAGCACTGACAACGCATGACCAAAGGCAGATCAGACAAGCAGAGAGAAATTGAAGTTGTTTCATAATGGAATCGGGGTTTTTAAGCTATTTCTTTGGAATGAGCGGATAATTAAGCGAGCGAAAAATTCGCCAACTGCCGTCGCCTGACCGACCTCGGATGCAACGTTCAGCACTTGCTGCTCATCGCCGCGATCAATGCGTTCGCGACAAATCCGCCGCCGTGGGCGGGCCTTCAACCCAATTGATGTCCCACGCGCCGTCCACAGTGATGAACGTCAATGAGCCGGCAGGCAACCAGGCTTCATGCACCATTTTCGCCGGCATGAAGTTGAATCCGCCCGGTCCGATCTCAGCGCGTTTGCCGTCGCAAGCAAGGGTGGCCGCGCCCTTGATCATGGTGTGCGTTTCATTGGCGGTGTGCCAATGCTTGCGAACATGGATCGCTTTTGGCGTGCGAATGAGCAGGTTGGTCGCCTGCGTTTTTGGATCGACATGCAAGATGCTAATCTCCGGAGAACTTTCGCCAAGATCGGGAAGAATCTTGTCCCATTTGAGTTCGGACAACTTCTTGAAGATCGGCTCGTTCGCACTTGTTTCGCCCGGAGTGCTTGCAACCGTCGCGCTCGGTTCGGCCGAGCGCCCGTTCAAGGCAAAACTTCCTAGCGCCGCTATTACAATCACGAGACACAATTTCGTTTTCATAGATAAGAAATCAGACAAGGATTTACTGGATTACCAGGATTCCGAAAATCAAATTTTATCCAGTCAAATCTTGTCGAAAGATTCTGCTCGCGTCTTCACATTAGACTCATCAAGCTGCGCGCGGCTACCTGGGATGAAGGGCAACGTCAACCAACAACAAACAGCAAAATGATGAATACCAAAATATTAACGATTGTCGCATTATGTCTTAGCCTGGCCGGGCTTTGCTCGGCGCAAACCAGCCCAACCAGCACAACCACGATGACAACAACGCGTGGCAGCAATGCTCCGTACACGGAAGGCGGCGTTTGGGTCCTCACCATGATCAAGACTAAAGCCGGACTGAGCGATGATTATCTCAAGTCGATCAGCCAGACGGTGAAACCGGTTTACGAAGAAGAGAAAAAGCAAAAGATCATTCTCGATTACAAAATCCTGAACGGCGACGCCACTACCCCGCAGGACTTCAGCATCCTCATCATGGTGCAATATCCGAACATGGCCGCACTGGACAGTTTGCGCGACAAGATGGACCCGATCATTGAGAAGGTGATGGGCCCGGAAGACCAACGCCGCGCCACCGCGGTGAAACGACTCGACATCCGCGAAATCCTCGGCACCAAAACCATGCGCGAAATCACGCTCAAATAATCTGTTCGTCGATTTTTTCTTAGCGGTAGCCCTGTTAGTGGCCACCATGGCCATGACCACCTTGGCCGGATCTAACGCTCCGTCCACGACCGACAGCCTTCCCGGTAACTGCATGCCCCTTGCCGTGGATGCTGCTGCTTTTGCCATGAGTGGTCTGAATATGGGCGTTTTGGGCATGCGATGCCGCCTGATCTGACCGGTGCGCGCTGCTCACGATCTTGCCGAGGTTGAGCCCGTTGTCGTGCGCAATTTTTCCCCAGCCTTGCCCGGCTTTGTGCATTGCTACGATGTCGTCGAAGTTCTGGCCAGATGCATTAGCCAGCAAGTGTGCAGTCTCCAATTCACCGTAGCCGAGCCCCGTCGACGCCCTCTCGGCTTGCAACGTATCGATGGGAATGCCGGTTTCGTCGGAAATTCTCGTCAACACAGCTGCGCTCGAAACAGCGACAGCGAGAAAAAATGTCGCAATAATCAAACTTAACGTCTTCATAACGATTAAACCCAATTTTCCGTACAAAAGTTTCGCTTTTGACTCGGCTAATGGCCGTCTGATTTCTGGCCTCAGATATGTCAATCTTACGCGCCACAATTGCCACATCGGAGCGGCTGCTGATGTTTCGCTCGTCCTACGACTTGGGTGGTTGGTCCTTCTTCAGGAATGGCGTGAAGAGATCGATCGGCACCGGGAGAAACGTCGTCGTGTTGTGCTCGCTGGAAATCTCGCGCATGGTTTGGAGGAAGCGCAGTTGCAGCGCAATTGGTTCCTTGCTCATCATGGCGGCGGCCTGCACCATTTTTTCCGCGGCTTGAAATTCGCCCTCGGCATTGACGACCTTGGCGCGGCGCTCGCGCTCGGCTTCGGCTTGTTTCGCCATGGCGCGCTTCATCGTATCGGGCAGCACCACGTCCTTGACCTCGACCGCCGTGACTTTCACGCCCCAGGGTTCGGTCTGCTTGTCGATGATATCCTGGAGCGTTTGATTAATGGATTCTCGCTGCGAAAGCAGATCGTCGAGCGGCGCCTGGCCCAGCACGCTGCGCAGCGTGGTCTGGGCGATGAGTGAGGTGGCTTGGAGAAAGTTCACCACTTTCACAACCGCCGCTTGCGGATCGACCACGCGGAAATATACCACCGCGTCGACCGTGACCGGCACGTTGTCACGAGTCATCACTTCCTGCCGCTCGACGCTGATCGTCACGACGCGCAAATCCATTCGCACCATGCGATCGACGATCGGGATGAGAAAAATCAACCCTGGTCCTTTCGCGCCAAGTAATTTTCCGAGACGAAAAATGACGCCTCGTTCGTATTCGCGCAAAATGCGGATCGCCTGCGGCAGGATGATCACGGCAAGGATGATGAGGGGGATGATCCAACTGATAAACTTGAATGGTGCTTCGAGTGGCATGGCTTTATTTTCCTTTGGTTTTTACTTTCAGAGTTAATCCTTGCACCGACGCGATCTCCACTACTTCGCCTTTTTCGATCGGTCTATCGCTGACCGCGTTCCAATACTCGCCTTCGACGAAAATCCTGCCGCCGCGCGAGTCGATGGGCGTCAATGTGGCCACGGTTTTTCCAATCATCGTTTCGGCGCCAGCTTTGACCGGCATGAGCTGCGCGCGCAAACCTTTTCCGATGACGAAAACAAAGAACGCCGCGGTCACGAGCGTGGCCGGAATGATGTAGCTGAGCGATAAACGAAAGAGTGGATCGGCGCGGTTGAAGAGCATGAGCGAGCCGATCAGAAACGAAATGACTCCGCCCATGGTCAGCACACCGTGCGTGGGCGCATAGACATCAAAGATAAAGAGCATGAGTGCGAGCGCGATCAACGCAAGTCCCGTCACGTTGACCGGCAGGATCGCCGCCAGATAGAGGGCAAGGATCAACGCGATCGCGCCCACCACGCCGGGCAGGATCGCGCCGGGCGTGGTCAGTTCACCGATGATTCCGTAAATCGCGATGAGCATGAGAACGAACATGACCTCAGGCCGCCAGAGTCTTTGGAAGACACGCTCGGGCGCCGACATTTTGATCTCCACGATCTCCGCACCTGCGGTTTTGAGCGCCTTGCCATCCACGACGCGTCCGTTCAATCGCTTGAGCAACTCCGTAAGATCGACAGCAATAAGATCGACAACTTTTAACTCGAGCGCTTTGTCCGCGCTGATGGACGCACTCTCGCGCACCGCGGATTTGGCCCAATCGATATTGCGATGGCGCCTGGCCGCGATCGCTTCGATGTAGCTCACGGAAAAATTCTCGAGCTTTTGCTTCATGGTGTCGTCGGGCTTCTGTTCGCCGCCGGTCGGATTACCGCCCAGTGTGACCGGGTGCGCAGCACCAATGGTCGTCGCCGGCGCCATCGCCGCAACGCTTGCGGCAATGGTAATGAAACAACCGGCACTGGTCGCGGTCGCGCCGGTCGGAGCGACATAAACGACCACTGGCACAGTCGACCCCAAAAAGCTTTGCACGATCGTTTGCGTCGAATCGAGCAAACCGCCCGGCGTGTTGAGTTGGATGACCAGACATTGCGCGTCCTGCGCGCGGGCTTCTTCGATGCTTCGCGAAATGTAACTCGCGGTCGCCGGACCAATTGCTCCATCGATTTTGATAAGCGAAACCTTCTCCGCCGCGACGACCGTAGCCGCACACATCAGCCAGAGAGCCAGGCATGTCAACGTAGTCCGCACAGCGATACGCAATCTCAGGCTCCTTTCATGGGCTGAATCTTGATTGCCAAGTCTTCCACCCGTGGCTTGACGATTTTCTCGTAATCGCGATAGCTGAGCTTAATGGCGTCGGTATGGGTGCCCGCTTCGAAAACGATGTAGTCTTCCTGAGTCAAACTCTTGTCCACATACGTTGGTACCCCATAGAGATTGCCAAAGGGCGGCATTGCTCCAACCGCGCAGTCCGGGAAGAGCGACTTGAATTCCTTCTCGGTGTCCAGCGCGGCGCTTTCGCCGATTGCCTTCGCGACCTTTTCAAGATCGAGTTGATAGTCTGCTGGAAGCACTGTCATTAAGTGCCGGTCTCCGGATTTTACCATGACAACCTTGGCATGGTGCCGGGCTTTCACGTGCTCGGCTTCGGCGATTCTTTGCGCGGTAACGGCTTCCGGATGATGCAGAATCTCGTAGTGAACTTTGCTTTCGTTCAAACAGTCAATCAATTGTTTTGGTATTTTCAGAAGCAGCCTCCGATGCAAACTATCACTTTCCCGGTCGATCTCTACTTTCCAGGGGAACCTCGAAGAGCACAAGATTCACTCATGGATCCGTACGCAAAACCTGACGAACGGAAAGTCGGCGGGCAACGACCAAAGATCTCTCATTTGCCGGGCAGGATCGACAAGCGCACGCGGAAAGAACGGCAAGCGGAGAAGCAAGCGGTCGCGGCGGAACGACGCTCGATCAAGAAATCAGCGCGCCGGCATTTGAAACAACAATTACACGCCGATCTCGAAGATATCGACTGAGCTCTGCGCCCCCAAGAAGCGACGGTGAACGCGCCGAAGTCTCTCCACACGAAAGTAGCGGCCCAAAGATCAGTGTATATACACCTATCATCTCATTCTCTTTCATCATTCTCTTTCATCTGACTTAAAACGGGAGTCTCGCGAGCAGGACGGGCGCGCCTCCGCGAACGTTTCGATGTCTACGACAGTCGGCCGTTTGTTGATCGGCTCGCGCACAGCTCATCGGCAGAGCCAAACAATGGGCGATCAGGCCGGGCGATTCGCCTGTGTGGCGATCTTGGCGCTGCCGATGAAAGTCGCCGCGTCATCTACGACCAACCGAGGCGCCTCGATATCGCCGCGCATGGTGCAGCCAGCCCGAAGTTCGCAACGTTCCCGGGCCGTGACGTTACCGTCCACGGTTCCCTCGACGATGATCGATTTCGTCCTGATCTCTCCGCGAATGCGGGCATTCTTGCCAATCGTCAGCCGGCCGGTGGAATCAATTTTGCCTTCCACCTCGCCGTCAATCAGGAGTTCGTTTCGAAACTTGACCGTTCCTTTAATCGAGACGCTGCTCGAGAGAACCCCTCCCGATTGCGTCGCCGCAGTCGCGCGATTCGACGGCTCGGGCGTGGCCGCCGGCTTTTCCGGTTCGGTTGCCGGCTTGGCTGGTTCGTTTCTTCGGGATGAAAACAGCTGCATGGCTTGGCGTCTTTTCGATTAGTGAAAGCTTACTTTGGTGCCCGACTTGATTGGAGTCGATTATATTTTCTCAGGACCTTACGCAAACGATCGTGCGGGATCGCATCGACATGATGATTGTCGCGACCGGTCATGCTTTGATTGTCAACCAAAGCATTGACGACGGCTTCCTCGGTTGCTTGAACCGTCGCAGCGAAAATCGGATCCATCAGATCGTTCGGAATTGTTTCGACCGAATGCGTAAGCTGCTCGGAATCTGAAGCGCCCGCATTGGCAGTTGAAAACGCGATGAACAAATCGCCGGAGCCATTTCCGGAAACGCTGCCCGTGCGAGCGAGCCCGAGCGAAACGCGACGCGCGAGCCGCTTCAGTTGATGTGGCAACAAGGGCGCGTCTGTCGCGACGACCGCGATGCATGAGCCTGTTTCTTTCTTATAAACTTCGCCTGGAATTTCTTTGCCGATCGGAACTCCCGCGATTGCCAGCTGCGGCCGGCGTCCAAAATTTGCCTGAAGAAATACGCCGACGGTAAAACTCCGAGCCGGAGTGGCGGTATTAGCCGTTCCGTTTTTATCTTTCATGTCGATCTTGCGCGAAGCGGTCCCGTTTCCGCCTTTGAATTCGTAACAGATCATTCCGGTGCCGCCGCCCACGCTGCCTTCCTCGACAGTGCCACCCTGGGCGCTGTCGAGTGCATGAAAGACGTGCTCCGGTTTCACGTGAAAACCATTCAGATCGTTGAGCCAGCCGTCCCAAGTTTCCGCGACAACGGGCAAGCTCCATGAAAAACCTTGCGCGTCGACGCCACCATGAGCGTTGCGCCAGGCAATGACCGCATCGCGCGCGACACCGACGCTATGCGTGTTCGTGATCACGACCGGGCCTTCGAGGAATCCGCTTTCTTCAACCCACGCCGTGCCCGTCATCTCGCCGTTACCGTTGAGCGAAAAGACGCCGGCATAAACCGGATCGTTTGACGCGTGTCCGCGTGGAAAGATCGCGGTCACCCCAGTGCGCACCGGGCCCTGGCCGACAACCAATTTGCCTTCGCCTTCGATCAGCGTGGTGTAGCCAACCTCGACGCCGGCAACGTCGGTGATTGCATTAAACTTGTCCGGCGTCCCATCAAATGGAATTCTGAGATCGCGCGCACGAACGATTTTATTTTCGATTGTCGATCTTGCCGGCGAAGTTATGCCAGTCCGGCTCGGACTTTGCGGCTCGCGCGCATCGATAACCGCAGAGGCCAAGAGAACAATAGGTGCGAAGAGGAGCAGCGGTTTAGCGAGCATAAGTAGAAGCGGCTTCTAGCAACTTTGAATAGCAAGACGCAACACGCGGCTGGTAGCCGCGTCTACTTCTTTTCGTCTTTCGGCGCGGGCGAGGCGGCGAGTTTTTGGAAGCGCGGATCATTCCGGAGCGGGTCGAACATGGGATCGAGCCGGAGAAGCGCAGGAGTGAGCGGCGCGCCCTCAGCCAATGCGCCACTGTATGGTATCGAGAGTAGTTTTTGTAAAGCGGCGATAGCGCGGTCGGGTTCCCCCGTGCGCGCCGCCACCCGGGCGAGGATCTCGATCGGCCGGGGACCAGCTAACGCGTCTTTGTCGATGGGATTGGCGGCTATCGCACGCTCGGTCAGCGCAAATGCAGCGGTCTTGTCGCCGAGACTCATATTAATTAGTGCGAGATCGCCAATCAGGTGCCAGTTTTCCGGCTGTTCTTTGAGAAAAGCGTCCAGTTCGCTGCGCGCTTGTTGCCAACTTTCCTGGGCGGCGGCATGGTCGCCGGCCACTTCTTGCGCCCAGCCTAACCAAAACCGCAGTTCACCATTGTAAAAGCCGAGCGATGGATCAGGCTTGGACAATATTTCTTTCATTCGAGGCACGATTGGTGCAGGGCGGCGCTCCAGGATCGCTTGGTAAACTTGTTGTTCCAAGGCCTGGGTGATGTCGGCGGCCGGGTGGAGCCGAGCGAGGATCGCCGAGGCACGCGGTAGATCGCCTTCGGCTTGTGCGATAGCCGCCTTTTCCGCGAGGGTATCGACGTCGTCCGGTGTGATATCGAGAACCTGATCAAACTTTCGCAGCGCTTCGGGGAAACGACGAAGACAGATATAGGTAAGCGCGTGCTGGGAGAGCATGTTAACACTGCGCGGATCAAGCCGCTCGGCTTCGTTGAAGTACGACTCGCTCCGGTCCCACTGGCCTCGCCTCCGTGCGACATAGGCCAGCGATTCAGGAATCTGGCTGCTATTGGGCAGGAGCTGACGTGCTTGCTCATAGTAACGCACGGCCATGTCGTAATCTTTTAAGCAGGCGTAGTGGTATTGGCCCTTGGCCAAGATGGCCTCGCCGAGATTGGGCTGAAGAGTGAGCGCGGTTTCGGCTGCTTGCCGTGCCTCTTCACGGAGGGCGACCGTTGGTTGAAGTGCCTGTGTGATGTAGCCGACCGCATCAACGGTTGACAACAGCGCCCAACTAAGGGCGAACTTCGGGTCCAACCGCACCGCTTCTTTGAGATATTTCTGTGCGCCAAGGGAGTTGGCGGGTGTAGTTGCAGCTTTCAGATAATAAGCCAGGCCGCGCAGGTAGGCATCGTAAGCCTCTGGGTTATCTGTTGGTTTGGCGGCGATGACTTGCTCTTCCTGACCGGTGAGTTTCGCTCGCAACTGGTCGGCAATGGCTTTGGCCACTTCGCTCTCAACTGAAAAGATGTCGGTCAGTTTGCGATCAAAGGTATCGGCCCAAAGATGGGAATCATTGGCCGCTTTGATTAACTGCACGTTGACGCGCACAGAGTCGCCGCTCTTTTGCACACTTCCTTCCACGATGTGAGCGACGCCAAGTTGCCTGGCGATCTCATGCAAATTTTCTGGCGCGCTTTTATAATGCTGCGTGGATGTGCGCGAGATCACCTTTAGATCGGCAATCTTCGATAAGCGGGTCAGAATCTCGTCCTGAATGCCATCGGCGAAATAGGCGTTCGCCTTTTCTTCGCTCAGGTTTTCGAAGGGCATCACCGCGACGCTTTTCTCCGGAGCACCTAACGTCGCCACAGGCGCTTTCGCCTTCTGACGATGCCAGAAAAGAAAAGCAGCAACCGCCAATGCTATGACGGCTAGACATGCTGCGATGATGAAAACCGGTTTGCGCGATGGTGCGCGCTCTTTTCTAACTGGCCCGAAGTCGATTTGCTTCACAGGCATCGCCATGCGCCCCGGTCTCTCGGAATTACCAAGCTCAGCTGTGAAAAGATTTACAATGTCGATCTTCTCGCCGTGTTTCACTTCGCATTCGCCAAGGTGATAAAGATGCGGCCGCCAATGTTTAAATTGTTGCAGGTCTTCCGCGACCCGCTTTGAGAGCAGGATGTGACCGGCATCGCCGCGCTGTTCCTTCAATGCGCGACTGATCTCCAGCGCGCATTCTACCGGATCTTCCGGGCTGTGATAAAAAATCAGCGCCATGCCATCGCCGGTTGCCAGTTTCAATAATCGGTTTTCGCTTTCCTCTTTACGGAATTCATCCGTTGATTGGACGACCTGATTCAGCTTCTCGATGGCGGCGCGCTGATCGTCGCTCGCCATTTTAGAGTAGGCGACGATGTCGACAAAAAGTACATGCGCGATCTCGAGCGCGATCTCTTTTTTAACTTCGGCCGCCATTAGTTTGCACGAATAGTGCGCAATTCCATGGCTCACATCAAGCTGGCAACGCGCTGTGGTGGCAGGCGTGCCGCCTGCGAAATTAAGGAACTGCAGCCGACGCGGCTACCTCTACAGGTTTATTTCGGCGCTGCCCCGCTGAGTTTTTGGAAGCGCGGATCATTCCGGAGCGGATCGAACATGGGATCGAGCCGGAGCAGCGCAGGAGTGAGCGGTACGTTTTGTGTGGCCAGCGGACCAGCATACGGAATTGAGAGCAGTTTTTGTAAAGCATCAACGGCGCGGTCAGGTTCACCCATCTGCGCCGCTACTCGAGCGAAGA
>WNGE01003291.1_pt1 | contig 19890 bp, 23 predicted proteins | sample 5400651 | NCBI WGS metagenome assembly WNGE01 (sample SAMN13153370, study PRJNA577476) | soil metagenome | isolation source: 60 cm soil or saprolite under grassland replicate 2 | place: USA:California | collected 2016-06-15
TGGCCCAGCTGCTCGGCAGCAGCCAGAGGCCGTGGATGAAGACGACCGGAGTGGTGCCGGAGGCGTTTGCCGCCTCGATCTCCCTGCTCTCCCGCTCCGAAATGGACGCCATGCCGAACTCCTCTCGGTCGCAGTGGAAGGTCATCCGACCCTAGCGAACCGACGGCGAGCTCGTCCACGAGGCGCCGGCGATCGTGGGCCGTGAGACGCCGTCGGCGCTCGCGGTGGTCGCTCGGATGTGGTCGTCTGTGGTCGCGGTGGTCGTGCGACCATCCGGCTACACGGCGCGCTCGTGGCCGAGGTCGTGGTCGCGGTCGCGTGGTCGCCCGCCGGTCGGCCCGATGGTGGCTGCGACCGGTTGCCTCCTGCCGCTCGGGTCGCTGGTCGCGGTCGCCGGCCAGGTCGCGCAGGCGACCAACGGCGCGGTCGGCGTGGCGGCGGGCCTGCCGTTGTTCAAGCGAGGCGTCCTTGCCGTGCGGCTCGGGTCCGAGTGCGCGCTCGGCGTCATCGACCTTCCAGCGCTGCCGGTACTCCACCGTCTGCCCAACCGCGCGGTCCCAGGCGCGGCCACCCTTGACCGTGGCCGGTCGTTCGCCCAGCTCCCGCGACCATTCGGGCCGCTCCAGCTCGACCGCGCGGGCCTGCGCGCGGGTGCGCCATTTGTCCTCGCGCACCACCGCGTAGTACTCGGCCAGCAACTCCGGGTTGGCCTCGCGGTGGGCCTGGTGCTGCTGCTGCTCGTGGCGGACGTGGCGTTCGCGGTCGGCGGCACGGTCGGCCTGCTGGCGGGCGACCTGGCATGCTTGCTCTGCCTGCTCGTGCTGCTGCCGCGCGCGGGCGAGGTCGCCCCTGCGGAGCCACCGGGCCGGACCGTGCTCCAGGCTGGCGACCAGGCTGCGGGCCTGCTCCATGCGACCGGTCGCCTCCGCGAGTCGCTGCTCGCTTTGTTCGCGTCGGGTGGTGGCATGGTCGAGCAACCTGGACTGGTCGGGTGGGCCGGCGTCGATCATGCCGGCGAGCTGGTCGCGGTGGGCGCGAAGGTCGTGCTTGCTCATGCTTCGCAGGTCCAGCCTCGTCGTGGTGTCGGCGGCCAGCTGCTTTCCGCCGTCGCGCCGTGCCACCGCGGCCATCTGCTCGGCCTGCTGTTTGGGGTGCGGTCGGCGGCGGGCACGTCCACCTGCTCGCGCTCCCGGTCCTGGCGGATGGCGGGCTCGGGGCTGATGACGCTGTAGTAGTGGGTCCGCACGATCGCGCGGGTGCTGCCCACATACAGCCACTGACCAGCCAATCCGCACCGTGCCCGCCTCGAGGTCAATGTCGGTCCAGCAGAGCGCGAGTAGCTCGCCGAGTCGCGCGCCGGTCGCCACTCCGAGCATGACCAGGTGACGCATGAGCGGGCGCGGCTCCGCCGCCTTCAGCAGCCTGCCGGCCTGCTCCCGCGTGAGGGTCACCATCTCCGACTTCGGGACGCTCGGCAGCTCCAGGTCCGCGGCGGGGCTGCGCGCGATGAGCTGCCATCGGGCACCCTGCTTCAGCATCCGATGCAGCGCCCGGTGAACGTGTCCGACAGTCCGCGGGTGCAGACCGCCGGCCTTGCCGTCACGGCGACCCTCGCGCAAGAGCTTCGCGTACAGGTCGCTCAGGTGAGGTGGCTGGAGCGTCTTGAGCTGCATGCCGCCGACGGTTGGCAGGGCGTAGAGCTCAAGGAGTTCGCGATACCGATCGAGGGTACGGTCGTCACGGCCGAGGGTCTCCATGTGCTCGAGCCAGGTCTTCATGAACTCGGCACGGTGATCTTCCCGCTACTTACGACGATGCCCTCGTTGCGCCGCTGAAGCTCCTCGGCAAGCCCGACCTCTGCCTCCTTCCTCGTCCGATGCCCGCTCGACCAAGTCTGCTTGCGCTTGCCATCGTGGTCGGGCGTGGAGTCCAGCACGTAGTAATAGCGGGTGCAGCGGCTCGAGCACTTCCGGCCGGCCTGGGCACAGCGGCGAACGCATTTCTTGGCAATGTGGCCCTTCACAGCGATGACCTCCTCCTGTCATGGAGTTACACCGTTGTATTTACAGTCCCTGGATAACCCCCTGCAGGCGTCCTGCGGGTGTGCGACCCTCCCTGTGTAGAGGGTGAGGGGCGGGCGGGCGGGTGAGTCCACGGGCCGGATCGTTTGTGGCCATTTGGCCACGGAGGGTGATGGGTGAGGAGCCGTTGGGGTGAGCCGGGGAACCTGGCGCGGGCAGGCCGATGAGCGAGAACGCGATCGTCGTCGGCGCGGGGATCTTCGGCGTCAGCATCGCCAACCAGCTCGCGGGCGACGGGTGGCAGGTGACCCTGGTCGACCAGGACGAACCAGGTAACGAGCGGGCTACCTCGTCGAGCCTTTCGCGGGTGATCCGGTTTGGGCATGGCGCCGACACCTGGTACACGCGGCTCGCCTGGCGCGCTCGCACCCTCTGGAAGCAGCTCGAGGAGGAGACCGGCACGTCGCTGCTGGTCGAGGCGGGCATGGTGTGGTTCGTCCAGGAGCACGAAGATGGCGGCGGCCTCGCCGACCACAGCGAGGCCGCGCTGCGCGCGGAGGGCATCCCGGTCGAGCGCCTCGCGCCCGCCGAGGTCGCCGCCTTGTACCCGAGCTTGGATGCCGGCGACCTGACCTACGGGTTGCTGGAGCCGGCCGCCGGCGCGCTGCACGCTCGCACGGCGGTCAAGGTGCTCGCCGGGCTCGCGGTCGCCAAGGGCGCGCGGCCGGTTCGTGGGGAGGCTCGGCCGGCCGGCGACCTGCGGGGCTCCGCGGTCGCGGTGGATGGGGAGACCCTGCACGCCGACCGGGTGGTGTGGGCCTGCGGGCCGTGGTTGCCGCGGCTGTTCCCCGGGCTGGTCGGACTGCGGGTCGCGCGCTGCGAGTATTACTACTACCAAGCGCCGCCCGGCTGGACCATGCCGCCGCTGCCAATCTGGTACGACTTCCAGGGGCCGTTCTATGGCATCTTCGACCTGGACGGGCGCGGCCTCAAGATCGCCCCCGACGACGCCGAGGCCGACCGCGACTTCGATCCCCAGCACGGCAGCCGCGAGCTGGACAACCACAACGAGGCCAGCTCGCGCGCTTACCTCGCGCGGCGCTTCCCCGCCCTCGCGGGGCTCAAGCAGGCTGGCGGCCGGGTCTGCCAGTACGAGCTGACCCCCGACAACGAGTTCATCATCGCGCCCCTGCCCGGAACCCCCAACGCCTGGGTGATCGGCGGCGGCTCCGGGCACGGCTTCAAGCACGGCCCCGCCCTCGGCGAGTACGTCGAGCGCCTCCTCACCGGTGCCGAGCAGCCATTGGAGCGCCACAGCCTCCGCAAGCGCCACAGTCCCGGCGCCGACGGGCCTCGCAGCGCCACCGCCGACTTCCCCGTCACCGGCCAGCCGTAGACGCGCGGCAGCGCCCGGACGAGCCATGCGTCCAGGCTGTGGGGTGACGCTATGCAGGTCGGGCCCCCGTCTCCTGCTCAGCCCGACAGCCCTAGGCTTCGGGGATCGGCGAGCGCAGGGAAGGAGGCCCGCAATGGGTGTGTACGTCGGCATGGACGTCCACCGCAAGCGCTCCCAGGTCGCCATCGTCGACCACGCCGGTACCGTCCAGCGCAACCGCAACGCCCCCAACGATCCCGCCGAGCTGACGGCCATCCTTGGGAGGCTTCCGTCCGGTACCCCGGTCGCCTTCGAAGCCGCCTACGGCTGGGGCTGGCTGGTCGACCTGCTCGACGACCTCAAGCGCTTGCAGCCCCGCACCGATGGGTAGGGTACGGGCGCTCAACGCCTTGACGGTGTTGCGTTGGAGCTTTGGCCTATCCGTCGGCGGCAACGTGCAGCAGGTCGCCGGTGGCCGGGCGCGTCACCCAAAGCGACCCCAACCCGACCGCCATGCGGCTGTCGGCGTCGCCGCCGGTGTCGAAGGCCTCGACCACGCGCAGCGTGGCCGGGTCAACCCGCTCGACCACGACGCTGGCGGTGGCGTCCTGGTGGATCTGCCATCCCTGCACCCACACCGACCTGGCACCAATCGCCAGCGCCACTGGCCGGTCCAGGTCGGCCAGCGGCAGCGCCGCGGCCACCCTCCCAGCCGCCGGGTCGATCCGCAGCAGCGCGGGGCCGATGCGAGTGCCCGAGGGCGAGGCGGCAGTGTACAGGTCGGTCAGCACCCACACGGCGCCAAAACCGCTGGCCACGGCGGTGGCGTGGGCCGCGCCCGCGGCCGGCGCGGGCAGGGTCACCAGCGGCAGGGCAACCCGCGCGGGCGCGCCGCCAGCCATGCGCAGCCGCCACAGCCCTGGCCCTTCGCCGCTCAGGACCCATACGCTGCCGCCATCGACCGCGACGCCTGGGACCACCGCCTCGGGCACAGACACAACCGCCGCGACCGCAAGCGTCGGCGGGTCGCGCCGCAGCAGCCGGCACCGGCCGGCCGCAGCAGGCCCCTCGCACACCAGCCACCACAGGCTGCCGTTCCCAGCCGCCACGGGACCACCTCGGCCGCTGGTGGGCACCGTGCCCAGCACGCGGCCGGTCCGCGGGTCGACTCCGACCACCCCGACCGAGGTGGCGACCCAGACCGTCCCGCCGGCCAACAGCACGTCCACGACCTGCTCGGGCAGGCTCACCCGGACCCTGGCGGCGACCCGGTTCCGAGAGGGGTCAACGCGCACCAGCTCACCGTGCAACACCACCCACACCGCGCCCTCGCCGACGGCGACCGGGAACGCCTCACCCCCGAGCGGGTCAACCGGCGGGCCGATGTGCAGCCCGGCCGCGGCGTCCAGGGGCCGCGCGACGACCGTGGCCGGCAGGGCCGGCAGGGTTGTGCGGGCGGGCGGCTCCGCCACCGGCAGCGCGTGCTGCTGGGCGCGGCCGACCACGACCAGCAGGGCGAGTGCAGCGGCGATCCCGGCCACCAGCAGGCGCCAGTTGCGGCCGGCCGCCCCGATCCCGGCCATGCCCCACGCCCCCTTCCCTGCGCGCAGGGGCCAGACCCGCACAGTATGGCGCTCAGCGATGCTCGACCGCGAGGCGGTGACGATGCCGACCAGCATGAGGCCCATCATCAGCCACATGACCACGCCCAGCATCCCGGTCATCATGGCGGCGCTCCCTTCTGGCGTGCCATGGTGGTCAGCGCCGAGTCGGGGTCGAGGGACGGCCACCAGTTGCTTCTGGCGCCTGCCATGCCAGCTTGCCGCCGATCCAGGTCTGGGTCACCCGGGTGCCTTCCTGGAACGGGTCGCCATCGCAGATGACCAGGTCGGCGGCCTGGCCGGGCGCGAGCCCACCGCCACCTGGCGCCTGCAGGGAGGTGGCGGCGTTCACGGTTGCCGCGCGGACCGCTTCGGTGCGGGTGAGCGCTTGTTCCGGCTGGAGCTGCTGGCCGCCTGGCAGCCGCCGCTCCACGGCGGCGCGCAGGTTGTGGAGCGGATCGACCGACCCGCATGGGTGGTCGGAGCTGAGCGCCAGGGGGACCCCCGCCCGGAGCAGCAGCCGTCCGCCGAGCACCGTCACATAGCGGTCCGCCCGCGCCGCTTTGAGCATGGTGCCGTAGCGGGGCAGGAAGCCGGGCTGGTAGGAGACGGGCACGCCGGTGCTGGCGACGTGGTCGGCGGTGGCCGGATCCAGCAGCAGCAGGTGGTCGATCGTGGCGGCGCCAGGCGGCACGCCGACACCTCGCAGCACCCGGGCGGCCTGCGCGCCAGCCAGGTTGCCGAGCGCGTGGATGCGCAGCCGCACCCCGGCGTTCGCATACTCGGCGACCAAGCTGGCCAGCTCGGTGTCGGTGTAGCGAAGGTAGGGGGCATCAAGGTGGCGTGGGCGCACGACCAGCCTGCGTCGCAGTGCCTCGCGCAGCGGACCGGTGGCGTGCAGCCGCCACGACTCTGCGACGGCACCGCCGAGCAGGCCAACCAGCGCCCTCGTGGGCAGGCGGAGCGCGCAGCGGTCGCCGCCGTCAGCAAACAGCTTCACCTCGCGGCCCGAGTCCCCGTAGGAACCATCGGGCGCCGCCGCGGGGCCGGGTGCCCGTGAGTGCATCCCCGCCACCGAGCCGGTGCCCCATGACAGCCGCAGCAGGGTCGAGGCGTGCAGGGCGAGCATCCGCTGGTGCCACTCCGGCGACACGTAGGGGTCGTGTGCGTGGGTGATGCCGTAGGCAAGGCAGCGGTTGGCCTCGCCCTGGAGTGCTGCTTGGACGCCCGCCTCGCCGACGTGCGCGATGGTGTCGGCGAGGGCGCGCTGCAAGGCGATCCCGTAGGCCGCCTCCCACAGCTCACCGGTGGGCCGGCCACGCCGGTCACAGGTGACGTCGTCGCCGAGTTTGCTCGCGCCGCCGCGTTCGGCGAGCCCGATCGCGGCCAGGCCCGCAGCGGAGAGCGCGCCGCGGTGCATGTCCAGCGTGGAGACCAGCACCCGGCGGCCCGGCGCGGCCTCGTCCAGCTCACCGGCGGTCGGTAGCCTGCCCTCCGGCCACCTCCAGCGCGCGACGCTCCAAAACAGCAGCCACGGCGCATCCGGCGCTGCGGCGGCGGTGACGCGAACCGCCCGCAGGGCATCGGCCAGGCCGCGCCAGCCCGAGGCGTCCACCCCAAGCGGGAACCAGGCCGCCTGGCTCAGGTGCAGGTGCACGTCGACGAACCCCGGCAGCACGTGGCAGCCGCTCAGATCGAGCAGCTGGTCGGCGGGCGGCGGCGGGGTCGTGCCAGTCTCGTCGCCGACAGCTCCAACCCGGTCGTCGTCAACCAGCAGCCAGGTGGAGCGTGGCGCACAGGCCGCGCCGGCCCAGACGGTCCCACCGGTCAACAGTCGGCGGCTCATGCTCGCCTCCCCCGACACCCAGGCCGGTCCTTCGGCCTGATCCTCCCAAATCTTCCCTCTGTGGCAACAAGCAGCCCAAACCAGCCGGCCCCACAGCGCGGGCAGCGCGCTCTTCGACCTGGGTGCCGGCTGCCCTGGAGCCACGCACGTTGTCCTCGGGGGTCATCGCTGCGGAGGAGCAGTAGGCGAGCAACCCGGCAGCTCGCTCCCCGCGCCCGGCGGTCTGTGGCTGCTGGATCTCCTCCTCGTTGCAGTCCCATCGCCCCGGGCCTCGGCTGGATCCGCACCGAGGCTTCAACAGCCGCTGACAGCACGACCTCTCCCTGCTTGCTGGCGAGTCGTTGGACCAGAGCATCCCCCAACCGCCCGGCAAGCACTCATGCCGGTTTTCTTCAGCACCCCAAAGAGGACCTTTGGCAGGTGGTGGTCGCGATGCTGCAATCCGGCGGGCGCTGCTGGCTCGCCACGCCCTGGTGCCAGCCGCGCACGCCCATATCCGCGCGGATTGCGGGGATCAGCCGGGTGATCGGGACGACCGGCTGGGCGTGGGCCGTGTCTTGGCGGGAGCGACCAGCTGCTGGGTGAGGGTCGAGGCGGCTGCGTGCAGTGCCGCCAGCACAGCGGCCACCGCCGGCGTCGGGCGTGGGTGCCCGGGCAAGACCGCGATGATCCGCCGGGGCGCCAGGCCCGCGACCGGGACGAGGACGACCTCAGGGTGCTGAGCGTCGCGGCTGATACAAGCGGTGGTCAGGCTGACGCCAAGCCCAGCGGCGACCAGCCGCGGGACGGCCTGATAGTCATCGGTGGTCAGGGCGACGGTCGGGCTGAACCCGGCCAGCGTGCAGGCGTGCAGCGTCTCGGGGCGGCAGCGTTCGCTGATGATCCAGGGTTCGGCGGCCAGCCGGGCCAGCTCGACATCCTTGCCGCCGGCCAGCGGATGCCCGACGGGCAGGATCACAAACAGCTGGTCCTCAAGCAGCGGCACGCTGACCAGACCCTTGGGCGGGGCGGGCAGCTCGGGGTGGTCGAAGGTGACGGCCAGGTCGCACTCGGCGCGCTCCAGCAAGGCGAACGACTCCTCGGGGCCGGCCTCCACCAGCGACACCGCGATCTTGCGTCCGCGCGCGGCCAAGCTGGCCAGCGCGTCGGGCACCAGCGTGGCGTTGCTGCTCGGTAAGGCGGCCAGCCGGACACGGCCGGCGGCGCTTCTGGCAAGGGCGGCAAGCTGCGCCTCGGCGGCGGTGAGCTCGGCCGCGATCGCCTCGGCCCGGGGCACGAGCGCGCGCCCTGCCTCGGTGAGCCGCACGCCGCGACCGTCGCGGACGAGCAGCCGGACACCGGCCTCCTGCTCCAGCCGGCGGATGTGGTGGGAGACGGCGGGCTGGGTGTAGCCAAGCGCCCGGGCGGCCGCGGCCAGGGAGCCGTGATGCGCGACCGCCCGCAGGACCAGAAGCCGCCGGACGTCCAGCATGACGCCCATGCTCGCACATGAGCAGACTTTGAGGGCCAAAGAAACCTGGCACCGTGCCTGCTTCCCGGCTGCGCGAGGATCTACCGCATCGCGCATGAACACAAAGCTCAGCCCCAGATCACGGCCAGCATCCCGAACCGGATCCGCCAGCCGAGCCTGGCCACCGCGGGGCCGGACTGGGCTGGGGCCGCAGTGGCCCGGGCGGAGACAGTAGCGGTCATGTAGGCCTCCGACGTCTGTCATCGTCGGGAACGGTGTCTGCTGCGGGATCTGGGCGCGGGACGTGGCGGGAGGATGAGGAGCGCGAGCGCGGCCGCGGCCAGGGCGAGCAGCGCGGCGCCGCGGAGCGCGGCCGCGTAGCCGCCGGTGAGCGCGGCCTGGAGCGCGGCTGGATCTGGTGGACCGGCCGGGTGGCCGAGCAGGCCCAGGGTCGTGGCGGTGGCGAGGCTGGTCAGCACGGCCAGGCCCAACGCGACGCCGAGCTGCTGCGCGGTCTGGAGCAGGCCGGAGGCGAGCCCCTGGTCGGCCGGGGGCACGCCGGCAACGGCACTGGCGGTCAGCGGCACGAAGCTCAGCCCCATGCCCAGACCGAGCAGCACGACCGGGCCGAGCACCTCGACGGTGTAGCTGCCTGCCGGGTGGATGCGGCCGAGCAGGGCCAGGCCGACGGCGGCCAGCGCCAGCCCGCTCACCAGCAGGCGCTTGCGGCCGACGCGCTCCATGATCCTTGGGGAGAGCTGGGAGGTGACGATCACCGCCAGTCCCAGCGGTAGCGTCGCCAGCCCCGCCTGGATGGCGGAGAAGCCGAGGATCTGCTGCAGGTACAGGGTGAGGAAGAAGATCGGTGAGGCGATGACGGCCGCGCCGCCGAGCAACGCCACGGTGTCGGCCCCGGTGAGGCTGCGCCGGCGCAAGATGCGCAACGGCACCAGCGGCGCGCGGTGACGGGACTCGATCACCAGGAACGCACCGAGCAGGACCGCGGCGACCAGGAGGAAGCCGACGGTCCCAGGTGTGGCCCAGCCGTGCTCGGGGACCTGGGTGGTGGCGTACACCAGCCCGGCCAGGCCGGCGGTGACCGTGACCGCGCCGGCAGCATCGATGCGAGCGCGCGGCTCGCCGGGTGCGGCGGGCACCACGCGGGGGGTGGCCGCGAGCAGGAGCGCGCCGACCGGGACGTTGACGAACAGCACCCAGCGCCAGCTGGCGTACTGGGTGAGCAGCCCGCCCGCCAGCATGCCGATGGCGCCGCCGCTGGCCAGCACCGCGCTCCACACCCCCAGGGCCCGGTTCCGCTCGGGCCCTTCGGCGAAGGCGGTGGTGATGATCGACAGCGATGCCGGGCCGGCCAAGGCCGCGCCCAGCCCCTGCAGCCCGCGGGCGGCGACCAGCACACCCGCCGAGGGCGCCAGCCCACCGACCAGGGAGGCGAGGGTGAACACGGCGACGCCGGCCAGGAACACGCGCCGCCGGCCCAGGCGGTCGGCGAGCCGCCCACCCAGCAGCAGGAAGCCGCCGTAGCCCAGGGCGTAGGCGTTGACCACCCATTGCAGACCCTGGGGGGTCATCCGCAGGGCCCGCTGGATGCTGGGCAGGGCGACGTTGGTGATGGTGAGGTCGAGGATGAGCATCAGTCCCGTCAGGGCGAGCAGGAGCAGCGTCAGGTGCTTGGATGGCTGGGCCGCGCCGGTCGGCGCTGGCGCGGCAGGCGGTGCGGGCCGTGGGAGCGTGTCGTGCCGCATCGGCGGTCCCTCCTCGCAGGGCGGGCGCCCTTCAGAACTTCACACTATGTGCAGCGTGTAAACTACACTCAATGTGTAGCTCTGTGCAAGGAGCCGTCATGCTGGATTCGGTCGAGGAGCCCCGCAATGCCCGCAGCCGGCGCACCCGCGCTGCGCTGCTGGATGCCACCCGCGCACTGCTCGAGGAACACGGCACGGAGTGGCTGACGATGGCGGCGGTCGCCGAGCGGGCCGGGGTCTCTCGCCGGGCCGTCTACCTGCACTTCGCCTCCCGCGCGGAGCTGCTGACCGAGCTGTTCGGCCACGTGAGCGAGCGGGAAGGCCTCGCAGCCTCGCTGCAGCCGGTCTGGGACGCGCAGGACGCCGCCGCCGCCCTCGACCAGTGGGCCCGCCACCTGGCTCGGTTCCACCCGCGCATCCTCGCCGTCGCCCGCGCCATCCAGCGAGTCCGCCGCGACGACCCCGACGCCGCGGCACACTGGAAGCTCGTCATGGCCGACCAGCAGGCCTGCTGCCACCGGCTCGCCGCCTGGCTGGCACGTGAGCAGCGGCTCGCCCCGCCCTGGACCGTCCAGACGGCGGCCGACATGCTCTGGGCGCTGATGTCCTTCGACCTGCTCGAGAAGCTCCTGGTCGACCGAGGCTGGTCAGGGACGCGCTTCCGCACCCACCTCGCCGCGCTGCTGCGGGCCACGTTTCTCTGCGACCCCGGCCGAGCGCAGGCGGCCCCGACCGACCAGCGCTAAACGACCAAGGTTCCGGAATGTCCTGTGATGGAGGATCGGCGGGCGGCGCTTCACCCGCTGCTCGCCGCGCACCTGCGACAGGACTGGCTCGCTGTTGAGGAGGAAGGATGAGTCAGACGCTGGCCATCATCCTAAAGTTCCGGGAGGACCGGACCGGGGAGTTCGAGGAGATGTTCCGCGCGGAGATCCTTCCGCTGTGGGAGGAGTTCCTCGCGCAGGACAAGTTCATCGAAGCCTCCCTCACGCCGATCGAAGGCGGCATCCCAGCCCCAGAGGGACAGCGGCACTACATCCTGCACGTCGAGGTAGGCGGCATGGCGGACCACGAGGAGTTCGACGAACACCCCAGATTCCTGGAGTTCCTTCCTCGAGCCAAAGCACTCCAGCCGGAAGAACCACTGGTCTGGTTCGGCACAACGCTGTTCAAAGTGGGCGACTGACGCCTCGCTGGCCGAGGCGGACATGAGCCGTCGTTACCACGGCGAGGGCCGGCACTGCCGAGGTTCGGACATGCCCCAGCAACGGGCATCCGAACGGGTGCGCTGCTGGCCGCGCTGCGCGAAGAGTGCGAGTGCATCTCACAGCTCGTGCTGGACTTGGCCGAAGACCAGGGCCAGCGTCCCCCCGCTGCACCGCGTGGGATGTGAACGGTCTGCTGGCACGCCTGTTCCGCGAGACCCAACGGATCACCACCGCCCTGGCTCAGCCGCTGGCGCCGCGCGTCGACGCCGACGCGACAAGCCACTGGCGCCGCTACGACCCGGTCACCAACGCCCAGCGTACCGTCGAGCGGGGTCCGCCAAGTGGTCGCGGCCATGGCGGCGCCAAGCTCGCGGCAGCCTTCAACCACGCCTGGCGCACGGTGCTGGATGCGGCCCCACGGCTGACCCGGCGCTCCCCAACCAGAGCTGGGAGCCTCTCTCGGACCGCTCGCCGAACGGTTCCCCCTGTTCACCTGAACCGGAAATGACCACCCGAGACCGGGCCGGTGGTCATTTACGGCCGGCTCGCCGAGGTTGGACCGGAACAAGGCAGCGAGGTGGTGCGGTAGCGCCGTAGGAACCAGCACCGGTCGACCCGGAGCTCCTCGCGCCCAGTCGCCCACTGCGCGGCCACCATCGCCAGGGCCAACGGCCGCGCCAGCGTCTTTCTCGGCGTGATCTCCGGCGCGCCGGTCGCGCACGGCTTCGCCGGACAGGCAGGCCCAACCGGCCGGGTCCTCCTCCGCTTCGGGCTCGCCCTGTTCCCGTGCTGCTGGTTCCCTGTATCGCCACCTACGCCTGGGTGCTCCAGCTGTCACTGGAAGACATCCTTCTGTTGGGGCGCGTCGACCGCATCCGCCGCCTGTATCTGGACGCCAACCCCCGACCCGGTCGGCATCCTCGCGCCCGCCTGGGAGTGGACGGTCGCAGGTCCTGCGCATGGAAGGCATCCACCCCGGGCGTTGGCGCCACCAGACCAGGGCCAGGCTCCCTGCAAGGCAGCCCTTCCAGCCGTTCAGCCCATCCGTCTAGCGGCCCGCCGTCGATTGGTAGATAGCGTGACCTGCACCTCCTCCTTCGAGGCAGTGCTGCTATTGCCCCTGAAGCCCCTCTCGGCCTTGCCACTTCCAGCCATCGGGCGGCCTGCTCGACTGCGTTGCACCAGTGACTACACCCGGTCGAACCGACGTATGGTGACGCTGAGCGCCCTGCTCAAGCCGATGAACCGCATCGTGCGCTCACGAGCTCGGCCGCAAATTGGACGACGATGCGGGCGGCGGACCCATCCTCCCGAGCCGCCCCGCCCGCTCAACGGACCCTCGAGGGTACTGTTGCGTTGGCCGTGACGGTGGCCTGAGCAGCGAGACTGCCGCTGTGAGAACTCGCCGTCTTCGCCCTGCTGCCGTCGTTCGGTCCGCTTTCGCCGGCTTCCGCTTCCCACCCGAGGTGGTCATGCTGGCAGTGCGTTGGTAACGTCTACCGCGCGATCGACCAGGCAGGCCAGGTCATCGGCGAGTTCGTCTCCCCACGACGCGATCGGGTGGCCGCTGGCGGCTTCTTTGGGCGGACCATCGCCACGACCGGTGCCGAGCCGGTCGAGGTCGTCACCGACCGGGCAGCGACCTACCCGATCGGGCGGGAGGAGCTGCTGCCTGCGGCGTGGCATCGCACGGATCGGTACGCCAACAACGGCGTCGAGGCCGATCATGGCCGCCTGAAAGCACAGCTCCGTCCGATGTGCGGCCTCAAGCAGGATCGCAGCGCCTGGGTCGTGATCGGTGGGCATGCGTTGGTCCATAACCTACGGCGTGGCCACTACGAGCTGGCGGCCGAGGAGCCACCGAGCCGACGGTTGATGGTCGCGTTCGACGAGCTGCCCCTCGCGAGGTCGGGGCGCATGCGCCTGCTCCAAGCTCTCGTAGGTCACCCTGGCCATGTCGCAGATCGTACGTTCGACGCCGAACCGCCGTCCAACACACCTCCAAGCTGGTGAAGGCCGCCCTCGGCCGGCCGACCCCCGGCAGCGTATGGAGGAGGGTAAAGTCTCCTCAAGTGCTCGACCACCGCTGACGGCCAGGAGGCGTTCAGCCATGTCAGAGATGCGGCCGGTCACCGAAAGAGAGGTGCGCGACGCCGCGGAGCGCCTACGCCAGACGAAAGCAGCTGAAGACGCCACAGATGTCGCAGGGGTGGAAGCTGGATACGAACTAGGCGTGAGATGGGCTTGCGAGATCGCGGACTACGACGAGCTAAAGACGTACGTCCAGGATGATGCCAGTAAAACACCTAGCTGGATCAGCACCCAGGTGCTCAATCAAAGCCTCCCAAACAGCGCCTGGGCCGGTACACGGATGGGCGCCAAAGCCGTGTGGGAACGAGTGGCGGGACTACTGGAAGAGCAAAGGCCGCAGTGACCTACTGCCGGGCGCCCATTGGGACGCTTGCCAATGAGGCAATTGGTCACCGGGACGAGCCTTACCCACACGCGAGCTGGAAGCCATCGCCGCCAGGTCCAAGCGATGGTTGTCCTCGCTGGCCGTGCTCTCGACGTGCCCCAAGCAGCAGTCCACAACGGTCGCCAACGGTCAACAGCGGTCACTCACCGAGGTCCCTGATCTGCGTCACCGCCGGATGGCGAGCAGCCCGACAGTGCTTCCCAAGCTCGCAGTTGCCCTCGTTAGGCCGCGCTGGGCCGCAGAGGGCACTGTTGCATCTGGCGATCAGCACCCTCGGCGCCTCCACTTGGAGGATTAGAACGCCTCACACGGCATTCACGATCGGCTTCTTTGAGCCGTTCTCGTGGCCCTGGGAGTGGAACCAGCCTCCATTTGGGTGCTCGTCGGTGACGCCTTCCGCGCAGGTGCAACAGCGCCCCCCGAGGTGGAGGCGTCCTTTGTCGAGCCGACGTTCGAGGTGGACCACGTCGTGGAGCTGCCGGCCCGCGGTGAGGGTCGAGCCGAGCCGGCCGCGGGCATCCGACCACCGGACGTCCGCTGCTACCTGGTCCACGTCCGCCCCGACGTGCTGACCGCCTTCGCCAGGGAGCACGGCATCCCCAACGCGCACCTCGAGGCCGCGGCGGACGAGATCGTCTATGAGCACTCTTACCGCCTCAACCGGGCCTTCTACTCGGCAGCCGGTGACAAGCGGGCGTTCGTCCTGTCGCACGGCAAGGACCTGCTGGTCCTCAAGGTCGTCGGCTACGGCAACAATGTGATCGGCTGGTATGGCCTGGAGGAGCTGCGCGCCCACGTGTGGATCGGCCACCACCGCTACCCTACCAAGGGCCGGGTGTGGCACCCCGGTGGGGCGCACCCGTTCATCGGGCTCAACGAGGCGCTGGTGCACAACGGCGACTTCGCCAACTACTCCTCGGTCTGCTCCTACCTGGCCCAGCGCAACCGCTACCCGCTGTTCCTGACCGACACTGAGGTGGCGGCCCTCGCGTTCGACTTGTTGCAGCGGGTCTGCGGCTATCCGCTGGACTATGTGATCGAGCCATGGCGCCCACGACCGAGCGGGACTTCGCCTTGCTCCCTCCCGACAAGCAGCGCGTGTATCGGATGCTCCAGGCCGTTCACCTGCACGGCTCCCCCGACGGCCCGTGGTTCTTCCTGGTCGCGCAGTCGGTCCCCCGACAGCGGGCCGTGCGGCTGATCGGCGTCACCGACACCTCGATGCTGCGACCCCAGGTGTTCGCCCTGCGGCAGGGATCGGTCGACATCGGGGTGGCCGCCTCGGAGAAGCAGGCCATCGACGCGCTGCTGGAAAGCGTGTCGAAGCAGGACGGGCGGTCTGGAGCCGGGCCGACCGGTACTGGAACGCCCGCGGAGGCAGCCACACCGACGGCGGCGCGTTCGTGTTCACCGTGGCCACGAGCGGTGGGGCGCGGCTTTGGTGCGCCGACAAGTTCGAACGCCGCATCCAGGCCTGCGCCAGCAAGCGTCCGCCCGGGAACGGCAGGACGGGGGCTCTGAGGGCTGCCGACCCGGCGCGCCTGGCCCGTCTGGACCTTGAACCGCTCGAGCTGTTCGAGCGGGTCCGCCGCGTCCTGCCGTCGTGGGACGACAGCGGGGTGCGCGCGTTCCTGGGCGCCTTGGTGCTGACGGCCACCGACGACGAGGGGCGCCGTCGCGCCCTCGGCCTATACCGGCGCGGGCGCGCGGCAGTTCCTGGTGGCGAACACCCGAGGCAGCGGTTCATCGGCTGCGGCCTGGGCCCAACCTCCACGGGTGCGCATCGACGTGTACGGGTCGTCCGGGGACTACCTGGCCTCCGGGATCGACGGGGCGCAGATCGTGGTGCACGGCTCGGCTCAGGACCAGGTGGCCCAGGTCAGGAAGGACGGGTCGCTGGTGGTGCACGGCGACGTCGGCCAGACGTTTATGTATGCGGCACAGGGCGGGGAGCTCGCGGACCTCGGGCCTGAGGACTGGGCGCTCATCCGCCCCTACCCGGAGGCCAACCAGCGGATCTTCGGGATGCCGCTGCAGCGGCTGCTCGCCGTGCACGGACGAGCTGAACGGCCACAGCGCGTCTACCGAAAGAGCCGGCCGGCCGCGCACCGCGCACTGTCACCGGAGGAGGCCTGGGTCAAGCGGGAGGCGTGAGGACCAGAAACGACGACGGGCACGGCTCGATGGCAGCAACCGCCTCAGCACGTCACGTGGAGCAGGCCGATCACGGCCCCCGCGGCCTCGTTCCAGACCCGGATCGCCTCGGGCGTCGGCAGCAGCTCCACCTGGCAGTCGTTTCGCTTGAAATAGGCGGCCGCCTCATCCGACAGCGCGACCATGCCGGACTGCCCGGCACCGATGATGAGCCGCATGGCTCCCTTCTGGTAGACGTGCTTGGCTTCGGCGAGCGAGATCGTGTGCGAGGTGCCATAGACGGCTTTGGACAGCCGCTTCTTCCGCTTTGCCACCTTGCCGTCAAGCCGGATGATCACGTCGTGCTCGAACGCCTTCCCGTCGATGGCGACCAAGCCAAACCGTGTCCGGTCGATCCTGGGCTTCATCCTGCACCTCACCACCCCTGGCCACGTCCGGCAGGTCAGCCCGCCCTGGCCAGCAGCGTACGCGGCCCCGCCGCCCTGCGCCCTGGCACCGAATCGCGATCGGCCGGCGGGCCACTCTCGGCCAAGGCGATCGGCTGATCAACCACCTGGGCCAGCGGCCGGTCCACGACTGAGCAGCCCCGGCCCTTCCACCTGGAAGGCCCGGCTGGGTCGGGGCCCGCGCGCTCACCCAGGCTTGAGGTCGTCGTGGCCGGACGGGCCACGCCCGAGCCGCCCGCGCAGGACCCGGACCGTCACCGTCTCCAACAGCCGACGCTTGACGTCGGCGAACAGCTCGGCAAGCGTCTGCGCGATCGGGTCGCCCGGCCCCTCAAGCCCCGGGCCATGGCAGCACCACAGCAGCCGGACCGTGGCCCTCGGCGGATCCGCCGCCACCAACAGCAGCTCAGGCAGCTCCTCCAGCGGCGCGCCCACCCAGCCCGCGATCCGTCGTCGGTGATCGCCCAGCCGACCAAGGCAGCGCCTCGGCCCACACCACCTCACCGCCGACCCTGGGCGCCACCCCAGACCGCCTCCACCATGAAGCCCTCCCGGCGCCCGCGCACCCGGATCTCGTCGGTCACGAACCCACCAAACGGCACCCCGGCATCGCGGAGCAGGCCGACGAGCCGCCGCGCGACCATGGTCTTGCCAACCCCGGGCGCCCTTCGAGCAGCACCCTGAGCGGATCGGCGTTGCCCATCCGCGCCTCCTCGCCCGCCACGATAGCGCCCCAGCGCGAGCGGCCCGCCTCCATGTCGAAGGAGTCGGCGTGCCTGGCGGGACCGCAAGCACATGCAGGACCTGCGCCAGATCTACCACAGCCTCGGACTGCGGTGGGCCCGGGCGGCAAGCGCAGCGATCGACCGTCGGTAGGGCCCGGCTTCGTAAGTGGTCAAGGTGTTTACGTGGGTCTTTGCGCCGTCGCATGGACAGCGGGGATCGGGGGGTCTCACGGGCACGGCCCGTCTGATGACCGTTGACCAAGGCCCTGGGGCAACGCACCGTAGGCGGGAGGTGGTCGGGAGGTGGTCGGGATGGCGGTCTGCGAGGTGTGCGGCAATGACTACGACAAGGCCTTCGCGGTGGTCGCGGCCGGGTACCGGCACGTCTTCGACTGCTTTGAGTGCGCCATCCAGAAGCTGGCCCCGATCTGCCAGCGGTGCGGCTGCAGGGTTGTCGGCCACGGCGTCGAGATCAGCGGTCGCTTCGACTGCTGCGCCCATGGCGCCAGGGAGGCCGAGGGCAGCACCCAGATTCGCGACCGAGTGGACGCGCCCGATCGGACTGGCTGAAGGGACGCACGGGCCCATGAGGACCAGACGACAGGTCATGATCGGTGCGAGCGCGGCCGGGTCAGCGCCGCGACCGCCTCGCGCCAGGCCGGCTTCACCGGCGAGATCGTGGTCGTCGGCGCGGAACCGCATCCACCCCAGGAGCGGCCGCCGCTGTCCAAGCGACTGGTCGACGTCGACAACGTGGCGTCCGCGCTCAGCCCGATCGTTCCCGCCGACCAGCTCCGCTCCAACCAGATCGAGCCGCGGTTGGGCCGTCGGGCACACGCCATCGACCCGTCCGCCGGCACGGTCCTGCCCGACCACGGCGGCGAGAGACGCTGGCGGCCGACAGCGTGCTGCTCGCCACCGGCGCCAGCCCGCGCCGACTCAACGTTTCGGGCAGTGACCTGGAGGCAGCTGCTACCTCCGTACCGCCGACGACGCCCGCCGGCTCGGGCGGCGTCTGCGCTGGCAGGCTCCCCTGCTGGTCGTCGGTGCCGGCTTCGTCGGGCTGGAGGTGGCCGCGGTCGCACGCGAGCTTGGCCGCCAGGTGACCGTGGTGGAAGCCTTGCACCAGCCGCTGCCTGGGCCGGTCGGTCCCAGCTGGGATCGGTCTTCGCGGCGCTGCACCACCAGCAGGGCGTCCGCCTGCTGCTGAACACCGGGTCACGGCGTTGCACGGCCGCCGGCGTAGTGGAGGCGGTCGAGCTGCCCGACGGGCAGACGATCCCGGCGGCCACCGTCGTGGTCGGGATCGGCGTCCGGCCAGAGACCCAGCTGGCGGCAACGGCCGGGTGGTGGTGGACGACGGCGTCATCGTCGACCGGCACGGGCGCACCAGCCTGCCATGGCTGTTCGCCGCCGGTGACGTCGCCAGCCGCCCCATGCGCACTGCCCCGCCCCCGGGTGCGCATCGAGCACTGGAACAACGCGCTCCATCAGGGCGCGGCGGTCGGCACGACGATGCCCGGCCGGCCAAGCACCAACCACAGCGTCCCTACTTCTGGTCCGACCAGTACGACGACAAGCTGCAGATGTTCGGCCGACCTGTGGTGGATCAGCCGTGACTGAGGGTCCTGCTTGCCATGGCGGCCCCACAGGCCCTGCTCCAGCGTCTGTCGGTGCCGAACCCCATTTACCTCACGCGACTTGGGCATACTCGTGGATCAGCCCGCCAAGTCGGTCGCCCCGCAGGATCGGTACATCGCCCGCTGACGCGCGGCGATCCGGTTCCGAGTGGCGGCGCCTGGCCGAATGATCGGTGGGGCCGGTACTCGTTGTAGTGCGCCAGGTAGCTTGCCAGCGCCACCTCCAGATGCCGTCGACCCATGATGAGCATCCGATCAAGCAGCTCTCGACGGACCGTACCGACCCATCGCTCGGCCACCGCGTTCGCGCGTGGCGCCCGCATCGGCGTCGGCAAGGCTCGGATGCGCTCGGAGGCGAAGACGGCATCGAAGGCGGCGGTGAAGTTGGCGTCGCGGTCGCGAACCAGGAACGTGAACTGGTCGATGCGGTCTGCCAGACCGATCAGCAGGTTGCGGGCCTCGGCGGCCAGGATCCCTTCGGCCCGGGCCGACAACAATTGCCGCCACGTCAGACCAGCCCGGGCGCGGTGCCGGGGGCACTGCCCGCCCGGGTGAGCAGCAGCCACACCGTGCTCGGTGCGACCTTGACGCCAAGCCGAGCGAGTTCACCGTGGATGCGCCGGTGGCCCATGTCGGGTTCTCTGCCGCCATCCGCAGGATCAACTGCCGTAGCCGCGGCGCGATCGATGGTCGACCAGCCGGGCGGTGGGGTTTGGTCCAGTGGCGTCTAACCAGGTCCTGGTGCCAGCGCAGTAGCGTCGCTGGCATCACGAACAGGTGGCGTCGGTGCTGCGTTGGCAGCAGTCGAGTGAGTGCCGAAAGGATGGCCCGGTCTGGCCAGGCGGGGCGTGGCCGGGCGAGCTGCTGGCGCACGACCGCGACCTCATGGCGCAGCACGAGGAGCTCGGCGTTCTTGGACGCCTGCCCGCGGGCCAGCACTGCGAGCCAGCCCCGGAACGTCGCTCCGCACCGGCGCGACCGGCAGCAACCGTGAGGTCATCGCTGTATCCGCCGGATGGCCTGGCGGCGCGGGGTTGGCGCTGACAGTCGAGCTCATCGTGCAGCGGCACGTCCAGCCTCAGGAGATCCCCTGGCGCCAGTCCACCAGTGTCGTGGCGGGCAGCGTGCCCTCCATGAGCTCCTGCCCGAGGAGCCGGCGGCGCGGCTTGCCGCTGGAGGTGCGTG
>WNGE01003075.1_pt1 | contig 19887 bp, 21 predicted proteins | sample 5400651 | NCBI WGS metagenome assembly WNGE01 (sample SAMN13153370, study PRJNA577476) | soil metagenome | isolation source: 60 cm soil or saprolite under grassland replicate 2 | place: USA:California | collected 2016-06-15
CACGCCGCGGCCTTGCGCTTACTGCGGCGAGGTCTTCACACCTCCGCATTCTTTGAACGTGGGCAAGTTCTGCTCGCGGCTCTGCCACAACCGCGCCAACGCCCAAGCTCAGGCGCACACGCGCGGCGAGTGGCGCACCTGTCTTCAATGCGGCAAAGAGTTTTGGCGATATCGATCGCAGCTCGAACTGCCCCAGGGCCGTGGCGATTTCTGCTCGCGCCAGTGCTGGGGCAAGTTCCGCTGGTTAAAAAGCGATGGCTCCTCCGCGCGCCCGCTCATCGAGGCAAACATGGAACGAGGTCACTTCGGCGGGCGCGCGCGCCAGCGCTGGCTCGGCCGTTGGGGTGGTAGCACGGCCGGGCATTTAGGCGGCCGGCCCATCGCCTCCGTGACGGATGCGCAGCGGGCTCAAATCAAGAAGCTCGATGCTCGAGGCTGGGGCCGACGAACGATCGCGAACCAACTTGGCCTGAGCGAGTGGGCGGTTCGCAACGTGCTCTCCCCATAGAAGGGGTTTTCTCCCACCTATAAGGCCCTGAGGCGGGAGGAAACCCGTCCGCTCAAGCTTTTCCCAAAGCAAGCTTGCTGCCGTTGTGGAAAAGCCTCTCCTCCTCGGTGATAGGCAGCAAGCAAGCAAGCTTGAAGCCGACTTCGCTGAAATTCTGGAACCGCTGGAGGCCGAGGCCGGCGCGAGCCTGAAGGGCTGGGGGCGGCAGAAGTGCCTCGCTGCTTTTGAGGCTCACCCGCACGGCTTTAAAGCCTGCGCGGGCGAAGCGCTCGATCGCGGCCGGAACCCGATCGCGCTCCTCGTCCAGATGGTCAAAGACGGCGATCACGCGGATGCGCTCAAGCTGCAGACAGTAAGGCTCGAGGCGGTGCCTTCTCCAGAAGCGCCTCGAGGTCACGGCATCTGCTTCAACTGTGGTCGCGAAGCCGACGACGCCTTCTACATCCGCGGCGAGTGGTGGTGCCCCGAGCATGAAGGCCTGGCGCCGGCATGAGGGAGAAGGTCGAGACGAAGGCACGCCGCTACCTAACCGAAGGCCGTGTCCGGATTCTGCTCTGCAACGAGGAGAGCGGCGCGGCGAATGCAGACGTTCGTGGGAACGGCGCTATCTACAGCGTTGAGCATGATCATCGTGGCTGGTCCTGCGACTGCGCGGCTCGGACCGAGTGCGCGCACATCGCCGCGCTCAAGTGCGTGACCGTGCTGCGGCCTCGGGAGTTGCGGCGATGACCGAATCCCTCCCCCAACTGCTAGACGCCAAGCACCTGGCCGGCGAGCTCGGCGTCACGCGTGCCGCGGCCGAGAAGATCATGCAGTCGCTGCCGATCGTGCACTTGCCGGACTTGCGGAAGACCTACGTTCGCCGCGCCGACGTTGAACGCTTGCTCGAGTCCTGCACGTTCCGGAAAGATCAGGTGCCGGCCTAGAGGGCCGGGGCGCGGGAGGAGAAGTGTCAGCCACCCCTACCGCGACTCCGACCCGAGGCGTAGTATCGCTGCTGTCAGCTACCCCGATTTTGAGGAGGAAAGATGGCTAGCGTCAGCATCCGTCGTCGCCAGACGAAGTCTGGCTCACGCTTTCAGGTCCGATATCGGCTCGGCGGGCGCACCTATCCACTCGTTCACGGCGGCTCGTTCCTGACGATGAAAGAGGCTCGCCTACGGCGTGACCTCGTCGCCGGAGAACTCGCCGTAGGGCGTAACCCGGCCGAGACCCTGCGGGCGCTCGTGGAGACGCCACAGCGGCGCACGTTTGCCGACCTCTACGACGCCTTCACCGCAAGCCGTGTCGACGTCGCCGAGACAACGAAGATCAACTACGGCACGCATCGAATCCGGCTCGTCGATCTGCTTGGCGACCGCGACCCGCAGACGATCGGCTGGCAGGACGTGCAGGGCGTCGTCAGTTCGCTCGCCGACGACCTGGCGCCGCTCTCGGTGCGGAACTACCTCGGCACGCTACGGATCGTGCTCGACTTCGCCGACCTCGACCCGAACCCGGCCCGTGACCGGCGGGTGAAGCTGCCGCGCCCGGAGGAATCGCTGCCGAATCCGCCGACGTCGGCAGAGGTCGAGACGATCATCGTCAACGCTGCTCGTCGCTGGCGATTGGCGATCCGCGTCCTCGAGCAAACCGGGATGCGGGTGGGTGAACTCGTCGCTTGCGAATGGGGTGATGTCGATCGAGCCAACCTGCGCTTGCGAATCCGCACCGGCAAGACGGCCGCGGCAAGGCGTTGGGTTCCGGTCCCGGAATGGCTGATTGAGGAGATCGAGGAAACCTGCCCGCCCGACGATCGCACCGCGCTTCGTCGGGTGTTCCCCGGAGCAGGACGGCAGACGATCGGAAACGCGATGCGGAACGCCTGCAAGACCGCTGGCATCGCCTCCTACTCCCCGCACGACCTTCGCCACAGGTTCATCAGCGTCAAGATCCGCGAGGGAATCCCTGTGACTGAGATCGCCGCTCACGTCGGCCACAGCCGAAAGTCGTTGACGCTCGATACCTACGCTCACGTCCTGATCGACGAGTAACCGCCATTGCAAGATCTTTGTAAGAGAATCGACGTAGATATTGCAGGTGTGGCGCGCGAATGAGATACAAGCGGCCAAGGTGTGCATGCGCACCGAGGGGGAGAGGTGCTGATGCACGGGGACGCTGCTTCGCAAAGAGAGGCGCAGCGTCCTGCACCCTTGGCCGCTAGTCCGCCAAGGCTAACGCGCTTCGTTCGTTAATTCCAGGCCCACCATGGGTCGTGCTGGTGTGGCCCCGGTGTGGCCTGGGCCGCACCGCTCGGCACGTTCGCCCTGCAAATCGGCTAGTCGTGTCCTTTGCGGCGAAATTGCAACGAACGATCTACAACCGGCCGGAACGGATGACGCCCCAAAGGAGCCAGACCCCGAGGGCTCCCGAGAGGATGAAGCCGATGAACGACAGGAAGTTGACGCCGAACACGAACGGGCCGTGCGTGGCGAAGATTCCGATCAGACTCGAGCCGATCAGTCCGCCGACGACGATCAGCGCGACGACGAGCCGGTTGAAGGCGACGTCGACCTTGTGCATGAACTCGTCGAGGCCCTTGTGCACGAAGCCGACGTCGATCTGGCCGTCGCGTAGCTCATCGAGGATGTCGTGCAGCTGGTGCGGAATCTCCGCCGCGATCCGGACGAGCTCATGGGACTCTTTCTGCGCTCGCGCCAGCATCCGCTCCGGCGAGAAGCGCTCGATCATCAGGTTCCGGGCGTACGGTTTTGCGACCTCGAACACGTTGAACTCGGGATAGAGCTCGATCCCGACCGACGCGAGAGTCGCGATCGCCTTGTCGAGCAGGACGAAGCGGGTCGGCAGCCGCAGGTTCATCCGGTAGATGACTTCGAAGGCCTCGCGGATCACCTGCAGAGGGTCGATCTCGGCGAGGCTGACGCCGTAGTAGCGGTAGTAGACGTCGCGAAGCTCCTCGCCGAACTCCTCCTCACGGTCGCGCGGGAAGCGGACGCCCAGCTCGGCCAGCCGGCGCGGCAGCGCCTCGACCCGCTCGTTGGCCGCGTCGATGAAGAGCCCCGTCAACCTCGACATGTCCTCGTCGGTGAGCTTGCCGACCTGGCCGAAGTCGACGAGCCCGACGGCGGAGCCGCCCTCCATCACGAAGATGTTCGCCGGATGCGGGTCGCCGTGAAAGAACCCGTGGCGGAAGATCATCGTCATCCACGTCTCGGCGATCCGGTAGGCAAGGTCTCGACGCTCCGCCTGGCTCAGCGCGGCGACGTTGAGGTCGGCGAGCTGCACTCCCTCGAGCAGCTCGAGCACGAGCACGCGCCGGCGGGTGTAGGTCCAGTAGACCCGCGGGATCTTGACGTCCGGCTGGCCGGCGAAGTTGCGGCGGAAGATCTCGGCGTTTCGCGCCTCCGCCCGGTAGTCGAGCTCGCTGCGAATCGAGCGCGCGAACTCTTCCACCACCTGCTCGGCATCGATGAAGTCGAGTGCTCGGACACGCTCCTTCGCGAGGCGGGCCGCCTGGAAGAGCAGCGCGATGTCCGACTCGATCTGGCGCGGAGCGTTCGGGCGCTGCACCTTGACCGCGATGCGTTCGCCGTTCGGGAGCAGCGCGTGATGGACCTGGCCGATCGACGCCGCCGCGGTCGGCTGCTCGTCGAACTCGAGGAAGGCTTGCTCGATTGTCAGGCCGAGCTCCTCCTCAATCACGCGCCTGACGTCGGCGAACGGAATCGGCCGCACATCGTCCTGGAGCTTCTGGAGCTCGACCACGATGTCGGGCGGGACGATGTCCGGACGAGTCGAGAGCAGCTGGCCGAACTTGACGAAGGTCGGCCCGAGCTCGTCCAGCATCTCCCGCAGCCGGCGCCCGCGGTCCGAGGGCGTGTCGCGGCTGCCGTCGCGACTGATCCAGGGGAAGAGGTCGGTCAGCCGGTGGCGCTCGAAGAAGTAGCCGAAGCCATGCTTGACCGCGACCTGCGCGATCTCGGAGAGGCGGCCGATGTTGCGCGTGGCCGGACGGGCCATGCGATCAGTCTGACACGGGCTCGTTGCGCCGCGTTCCGTCCGGCAGCTCCGGCGGCAGCCCCGCAGCGGCGGCCTCGGCTGCCTGTCGCCAGAGCCGCACCATCTCCTTGCGGACGAGCTCGCCGGCCTCCTCGTATCCGGCGCGATTTCGCGGCAGGTGGTCGAGCTCGATCGGATCGCCGAAGACGAGGGCGCAAAAGCGCCGGTTGCGCGGCGACCAGCCGAACGTGTCAAGGCCGAGCGGAACGACCGGTGCGCCCTCCTGCATCGCGATCATCAGGCCGCCGGGCTGAATCGGCCCTGGGTAGCCAAGCCGCTGCCGGGTCCCTTCGATGTGGACGCAAACGACACCGCCGTCCCTCACCGCCTCACGCGCCCGGCGAACGGCATCACGGTCGCTCTCGCCGCGGCGGATCGAGATCACGCCCATCCAGGCGAGCGCCTCACCGAACACGGGAACCTCGAACAACTCCGACTTGGCGAGGAAGTAGGTGATGCCGGGGACGAACGCCCCGATCAGCGGATGGTCGATGCCCGAGAAGTGATTAGCGGCGAGAACGCAGCCGCGGTCGCGCGGGATCCGCTCGACCCCGTAGGCGGCCGTGGGAGCGAGCCGAAGCGTCACCGGCACGACCGTGTGCCGTGCGAAGCGCCAGAGCCGTGTCCGGTCCTCGTGCCAGAGCTTCGGCAGACCGAGCCGCGTCAGCGGCTCCCTCAACGAGCCGGTGGTGAGAGGGGCGGCCGGCCGTCCTCGAGCAGCCGCAGCCGGTGCTCGAGCTGCGCGATCTTGAGCTCGGCCTCGTCGAGCTCCTCGCGGGTCACGAGCCCGACCTCGCGAAAGACGCCCGCGAGCCTGGCCGCGACACGGTCGCCGACGGTCGAGTCGCCGCGCCACAGCGCCAGGAACTCGTCGGCGAGAGCCTTTGCCTCGTCGCGCCCGAGCCGCTGGACAGCGTGTGCGACTCTGCTAGCGGGCTCTGCCATGCGGACGCGCGCGGCGCCGTTGCCTGCGGCGCTCCCGCTTCGCTTCGGCGGCCACCTGCTCGATTGCGTCGACCGGCGACAGGTCCGGTGCCGGTTCCGCAGCCGCTGCTTCCTCCGCCTGTTCGAGAACCACTTCGGCAGCGCGACCGTCACCGTCAACCTTCACGTCCTTGCGGCGTGCGAATTCCGGCTCGCGCTCCTTCAGGATCGTCAGCAGCGGCGCGGCGATGAAGATCGACGAGTAGGCGCCCGAGACGATGCCGACCATCAGTGCGAACGCGAAATCCTTCAGCGTTGCGCCGCCGAAGATGAGCAGGGCCCCGATGGGCAGGAGCGTGATGAACGACGTCGCCAGCGAGCGGCGGATCGTCTCCCAGAGCGAGACGTTGGCGATCGTCGCGAACGACGAGCGCCGCATCAGCGGGATGTTCTCCCGAATCCGGTCGAAGATGATGATGGTGTCGTAGATCGAGTAGCCGAGCACCGTTAAGACGGCGGCCACCGTCGAGTTGGAGACCTCGCGCCCGGTCAGCGAGTAGACGCCGACGGTAATCACGATGTCGTGCAGCAGCGCCACGATCACCGGCCCCGCGAACTTGAGGTCGAACCTGATCGCGATGTAAAGCACGATCAGTAACAGCGAGACGATGACCGCGACGATCGCCGAGCGCGCGATCTGTCTCCCGAAGCTCGAGGACACGTTCGTGATCTCCGAGTTCGTCGCCTGGAATCGCGAGACGAGATCCTGACCGAGCTTGTTCTGATTGGCCTGCGACAGCGACTTCATCCGCATTTGGAAGTTCTCGTAGCTCTCGCTGCCGAAGGTCTTGCCGCGGCCCTGGATGACCGCGTCGGGCTGGCCAATGTCCTTCGCCTGGTTGCGGACGTCCGTAAGCGAGACCGGCTTCGGCGTCTTGAACGTCACCTGGGTCCCACCCTTGAAGTCAATCCCGAGGTTGAGCCCCTTGGTGCCAAGCGAGGCTGCTCCGACGACGATGATCACGCCCGAGATCGCGAACCACAGATAGCGGCGACGCATGAAGTCGATCTGCAGCCACTTCGCCGACTGTTGACCCGCCGCGCCCATGAAGCGCGGGTTGTCGAACCAGCTGAACCCTGAGAGCAGCCCCAGCATCGCCCGCGTCGCCGCGACCGCGGTGACCAGCGAGATCACCGTCCCGATCATCAGCATCAGCGCGAAGCCCTTGACGCCGGCGGTCGCGACCGCGAACAGGACTAACGCCGTGATCACGGTGACGACGTTCGCGTCGATGATCGTGTGGAAGCCCTTCGCGTAGCCGGCCGCGATCGCCGCGCGCACGGACTTCCCGGCGCGCACTTCTTCCTTGATCCGTTCGAAGACGACGACGTTCGCGTCGGCCGCGACTCCGATCGTGAGGATCAACCCCGCGAAGCCAGGCAGCGTCAGCGTGACGTTGAAGAGCAGGATCGCGGCGTAGAGGAAGGCCGCGTAGATGCCGAGCCCGATCACCGCGACGAGACCGAGGAACCTGTAGAGGACGAGCAGGAAGACAGCCACGAGCAGGAGGCCGATCAGCGCGGCCTTCTTGGCCTCGGTCAACGAGTCTTTACCGAGCGTCGCGGAGATGTCGGTGCGCTCGATCTGGACGAAGTTGACCGGCAGGGCGCCGGTCTGGAGCACGAGTGCAAGGTCCTTGGCCTCGCCGATCGAGCCGATGCCCGAGATCTCGGCGTTGCCGCTAATCCCGCCCGCGAGGTCCGACTTCGTGGGGTCGATCTGCGGGAAGGACCTGATCTCGCGGTCGAGGACGATCGCGAAGTGCTGCGGGAGACCGTTCCGGTTGCGGCCCCGGTTGTACTCCTCCGAGGTCACCTCCTGGAACTTGTGCGATCCGGAGCCGGTGAACTGCATCAGGACGACCGGCTCGTTCGTGGTCGGGTCGAAGTCCTGGCGCGTCCCCGACAGCTTCAGGTCGGACCCGGTCAGCTCCGGGACGCCCTTGACGTCGTCGACCTTCTTCAGGTCGGGGTTGTTGATGAAGAGGTAGTAGTAGCTCTTGCCCGAGGGCGGCGGGGGAATCGAGTTCCCCTGCTGGGGCAGGTTCCCGGGGCAGACGACCTCCGACGAGTCGCAGGTCGTCACGACGGTGTTTTGCGGCAGAGCGAGGACCGTGAACGGCCGCTTGAGCTTCGCTTGCTTCGCCTGCTGCAGGGCCGCGGCGCGCGTGTTCGCAGGCCCCACCGATTTGACCTTGTTCTTGCCGAACGCGTAGTAGCCGTCGGGCTGCCCGCTCTTCGCCAAAGCCTGGGTTTGGGAGGCAGAAAGCAGGCCGTAGAGACTGCTCGTCTCCTGCGGATTTCCGGACGCGGTCAGCGAAGGCCCGATCACCGAGGTCTCGAGGTCGTAGAGCTCCAGCTGGGCGGTCTTGCCGATGATCGACGCCGCCTTCGCGGGATCATGGACACCAGCGAGCTCGATCACGATCTGGTTCGAGCCCTGCTTGCGGATCTCGGGCTCCGCGACGCCGAGCTTGTCGACCCGCTGGCGCATGATCGAGACCGAGCGGTCCAGCGCCGATGAGTCGAGCTTCTGGCCCTTCGTCGGCTTGGCTTCGAGCACCACCTCGAGACCGCCCTGAAGATCGAGGCCGAGCGTGACCTTCTTGTGGATCGGCGATCCGGGAACGCCAAGTGCGGCCACTCCCGCCAGAGCGGCGAGGATGAGGCCTACAAGGATTAGGTGCGAACGGCGGTTTGTCATCCGCGCAGGGATGGAAGCTTAGCTTTCGCCACTCTCAGTCTGGGTTAGCGCATCCGGGTCATCATCCTCCTCCTGGACGAGCGCGGCGACGGCTCGTCGGTCGAGGCGCACGACGACCTCAGGAGCGATCTCGACCTTCAGCACCTCCTCGTCGAGCTGGCGCACGTACCCGCGGATTCCGCCGGCCGTGATCACCTCGTCGCCCACGCGGAGCGTGTCCTGCATCTGGAGCTGCTCCGTCGACCGTCGACGCTGCGGACGCAGCACGAACAGCCAGAGAAGAGCGAATAACGCCACGATCACGATTAGATAACCCGTGCTGCCTCCTCTTCTGTAGGCGCACCAAGCCGAGCGAGCGCCTCGCGTTTGTAGACGGCGAAATCGCCCCGCTCGATCGCCGCTCTCGCGCCTGCCGTCAAATCGAGGAGGAATCGTAGATTGTGCAGGCTCAACAGGCGGTGGCCGAGCAGTTCCTGCTGGTTGACGAGGTGGCGAAGGTAGGCGCGCGAGAAGCGCGTGCAGGCGGGGCAGCCGCAGCCCTCCTGCAGCGGCGCCGGGTCGCGCGCATAGCCGGCGTTCTTGAGGTTGAGCCGGCCCGACCAGGTCAGCGCCGAGCCGGTGCGCCCGAGCCGCGTCGGCAGCACGCAGTCGAACATGTCGATCCCGCGCTCGATCACCTCGAGCACGCCCTGTGGATCGCCGATGCCCATGAAGTAGCGCGCACGGTCGCCCGGCAACAGCGGGGCAGCCCACCCGACCGTCTCGAACATCGGATCGCGGTCCTCGCCGATCCCGAGACCGCCCAGCGCGTAGCCATCGAAGTCGAGGCCCGTGAGCTCCTCGATCGAGCGGGTGCGCAGTTCGACGTCGGTGCCTCCCTGGGCGATTCCGAAGACGAGCTGTCCGGCGGCCCGCTCGGCCGAGCGCTGGCGCGCGGCCCAGAGCGTCGTCAGGCGAACGGCTTCCTCGAGCGCCTCGCGAGGTGCGTCCGCAGGCGGAACGGCGTCCAAGCACATGGCGATGTCGGAGCCGAGCTCGGCCTGGATTTGCGCCACCGACTCCGGGGTGAAGCTCGCGGCCTCGCCGTCGTAGACGGAGCGGAACGTGACGCCGTCGTCGTCGGCGCGGAGAATCGTGTGGCGCAGCGAGAAGACCTGGAAGCCTCCCGAGTCGGTCAGGATCGGACCGTCCCAGCCCATGAACCGGTGCAGCCCGCCGAGGTCGGCGATCACGTCGGCGCCGGGCCGGAAGTGCAGGTGGTAGCTGTTGCCGAGCACGATCCTCGCCCCCAGCGCGCGAAGCTCGTCGGGATCGACGCTCTTGACCGTCGCCTTCGTGCCAACGGGCATGAAGGCCGGGGTTGGCACGTCGCCGTGCGCAGTCGACAGGCGGCCGGCCCGGGCGGCTCCGTCGGTCGCGGTGACGCGGAAGCTCATCGGATGAGCATCGCGTCGCCGAAGGAGTAGAAGCGGTAGCGCTCGTCGATCGCAAGCCGGTAGAGGCGGCGTGTTTCCTCGACGCCGCAGAACGCCATCACGAGCGCCAGCAGGGTCGAGCGCGGCAGGTGGAAGTTCGTCAGCAGCGAGTCGACCCGCCGGAACTCGAAGCCGGGCGTGATGAAGAGATCGGTGCGGCCCCGTAACGGCGCTCCGCGTGCGAGCGACTCGAGCACCCGCACCGTGGTCGTGCCGACCGGGAGCACGCGCGGAGCCTCGCGGATCCGCTCCCACGCCGCCGGCGCCACCTCGTAGCGCTCGGTGTGCAGCTCGTGCAGCTCCACCTCGTCGGCGGTGACCGGCCGAAAGGTGTCGAGACCGACGTGGAGCGTCACCCGCTCGACGTCGAGTCGCGCCAGCAACTCCTCGGTGAAGTGGAGACCGGCCGTCGGAGCCGCTGCCGAGCCCTCCTCGTGCGCATAGACGGTCTGGTAGCGCTCCGGGTCGGCGAGCTCCTCGGTGATGTACGGCGGCAAGGGCATCTCCCCGGCGGGCTCGCCGTCGAGCCGCAGCAGCCAGCGACCTTCTCCGAGGTGCTCGAGCAACTCCACGGGGCCGTAGCGCCTCCCCGCCCGCAGCCGCTTCGTCGGACGCGCGAGCCCCTCCCAGACCCCATCCTCCATTGTGCGCTCGAGCAGCAGGACTTCGCCGCGGGGTCGCTCGATCCGGATCCGCGCCGGCAGCACCCGCGTGTCGTTGACGACGACGAGCTCGTCCGGCGCGAGCTCGTCAGCCAGCTCGGAGAACCGGCGGTGCATCACCTCGCCGCTCGCGCGGTCGTAGACGAGCAGCCGCGAGTCGTCGCGGCGCTCCAGCGGCCGCTGCGCAATCAGCTCCTGCGGCAGCGTGTAATCGAGCTCGGAGAGCTTCATCCGATGCGAACGCTAGCGTTGCGAGCCATGAATCCACTCGCGATCGAGCGGGCGAACGAGCGCTTGCGGCAGGCCGCCGAAGGGCGAGCCGAGCCGGCGGTCGTCGAGGCCGCGCTCGAGCGGGCCCGCCACCAGGTCGAGTCCCTCGCCGAAACCACAGCGCAGCTCGAAGCGACCCTGCCGGACCGCGTCGGCGAGGCTGTCCAGACTGGCCTCCGCCAAGAGGTTCTGCCGGTCGCGAGGCATCTCGCCGAGGTGCGCGGCCTCTCGGCAAACACCGTCCGGCGCCTCGAACGACTCGAAGGAGACCTACTCGCCGAGCGGCACGCTCGTGTGGACGATCTCGCGCTGATCGTCGACCTGATCGTCTCGGGCTGGCAGGGCGTCGACGAACGACTGGCGCGCCTCGAGCGCGCGCTCGGCGCCGACGAGGGCGCGATCGTCTACCGGATCGAAGACCGCCGCTCAGGCACCTAAACCCTTCGGTTAGCCGGCAGCACTAGCTCGAACCGGCTGCCCTCGCCGGCCTGCGTTTGCAGCTCGATCTCGCCGCCGAGCGCCGCCGCCAGCTCGCTCGCGATCGCGAGCCCGAGGCCGGTGCCCTGCCCATCCCGTGACCAGAACGGCCGGAAGATCCGCTCCTGCTCCTCCTGGGGAATCCCGGGCCCGCTGTCGTCGACCGCGATCCGGATCGTCCCATCGACCTGGCTGAGAGCAACGCCCACGCGGCCGCCGTCGGGCGTCCAGCGAAACGCGTTCGCGAGCAGGTTCGAGATCACCTGCAGCACGCGGTCGCCGTCGGTCTCGAGGACGGGAGTGGCCCTGATGGAGCGGCTGTAGTCGATCCCTCGCCGGCGCGCCTCCTCGCCGAAGGCCGAGTAGGCGCGGTCGACGAGCCGTTCCATGTCGACCTCCTCCTGCAGCAGCGAAAACCGGTGCGTGTCGAGCTTGGCGAGGTCGAGGACGTCCCCGACGAGCCTTTCGAGCCGCTCGGCCTCGAGCCTGATCACCTCGAGCGAGTACGAGCGCGCTTCTTCGTCCTCCACCACGCCCTCGAGCAGCGCCTCGACGTGGCCGCGGATCGCGGTCAGCGGCGTCCGGAGCTCGTGGGAGACCGTCATCAGGAAGTTTCGCTCGAGCGCGTCGGCCGCCTGGAGCTCCGCCGCCATCTCGCGGAACCGCTCGGATAGGTGGCTGATCTCGTCGTGCCCCGGCACCTGCGGAACGGCGACGTCGTAGCGTCCGGAGGCAACCTTGTCGGCCGCATCCGAGAGCGCCAGCACGGGCTCCGTGATCCGCCGCGAGAGGTGCCACCCAAGCGCGCCGGCGACCAGGATCCCCGCGAAGAACGCCGGCAGCAGCCGCCAGGCAAAGGGCAGCCAGCTCTGGTTCAGTCGAGTGGTCGGCCGCGCCAGTATGACCGCGCCGAAAACCTGGTCGCCGAGCTTGACCGGCTTGGCGAATCCGAGCAGCCGAGTCGTGCCGCCCGGCGGAGTGAACGCAAACTGGACGCTCTCCCCCGCCAGGATCCGGCGGAAGTCGAGAATTGACCGCGGGAGCAGCGTGAAGGCGGGCGTCGGGCCAGGGAAGAGGTCGATCCCCTTCGCGCGCCGGACGTAGTAGATCTGGTCGCCAGACGCGCGCTCGAGCTCCCGCGAGTCCGGCGGGGTGCCACCTGCGTGTGCGGTGTAGATCTGGTTGATTCCCCCCGCCTCGTTCGCGAGCTGGCGGAAGGCCTGTTTCCTCAGCGTCGTCTGGGCATAGCGCTTCGAGACGCCGACGGCGACCGCAGTGGAGACCAGCCCAGCGAGCACGATCGCCGCGAGGAAGAGCGCAGGTAGCCGGAATCGAAGCGAGCGGAACACGTTCGCCTCTTCGCTAGGCGCTCACCGAATCCCGCGCCGGAGCGACCTTGTAGCCGACCCCCCAGACCGTCACGATCGGCGAGGCGTCGCCCAGCTTGCGGCGCAGCTGGCGAACGTGGACGTCGACCGTGCGGGTGTCGCCGGCGAAGGTATAGCCCCAGACGCGCTCGAGCAGCTGATCGCGTGTGAGCACGAGCCCACGGTGGTCGAGCAGCTCCCAGAGAAGATCGAACTCTTTCGGCGCGAGCTGGATCTCGTCGTCACCGACATGGGCCTCTCGGCGGCCGGAGTCGACATGGAGATCGCCGTGGCGAATCTGCGCCGATTCGGATGCGCGCCGAGCCGGAGTCGACCGTCGCAGGATCGACTTCACCCGAGCAACGAGCTCGCGCGGGTTGAACGGCTTCGTCATGTAATCGTCGGCGCCGACCTCCAGCCCGATGATCTTGTCCACGTCCTCGTCGCGCGCGGTCAGCATCAGGATCGGGATGTCCTTGCGCTGGCGGATCCGCCGGCAGACGTCGATGCCGTCCATGTCCGGGAGCATCAGGTCGAGTACGATCAGCGCGGGCTGTTCAACCTCTACCTGCGCGAGCGCGTCTCCGCCAGAACTGACCGCCTTGACCCGGTAGCCGGCGTTCTTCAGGTAGAGAGAGATGAACGACGCGATCGAAGCCTCATCCTCGACCACGAGCACGGTTTGGGCCTGTGACGCCGCCACGGCCTCAGTATCCCACCGAATTACCCGCCGGACGGCGCGGCGAGGATGAGCGTCGTCAGGAAGTCGGGCAACGACCTGTAGGGCTTGTCGTTCAGCGAGTACGCTCCATCGGAGTCGACGCTCGGATCGTCACCTGCGCCGTTGAGGGTGGCGAGGCCGGTGCCGACGGCGGAGAGGTAGATGCCAGACCCCCTGATCAGGACCTGGTACTTGCCCCCGATCGCACGGAAGCGCATGTTGGTGCCGATGCAGACCCTGATCGTGTCGTTTCGATTCGTCGTCGTGTCGCTCTTGTCCCTCTCCAGATCACAGTTCGTGAATTCGAACCCGACGCCGTCGCCCGCGACAGGATCGGTCACCTGGATCGAGCCCCGCTGCAAGCGGCCGACGGCGGAGCCGTTGAAGTTGAGGGATACCCTGCCCACGCCAGCTTTGACCGAAAGCGTGCCGTCGTCGTCGCCGCTCAGCGCAAAACCCACCGCGGGGGCGGCAAGAGCGAACGCGAGCGCGCTGATCCAGACGAGACGCCTCATCGACGCGCGTAGTATCGGTGCCGCAGGTGTGCCCTCGATAAGGGGATTGTAAGGGGTCCGTTAGGTCGAAATGCAGGGAAAACTTTGCCGTCTGGCAACTCGCACAGGGCTCGTTGTCGTGCTCGCCGTGTCGCTCACTTCGGCCGCAGCGCCGGCCGGCCGGGTTGAGCCTGCTCCGAAGCTCCTCGACCTACGGGTGAGCAACGGCTCTACCCCCTACGCGGGAGATCGCCCGCTGCTGACGACGGTAAGCCCGAACGGCGACGACTTCCGCGACCGCGCGGTCGTCGGTTTCCGGCTCACGAAGAGCGCGACGGTCGAGCTGGACGTGCTCCAGACCGTGAACGTCAAGCGCGGGAAGAACACGGTGCAGACGATCTCGTCGCTGCGGCACGCGTTCTCCCCCGGTCGGCACCGGCTGGTCTGGACGCCCGCTCGCTCCGTTCCGAGCGGTACGTACGTGCTCGAGCTGACCGTGAGCGACGCCCAGGGTCGGCGGCGGATCTACAACGACCTCCCGCTCGCGGGCCGCGTGCGCGTCCGCGCTCCAGTTGTCCGGATTCAGAGAATCGGCGTTTCGGTCGGAGCCAGGTACATGCCGGGCCAGACCGCGGTCGCCTCGGTCGCAACCGATGCTCGCCAACTCGACGTCGAGGTTCTCTCCTTCCGGAACGAACGAGGCGCCGTTGATCCGAATACCGGCGCGAGCCCGCTCGCCCCGCCGGTGGCACTCGCTTGGAGAGGGCATCGAAAGGCTCCGGGTCGGGTCCGCATCCACATCGGCGACTGGCCGAGCGGCCTCTATTTCGTGCGGATCACGTCGAAGGACAGACGAGTTGGTTACGCCCCGTTTGTCGTCCGTCCGCCCGTGCTCGGCACGAGCCGGATCGCGGTCGTTCTACCGACGAACACCTGGCAGGCCTACAACTTCGCCGACGCCGACGGAGACGGCTGGGGAGACAGCTGGTACGTGAACGGGGCCTTTCGACGGGTCGACATCAGCCGGCCGTACAACGACTCCGGCATCCCGCTCCGCTTCCGCGATTTCGATTCCGCGATCATCGCGTGGCTCAGCGCCCGCGGAAACGTGGATTTCCTCACTGACCTGGATCTCGAGCATGTCCCCAACGGCGACCTCCTCGCGCACGTTTACGACCTGATCGTCTTTCCCGGTCACGAGGAGTACACGACTGCGCACGATTACAACGTCGTCCAGCGGTACCGCAACCTGGGCGGAAACCTGATGTTCCTCTCCGCGAACAATCTCTTCTGGAAAGTCGTCTTTCGCGGGCAGGTGATGCGGCGGGTCGGCGAGTGGCGGAATCTCGGCCGCCCCGAGGCGAGCGTCGTCGGCGTGCAGTACGTGGCCAGCAACTACGGCATTCACCAGGGTGCTTACATCGCGAACACGACGGGCGCCCCCTGGGTCTTCGCCGGCACGGGGCTCGCCAACGGTCAGAGTTTTGGCCGCTACGGCTACGAGATCGACATCCGCTCGCCCGCCACTCCGGCCGGCACGATCCTGCTGGCCTCGATCCCCGATCTGATGGGGCCCGGCCGCACCGCCGAGATGACGTACTACGAGACCACTGCCGGAGCGAAGGTCTTCGCGGCGGGCGCGCTCAACTTCGGCGCGTCGGTCGGCGATCCGGTCGTAGCACGGATCCTCGACAACCTTTGGGCGCGGCTTAGTCGGCCTTGATCAGACTGCGCAGGAACTCGTCCTCTGCCTCGTAGTTGAAGGAGTCCTGCATGTATTCGGCCATCCGCGGCATCAGTTCCTCCCACTGCCGATCCTTCGTCGCCTCGACGAGCCACTCGCAGGTCGCGCGCACCGCACGCTCGTAGGTCGTGACCGGGCGATAACCGACCTCGAACGCGGCCTCGGTCATGTCGAGCACCACCGGCCTCGGGCAGGACCACGGCGTCTCGCACGGCTCTCCGGGCTTCCGCAGCAGAACCTCTGTCCAATCGTGGCCGAGCGCCGCAGCGATCGCGCGCGAGATCTCGAGCAGCGTCGGCGGCCCGGGGTCGCCGGCGTTCAAGACCCGCTTCCCCGGATGCTCGGCCGAGAGCCAGATCAGCTCGGCGAGGTTCTCGGTGGAAACCGGATGGAACCGGCTCCGACCACGGTCGCCGAGAATCACGCAGCGACGCTCGTCCAGGATGCGCTTGACGAAGTACCACTCCCGCACGCTCCCGCCCGGGCCGTAGATGGCGCCGGCCCGAATCACTGTCGCGGGCAGGGCGTCTTGTCCCAGGAGAACCTGCTCGATCGCCGCCTTCTTGGTCGAGTAGTTCGCGTCTCCGGGCTCAACCGTCGGCTGACCGCGTTCGTTGATCGGGACCGGAAACCGAGGGAATTGCTCGGGCGTCTCGGCCTCATCGAACGTTCGGCCTTTGCGATCGGTGTAGACGGAGGCGGTGGAAATGACAACGAGAGACCCGATCAGCTCCTTCAGAGCGAGCAGCTGCTCGGCGTGCTCTCGCTCGAAGGCGACGAAGTCGACCAGGACATCGGTGCCCTTGCCGAGCGCCTGCTCGAGGGCGGCCGTATCCGCACGGTCTACCTGGACGTGGTCGACGCCGGGCGGAAGCTCGTGTTCACCGCGGCTGCCGACGACGACGTCCCACTCGCGCCGCTGGAGCCGCGGGATCAGCGCCCGTCCGGTCTGGCCGGTGCCGCCGAGAAGAAATGCGCGCCGCGCCACCGGGCGCGACGATAGCAGCTTGATATTCTGATATCTGGATGGGAAGCGAGCCCACCTCTCCCCTTTTCGTTCGTCTGCCTACAGCGTCGGCGGAGAAGCTCAGCCGGGCCGCGTTCGAGCTGAAGACGCCGAAACGCGAGCTCGTCGCCGATCTCGTCGACCGCTACCTCGGCGCCGAGGACATGCCTCTCGGCCGCGCCGCGCCAGAGCTCCGCGGGCCAGACGTGCTCACGGTCGAGCAGCTCGCGGAGCTGCTGCAGATCGACGAGAAGACCGTCCGGTCGCTCGCCGCGAAAGGCGAGCTGCCCGGCCGCAAGCTCGGGAGCCACTGGCGGTTCTCCCGCCAGGCCGTGCTCGACTGGCTCGCGATGCCCGAGCGCAAGCGCCGCGCCGCGGGCTTTGAGGGCTAGCCCCTACTCGTAGTCGAAGAAGCCGTGGCCGGTCTTGCGGCCGAGGCGGCCCTCCCTCTGCAACTGGAGCAGCCGTTCGGGCGGTGCCATCCGCTTTTCGCCGAGCTTGTCGTAGAGAGCCTCGGAGGCGTGAATGTGGACATCGATCCCGACGAGATCGACGAGAGCGCACGGCCCCAGCGGCCAGCCGGCGCCGTTCGTCATCGCCTTGTCGAGATCTTCGGGCGCGACGCCTGCCTCGTCGACGACCCGAACGCAGTCGTTCAGCAGCGGGATCAGGATCCGGTTGACGATGAAACCGGGCGTGTCGTTGCAGTTGACCGGCTGCTTGCCCGCGCCCTCGGCCCAGTCGTAGGCGGCGCGCACGGCCTCGTCCGAGCTCTTCGGCGCGCGCACGATCTCCACCAGCGGCAGGACTGGAGCCGGGTTGAAGAAGTGCATGCCGACGACGCGCTCGGGCCGCTCGGTCGCCTCCGCGATCTCGGCGACCGAGAGCGCAGAGGTGTTCGTGGCGAGGATCGCCTCCGGACGGGTAACCCGGTCGAGCTCGGCGAAGACCTCGCGCTTGAGCGGCAGCTCCTCCAGCACGGCCTCGATCACGAGGTCGCAATCCGCCAGGTCCCCGAGCTCGGTCGTGAGCGTCAGCCGGCCGATCGCGATGTCCTTCTGCTCCTGTGTCAGCCGCCCCTTCTCGACTCCGCGCGTGAGGTAACGGTCGATCGTCGCCTTCCCCCGTTCGCCGAGCTCGTCGCTGACCTCGCGCCCGACCGTCTCGAAGCCGGCCTGCACGCTCACCTGCGCGATGCCGGCCCCCATCGTCCCGAGGCCGACGACTCCTACTCTCCGAATCTCCACGGCGCGCGATCCTACTTCGCGGCGGCCTCGATCAGCTTCCGTGCGGACTCGAACTGCTCCTCGGTGAGCCGGATGTGCGAATGCCGCCAGAGGCTCTGCGGGAAGATGCCTGCCGCCTCGACCGGCGGCGCGCGGTTCAGGTCGGTGACGACCGTCACCCGACGAATCGGGTAGCTCCAGGCCCAGCGGCTCCGCGACGAGTCGTTCTCGGGCTCCCCGACGATGTCTGCGACGCCGAAGATGGCCTGCCAGACGGAGGCGTAGAGGATCGCGCGGTCGCCCGGCTGAACGGACGGCCGCTTCGACGACCTCTGCGTCCGGATTCGCGCTGCGTCTACGTGACGATCGAGTGGCTTCTCGCCTCGGCCACGGACGAGCAGCCAGTAGGTCACGCCGATCTACACTAGCCCTCATGGCCGTGACCGCCCAGGAGCGCAAGCTGTTGATCGGCGGCAAGTGGATCGAGACCGGCGACTGGGTCGACGTCGCTTCGCCGTTCTCCGGCGAGACCGTGGGCCGCGTGGCCAAGGCGGGAGCGGACGAAACCCGCGGGGCGATCGATGCCGCCGAGGCGGCGATGCGCGAGCCGCTGCCCGCGCACAAGCGCGCCGAGATCCTCGTCCGGGTCGCAGGCTTCCTCGGCCGCCGCCACGACGAGGTCGCTCGCACGATCTCCGACGAGGCGGGCAAGCCAATGAAGGCCGCACGGGTCGAGGCGAGGCGCGCGATGTCCACCTACACCTTCGCGGCCGTCGAGGCCCGCAAGCTCGCCGGCGAGATGGTGCCGATGGACGCCTCGCAGGCCGGCGAGGGCAAGCTCGCCTTCACGCTGCGGCGGCCGATCGGCGTCGTCGGCGCGATCTCGCCCTTCAACTTTCCGCTCAACCTCGTCGCACACAAGCTCGCGCCGGCGCTCGCGGCCGGCTGCGCGGTGGTGCTGAAGCCTGCGAGCCAGACGCCCCTCTCGGCGCTGCTGCTCGCCGAGCTCGAGACCGAGGCCGGTCTTCCCCCCGGCTGGCTGAACGTCCTCGTCGGCCCTGCCTCGGAGATCGGTGACGTCTTGATCGAGGACGAGCGCGTCAAGGCGCTCACCTTCACCGGCTCGGGAGCGGTCGGCTGGAAGCTGGCCGAGCGCGCACCCAAGAAGCGGGTCAAGCTCGAGCTCGGCAACGCGACGCCCGTGATCATCGCCGAGGACGCTGACCTCGACACGGCGGCGCAGGCGATGGCCGCCAATGCATTCTCGTTTGCGGGCCAGAGCTGCATCTCCGTCCAGCGGATCTACGTCGAGGCGCCGGCATACGACCGCTTCCTCGAACGCTTCCTGCCCAGGGTCGAAGAGCTGAGGCTGGGCGATCCCGCCGACGAGGAGACCGACGTCGGGCCCGTGATTGACGAGAACGCGCGCGATCGGATCCTCGAGTGGATCGAAGAGGCCCGGGCGGGCGGCGCGCGCGTGCTCACCGGTGGAGAGCTCGACGGAGAGCTGATCCGGCCGACAGTGATCGCCGACGCGGGCCCCGAGCTCAAGGTGACCTGCGAGGAGGTCTTCGGCCCGGTCTGCACCGTCAACTCGGTCGGCGCGCTGGACGAGGCGATCGGGCTCGCGAACGGCACGCGCTACGGTCTCCAGGCCGGGATCTTCACGACCAAGCTCGAGACCGCTTTGGGGGCCGCCCAGGAGCTCGAATTCGGCGGCGTCATCGTCAACGAGGCACCCACATTCCGGGCCGACCAGATGCCCTACGGCGGCGTCAAGGATTCCGGCAACACGCGCGAAGGCCCGGCCTACGCGGTGCGCGAACTCACTGACGAACGATTACTGGTTCTCGATTTGCACCAGCGCCAATAGCCGGGTTAAGACGGCCGCACGGGCGAAGCCCGCACGGCCTTTAGTCGGCACCGTAAGCGGTGCCTTGGAAGAGCGCCTGGTCGTCATGGACCTCTAGGAGGAGGGTCCGAGAGACGCCCGCTCACCTTGCTAAAGTCGGCGCCCGTGCCGCGATTTCCCCTGCCTGGACGCCGCCGGTGGCAGCGCGGCCAGACGGAGCCTTCCGACGCGGCACCGCAGCGTCCGATTCGGCGCGCGAGCTCTCCCGGCGCGTTGCGGCGGGAGCGCAAGGCGATCCTGAAGGCCCGGGAGGAGCTGCTCCGAGATCTCGGCGGCCT
>WNGE01006007.1_pt1 | contig 19886 bp, 23 predicted proteins | sample 5400651 | NCBI WGS metagenome assembly WNGE01 (sample SAMN13153370, study PRJNA577476) | soil metagenome | isolation source: 60 cm soil or saprolite under grassland replicate 2 | place: USA:California | collected 2016-06-15
GTTTCGCCGTCCGCGTGGCGGGGCCAGACAGGAAGGTGGCCTTCGAATCCTCCGGTCCCACAGCCGACGTCCTCACGGTGACACCGGCCGACGCCGCGGGATATCAGGTCGCGGGTGGCCGGCAAGTCTCCGCGGCGACGCTGGCATCCCTCTGGGCATCCCTCTTGAACGACTACTGGGGCATTTTGGTGACTCGAAAACCGTTAGACTCTCCCGTGAGGAGATCGCCATGAAACGCGCCATCTCTTTTTTCTTTCTCCTGGCCTGTTGCGGCCTCCTGCTCGCGGACTCGCCGGACCCCGGGCGCGCGGCGCGCAAGCCGGCTCCGCTTCTCGAAGACCTGGCCCGGTTGACGAAGGTCGGGTTCTCCGACGAGACGGTGCTCGACTACGCGAAGGCTCATCGCGCCGAGGCGCCCTCACTCATTGAAGCCAACGATCTGCTCCGGCTCCATGAATCGGGAGTGGGCGAGTCGGTCGTTCGTTACATGACGGCAATAGACGTGAGGGCCTCGGATCAGGGCGGAGGAGAGGACGTCGCCTACGAATCCGCCGGGGCCGCGGGTTATCCCTCCGCCGCGTATTCATATCGCGACGACTCCGACTACGGCTACCCCGACAACGGCTCCTACTACGGCTACCCTGACACCTACTCTTATGGCGCCTACCCCGAGACGTACTATGCCGACTACTACCCGTTTTTCGGCGCGGGGTACTATCCCTACCCCGTCTATTTCTTCGTCAACAACGCCGGCTTCTTTGGACGATTCCATGGCCGCAGCCATCGGTTCGGGAGGCATCGCGATCGCTTCAACGATCACGGAAGGTTTGGACATCCGCGCCTTCCCCGCGGCGGCTTCGACCGCGGCACCGCGAGACGCCGTGGAGACGTGATGGTCGCTCATCGAAGTCCGGCGAGCCCCGGCTTCCCGCGTCACAGCTTTGGTCCCGGGTTCGTCGGACCTCGCGGAGGAGTCCCGGGTCGCAGCGGGATTGGGCGTCCGGTCATCACGCGCGGCGGCTTCGGGCATGGATTCCGGGCACCTCAGACAGTCGCCGGTCGTGGCGCGCTCGGACGCCCGGGCTTCGCGGGGGGAAGCCGCGCCGGCGGCGGCTTCAGTCGAGGCCCGACTCCGTCCAGCGGAGGTGGCCCCCGGCCCGTCGGCAGCCCCGGAGGGCGCCGAGGGCGCTAGCCCGGATTATTCATGGTCACCCGGCCGAAACGCGGGCAACTCAGTGCGAACAAGAACGTGGCGACGGAAGACGGTTGACTGCGGTCGGGAACACGGTGTCCGCGACTGAAGTTTTCCGTCGAGACAAGGAAGCGCGACGATGGCGATGCCAGGGCATCGCAGAGGAGCGCTGACGCCGTATCGGCGGAAAAGATCGGAGCGGCGGCCGGAGCCGATCATGAATAATGCGGGCTAGCCCATCGCACACCGCCGTCCCGCCAGCTCCCATCCGGCAAGTCACCACCAAAGCGGACATACGGGACCTCGTGATCCTGTGAATACCGACTCCTTCTGGGAATGAGCGGATCAGTCACAATGATCACCGGGCCAGCACGCGCGTCGCGGCTCTCTTCCGAGAGCGGGAAGCACTCCTAAGAACTTCCTTAAGAAGAATCTATCCTGGCAGTCCGATTGCAGCGGCTGAGGCTTTCATGACCACTCCGGTTTTGTCTTCCCTTTTGTCTTCCCATCGAAAGGAGAAAAGCAGTGACCAATGTTCATCGACTTCTGGCCCTCGCCACGCTCATCGGGGCTTCGCTCTTCGGCACAACGGCCTCTGGCTCCAACCCCGGTTATGTCGAAACTGATCTCGTCGTCAACAAGGAAGTCAACGGCGTCCCGACGTTGACCGATAAGAACGGTATCGTGCACGTGGCAGCGTTTTTCGATCCAAACCTCCTGAACCCGTGGGGTGTCGGGGAATCGTCGACCTCCCCCTTCTGGGTTTCGGATAACGGCAACGGGACCTCGTCGCTCTACAACACTCAAGGCCAGCCACTGTCGCTCGTCGTGGCTATCCCGGCCCCGGGGGACCCGCTGGGGGCGACTGGGGCGCCGACGGGCCTCGCCTTCAACGCAGCGCTCGCCCAGGGTGCCTTCAAGATCTCGGGATTCATGGCCGACGGCGTCACGCCGATAACCGCTCCATCCGTTTTCCTCTTCGCGACAGAGGACGGAACAATCCTGGGCTGGAACCCCGGCGTGAATCCCCCGGGTACCCCCGCTGATTCCGTTGGCAAGCACGCGATCATCGCGCCCGACAACTCTGCCAGCGGCGCGATATACAAAGGGCTTGCCGTTGCCAAGGACAGCGGCGGCAATGTTTTCCTCTACGCGACCAATTTCAGCGCCGGCACGGTTGAGGTTTACGACGACTCGTTTCAGCCGGCGACGTTACCTTCGGACGCGTTCACCGACCCACATCTACCGCGCGGGTACGCTCCGTTCAACGTCGTTCCCATCACCATCAACGGCGTCACCCAGCTCTTCGTGACCTACGCGAAGCAGGATGCCGAGAAGGAGGACGACGTCGCAGGCCAGGGTCACGGCTTCGTCAACACTTTCGATCTCAGCGGCAACCTGCTCGCGCGATTCGCCCAGCACGGACAGCTCAATTCGCCCTGGGGCGTGGCGCTGGCTCCAGCCAGTTTCGGTGAGTTCGGCGGAGACCTCTTGATCGGCAATTTCGGAGATGGCCATATCAACGCGTTCAATCCCACGACCGGCGAATTCCTCGACAAAGTCCGGAATCCCCATGGACAGACGATCCTCATCGATGGGTTGTGGACCATCATGTTCGGAAACGGCGGCAATGGCGGCGATCCCGACACCCTTTACTTCACAGCCGGTCCAAACGAGGAGAGTGACGGCCTGTTCGGCAGCCTCTCGCCGGAATAAAGAGGAGCAGCATCCTCCGGTGACTGGCTGTTGTCGGCGTTGACAGGGCAAACGTGTAGTGTCGCGTCCACGAGGCGACGGCTGTCTAATGCCGCGGAACCGCGACGACAGCCATTTCGATCGTGACCTCGTCCCTGACCGCGATTGTCCCGAGCGCCGACGAGTACGGTTTGATGCCGAAGTCGCTCTGACGGAAGGTCACCGACGCATCGGCTTCGAGCCGCTCCGCGGCGACACGGCCGCGGATCGGAAACTGCACGGGGCGCGACTGCCCGTGGAGCGTCAGCGTGCCCGCGAGCGTGCCTCGAAAATCGCCTGGGACGCCCGAGGGAAGCTGCGTGGCCTCGAGCTGCCCGGCCTCGAACAGAATCCGCGGGAATCGTGTCGAGTCGAGGATGTCCGTGCCGCGGGTCTGACGTTCGACCTTGGCGATGTCTTTAGCAGAGAGCTTCGGCTGATGATCTCGGAGCGAATCGGAGGCGATTTGCACCTCGACGTGCAAGCTGCCCGGACGATTCGGATCCCACGCGATTTCTCCGCTCCAGTCCTCCGGCTGGAAGAAGTGAGCATGGAGGGCCGAGGCAAGGAGCCCCGCCGGAAGGACCTTCACGGTCAGCCGGCTCCGGGCGGCGTCGATCTTCCAGTCGCCCGGAGCGCTCTGTCCCGGAAGAAAACTCCGGTATCCGAGCGCGACCAGGAAGAGCCAGGCTCGACACCTCGCGGCCTTGGAGCGTTCCCGGGAGGCCCTGGACAACACGCTTGAATTCTAGCCCGCAGAGTCGTGGGTCATTCGGTGAGCCTCAAGCTTCTAAGATACGGCCGTGGAGAGAGAAGGTCACGCCGCCCCTCATCGTTTTTCCTACACGACGCGCGGACCCTACTCGCTGGCCGCGACGGCCGCCCGGTTTACACGCTGGCCCGAGGTCGTGGATCGCTTCGACGGGACGACGTATCGCCGGCTTCTCCCGGTCGGACGGCGCGGAGTGCTGCTCGAGGCCCGACAGACTGGGCGCCGACCGCAGCTTCAAATCACACTCAGGGGAGAGGCGGCGGGCTCGGAGGCCGCCCGGGAAGCCGCCGTCCGCATCGTCGAGACCGGGCTCGGCGCCGCACTCGATGTGCGCCCCTTCTATCGGTCCTTCCGAGGCGATCCGCTCCTCGCGGAGGCCCTCAGACATTCGCGCGGCCTGAGGATCGCGGGCGCACCTTCGCTGTGGGAGGCTCTCGTGACGGCCGTTCTCTCGCAGCAGGTCAATCTGCGTTTCGCCTATGACATCCGCCGCGAGCTGGCCCTTGCCTTCGGCCGGCGCGCGCGCTTCGACGGATTGACCTACTTCGCGTTTCCCACGCCGGCGCGCCTGGCGAGAGAGTCCGAAAGGGCGTTCCGAAAATTCCGGCTCTCGGGCGCGAAGGCGGGAACACTCGCCCGCCTGGCAGGCGTCTTCGCGTCCGGAGAGGTGTCAGAGGGACAGACCGCGGGACTTCCCGACGAAGAGGCGATCGAACGGCTGACAAAGATCAAGGGAGTGGGCCGCTGGACGGCGGAGATTACTCTCCTGCGCGGGCTCGGCCGCGCCGACATCTTCCCGGGCGCCGACCTGGGCGTCGTCAAATACGTGGCGATCGAGCTTCTCGGCCATCGCGCTCGCGTGAGCGAGTCGCTCATGCGGCAGTTCGCCGACCGCTGGCGCCCCTACCGTGGCCTTGCCCTCGTCTACGCCTACGCCGAGATCGCCCGCCGAGCGGAGCTCGGTCCCCGAAAACAGCGTGTCGGCTGAAAGCGCGGCGCACATCAATACCTCGGGCCTCGGGACTGGAGGGCAGCCGATAGACGGACAGGACGCCCGCATCCGTTTTTCAGCGGGTTGTTAGACCTGAACCACTCCGGGGTGACTTTCTCCTCACCTTTGGTCTGAAATCCGGCTCCCGCGGCTCGCTCTGCCTCTTTCTTTCCGGTTCGAATGCCTCCTCCTGGCGCGGGACCCTGGGCGGTTCCTCGACACCGAAACGCCGGGCAACACTCCTCCAGAGCCGTTCACTCAATTCGGGCGACTTCTGGCCGGCCTTGTTCATCTCCTTTCGGATGGAGTCCAGGCAGAGCTTCGGTTTGCCACGCGTTTCCGGAGGAAGCGCCAGCACTTCCTCGATATCGCGCCGGATGGCCGCGAACCAGTCTCCGGCCGCGCCGTGAAGGGTGGCGTTCTCCCCAAACTTGAGGAAAGTCTGAAGACTTGCCAGGAGCGCTGCGAGGATGCTAACCGAGCCGACCAACCATTTGTTGCCCTTGTCCGAGAGGACCGCGGCCCCCACAAGGCTGGACACGATGACAACCGGAATGCCCAGTTGATAGTTTCGACGCCGGAATCGCTCGGCGACCTCATAGTAGGCGGTCTGAGCCGCGTAGACCCTGCCATGCCAGTTCCGCAGAAGGTCTTCGACCGCCGGGGTCCAGGCGGCCGGATCCGCGCCATTGCCGCTTTCCTCGCTCATGGCTCGCTCTCCTCTGCCCTACAGCAAGTCTCGACTGCCGCCATATCGTGTCAAGCGATGTCCCGGGACTTCGGATCCTGTGCCTGGGCAGCGTCCCAGGCAACTTCCCAGGAGCAATCCGACCAACGGGATTAACGTGCGAAACCTTTTCATGACCGATCCTTCTTCTCCTTGCCGGAGAGTCTATTCCCAAGGAGGGGACGACGGGTCAGTTAGCGTCGGGAAGCGGACTCGAGGCCTGGCCGAAGACGTAGCGCCAGCCGGACGGCGTCCGGACGTAGGTGTCGCTGAACCAAAGCTTGTACTCGAAAGGCTTTCCCTCCGTGGTGCCCTTGGCCCGGAGGAGCGCGGTGACGACCGCCGTGTTGCCCCAGACGCGGACCTTCTGCGAAGTGTCGTCCTGACGCTCGTAGACGGTCTTTCCGCTGCGCGCTTCGGCCAGCAGATCCGCCTTCGTATAGACCTTGCCCTTTCCCGTCACGAGGATGAAGTCGTCCCCCAGGATGCGATCCATCACGTCGGCGTCGTTCTTCGCGACCGCGGCCTGATACTGCGTATCGAGCGCGGCCACGGTCTTCTCGTCATCCGCGGAGGAAGCCCTCGCGGCCGGCGGGCGCGCCCGGAACAGGATGTCGAAGAGAGGCTTCCAGCTCTTCCCGCTGTCGTCAGAGGTCTCCGCGGTCTCACGGACTCCCTCTTCGGCTCGTTTCCAGACGCCGCGAATCAGCACGGAGCGTCCATCGGCCGACCGGTCGGTCCCGGTCAAGGTCATGCGGCCATCCTGGAACCGCCCTTCGAGGGTCAGCAGCTTGCCGCGGTTGGTCACCCAGGTCTGGTGCCAGATCCCGCGCGACGCGTCGTAGATGCTGAAACTCTGGCCGGTCAGGCCGTCGAGTTGCTCATAGATCTCAAGCAGGGCGCAACCGTCGAGGATGACGTCCACGCGAGCTCGCGCCACGAGCTTGTTTCCCTCGTCGAGCCCGTAGGCGTCCCAATCGCCGGTCCAGAAGTCGAACTGGCGATGTTCTCCCGTAGCGCATTTCGAGGAAGCCGGAGATCGGGCGCTCGACTCTCCGGGACAGAAGATGCCGACGAGAACGACGGCAAGGAGGGGCATAAACATCGAAACGCGTGGCTTCATTGCGTCCGATTCTTCATTCGAAAGGCCGGACTTCCACTCTCTGATACGCCTGCCGGTAGCGGGCCTCGAGCGCGAGCAGCCGGCGCTTGATCGCCAGCCCTCCTCCGAAGCCCGTCAGCGAGCCGTCCGAGCCGATCACCCTGTGGCAGGGGATGACGATCGGAATGGGGTTGCGGCCGTTGGCCGCGCCGACGGCTCGATACGCATTCGATCGGCCGAGCCGGCGCGCGAGCTCGCCGTAGGACACCGTTTCGCCGTAGGGGATGCTCCGCAGCATGGACCACACCTCCCGCTGAAAAGGTGTGCCCGCGGGCGCGAGCGGGAGGTCGAAGCGGTCCTGCTCTCCCGCGAAGTAGGTCTCCAGCTGGACAATCGCTTCTCGGAACGGTTCTCTGGCCCGTGTCCAGCCTGGGGCGGGCTCGAGCGCATGGGATCCGCTCTGAAAAGAGATCCCGCGCAGTCCTTCCTCGCCGCCGGCCAGAAGCAAGCGGCCGACCGGGCTGGAGATCTCGCAAAAATGCATCATCCTCCTTGCGCCGCCTCCGCGCGCGGCGGATCCCGCCGCAACCGGCGCAGCTGCGATGGAGTCCGCCCGTACAGCTTGCGAATGGAATCGTTGAAACGCCGGACGCTCCGAAAGCCGGACTCCAGCGCTACCTGAGACATCGGGAGATCGGTGTTGCTGATGAGCCGCTTGGCGCACAGCAGCCGCCGGGCACTCGCCACGGCACGGGGCGAGGCGCCCAGATGCGTCACGAACAGCCGGTGGAGATGCCGAGCGCTCACCCCCAGGCGCTCCGACAGCTCCGCGACGCCGTGACTCTGGAGGGTTCCCTCCGCGATCAGGCGTAGGGCCCGACGGACCGTGGTCGAGGTACCCTCCCAGGCGGGTGTTCCGGGCGCCGACTCGGGCCGGCAGCGAAGACAGGGCCGGAATCCCGCCGCCACGGCTTCTTCGGCGGACCGGAAAAAGCGGACATTGGCGCGCCTGGCGGTCGGCGACGGGCAGATCGGCCTGCAATAGATCCCCGTCGTCACGACACCGATGAAGAACTTCCCGTCGAATCTCGGGTCGCGGGCGAGGCGCGCCCGGTCACAGACTCTCGGGTCCAACTCCACGCCGACGTAGCCTACCGCTTCGCGTCTTCTCCGCTTCGCCACTTTCGGACGTGAATGTCGTTGGCGACGCCGGCGCATGGCGAGGAGGTTACTCCGAGAGGCCGAAGTAAGGTCGCGCCGACGGTGTAGGCCTGGCTCCTGTGGGAGTCGGTTCCCTGAACGACGTTCGTGATCGACGCGAAAATGTCGGTCGGGCCGACGGAGTACGCGAGTCCTCCTCCGACCTTCCAATTGTTGACACGCAGGATCCGATCGCGCTGCGAGAAACGCACTCCCCCCGGGGGGCCCAGCTCGCCGGGGAGCGGGAACGGATGACCTGTCAGGGATCCGGCCCGCAGGCCGCCATGCGTGTGCTGCCAGAGGCCGTTGGCGTGGACGTAGAGCCGGCGCGTCAAGGCATAACCGATATCAACGAACGCATTGCTCCGGTCAAGTTTGATGTCGAGGACCTTCTCGACAAACGCGTACGTGTAGCCGGCTTGGACGCTGGCCCTGGGCAGAAAGCTGAGCTTCGTTGCCACGTTGACACCGACCTGCGCCTCCCAGAGATCTCGTCCCACGACCGCTTCTCCCCTGTACTCGTAGTCGTGGCTCGGGCGGACATACTTCACCAGCGGCGTTACGGCCCAGCGGTCGTCTCCGAGACGAAAGCGCGCGGCTAACGAGAAGTCCTGCAACGACGAGTGCCAGCAGCGACAGTTGTCGCGAGGGAGGTTCGACGGTGCGGGCACGGTACCGGTGTACTTTGCGAAGACATAAGGAACTTCGAATGTGGCGGAGAGCCGGTCTGTAACACCGTAGTCCAGCTCGAGATCCAGGCTCGTCGTGACGCTCTGTCCTCGCGCCGCGAAATATCCGTCGGAGTACAGATGACCGAGATTGTCGACGTACTGCCAGGCGACCGTGACCGATCCGACGCCCTGGGGAGGAGTGAAGGCCTGAGCAGCGATGGGCGAAGGCGCGAGCGCCGCGACCACCGCGGTCGCGAGGAACAGACCGGGTTTCAAGCTCACCGCGGCGGCTGGCAGCCTGCTACGCGCGTGTGTGAGTCTTTCGGACGCTCTGATCGTGCCGCTCGACCGCCTTGTCGATCGCTTCGAGGAGCGACGCTTCCTTGGGCGGAGCCTTCACGCATGAGGTGGTCCTGCCCACCTCCGGCGGCTCCTGATCCTTCGCTTTGCCGCAGAAAGCCAGCACGACCGGCGCGTCCGGACTCTCGCCGAGAAGCCTCTCGACAGCCGGCGCGTCGCCGCTGGAGACGAGAATGACGTCGAAGCGACCGCGCGCCAGGATGGCGGAGAGCTGCTCGGGCGTCTCGACTGTCGTCGAGCGATGCCCCTCGTGTTTCAACACCGACGCAGGCAAGCGACGACGACGAGGGCGTGTGCTCGGTGGCCACCCTGCGCGGCCTGTATGTGTTCGCCGCGAGCGGTTACAACATCGTTGGCGGCGCCGCGCAACCGAAAGCCATTCTCGAATCTATCCGTTTCGATGGAAACGGCTCTCTGACTGTCCCGTCGGCAACGGTCAGCATCAACGGAATGATTGTCCATTTCCCGCCCAACGGGACCGGAGCCTACACGGTCGCGCCAGACTGTACCGGCACGCTCGCATTTGCGTCGGGACTAACCTTTGACCTCGTCGTTGCGCCGAGAGGTGCGGACTTTTTCATGATTCAAACCAATCCGGGCACCGTGCTTCAGGGAAATGTCGTTAGGCTGTCGCGCTAACGGAAAACAGGAATGCCGAGAGGGTCAGTCCCTGGCTGCGGGATTGTTCAGGGATCTGCAGAATACGACCGAGAGTCAGGGCTGACCCTCTTCCGCACCAGAGCCGCGCGTCTCCAGCTTCAGGTCCGCGAGGAACTTCGAGAGATTCGAAAGGCCTTAGCCAACTCCGTTATCAGTCCGTCGTCGGCCCCCCGGCGGTAACCGATTCGCAACCCATCTGTCCCGAGGGCATCGCAACCGCTGAGGATGGGTTACTCTCTCACGATCTCGACGGGTGAGCCGTCGAGCGAATCTCGAGGTTTGGAGAGGAGAAACGAATGAGTGGAGTTCGGGTCTTGGTGGGCACACGCACGGGCGCGTTCGTCCTGACGTCGGACGGAAAGCGGGAACAGTGGGATATCGGCGGCCCCCACTTCGGGGGATGGGAGATCTACCACGTGAAGGGATCGCCCGCTGACCCGAATCGGCTCTACGCGTCCCAGACCAGCGCCTGGTTCGGGCAGGTGATCCAGCGTTCGAATGACGGAGGAAGGACGTGGGAGGCGCCCGGAGGTGGATTGACGACCTCGCCAGGCGGCATGCCGGCTGGAGAGAGCAACAAGTTCGTCTACGACGCGTCGCCAGAAACCGGCAAACCGCTCACCACGCACCAGTGGTACGACGGCACGCAGCGTCCCTGGGAATTCAAGCGAGTCTGGCATCTCGAACCCTCGCTCGACGATCCGGATAAGGTCTATGCCGGCGTGGAAGACGCCGCCCTCTTTCATTCGAAGGACGGGGGGCAGACGTGGCAGGAACTCCCCGGACTGCGCGGTCACGGCACGGGTCCTTCGTGGCAGCCCGGTGCCGGCGGGATGTGCCTGCATACGATCCTTCTTGACCCGAGTCATCCCGAGAGGATGTTCACCGCGATCTCGGCGGCAGGCGCGTTCCGAACCGACGACGCCGGCAAGACGTGGCGGCCGATCAACCGCGGCCTCCACTCCCAGTACATTCCCGACCCGACGGCCGAGGTTGGCCACTGCGTCCACCGCATCGCGATGCACCCATCGCGTCCGAGCGTGCTGTTCATGCAGAAGCACTGGGACGTCCTGCGCAGCGACGACGCGGGCGAGTCGTGGCGCGAGGTCAGCGGGAACCTGCCGACCGACTTCGGATTCCCGATTGAGGTTCACGCGCACGAGCCCGAGACGATCTATGTCGTGCCCATCAAGAGCGATTCGGAGCACTATCCGCCTGATGGGAAGCTCCGCGTCTACCGCAGCCGGACGGGAGGAAACGAATGGGAGGCGCTCACGAAGGGTCTGCCGCAGAGCGACTGCTACGTCAATGTGTTGCGCGACGCGATGTCAGTTGACTCTCTCGATGCGTGTGGCGTGTACTTCGGCACAACCGGCGGGCAGGTGTACGCATCGACAGACGCCGGGGACAACTGGACCCCGATCGCCCGAGATCTTCCGGCCGTGCTGTCCGTCGAAGTCCAGACGCTGCCATGATTCGAGTCGTGCTTCCGCCACATCTGCGAACGCTGGCGCAGGTCGCCGGCGAAATCGAGCTCGACGTTGCCGGTCCGGCGACGCAGCGCTCGCTCCTCGACGCGCTCGAGACCCGCTATCCGGTGCTGCGCGGGACGATCCGCGATCACGTCACGCAGCAGCGCCGGGCGTTCTTGAGGTTCTTCGCGTGCTCCGAGGACTTGTCACACGACCCGCCGGATACCCCGCTGCCCGAGGCGGTCGCGAAGGGCGCCGAGCCTTTCCTGGTCCTGGGGGCCATCGCAGGCGGTTAGAGGCATTGCTACACTCCCACGCTGTCATCCCGAGGAGTCCCTCCGCCCTTTGTGTCATTCCGAGCGGAGCGAGGAATCTGCCCTTGTCATCATGACCGAGGCGCCATTCAAAGTGACAGGTTGGACTTTTCTCTTAAAAGGGGCCTCTCACCCTCCACAGGCCGCTAACGCTCCGCCGCGCGAGCCGTTATCGTAGCTGCCGCGGCGGCGATCCCCGGGCACACGCGGCGGCGCGCTCCAGGAGCAGCTTGCGCTCGGGTGCGTTTCGCGTGAGCGAGGCAGCGCGCTCGAACTCGTCACGGGCCTCGCTGAGGCGGCCGAGCCGGGCGAGGAGATCGCCGCGCACGGCCGGCAGGAGGTGGTAGTTCTTGAGGGACGGCTCCGAGGTCAGGGTGTCGGCGAGCTCGAGGCCCGCCACCGGACCGAACGCCATCGCGACCGCGACCGCACGGTTGAGCTCGACGACGGGTGATGGCGCGAGCCGGGCGAGCGCGTCGTAGAGAGCCGCGATGCGCTGCCAGTCTGTCTCCTCCGGGGTCCGCGCGCGGGCGTGACAGGCGGCGATTGCGGCTTGCAACGCGTACGGGCCGAGCGCGCCGCCGCGAGCCTCGGCGCGTTCGAGAGCGGCGAGACCACGGCGGACGAGCACGTAGTCCCAGCGAGCGCGGTCCTGATCGAGCAGTAGGATGGGCTCTCCCGACGGGCCGATCCGCGCCCGCGAGCGCGAGGCCTGGATTTCCATGAGCGCGACGAGGCCGTGGACCTCCGGCTCCTTCGGAACGAGCTCCGCCAGGATCCGGCCGAGACGCAGAGCGTCCTCGCAGAGTGCGGGCCGCATCCAGTCGTCACCGGCTGTCGCCGCGTAGCCCTCGTTGAAGATCAAGTACACGACCTCGAGCACCGACGAAAGGCGGGCGGCGAGCTCGGTCCCGCGGGGGACCTCGAATGGGACTCGCGCCGCAGCGAGGGTGCGCTTTGCCCGGACAATCCGCTGGGCGATGGTCGCCTCCGGGACGAGGAACGCGCGCGCGATCTCGGAGGTCTCGAGACCTCCGAGCAAGCGGAGCGTGAGCGCGACGCGCGCTTCGGTCGAGAGAATCGGATGGCAGGATATGAAGACGAGGCGCAGGAGGTCGTCGCCGACGGGATCGTCGATCGCGGCGTCGAGGTTCACCTCGGCCGCCCTCTGCCCGACCTCGATCTCGTGCCCGAGCTCCTCGCGCTTGCGCTCGAGCCGCTTGTCTCGGCGCAGCCGGTCGATCGCGCGATTCTTCGCGGTGACCATCAGCCAGGCGCCCGGGTTCTCCGGCACGCCCGACTCCGGCCATCGCTCGAGCGCCGCGACGAGAGCGTCCTGCGCGAGATCCTCGGCCAGGCCGACGTCGCGCACGATCCGCGCGAGACCGGCAATGAGCCTGGCGGATTCGATCCTCCAGACCGCATCGATCGCGCGACGGGTATCCTCAGCTCCCACGGCTGCCGATCATGGACAGGGACTGTCTCACGCGCCCGGTCATGGCACCAATGCTGCACCTCCGGCGCCTCATGGTTAACGGCCTGATCCAGACGAGCCCGAAAAAATCCGACGCCGAGTGTCGATCTTCACGGCCCTCGTTCGTCGTGATTGTAGAAAGGAGAGACGAACGATGCGGTTCATGGTGATCGTCAAGGCAGACAAGCAGTCTGAAGCGGGAGTCCTCCCGAGCGAGGAGATCCTCACCCAGATGGGCAAGTTCAACGAGGAGCTGGTCAAGGCGGGCGTCATGCTCGCAGGCGAAGGGCTCCATCCGAGCTCAAAAGGGGCGCGGGTCCGGTTTTCAGGAGGAAAACGCACCGTGATCGACGGGCCCTTCACCGAGGCCAAGGAGCTCATCGCCGGGTTCTGGCTCTGGCAGGTGAAGTCGAAGGAGGAGGCGATCGAATGGTTGAAGCGCGCCCCGTTCGAAGACACCGAGGTGGAGATCCGCCAGGTCTACGAGACGGAGGAGTTCGCGCCGAGCGATCCGACGGGCAAGATCCGGGAGTCGGAGGAGCGCCTGCGCAAACAGGTGGCTGCCAAGCAGTAGTCGTCGTTTCGTCCGCCGCGTTGTCGCGAGGAATTCCAGAGCGTGCGTCGCCACGCTCATCGTGAGGAGGATACCGACATGCAGAAGATCACCACGTTCCTGACGTTCAACGATCAAGCCGAAGAAGCGATCAACTTCTATACCTCGATTTTCAAGGATTCGAAGATCTCGAACACGACGCGCTATGGGGACGCCGGACCCGGCCCAAAGGGAGCGTTCATGACGGGAACATTTCGGCTCGCCGGACAGGAATTCATGGCACTCAACGGCGGTCCGTCCTTCAAGTTTGCCCAGGGCATCTCGCTTTTCGTGAATTGTGAGACCCAGGCGGAGATCGACGAGCTGTGGGAGAGGCCCGAGAAATCGAAAAGGGTCATGAAGGCCATGCTTCAGATGAAGAAACTCGATATCCAGAAGCTGAAGCAGGCCTCCAAGGGACGATGATCCGGCGGACCTGCGGTCACGCTCTCACCGCAACCCGGCGGCGCCGGATCACGTGATCCAGGCTGAAGGGTCCCGGTCCGTTGGCCGCGAAGAACAGGAAGATGAAACAGAAGAGGACGGCGGGCTGGCCCTGATTCAGGATCGGCCAGAATCCTTTCGGGAAATGCCCCATGAAGTATGCAAAGGCCATCTCGCCGGACGCGATGAACGCCACTGGCCGCGTGAAGAGCCCGAGCACGATCAACGTGCCGCCGATGACCTCGATAATCGCCGCCGCGAGCAGAAGCGGCGGCAACTTCCCCGGAGGACCCGGCATACCCCCGAACCAGCCGAACAGCTTCATGCCGCCGGGGCAGATGAAGAGCAACCCCGCCACGATCCTCAGGAGCGAATGCGCTGCTCCCGCCAGTCTGTTCATCATTGGCCTCCTCCGGGAGAACTACGGGTTTCCAACCGGCCGGGATTCGCGGCGTCAGGCCGCGGGCTCGCCTCGCCGCCCGATTCGAGGCCAGCCCTGCGAGGGCGATGCCAGCTAGCGCGCCGCCCGGATTCGGGGGGCGGTATGAGTCTTGCGAGAAGGTTGTCGGAGGACCGCCATGGAGACTTGCAAAGATTTGGAGAACCTGACGACGAGCGATTTCCCGAGGCCAAAGACACCCGAGGCCTGCGAAGACTGCCTGGTGGAAGGAACGAGATGGATCGAGCTTCGCGAATGCCAGGAATGCGGCCACGTCGGCTGCTGCGATTCTTCACCGCGGCGGCATGCCACGGAGCATTTCGAAAAGACGCAGCACCCGGTGATGCGATCTGTCATGCCCGGCGATACCTGGACCTGGTGCTACATCCACGGCGCCGGAGGGGAGCTGTCGAATTCAGCCGCTCGGCCGGAGCTCGCCGCGACCCGAACGTAGCCGCGTCGTCTCGGAAAGGGTCAGCGCAACAGGTCTTCGATCCCTGAGGACAGGCGCACTTCCGTCATTCTCGTCGGCGAGTAGCGAACGACAATGCCCTTCCTGTTGACGAAGACGAAGGTCGGGGTCGCGGAGACGCCGTAGCGGAGCATCGCTTCGTCGCGGATGGGGGCGGAAACGGAGCCGGGCAGAGCGTAGACCTCCTTCCAGGCCTTCTCGATCTTCTGCTTCTCTTCGATATGATCGGCGGAATAGAAGCGTGTCGGCGCGACGAAGGCAACGCCCTTCGGTGCGTACTTCTCCACGGTCCGGCGGAAAGCCGCCGACTGCGCCTTGCAGTCACCGCAGGCTTCCCACCAGAAGAAGAGCACGACGGGTTTTCCGCGAAGGGATTCGAGGGCCGGGACCTCCCCGCCAACGTGATCCTCGGCCCGGATGCCGGGAGCCGGCTTGCCCTCGAGCTCGATCATGTTGCGGCGCTTCCAGATCCGCGCGCGCAGATTGAACGGCGCGTTCTCCTGCGCGCGCGAGCTCTCTCCCAGATAACGGATTGCTTCCGCCTTCTTCCCGGCCGCCACGAGCGCCTGCGCCCGGACTTCGATCGCCGTGCCGAGAGCGTAGACCGCTTCCCGGTTGGAGTCGTAGTCGGTTGGGGTCTTCAGTTTCGACTCCGCGATCTCGCGGGCCGACTCCGCGTAGCTCGAAGCCGCTTTCCAGTCGCCCATCAACGCGGCGCCACGCGCGACCCAGGCCAGGCCGAGCAGGTAGTCGCCGTCTTCGCCCTTCTCCGCGCGGTGATATTCCAGGATCGACTCGGCGCTCGGCAGGTCCCCGGCAGAGATCTTCAGGCGGATCATGCGGACGTCGTCCGGGGGTGGCGGTGTCGGAGGTTGCTGGGCCGCGGCCGTCGAACTCAGGCCGCAGGCGAAAACCAGGGGCAGGAGTTTCCGGGAGCGCATCGGGCCTCCTAGTCGGTTCCGAGCAGCGCAACCTCCGGACGCGACCGGACATTCCTTGTCGAGCCGGGTCGGACTCGCGTTCCTGGATTCAACCGCGAGACGACCGCGCCGATCAGCGCGGCTAGCTAAGGAAGAAGAGCGAGCCGCCGGCCGCCCGAAATTCGATAGACGGAGAAGTCGGCGCGGTCCACCGTGAACACGCTGCGGAGCCGGTCGCGCTCTGCGACACGCAGAAGAGCCGCGTCGGCCATATCCATCTGCCGATCGGAGTATTTCTTCATCAGTTCCCGAATGCGGGGAACATCACCAGGATCACCGGCGCCGCGCCCTCATCAATTCGGCGACGCGACGACCTCCCCGGCTCGCTCGGTCGGGATCGCCGCCGTCCACGCAGCCAGCGAGGTCGGAGACGAGCATCCACGGAGCCTCCCCGGCCTCCTCACGCTCGACCCAGGCCGCGACGGCTTTGCGGATGACTCCGGACATGGTTTCTTTTCTTCGCCGCGCGATGCGCGCGAGTTTCGCCCGGGTTTCCGCGTCCAGTCGCAGAGCCATCGACCTATCGCGGCTGGGGAACGATACGAATGTAGGGCCTGGGTGATTTCCACCCCGCCGGATATTGCTTCTTGGCGTCTTCGTCGGAGACCGAGCCCGCGATGATCACGTCCTCGCCGTTCTTCCAGTTGACCGGCGTCGCGACCTTGTGCTTTGCGGTGAGTTGAAGCGAGTCGATGACCCGCAGCACCTCATCGAAGTTTCGCCCGGTGGTCATGGGATAGACCAGAATCAGCTTGATCTTCTTGTCCGGGCCGACGACGAAGACGTTTCGCACCGTCTGATTGTCGGCCGGCGTGCGACCCTCGCAGGAGCCCGTCAGGTCGGCCGGCAACATTTCCCAGGCCTTCGCGACCTTCAGCTCCGGGTCGCCGATCATCGGATAGTTGGGCGCGTAGCCCTGCGTCTCCCTGATGTCGTCCGCCCACTTCGCATGGGCGTCCACTGGATCGACACTCAAGCCGATGACCTTGACGTTCCGCTTGTCGAACTCGGGCTTGAGCCTGGCCATGTATCCGAGCTCGGTGGTGCAGACAGGCGTGAAGTCCTTGGGGTGTGAGAACAGCACGCCCCACGAGTTGCCAAGCCAGTCGTGAAACCGGATATGACCCTCGGTGGTTTCAGCCTCGAAGTCCGGTGCCGCGTCGCCGATTCGTAGAGTCATTGGGTCCTCCTGATAGAGATGTTGAAAAGGGGATGATCTATCCAAGAGCGCCCGGAAGCAAGACCCGAGCGGAGGCCGTCCAACTCTCGACGACGCCTCTTCCCCTGTCCGTCAGGAGAACACTCGCCGGGATCGAACTAAACCCTCTCCGTGACCGAACTAGTCTCCTGGCACAGAATTAACGACACAATGTCTCGGGCGAACACTCCCACCCTGTCATCCCGAGGAGCTCAGCGACGAGGGATCTGCCCCGAGAATATCGAAGGTCACGGGAGCAGATCCTTCGCTTCCTCCTTCGCTGAAGCTTCGGAGGACCTGCCCTGAGCTGGTAGGGATCCATCGGAGCAACCGGGGCAGATCCTTCGCTACGCTCAGGATGACAGGGACGGTGGCGCGAAGGGATGACAGGTTGGACTTTGTCCGCGAACCTATCACTCGGGGAACTAGGTCTTTGGTTGGTCGCCGCGCTCCTGAGCCAGCAGGGCGAGCGCAACGCGGCCGTCGAGCCTCAGCTTGCGGAAGATGTTGTTCAGGTGGCTCTTGACGGTCTTCTGGCTGATTTTCAGTTGGCTGGCAATCTCTTTGTTGCGAAGGCCTCGCCCGACGCCCTCCGCGATCTGAAGTTCCCGCTTGGTCAGCTGGTCCTCCGCGCCCGGGAGCCGGGTGGTCAAGTGCTCCAGGGCCCGGGCGGTGGCCCGGCGGTCTGCCCAGACTTCCCCCCGCGCCACGGCGTGGATCGCCCGCATCAGCGTCTCGAAACTCACGTGCTTGCCGACCAATCCCGATGCCCCGGCGCGCAGGACGCGTCCGACGCGTTCATTGCTCGACCGGCTTGCCATGACGAGGATACGAGTCGCGGGCGCGGCACGGCGCAACCGCGAGATGATGCTCTCCCCGTTGGGACCGAGCGCCTCGTAATCGAAGAGAAGGGCTTGAGGCCTCTCCCGGCGCAAGAGCCAGGTGAGATCCTTCTCGTTGTGGGCCTGCCCGACGATCTTCAAGGCCGGGTCGGTTTTGAGCAGACAGGAGAGAACGTCACGGAAGAGGATGTGCTCGGCGGCGACGGCAACCCCGAGTCGAGGGCCGGCCTGCAGGCCCTGCAGCTCGAGGGACTTCTCGCGTAGCGCCTTCGAAGAAGGGGCGGCGGCCTCCTTGCCCGGCATTCTCTCCTCCCGCCCGAACATCCTCCCAAGCTTGACGCAAGGGAGGCCGCCTGTAAACTGGACTTTAGTCTCGACGCTATCCATGGGATTCCTTTGTTCCGAGCTGTCTCCCTGATGAACATTTTCTCGCTGCCAACTCGCTTCATTCCGGCGCTGGTGTCTGGCCGCCTCGCGCGGCCTGCCGGTATCCTGAGTCTAGAGGTTCGCCGAGAGAGCTCGCTCGGAATACCCCATGAGACGGGTCTCGCCCATAGGGATGAAAGTCGAGGTATGAGTCCTGTCATCCTGAGCGAAGCGAAGGATCTGCCCTGGTCAGGATCAGCCGATTCGACCGGAGCAGATTCTTCGCCGCTTCGCTCGCGCCGTCGCCATAGCGGCTTTGGCGCGTCGGCGACCTCAGAATGACAAGAAGAGCATCTGCGGCCAATCGGACTTTCTAAGCAATGACGTGGCGAGAGGCGCGGGATGACAGGTGAAGGAGAGTCCGCGGCCGGCGAGATGGGACGGCGAGCGGATGGGAACAAAAGAGAACCGGCAGGGCGGAAGATCCGCCCTGCCGGCTTGCGTTGCGAGTCTTACGCGGCAGTTACTGCCGGAAACCTACCGTCGTTGGAGCGGCACCACCGCACGTGCCGCCGTTGGTGCTCTGGAGGTGGCTGGCCTCGGCGAGAATCGTGGTCCTGTCACAGGTGTTGAGCGCGGTTTGGACTTCAGAAATGATCCCCGCAACGGATTGGCCGGCTCTGCACGCATTGAGCAGCGCCGCTACCGCCTGCGAGAAGAGCTTGACTTCTGCGGCGCAGAGGTTATTCCCGGACGACCCGCTGAGAGCCCCGTCGAACGTCAGACCGCTCAGCTGGGAGGCACAATTACCACACCCAGGGCCAGTCGGAATAGTCCACACCTGGGTGACCAAGGTAGTCGGCGTGTAAGTGATGCCGCCGTCGCCGCTGCACGGAGCAGTCGGCCAGGGCGGAACGGTTTCGTGGGTCTTCCAGAAGCCGGGGCTGCAGCCCGGAGCCGGCGTCGGTGTGACCGTAGGGATGCTCGTCGGCGTGTTGGTCGGCGTATTCGTCGGCGTGTTCGTCGGCGTATTGGTTGGGGTATTGGTCGGCGTATTCGTCGGCGTGTTCGTCGGCGTATTGGTTGGGGTGTTGGTCGGGGTGTTCGTCGGCGTATCCGTCGGCGTGTTGGTCGGCGTATTGGTCGGGGTATCCGTCGGCGTGGGCGTGCAGGCTGAAACCACGACAACACCCCCGGTGCTGGCATTCACCCCGACGCCTGTGTCCACGCCAGAGCCGGAGATTCGATCGGTGAAGTTACAGTTGCTCGTCTGGCAGCCGGGCGCAGTCTCGTTGATGATGCCACCGCACGTATCCGTATGAATCCCCGTGACAGGATCTGTGGTGCCCGCAGGTTGGAGCGTGGTCACCTGGGTCCCTGTCGGGTTGCCGCTGATCGGATCAAGGAGGAAGCAGGGGACATGTTGGGTTATCACGGTAGGCGGCGTGTCGCACTCGGCTGCTGCTGAAGCGAGCGGATCAGGCGTCCTGCCCGTAACGTCGAGGCCGGTGACGGGACTTTGTGGGTCCAGGTTCTGCATCGTGAAATGGCATTGGAGCGAAGCGCCGGGCGAGGCGGGGCTGGGCGCACAGCCCTTGGTTGCTCCCATACCGCGGGGGAGTAAAATCCTCTCCGTCTCCGCAACCCTTTCCGTGCCTGCGTTGCTCCCATTGGCCAGAGTGATGCTCGTCCGCGAATTGCTGGAGGCACCCGCGACGCAGGGCGTCACGGCGCTCATCACCCCCGTCATCACCGATCCCGTGAAATCGGAGCCTCCGTCGCCACCCGCGCCGCCGGTCACGAAGGCTTCCAGACTCGCCGGCTTGCCGACGGAATCCGTCTGGCCGGCTCCGCTCTCGTTGCTCTCCCCTTTGGAGAGCAGCT
>WNGE01003076.1_pt1 | contig 19878 bp, 15 predicted proteins | sample 5400651 | NCBI WGS metagenome assembly WNGE01 (sample SAMN13153370, study PRJNA577476) | soil metagenome | isolation source: 60 cm soil or saprolite under grassland replicate 2 | place: USA:California | collected 2016-06-15
GACCGAGGGCGTCCGGGTGATCAAAACGCCGATCCGGGCCCCGAAGGCGAACGCCTTCGCCGAGCGTTGGGTGAGAACGGCACGCCGGGAGTGCCTCGACCACCTGCTGATCCTCGGCCGACGCCACCTGGAGGGGGCCCTGCGGGAGTTCGTGATGCATTACAACGCGAGCCGACCGCACCGTGGTCTCACCCCTCAGGCTTCGGCCAGAATGACCTCCTCTTCGTGCCCCGGGATCTGGGTGCGGACCTGGGGTCGGCGGCGGTCCTTGGGCAAGAGCGCGGACAACCCGTACCGCTCCGCTCGCTTGCACCACCGGTAGTAGCTCTGCCGGGATATCCCGGCCTCCCGGCACGCCCTGCTCGGGCCGACCTTCGCTGCCCGTTCGATGACGTGCAGCCTTCGGTGGTAGATGATCTCGGCAGGGGTCACGGTGGCTGCCTCCTTTCGATGGTTGGACCCAAAGAAAGGATTCACCACCTGGCCCCTCTTGCGTGGGAGGTGCAACCTCAACCTGTGCACAGGAAGCACCTAGGGTCTCCGCACATGCCGGCGAAAGACCCGAGGAGCCGCGGCGGATCGCCCGGCTGGGCGGCCTGGGCGGTCGCTCGGACCCCAGCAAAATACACGAAGCCAGCCCCAGAGACGTTCCTGGGAGAGCGCCAACGTCGAGTGAGTGCGGCTCTGAGAATCCACATGTTGCGCCCGCTCGGGCATCTGCCAAAGCCCGCAGGAAGCGACGCCTGGCCCGCGCCTGGAGCGTCGAATCGACGGTCGAATCCCCGACGTGTATTTCGTGTCCCTAGCTTCCCTCACAATGCAGGGCGAGTGCAGGATTGACAACGTTCGGCCGAGAACGGGTGGAGATGAGCGAAATCGAAACACTCCCGGAGAACGCAGGGGTGAGGAGGACCCTGTGATGGTCGTCCTGTTCTCCGATCTCCACCGCGACGCCTCGTTTGCGTGGCTCAGCCTCAGGGCGGCGGCGACGCCAGGCCCTGCGCGAGACCCTGGGGAAGATCGCTGAACTCGTTCGACAGGAACAAGCAGACGCCCTCCTGTGCGGCGGAGACCTCTACGAGCACGATCGGCTCACCCCCGACACGGCCGAGTTCAGGAGGACCTTCGAGGAACTCCACCCAACCCCAGTGCTATCGCGCCTCGAAACCACGACTGGGGGGACCAGAAAGCCTCTATCGCAGGGTGGATTGGCCTCCGAACGTCCATCTCTTCACCGAGGATCGTCTGCGACCGAGAGAACTGGCCGACGGGCTCACCGTATGGGGCGCCAAGGCGCTCGACATGCTCCAGGCGCTCAACACCGGACACAAGGTTCGCTCTCCACCGCGCACGCGAACTTTCCGAACGGAACACCCTGCGGCGAGGCTGGGCTGGAGGACCTCACAGAGACTCGTTGAACGACATCTCGCCAGGGTTCGCCCCTGCTCGCAACCGGCATGCCGTCGGCTGCTCTAGGGGATGGCGATCGTCGCCGTGTAGAGGTCTAGCTGGTGGAGCGTCCCATCTGGGTTGTCGCCCGTGCTGTTCGAGTTGTCCGACCAAGCGGGCCGGAAGAGGCCCGACTGGAAGGCGGCGTGGGTGTAGTCCCCAAAGTCGAAGAAGCTCTCCGCGTCAGTAGCGTTCGATGTCCCGGCGCTCACCTGGAAGTTCGGCGCGAAGCTCACCCCCCCGTCGGTGGAGAACGTCGCCCAGATCTGCACGTCGTCGTTCGGGATGCCGTCCGTGTCCCCGGCTCCGCCCTGTCCGAGATCGTTGCGGGCGTCGTACCAGGAGGCAGCGACCGCCCCAGATGTCTGATCGAGTGCGATCGCCGGGTTCACCTGGCTGTTCGTGGTCGCGTCGTCGTTCAGGCGCGCCGCCGGGGACCACGTCGCTCCGGCATCGTCCGAGAACTGGAGCAGGATGTCCATGTTGTCGCTCTCGTTCTTCACTTCCTGGGTCCAGATGGCGTAGACCCGCCCGTCGTGCAGGCCGCTCCGGTCCCACGCGAGGTTCGCCTCGGCGTCGACCGAACGATGGGGCTGGACGGGCAGGTAGTCGAAACCGCCGACCCGGGTACGGGCCAGGAACACTGGGGTGCGAAACCCCTCCCCGCCCAGTCCATCGGGGTCGACCGCCGTGTAGATGTGGGCTCCGCCCTGGTTGTTCGTCGCGTCCTGGTAGATGACCATGACCTCGCCGTTCGGCCCGACGGCCGTGTCACCGTAGTTGCCACGTCCGTTGGCCGTGGGGACCGTCTCCGGAGCGGAGAAGGAGCCGAACTGCCCGAGCCCGGTGACCGGTGCACCCGAGGCCTGCACGACCGTCTGCGGGTAGCTCGTGTAGCTCACCCAAACACTGTTCGGGCCAACCGAGATCGAGGGCTGGTCGGCACTCGCCGATCCCTTCGGCGCTCGACGCAGCCCCTTCGCGCCGGAATGGTCGGGGTTCCCCACGCCCTTTACCTTCGTGGGAACGATCTCCGTAACCTTGGTGAAGGTGAGGCCCCCGTCCGTCGAGACGGCGATCGGAACGTTGTTGTCGGTGTTGAGCAGATAGACCATCCAGAGGTTGCCGAAGCGGTCCCACGCCAGCTGCTGATCGCAGCAGATCTCCCCGAGGTCTCCGCCTGTGCCGATGACCTGCCGGGTCCAGGTCTGGCCCCCGTCGAAGGAGACGCCCTCGAAGATGCCGCTCACCACGTCGGGGAGCACGGACATGGCCACGACGTTTTGTGGGTTGGTCGGGTTGACGGCGATGGCGTCCTCGGCCTCGTTGCCGCTCATGGCGCTCGCGTCCGCGTTGGGTGGCGACTTCGCGGGGCTACCGACTGCCGAGGCCTGGGATGACAGCGAGGCAACCAGAAGGAGAACCACGGGTGTAACGGCACGCCGGACCAATGATCGACCGCTCATCGCTTCCCTCCTCGAATGGTGATAGCGGCCGATTCTACGTTGGACCGCGCGAGCGCGCAGCGGCAGCTTGGGTCCCGGAGGTCTTAACCTCAATGGCGGCGGGAGGCTTTTACTCCGCCACTCCCAAGAAGTAGGTCGAGCGACCATTCTCGTGCGCGACGACTACCCGACGACTCCGGGCGCCTGGGACGACAGCTACGAGGGGCCCGATGGAACGGGATACGTGACCAAGCTCGACCCCGATGGATCATCCCTCGGGTACTCGACACGGCTCACGGGTGTGGGGGTCAAAAACTCGGTTCCGCGCCTGAGTGACGCCGCTATATAGCACCCTTCGTGTCTTGCGATCCTTCGTCTACTTCGTGCTCGTCCGTCTACTCGGACTGTTCGCCGGAAGGGGGAGCGTGTCCCAGCTCCAGCTCGAGAACGCCGTCCTCCGCCACCAAGTGAAGGTCCTCAGGCGGACGGTCCGACGCCCGGAGCTGAAGGACCGCGACCAGACGTTCCTCGCTGCAACGAGTCGAGCGCTATCCCGTGACCGTTGGGCCTCGTTCATGGTCACGCCCCAGACGCTGCTCCGGTGGCACCGCGAGCTCGTCAGACGGAAGTGGACCTACCGGCGGCGAAGCCCCGGCCGACCCGCTCTCGATTCCCAGACCACCGACCTCGTCACTCGCCTCGGCCGGGAGAACCCGAGGTGGGGATGCGTGAGGATCCAGGGCGAGCTCCGCAAGCTGGGGGTCCGGGTTGGAGCCAGCACGATCCGGCGGATCCTTCGCCGAGCTGGCCTCGGACCGGGGCCACGGCGCACCGGTCCCACCTGGAGAGAGTTCCTCCGAGCGCAGGGGAGAGGCGTGTTGGCCTGCGACTTCTTCACTGTCGAGACCGTCTTCCTGAAGACGCTCTGCTTCCTGTTCTTCATCGAGCTCTCCACCAGGCGGGTCCACGTCGCCGGCACGACGAGCCGTCCAGACTCAGCCTGGGTCACCCAGCAGGCTCGGAACCTCCCGATCACGGGAAGTCTCGAGGAGAAGCACGTCCTGCTCCGGGATCGAGACGCCAAGTTCTCTGGCCCTTTCGACGAGGTCTTCCGAACCGAAGGGATCGCGGTGGTGAAGGCGCCGGTTCGTGCACCGAGCGCGAACGCGTTCGCGGAGCGATGGGTAGGCACCGTTCGGCGGGAGTGCCTTGACCACGTACTGATCTTCGGCGGGCGTCATCTGCAGCGAGTCATGGACGGCGTACGCCGAGCACTACAACCGGGCGAGGCCGCACCGGACCATCGACCTTCAGCCGCCTGATCCCGCTTCCTCTGCGGAAGGAATCGCTGGCTCGCGAGTCCGCCGGCGAGACGTCCTCGGCGGGCTCATCCATGAGTACGAGCGGAGCGCTGCATGACTCGTGTCAGGATTTTGGAGCCCGACAGGCCCAGAAGGGGCACTACCTGCCCCACGCCCCACGACAGCGGCTCGCCGCTGCCGGACCGATTTCAGACGCGGCGCGTCACTCTCGTGTCAAGGCCTTTGGACCCGACCGCCGAGGGATCCTGGGGCGGTTTGACGGCATTCCTCCGGCGGTGGGAGGGTTCTCCCTCCGGTCCAGGGAGGTTTATTCGATGGGTCGTCTCCTGCGTCCTATCCTCGTGGCCGCGCTCGCCGCCGCCGCGCTCGTGACCCCGGTTCGCGCCGTGACGGGATCGTCCTCGGCGTCGTACATCGTGGTGCTGAAGGACTCGGTCTCGAAGCCGGCGAGCGTCGCCAGGGACCACGCGTACCGGTACGGCGTCGACGTGGAGTTCGTGTACCGCGCCGCGCTCAAGGGATACGCGGGGACGGTCCCGACCGATCAGCTGGCCAGGCTCGAGGCCGACTCCCGAGTGGCCTTCGTGTCCCGGGACGCGCCCGTCTCGGCCGACGCGCAGGTCCTGCCCACTGGGATCGACCGCATCGACGCGGACCTCAGCCCGACCGCCCGCATCGACGGCGTGGACCAGCGCGTGGACGTCGACGCCGCCGTCATCGACACCGGCGTCGATCAGCACCCGGACCTCAACGTCGTGGGCGGCGTGAACTGCACACCGGGCCCGGATGACGCGTTCGACGACGGCCTCGGGCACGGGACCCACGTGGCCGGGACCATCGGGGCCCTCGACAACGGGTTCGGCGTGGTGGGCGTGGCGCCCGGCGCGCGGATCTGGTCCGTCCGGGTCCTCGGCAGCGGGGGATTCGGCTTCCGGTCGTGGGTCATCTGCGGCATCGACTGGGTGACGGCGCACGCCGACGTCATCGAGGTCGCCAACATGAGCCTGAGCGGTGGCGGCTCCGACGACGGCAACTGCGGGCTCACCAACGACGACGCGGAGCACCTGGCCATCTGCAACTCCGTCGCCGCCGGCGTGACGTATGCGGTCGCGGCGGGGAACCAGGCCACCGACGCGGCCACCCGCGTGCCAGCGTCGTACGACGAGGTGATCACAGTGTCCGCGCTGGCCGACTTCGACGGGAAGCCAGGCGGGCTGGGATCGCCGACCTGCCGTGACGACGAGGACGACACGCTCGCGAACTTCTCCGACTTCGGGGCGGACGTGGACCTCATCGCCCCCGGCGTCTGCATCCTCAGCACTGTGCCGACGTCGGGCCAGATCTCCTCGCCGTCTGGCTACGGGACGATCAGCGGGACGTCCATGGCCACGCCACACGTCACCGGCGCGGCAGGGCTGTACACGGCCACCCATCCCTCGGCCACGGCGGCGCAGGTCCGGCGGGCCCTGATCAGGCTGGGCAGCTCGAACTGGAACGCCGTGGACGACCCAGACGGGATCAAGGAGCCGCTGCTGCAGGCCTCCTCGCTCTGACTGATAGCTCCGGGGGTCGCTAGTTCGCTGGCTGATCCCGACGACGCTGCCTTCCGCGCCGCGGAAGGGAACCGGTACCCGCCGGCGACCGGGCTGGCGCCCGCCGCGGTCTGCGGCTGCACGCCGGCCCCGACCAGTCCGGAGGACACGCCGGCAGCAGCGTGCTGGTCTCGATGGCCAGGACCGGCGTGAGCCGACTGAGCGTTTCGCGTCCCGGGGGATGCGTGAACGTCGTCGGTTCGAGGTAGACACGGCGACCCGCCCGTCGCGCAGGATGGCGACCGTCTCGAAGTCGAATCTCGGGTCGGGGAGCTGCCCCACGCCGGGCGCTGGCGCGGCGTTCCCGAGGCCACGCGGTTGGCGCGTCATCACGGACCCGCCGGTCCAGTTCCGCCGCGCCGCCGGCATGCTGTCCCTACCCCATCCGGTTCCGGGCGACGTGAACGACCTGCGCCCATTCCTGAACATCCACGACGACGACTGTCCTCTGCTGGTGGGATGTCTGGTGTCGTGGCTCCGTCCGCGGGGGCCCTACATCATCGTGGACCTAGCTGGCGAGCAAGAGCCGAGAAGACGACGACGGCCGGCTTCTTCCGGTCCTTGCTCGATCCGAACTCGGCTGCGCTGCGAGCGGAGCCCCGGGAGATCGGAGACCTCGCGATCGCCGCGTAGCACACGTGGCTGGGTGCCTACCACAACCTCTCGGCGATAAGCCGTGGCTCTCCGATGCCCTGTGCCGCTTGTCGACCGGAGGAGGCTTCGGAACCCGGCGGCTCTACACGGACGAAGACCAGGCCTTGTTCGAGGCGATGCGTCCGGTCCTGCTCACGGGAATCGAGCAACTGCCGGACCGAGGAGACTTACTGGATCGCGCTGCCTTCGTCGTCCTGCCCACGATCCCGGCGGACAAGCGCAAGGACGAGCGCCGGCGCCGTGGCCGGGCTCACCACGGAGGAGCCAGCTCGCATCAAGGAGCTCGAGTGCGAGGACGGGAGCTCCGCCGGCCAACGAGATCCTCAAGTCCGCCTCGGCTTTCGTCGTAGGCCCAGGCCGGGGCTGGTGATCCCCCGTTAGCGGATCCGGCGCAGCCGAGAGCTGGCCGCTGGCTGGAAGACACCAGGTCAGCGTCCCGATCTCAATCAGTGCACCCTTCGGCCGATCTTTGCGGAGGGCCTGGACTCACTCGGTTCGTTACCGTCGGTCTCAGTGCTGCGCGAGGTGCCGGTTCACCACCGCGTCTGCCGCAGCGACACTGGGGGCATGGCCGGTGGCGGCGGCCAGGAAGTCGTCGCGATCGAGCGCGTACACGCGGAGGTCCGGCGCAGCCCGGACCGTGGCCGTGCGGGGGACGTCCCGGAGCAGGGCGATCTCGCCGAAGCTCTCCCCGGCCCAAGCACCGCCACATGGATCCCGTGGCAGATGACCTTGGCCTGGCCGTCCGCCACGATGTAGAAGCGGTCTCCGGGGCCCCCTCTCGGATGAGTTCCGCGCCGTCGACTACCGTGACCGCGCACACCCGCCGAGACTGAGGGGAGCATTAAGGCTGGATCGATCGTGATACCGCGTGCAACCCGTGGGACGCTGGCGGAGGGAGACTCACCATGGCCAAGCTGATCTACTCGGCGATCACCTCGCTCGACGGCTACGTGGCCGACGAGCACGGCCGCTTCGACTGGGCCGCGCCCGACGAAGAGGTGCACGCCTTCGTCAACGACCTCGCGCGGCCGGTCGGCACCTACCTCTTCGGGCGCCGGATGTACGAGGTCATGGTGGCCTGGGAGACCATGGACACCCGCCGGCAGCCATCCACCGTGCAGGATTTCGCGAAGATCTGGCGGGCGGCCCACAAGATCGTGTATTCGAAGACGCTGGATACGGTCTCCAGCGCTAGGACGCGGCTCGAGCGGCACTTCGAGCCCGAAGCAGTCCGCCAGATGAAGGCATCGGCCGGCCGCGACATCACCGTGGGCGGCCCCGGCCTCGCCGCCGAAGCGATCAAGGCCGGTTTGGTCGACGAGTTCCAGATGTTCGTCACGCCCGTCGTGGTGGGTGGCGGAACACAGTGGCTCCCCAACGATGCCCGTCTGAGGCTCGAGCTGCTGGACGAACGCCGCTTCGCGGGCGGTGTGGTCCACCTCCGCTACGGCACCAGGATGTGAGGAGACGGGATCGGCCGATGGTGCGGCGACGCTGTGCTCGCCCGGCGATGGGTCGTGGCGCGAGTGGGACCGTGGTGGCTGAGGCCGAGCATCAGGCAGTTCTGGGAGAGGTAGAAGGTCTCACCCACATGGCGGAGCTACTCATGATCCCGAGGCAGACTGGGCCGCTCGAGCAGTGGTCGTCGGGCTCCTTGAGCTTCCGATAGTGGCCGCGCCGAACGGTGGGTCGCTGGCCTCAGGCTGGTCGAGGGGACCGCATCCTCGAAACGCCTGGTGAGCAGCAGTTTCTGGAGAGGGGCGACGAGCCCAGCGGATCTCTCTTCGAGAACACTGCTTTCTGGACCATTCTCCCGGGGAGAATGACACCGATGTGATTGTGCGCCCAGCAGCTCGGGCGCAAGGAGAGAGAGGAGGTGGTGAACGAGGCGAACACCGAGCGACAAGCTCACGGCAGCCAGCCGGTGTAAGTCCGGTCCGGGGAGACGCCAGGGTCCCCGGTAGCGCGGCTCCCGGCGGCGGGAGAGATCCTGACCGTCGAAGCGGAGCGACAAAGTCCCAGCAAGGGGGCGAGCAACCGGCCGGTCTGCAGCATCAAGCGAAGCCTGCAGCGTCGTCATGTGTCACCTCGCGTGAGCGAGGCCAAGGGGGAGCCGAGCCCGCAATCACAGGGCGAAGGCCACGGAAGGCGCCTCGGAACCTGGAGCGGGCGCCGAAGAACCCCTCGGCGTAAGGGGCGTTGAACGGCCGGAAGGTTGCCGTGGGAACTGGGGAGAGCCTCCTCGGCCCCGGGAGCGGAACCCGGGAAGCGATGCCCCCCTAATAACCGGATCACCCGGGAAGTGGCGGGGCGGCCGAGAGGCAGTCGGAGGGGGCCGTAGTACCGGTAACGGCCGGGACAACAGAACCCGGCCCGAGGGAAGGGCCCCTACTTCACCGATACACGCTCTCGCAAGGAGGGGATCTGGTGAGTGCCCGGGATGAGGGCTAGGACCATCAGGAAGGCCGAAGGCCTTGACGCGTCCCGAGCCTTGCAGGCCGTGCTGTACCGCAGTGCCAAGCAGGATTCAACGCGACGGTTCCTCGCCCTGTACGACAAGGTGGCCCGCGCCGACATCCTTGTCAGGGCATGGGGCGAAGTCCGTGCCAACCGAGGGGCTCCCGGCGTCGACGGCACGAGCATCGAAGACGTCGAGGAGTCCGGGGTGGAAAGACCTTCCTCGAGCAGATCGCCCGATCCCTGAGGGAGCGGACCTACCTGCCCGCCCCACCACCCGGATCGGGCGAGCTTCCTCCGTGCCATGGCCACCCAGCGAGCCCCCATCGCACCCATCCGGTCGTGCGCGAACTCCACGCACACGACCAGGCCGCCGGGGCCGAGCAGTTCGGCGGCTCGCTCCACCGCCCCCTCAGGATCTGTGATGTGGTGCAGGACACGGGAGAAGAGCACGCGGGTCGTAGGGCCCCCTTGCCTCCGAACCCGCCGGGGAACTCCGCGATCTCGTACGACAGTGCGCCACGCTTAGCGCGGAACGGGTCCGTCTCCGCCGTTCGCGCAGCTAGGGCCACCGACTCCTCGTCGACCTCGGCGCCCGTGACGTCGTGACCGGCGCGGGCGAGTTCCAGGGCGATGTGCCCGAGACGTAGAGCCCCTGCAGGGCTTCGGCCCGATCGACGCCTGCACCAGCCAAGCGAGTTCGCCGTATGTGAGCCGAACCAGATCGGGGTTTCGCCACAGGCTGCCGCGGAGCGATCGCCATGGCCGGAGCCGCCGGAGGTCCGGGACGAAACCTTTCGGGTAGCTGCTCAACTGACTCATTCTCAGCAAGTCGTCGGGAGACTGAGTCTCGGTCCGACCTCGCAGGGTCGCTGCCGGCTGGCCGCGGCCCCGAAGGCGGCCCCCCTTCGCTCCGCCGCCACGGTCCGGGCCCGGCTCCTGGGCGAGGGCCACCTGGGGAGAAGTTCCTTCGGGCCCCGAGCGCACGGGACTGTCGCCTACCTCACAGCCTAACCTGGTACCCAGACCTGATTTACGGAGGTAGCCGTGCGAGCGTTCGACGCGTTCAGGGACCAGCTTCCCGACATCGATCCCGAGGAGACCGCAGAGTGGATCCAGTCGCTCGACGACCTGATTGACGAGTCCCCGGGCCGGGCGGGGTTCATCCTGCGCCGGGTCATGCACCACGCCCGGTCCCGGCGGGTCGGCGTACCGTCGATGGTGTCAAGCCACTACATCAACACGATCTCCCCGGAGGAGGAGCCCTATTTCCCCGGCGACGAGGAGCTGGAGCGGCGGATCCGCCGCCTCATCCGGTGGAACGCCGCCGCCATGGTTACCCGGGCCAACAAGCACTACGAGGGCATCGGCGGCCACATCTCCACGTACGCCTCGGCGGCCTCGCTGTACGAGGTGGGATTCAACCACTTCTTCCGGGGCGGGGAAGCCGAGGGTGGGGGGGACCTGGTCTACTTCCAAGGCCACGCGGCTCCCGGTATCTACGCCCGGGCCTTCCTGGAGGGCCGGCTGTCGAGGGAGCAACTCGACTCGTTCCGTCGCGAGACAGGCGGAGGCGGCCTGTCCTCCTATCCCCACCCCCGACTCATGCCCGAGTTCTGGGAGTTCCCCACGGTGTCGATGGGCCTGTCCTCCATCAACGCGATCTACCAGGCCCGGTTCAACCGCTACCTCCAGGCCCGGGGCATCAAGGACACCTCTCGCCAGCGGGTATGGTGCTTCGTCGGCGACGGCGAGATGGACGAGCCCGAGTCCATGGCCGCGCTGTCCCTGGCCTCCCGGGAGTCCCTGGACAACCTGATCTTCGTGGTGAACTGCAACCTCCAGCGCCTGGACGGGCCGGTCCGCGGCAACGGCAAGATCATCCAAGAGCTGGAGTCGATGTTCCGGGGCGCCGGCTGGCACGTCATCAAGGTGGTGTGGGGCCGAGAATGGGACGACTTGTTGGCCCGGGACCACGACGGCGTGTTGGTCCACAAGATGGACACCACCCTGGACGGGGAGTTCCAGAAGTACGCAGTGGAATCGGGCGATTACATCCGGGAGCACTTCTTCGGGCCGGACCCCCGGCTCAAGGAGATCGTGGAGCACCTGTCCGACGATGACCTGCGAAGGCTCCGCCGGGGGGGCCACGACTACCGCAAGCTGTATGCGGCGTACGGCACAGCGGTCGAGCTCACAGGCGCCCCTGTGGTGATCCTGGCCAAGACCGTCAAGGGATGGGCCTTGCCCGGCTCGATCGAGGCCCGCAACGTCACACACCAGATGAAGAAGCTGTCGGTTGAGGAGCTCAAGTTGTTCCGGGACCGCCTGGAGCTCCCCATCAAGGACGAGGAGCTGGACGCGGGCGAGCCTCCCTACTATCACCCGGGGAAGGACTCCAAGGAGATCCAGTACATGTTGGCCCGGCGCCACGCGCTGGGAGGGTTCGTGCCGGAGCGCAAGGTGACCCACGTCGAGGTACCGGCCCCCTCGGGGAGCTTGTGGGACCAGTTCGAGGAGGGATCGAAGCAGCCGGCGTCCACAACCATGGCGTTCGTCCGCATCCTCCGAGACCTCATGCGGGACAAGAAGGTGGGAAACCGCGTGGTGCCGATCATCCCCGACGAGGCCCGCACGTTCGGCATGGAGTCGCTGTTCCCCCAATTCAAGATCTACGCGGCCCACGGGCAGCTCTACGAGCCGGTAGACGCCAAGCACCTGCTCGCCTACGTCGAGTCCGCGGACGGGCAGATCCTGGAAGAGGGGATCACCGAGGCCGGATCCATGGCCATGTTCACCGCGGCCGGAACGTCCTACGCCACCCACGGCGAGCCGATGCTCCCCTTCTTCTCCTTCTACTCGATGTTCGGGTTCCAGCGAATCGGAGACCTGATCTGGTCCTTCGCCGATCAGCGGGGCCGGGGGTTCCTGCTGGGGGCCACCCACGGGCGGACCACGCTCAACGGGGAGGGACTCCAGCACGAGGACGGCCACTCGTTGCTCTTGGCCACCACCAACCCGGCCTGCTTGGCCTACGACCCGGCCTTCGCCTACGAGGTCTCCACCATCGTCCGGGACGGCCTCCGGCGCATGTACACCGACGAGGAGGACATCTTCTACTACGTTGCGCTGTACAACGAGCCATACCCACAGCCCCAGATGCCCCTGGACTGCGAGGTGGGAATCCTCCGGGGCCTGTACCGGTTCCGGGAGGGACCGAACGAGGGCAAGCGGCACCGGGCCCAGCTGCTGGGCTCGGGCCCGGTGGTGAACGTGGCCCTGAAGGCGCAAGAGATGCTGGCCGAGGACCACGACGTGTCGGCCTCGGTGTGGAGCGCCACGTCCTACCAGCAGCTCCGGGCCGACGCCCTGGATGCGGAGCGATGGAACCGGCTCCACCCGGGCGAGACCAAGCGCGCGACGTACGTGGAGCGGGCGCTGGGACCGCACGAGGGGCCTGTGATCGCCGCGTCGGACTCGATGAAGGCGGTCCCGGACCAGATCGCCAGGTGGGTGCATCAGCCGTTCGTATCGCTGGGGACCGATGGGTTCGGACGGTCGGATACGAGGGAGGCGCTGCGAGGGTTCTTCGAGATCGACGCGGAGCACATCATCGTAGCCACGCTCTCGGCGCTGGCGGATATGGGCGAGGTCAAGCCGGAGAAGGTCTCCGCGGCTATCGCTCGCTACGGCATCGACCGCGACCGACTGGCACCCTGGCTGGAGTGAAGCACGGCCAGCGTCGGACGGCCGACGTGGAACTGGCTCAAATCCTTCCCCCGCGACGAACAGAACTGCAGGTCAAAGGGCGTACGGGCGGTTCCTGCTCTTGGGGACCGCCCAAACCTTTTGCCCAACTCTTGCCCGAGTGACCGTGTCCACGGGTCCGGGAGCCGAGACGGGGCTTGCCGACGAGTCCGATCAGCGAGTCGAGACACGATGACGGCGAATCTCCCGGCCGGCTCGCGCCGCCACCTGGCATCCCTCCAGGCGATCGCAGTCGCATTCGAGCGCCGCCTGCAGGATCCGTCGCGCCATCTGCGCTCTCTCGATCCGCTGCTCGACTTCCGCCAGCTTTCGCTTGGTCCGGGGTCTCCAGGTGCGGGGGCTTGCTGAGACGAGCTGCCGGATCTCTCGAAGGGAGAACCCGGCGACGCGAAGGAGATCGATCACCGCCATCCGATGCAGAGCGGAAGGCGCGAACCGGCGATGGCCTCCGACCCGAGCCGCGGGTCGGAGGAGCCCCATCTCCTCGTAGTACCGAATCGCCGAGGGCGCCTTTCCCGACCCCTCGGCGAGCTGGCCGATGGTGAGCAGCTCCATGTCCAAGTTGACTTCAAGCGTACTTGAAGTCGTACGGTCGCATCGGAGGTGATGGTCACCATGGACAGGATCGAAGAGGCGGCCGCGTTCGCCTGCTCGTTGGACGACAAGCAGCTCTCCGCTCGACGAGCGGGGTGGCGATCGCTCGACGCGGTGCTGGTTGAATCGAGGGACCGCCCCGGTGGGATGACGGCCCGATACCGCGGGGATGAGGCCACGGCGCGAACCCTCGAGGCTCTGGTCGCCGCGGAGCGGGAGTGCTGCCCGGGCCTCGATTGGCGCCTGGTGCGCGAGGGCGAGGAGATCCGGCTCGAGCTCTCCTACTCGCGCGGCTGAGTCCCGACCCAAGGAGATCGCGGAGGCCAGATGGATGGCGTCGAGGGCCCTGAGCTCGGGCGGGTCGACCGCGGCCGCGACCCACGCGACATCCGGGTCGAGGTCGACCAGCGCGCGCCAGGTCAGCGCGGCGGCGGCGGAAGCGTGGACTCGCCGACGTTCCTCTCGAGCCATTCGTTCAGCGGCCTCGACCGGTGGAGGAACCCCACGATCCGCTCCTTCGCCTTGCGGGACGCGAGCCACGGCCCGGCCGGCCACTCGCGCCACGTGATGAGCCCCTTGCGCCGGAGCAGGTCGAGGCGCGGGTGGTCCTTCGGATACCCTCTCGGCGCCGTCTTCAGCGTCTCGTGCGACGACACGTCGATGCGGGCCTTCCGGACATCCGCGACGATGCCCTCGAGCTCGCGTCCCGACCGGTCGTCGGCCACCGCCTCGCGGAACCGCTCCAGCTGGTCCGGCGCGAGGTGCCACATCCCGGACCCAGCCGCGAGCGTGTCGGCGTTCAGCTGGAGGTAGCCCTGGCCCAGAGTGGCCGCGATGTGCGTCTTGTACGGCGACTTATCCGAGCTGAACCGGATGTCGCGGTAGGGCCGGAAGACCCTCCCCTCGCCCCATTCGGGTTCGAGCTCGGTCAGCAACTCCTCCATCGGGCCGAGCACCTCGGCCTCGTAGGTGAGCTTATGACGCTGCCAGTACGCCTTCGAGTTGTCGGCCCCCAACCCCTCGAAGAACTCCAGCGCCTCCGCCCGCCAACCGCGGAACGCCATCCCCGCATCACCTCCCGCGCGGAGCGACCACCTGCCGTCGGCCCAAGTTTGGCGTGAGCCGCTCCGAGACGATCCTGGACGACCCTACCGATCTGCGCGAGGCGGCTTCCGCCCGCGGCGACGACGTTGATCCCTGGTCCGATGTCCCTCGAAGGCGACCGACCCTTCTCAGCGTGGAGTCGAGGCGCCCGGCACGAACAACCTCCCGTGGCCGGGAACGATGTGCGCGGCGAGGTCGAGCACCCGACCCCGGTGCCGGTGCAGGAGCGCCGGTTCGGTTGTGTACGGGTCCTCGGCGGGTCCTTCGGCTGTCCACCACAGGTGGGTGAACGCGACCACGCCGTCCGCCGTCCGCGCCAGCGTGGTGATGTCCTGCGGCGTGTGCCCCGGCGTCTCGATGAGCGTCACGTCCTCGGACACGGCGAACCCCTCGGCGGGCCTGGAGATCCATCGATCGTCCTGATACGTGGCCCAGTGGTCGTGGATGCGCGCGTTCGGGAACAGTGCCGCGTTCACGGTGTGGTCCGGATGATGGTGCGAGAGCACTACGTCGGTCACCCGTTCCGGCGGTAGGCCCATCGCCGCCAGGGGATCGAGGATCGACGACCGCGCCGCGACGAATCCGGGATCCACCACAATGAGCGCATCGTCGTCGCGGATCAGACTGACCGTCGAGCCGACGCGTTGGGGTTCCTCGTCCCGGATGTAGCCCTCCACCAACACGTGTATCTCCGCCATACCGCCTCCCACCGCGTCGCCGCGTCGGGCCGCGCGGCGATCATCGCGCTCGCGCACAGTACCCTTCTGGCGATGGCGGATCGATGGGCCACGTTCGATTGTTACGGCACCCTGATCGACTGGGAGCTCGGGATCGCCAGGACCCTCACCGAGGTGTGGTCCGAAGCCGACGAGTCCACGATCGAACGGCTGATCAGGCAGCGCGAGCGGATCGAGTCCGAGATCGAGCGGGACTCAGCCGCGCCGTACCGCAACATCCTCGAGGAGTCACTCCTGCGGCTCGCCGGGGAGGAGAACCTCTCTGTCCCGAGCGGGATGGAGAACGCGCTGGCGGACTCGCTGCCGGCGTGGCCGCCCTTCGAGGAGGTCCCTGACGCTCTTCGCGAGCTCCGGATCCGAGGTTGGAAGCTCGCCATCCTGTCGAACATCGACCCCGAGTTCCTCGCGGCGTCGATCGAGCTGATCGGCGTCCCCATCGACGAGACGATCACGGCCGCGGACGCCGGGTCGTACAAGCCCGCCCACGGACACTGGAACGAGTTCGACTCGCGCGTCGGTCCCGACAGGCGGCATCACGTGCACGTCGGGGCGAGCGCATTCGCCGACCTCTCGCCCTGCGCGGAGCTCGGGATCACGGCCGTGTGGATCAACCGGCTCTCGGGGGCCACGAACGTCCCCCGGGCGGCGGAGCTTCCGGATCTCCGCGAGCTGTCCGCCACACTCGACGGGCTGGTGCCTTCGGGCGACGGGGCAGTGGCACGTGGCACCGTTGGAACTGCCGCCGCGGACCGCGGAGCTGAGGAAGACTGAGAACGTGGCCTCCGGTGTGCGCATCGGCGTGAAGCCGGGACAGTACGGGTGGACGTTCGAGGAGCTCGTCGCCTCCTGGGGCATCGCCGAGGAGGTCGGATTCGACGTCCTCGCCTGCCTCGATCACGTGAGCTCCTCTCCGGAGAGCCGGCAGTCGTGGACGCTCCCTCGCTTCTCACCGCCATGGCCGGGCGGACCCAGCACATCGGCCTGGCGGTCCACGTCCTGAACGCATCCCTGCGCCACCCGTTTCTGCTGGCCGGGCAACTTGCGGTGGCACAGGCGCACTCGGGCGGGCGGGTGGAGGTGGGGATCGGAACCGGCTCCCACCACTTCGCCCGCTACGACCACGAGGTCGCCGGCATTCCCTTCCCCCCATTCGCGCAGCGGATGGCCATGCTCGAAGCCTGTTGTCGGATCCTCCCTGCACTGTGGCGCGGTGAGGAGGTCACGGACGAACCGACCGGACTGGTGGCGGCCTCGCTGAGGCCACTGGGGATCGCACCGCCACCTGTCTCCGTCGGTGGCAAGAGCGACCGTGCCCTGGAGATCGCCGTCCGCCACGCGGACGGCTGGCACGCGCCGGGGATGGAGCCTGGCGAATTCGCCGACATCGCCAGGAGGGTGGATCGAGCCGGTGAGGGGCTCGGCCGCCAGCCCCTCAGGAAGAGCGTCCAGCTGCGCCTGGACGATCTCGAGCGTTCGAAGGAGCAGGTCGAGCGCTTCGCCGAGGCGGGCGCGTCGACCGTCGTGTTCGTGCTCGACGCCGAGCGAGGCCCGGACTGGGTGCGACGCGTGGCAGACGCGGTGCTGTAGATCGTGCGGAGGAGAAGCTGAGGCGCCCTCGGTGCGCGAGGGACTCAGGAGCAGAGCATCAGACCGTGGGCGAGCCGGGAGTGGATGGTGCCGGTTGCTCACTCACGAGGTCTGGCGGATGCGTGGAGTCGATGAAGTCGAGGACGACGCGCGTGAACTCCTCCGGCCGATCGTGCTGGGGCCAGTGTCCGACACCCTCGAACACGTGCAGGACGCTGCCCGGCATGGCCTGGTGGGCCTCACGGGCATGCCGGACGGGAACGATCGAGTCGCGCTCGCCCCAGATGACGAGGATCGGCCTGAGCGAGGCCAGATGCAGGCGGTTCACCGCGCTCACTCGCTGGCCGGCAGGGTCGACCACCGAATGCAGGGCGTGGAAGAACGCCCGTCGGGTGTCCCCGTCGCTCAACGATGAGTACCCCTGCCAGATCTCGTCGAAGGACTCGGGGAAGGGAATCCTGACCTTCCGCAGCCAGTTCACCACGGCGGTGCTCCGGGACTGCACGGCCGGGGCGAAGACCGGAGTGAGCACGTGCTCCACGCCCGGGAAGCTCAGGGCGCGGAAGAGCAACCCGATCTCCTTGCCCAGTCCTCCGCTTCCCACCAGCACCAGCCGCTCGCAGCGATCCGGGAACTGGTACGCGAACTGCAGGGCGACCCCCCCACCGAGCGAGTGACCGATCAACGTGGCCCGGTCATGCCCGAGGGCTTCCATCAGGTCCCGGATGCCGTTGGCCAGCGCGCCGAGCGAGTAGTCGCCGGCGGTCTTCGTCGAGCCGCCATGGCCCAGCATGTCCGGGGCCACCACGGTCGTTCGTTCGGCGAGGGCGGGGATGACCCGGCCCCACGTCGTGGAGCTGCTGGCGATCCCGTGAACCAGGATGACCACGGGGCCCGACCCCGCCGTGACGTAGCCGATGTCGTGCCCGTGGATCCGGATGCGCTGCAGCTCCACCTTGCCCTTCCCTCCGGTGGCCGGTCGTCACAGCGAGGATAGGCCCGCTTCGCCTTGGGCGTCCTGACTCCCGGCCCTGCGGTCGCGAGGCGATCGGTCCGCAGTTTCGGGTGGGCCGGACGACGTGGGTCTATCTCCGGGGGCCGGTGTACCCCTCCCATGGGTCGTAGTCGACCTCCAGCGGTTCCTGTTCGGGGCGGCGGTCCTGGGGGACGTGCTCGAGGTTGAGGCGGATCCGCCACCAGATCGTGCTGCGGCCGCGCATGGCGTCGACCAGGACGTCCGCCGGCTCAAGGAACTCCACCACGTCGGCGTGGCGCTCCTTCCACCGGTCGAGGCCCGCGGTCGCCTCCGTCTGCGTCTCGGCGCGGGCCACCTCGATGAGCGGCTTGCTGGTCCGCCGCCGGCCGGTCGGGCCCGCCGCCTTCCCGGGTGCGGGCGGGGGCACGAAGCCCTCGCGGGGCCGGTCCGCCTCGCCGCCCGGGCGGCGCTTCGACGGCTGGACCCGCCGGGGCTCGCCGGGCTGCTTGGCGAACTGCGGCGGCCACGGCGCGTCCCCGAATCCCGCCCGCTCGTGCTCCGCGGACAGCGCCAGCAGCGCGTCGAGCGAACCCGTCGACTCGTCGATCCCGTCCCACGGGTCGCCGATCGACGCGAACCGCTCCGGAACCGTCGCCAGCGTGAACTCGGCTGGATCGCACCCGGGCACCTCGTCCCACGACAGCGTGGTCGACACCCGGGCGTCCGGCGTCGGCCGGACCGAGTAGGCCGACGCCACCGTCCGGTCCTTCGCGTTCTGGTTGTAGTCGAGGAACACGCCGTGGCGTTCCTCCTTCCACCACTTGGAGGTGGCGATGTCGGGCACGCGCCGCTCGACCTCGCGCGCGACCGCCAGCGCCGCGCGCCGGACCTCCGGGAAGGTCCATCGCCGCTCGATCCGCGCGTACACGTGGAACCCCTTCGAGCCGGACGTCTTCGGCCATGCTGTGAGGCCGAAGTCGTCCATGACCTCGCGGCTGGCCAGCGCGACGTCGACGATCTGCGGCCACTCGATCCCCGGCATGGGATCCAGGTCGACCCGTAGCTCGTCCGGATGGTCCAGGTCGTGCGCGCGGACGGGATGAGGGTTGAGGTCGATGCACCCCAGGTTCACGACCCACGCGAGCTGCGCCGCGTTGCGCACGACGACCTCGTTCGCGGTCCGCCCCGAGGGGAACGCGAGCTCCACCGTCTCGACCCACGGCGGCCGGGACTCCGGGGCCCGCTTCTGGAAGAAGAACTCGCCCTCGGCGCCGTTGACGTAGCGCTTCATCGCCATCGGCCGCCCGTCGACGCCTCGCAACGCGCCGTCGGCCACCGCCACGTAGTAACGGACCAGGTCGAGCTTCGTGTGGCCCGCCTGCGGGAAGAACACCTTGTCCGGATTGGTGACGGTCACCTCGATGCCGTCGAGCTCGAGGACCTCCTCCTTCCTCCCGGCCATACGCACACGATCTCAGATGGCCCGGCCGGAACCGTGGAGCCGGAGACGGCGACCTCGGCCGGCCCGCGACACTGCGGCTGGGCAGGCGCGAGGGCACCGAGGGGCCCGGAGCGGCTCCGATAGGATCGGCCGGCGAAGCACATCATGGGAGGACGGGCATGACGGATCTGCCGGAGGAGGTCGAGGCGCTGCGCAGGGTGCGGTTCTTCGAGGACCTCACGCCGGAGGACCTCGACCGAATCTCGGCCATCGGCAAGCGCCGGTCGTTCCGGCCGGGCGAGGCCATCGTCAGCAAGGACGACGACACCGGCGGGCTGTACGTCCTGCTGTCGGGGACCGCCACCGTCGAGGCCGGCGGGAAGCGGCACACGCTGGGACCCGGTGACTTCACCGGGGAGATGGGCCTGCTGGCGAGGAAGCCGCGCTCGGCCACCGTGACGGCGGCGGAGCCGGTCGAGGCCATGGTCATCGAGACGATGTACTTCAAGCCGTTCCTCATCAAGAATCCGAGCGTCGCCGTGCACCTGCTCGAAGTTCTGGCCGAGCGCCTCCGGGAGGTCCAGGAGCGCGTGGAGCGCGGCGGGTGAGCACCGACCAGCGGGAGTTCACGGCCACCGAGATGATGATCGTGGCCTCCGCGCGCCTGCTGGCCGGCGAGCGGGTGTGCTTCGTGGGCGTCGGCCCTCCGAACATCGCGTGCAACCTGGCCAAGCGAACGGTGGCGCCGG
>WNGE01007493.1_pt1 | contig 19876 bp, 22 predicted proteins | sample 5400651 | NCBI WGS metagenome assembly WNGE01 (sample SAMN13153370, study PRJNA577476) | soil metagenome | isolation source: 60 cm soil or saprolite under grassland replicate 2 | place: USA:California | collected 2016-06-15
AGGCGCAAGTGCGGGGCCGCTACCCGCCAGCCGAGACGAAGGTGACGGACACGGGAGCGGGGATGAGCCCGGCGCGGTGTGCCCGATCGAGTAGCTCGGTGACCGCCCGCCGGCCTGTCGCCCCGTAATCGACTGTGTAGGCGTTGACGTACATGCCAACGAAGCGGTCGGTGCGGGCAGCGTCGAGGCCGCGGCTGAAGCCGCGCGCGTGGCGCAGCGCTTCCTCGCGGTGCGCGAGGCCATACTCGATGCTCGCCTTGAGATCGTCGGCCACCCCCCGGATCAGCGCGTCACCCAGGTCGCGGCGCACCACGTTGCCGCCCAATGGCAGGGGCAGACCGGTCTCGGCGTGCCACCACTCCCCCATGTCCGCCCACAAGTGCAGGCCCCGGTCGGCGAAGGTGAGCTGGCCCTCGTGGATCAGGAGCCCCGCGTCGGCCCGGCCGGCGGCGACGTGCTCCTCGATCTGATCGAACGCGACCACCTCGTAGCGCGCGGCGGGCTGGTAGAGCTTGAGGGTCAAGAACGCCGTGGTCAGCTCGCCGGGGACGGCAACCACTCGTCCGGCGAGGGCGCGCCGCGGATCGGCGGGGGCGGGATCCCGCGCCACGATTCGGGGTCCGTAGCGGTCGCCGACGCTTGCCCCGTGCGCAAGGAGGGCGTACCGGTCCGCCAGGCGCGCGTAGGCGTGAATCGAGACGGCGGTGACCTCCAGCTCTCCGGCGAGCGCGCGGCGATTCAGGGTTTCGATGTCGCCGAGCTCATGGACATAGCGGCGTCCCTGGGTATCGATGCGCCCCGCCGCCATCGCCCAGAACATGAAGGCATCATCCGCATCCGGGCTGTGCGCCAAATGGATGGTGCGGGGTTTGCTCATCACAGGCTTGGAGGCTGTCGGCGCAGGGCTTCCGCATGGAAGGCGTCGAGCGAGGTCTTGTGGTCGTCGTACTCCGGTCGGTTCCGGGCCCGTTCAGCGGGCTCGGCCTTGAGGAAGTCGGCATAGGCCCGGCTCTCTTTCCCGCGGTTGCCGAGCTGCTGGTAGGCGTGGGCGCGGAGCACGAAGCCGAAAAGATGCGTGGGCGTGCCGCGGAGGATCGTGTCGGCCTCGGCGAGCGCGGCGGCGGTGTTTCCCCCGGCGAGCTGCAACAAGCCGACATGGTAGCGGGCGTCACTGTCCAGCGCCGGCAGCTGCTGGTAGGCCCCGACGGCCATGGGGAGGAAGAAGTTCACACTGTCCTGCTTGCCGGATTGCGCCAGGATCATGACGCGGTTGAACAGGCGGCTGGCGCGTTCTTCCGGGGACATCTGGCTGATGTCCGGTGGGGAGACCGAGTCGCCCGACGAAGGCGGCGCCTCACCGCGCGCGCGCATCACCAACACGGTCAGCAGGGCGCCGAGCGCCGCCCCGGCGATCCCCCACGGCAGACCGGCGCGCCAGCCCGCAGCCGGCTGGCCGGCTTTGAGATTCGCGCCGCATTTGTGGCAGAACTTGGCGGTGGGAGGGACGGTGGTACCGCACGCCAGGCAATTCATAGGCGGGGAATCTAACACCCCTTATTCCCACCTCAGGCTCGAATGTAATTTTCCATTCGGTCGAATCCCGGCGGTATGCCTTCGCGCAAACGACTGGAGCACAACATGTACCAAGGGCCGTGGCGATACCTGCTCGCGGGTGCAGGAACCGCGACAAGGTGGACCATGAAGTTGATCGTCGGGCTCTCGATTGGTGTTACGGCGGCTATCGCGGCACTGGCAGCCCAGCAGCCAGAGCGGGGCCGCTGTGAATACCAAGGGGCGTCGGAGAGCAGCGAGGACCGTGTCTGGCACTGGGCGTACCCAGTCGGGGCCAGGCTCACCGGGTCGACTCGCGTAGACTTGGACGGCGATGGCCGGCCGGAACAGGTCACAGTCGTTGCGGAGATCCAGCGCGACTACGCGGTCAATCCGGCGACGCGGCAGCGGTCTGCACGGACGTATTGTTGGTTCCGGACGCGTCTCAGGATCCGTACCTCGGCGCAGCGACTCCTGTACACAGACGAGTGGTCCACGAAGTACGAAGACATGCCGACGCTGTTGGAGACTCACGGAGCCTCGAGCCCGGAAGACTACTTCGCCCGGTTCGGGCACCACACCGGTTATTTCACTTCGGGTGCAGATACCGTGAGTGCCGGCGACACGGAGATTCGACAGGAGGCGATCGAGTGGTCCTGCGCTGCCCAAGGCCTCAAGGGTGTGGAGAGCGCGGCCATCGTGCGCGAGCTCTCGGGTCTGAAGACGCTGCGCGTGTTCATGTATCGCGGGGAATGGCGGGAAGACGTGAGGATAGCGGCCTACGTCCCATCACTGCGCCGGGCGGTGGCCATTCAGATCGGCTACTGAGGCGCGCGGGCAGGAGTGCTCAACATGATGAAGGCTCAGCGCGGCGCCTAACCAGCGCATGCAGCTGGTGGGCGCACCCAAGTCGGGTAGACTTTCATGTGTGCACCAGCGTCCATCATGCGCGTGTGTGACCGCTGGCCCGCCCACGGCGCGGGGCGCCGCAGCGTAAAGCGCGTCCGTTAGGACTAAATCACAGTGGGACGAAAACATGAAACCGAGAATTGTTCTTCTTCTGGCCTTCTTTGGTATTCCAATAGCTCAAGCCGGCGAAATGCCATGCGTTAAAGCAGAGAAAGAACTGCTGAGATATATGAGCTACTTGAATGCCCGGAATGAGAAGGACTTTTCTGCCTGCATTCGCAGCTACCGGGTCTGTCTGTTGACCTTTGGAGGCGAAGTTCTGAAGGCGCAAACCATCCGCAGCGTTCGCGATCCAGGCGAATTTGATTCCGTGACGCTGGGAATCGTGCAAACGCCGGCGAATGAAGAGGTGACGCTGTGTCTCGTCGGAGCCTATAGCGGTGGTAGCGCCGCAGCTTGGACATTCGACGGATGGCAAACAAGAAATGATACGACCGTTAAGGTAGAAAATATGTCGAAGGGCCGACTCAACAGCGACGCCGTACCAGCCAGAACATTGGCGAACATCATTTACGATGTATATGACAAATTTGGCAAAGCGCCGTCAGCCGAACAGGGTGGCGTCCCAACATTCGAGGGCACCGTCGGTGCGCCCAGCGTGCCGCGCGATGATCCCACAGCAGGAGGTCGCTTCAATGAATTTATGGACGACAATGATGGGAAGGTCGTCTATTTATTTATCTTCCTAGACGACGACCAACGCGCAGATTTTGAGCGAGCCCCAGATGAATTGAACCGCATCTCTTTTTCCGTTCGAGACGATTACAGCACGGGATCTTCGGCTGGTAACGAATACCTCATACATCTCCCAGCTGATCGAAAGAACTATCATTTCGAGTACCTGCAAGGTGTTGGTCGCTTGTCGGGTTATTTCAAAATCTGGAACATAAACGGACCGCGACAAGGCTGGATGTCTGTAAACCTACGACCTGTCGAGAAGCCGAATTAAAAATGGCAACCACCACGCGTTTGGGAGTGAAAACGTAATGAAGCACTTCATAGCATTGGCGGCTGTGGTGGTTTTGCCTGCGTGTAATCGGTCAGACCGGATCCCGGCACGATCCGACACTCCGAGCAAGCCGGTTCAATCGGCTGCCCAGGCCCCTTCCGGACCTGTGACGGTTGTCGCTGGAAACGATTCCGTGCTGCAACCGTCGAGCGAGGTCCTCGTCGATTTTTCACAGAGCAACGAACTTCCTCACCAAAACGCTTCCCCAGAGACGATTCAGGCCGCGCTCGCCTTTGCGGGCATCAAGTCTTTTTATCTCAGTGAAGACGAATGTAAGCACGACACTATTCCGGCAGTAGAAGACACTATTCCGGCAGTAGTTCCTGGGCGAGGTGCCGGACAATACGTTCTGGACACAGATTCAACCAGGCAAAAATTGGTTAACGTAGCGCTGCGTGAATGTGAAACGCCTTTGTGGAACTGGTTTTCCGTTTTAGTTCTGTTTCAAGACGACAAGCCGATTGCCTACCTGCAAGGACAGTGGGACGGTGTAACAAAAATCGTTTCCAATGACGGCACCGCCCTAGACATCATCGCCGAAGGTAGCGGAAGCCAGCAAGGTGAAACGGTTACAAATGCTCAGCTAATCAGCTACGCACACGGAAAGCTCGTTATTAAGAAAGACTTTGGTGTCGTTCGCTGGAGCACCTGCGGCGTCGGCCGTCGTGATGACGAAGAACGAGCATCTGTGATATCGATTTCCAATACTGGCAATTACACGATAAGAAACTTTCAAAGAAAATGCGGGCAACATAGCCCGTACACATATTTTTCGAATGGTCCGCTTATGATGCCCTGAATGAAGAATATGCATCACAAGCCCTGCGATTGAATACTCATAAACCACTTCGGGGGTGCGGATATGCCCGCCGCAAAGCTGCTCTCAATCGTCAGCGCTGTCTTCGCGTTCATTCCCATTGCCTCCACGGCACAAGACATCGAACCGTATAGCTGCCGAAACGGCTTCTTCCCGAGCGAGCAACGCTCCTTGCAGTTGGGGAGGTTTGCAGGCGAGAAGGATCAAAGGCTTTACTTTTATAAGGATGACACCGGCTGCCCGAATGACGAGAGCAGCTGCCGGAGAAACGCCTACATGGTCCCAGGGGATGAGTTACTCATCAACAAGACGGTAGGCGGTTGGGCGTGCGCGTGGTTCCTCGGCGCGAAACACGAAACTGTTGGCTGGGTAAAAACCGACCGCCTTGTATTCCTGCCAACCGAAAGCGTCGATCGGCAACACTGGCTTGGAACGTGGAAGTACTACAACACCGATGGTGTTATCACGATCGCCGAGAACGGTGAATCGCTCAGCGTTGAAGGAAGCACCCTTTGGAAAGGCGGCATGTCGCCTGCCGGTTTTCCCGTCGTGCACACTGGCGAGATTGCAGGAACGATCAAGCCGGTGAACGGACGGGCACATTTGTCTGACGGAGACAGGGAGATCGACTGCGCTGCCGATTTGGTACGCATCGGGAGATATCTCGTCGTTCACGACAATGGCAACTGCGGCGGAGTAAATGTTCGCTTTGATGGTGTGTATACAAAGGCAAGATAGTACATGACCGATCACGTTGCGGTCAACCCAGATGGGCCACTGAGGCGCGCGGGGGAGGAAATGCGTAGACCGAGGACGTTGGTGCTGATTTCGTGCCTACGGGGCGCACCTGCTGCCGCTGGTGCGTGCCGGCGTGCCGTTCGTTGATGGGGTGCCGGTGGAACGTCAGCAGGACAAGGATCGGAAGGACGCCGCCTGATCATGCGACCCGCTCCACAACTCTTGACAATTTCTCGAGCGCGCCGCATGAGCGCTGACCGTTACGTGGCGGCGCTACTGGTCCAGGGAGGAGGTGGCTCATGAGGGTGCTACCCGCGATTATCGCGGTGGTGATGGTAACTCCATTGCCGACGGAGGGACAAACAGCCGGCGACTCCGTTCGCCTACGGATTCCTCCTTCAAGGGACTGGAGGTACGGCCGCCTCGTGTCGATAGATACCTCGCGGCTGGTTGTCAGCCATGCCGAGTCCCAGCACGCGTATTCATTGCAGGAGATCGGGAGGGCCGAGATTCGCACCCGGAAGAAGGTTGGGGTGACCGTGCTTGGCGGGATTCTCGGAGGCGTCGCGTTCATGGGCGGGTTTATCCTCGCGCGACCCGCAAACCGCAAGCCCTTATTTGGTAGTGACGGCGCAGCTCTGGCGGTGGGCGTAGGGTGCGGGGTGGCTGGAGGGTTGATCAATGTCGCAGTCAACCCTTGGTACTGGAAGCGAACGCGCTTCCGGGCGAGGGCCGCCCCCTAACCGGCACTGAGGCGGTGTGAACCCCCGCGGTTGGTGAGCGATGATGGCGCGGTTGCCGGATCGAGGCGGAATGAGGGCGGTCGGGAGACAGACGCAGTCTCGCTGCTCGATTCGCCGATCGACTGCGTACGCGCTGCTCCTCTCACCGGGACAGCGCGGGTGATCGAGTATGGCTCCGTGCTTGGTGCGCTGCTCTTCGGCGCGTATCACCACTACGTGCTGATATCGCCCGACAATATCGGCCATCTGCCGAGCGGCAGCCCGGAGTCTCACGCCGCATTCATCGCGAGCGCCGCCGTACTCACCTTGCTTGAGCTCGCCTCGGCACTCTCCGGCGCATTCTGTTTGGGCACACACGCTGCCCAATCCCGAGCGCACGACTGACCAGGCAGGCGCTGCGGCGCGGAAAGGACCAAGAGGGGCAATGGCCAGAGTCCGTTCGCTCGAGGGGCGCGAGGCTGGAATCCTCGCGGGAATCGTTCAAGGCGTGTTCCGGCTGGTTCGCGGCCGCGCGCTGAATTCGACTAGGGTGCAGGCGCATGCGCCCCGGGCGATGCTCGCGTCGTTTCTCTCCAACGCCCTCCTGGGCTCAGGCCGGTGGGCGGTCGGCCCGACCCTCGTGCACCTGGTCCGGCTCCGAGCGGCCGCCCGGAACGGGTGCCCCTTCTGAATGGACCTCAACGCCGCGGTCGGCGGCCAGGCAGGGCTCTCGAGGGCGAAAATAGAAGCCGCCCTCGGTAGGCAGGAATCGCCCGACCTCTCCGAGCGCGAGCGGGTCGCGTTGGAGTACGCCGACCGGGTGAGCGCGACGCCCGTCGACGTTCCGGACGAATTCTTCGTGACCCTGCAGCGGCTGTTCTCGGAGCGGGAGATCGTCGAGCTGACGGCGCACATCGCCCACGAAAACTACAACGCCAAGTCGAACCGGCCGCTGCGGGTGGCAGCGAATAATTTCTGCGATGTCCATGTTCCCGACTCGACGGAGTAACCCTGGAGCATGGCGAGGCAATACCTCGATGGAGTTGGAGTGCAAACGCTTCTTTGCCGGTGCTGCCCTCTATGTGGCGGGTCGCCAGCGATACGTGTAGACTGCCCCCTCAATCAGAGGACCGCAATTGGGCGAAGGAGTGCGCTCACTCAGAGGTGCATCAGGAGTATACGTGTATGTTCGACATCAAGCGCAGCTTCGGCGGCAGAGAATCGACTGCGAAGGGACTGCTGGTTAGCATCGCTGCCACAATTGCAGTTTCACTTTCCGGCTGCGGCGGACCCGAAGCCCCGCCGCCAGCGCCGGTGCTGACGGAACACATCGTAGATCCGAGCAGCACGGGTGCGCTCATCGACCCGAGCTTCGGATCCCACTACGCCTACCCCAGCGATGCCACATCGAAGGGCAAGCTGTTTGTGTTTTTCGCCGCGAGTCTCAGCAATCCGTCGCAGTATCAGTTGATCGAGAAGGCTGCCGCCAGCAGCGGCTACCACAGCCTCGGGCTTGCCTACCCCAATGCCGATGTGGTCGGTCTTCTTTGCGCGGGCACCAGCGATACGGCCTGCGAAGGCAAAATCCGTGCAGAAACGCTGACGGGTGCAAACACTTCTACACTGGTCGCCGTCAATGTCCCCAATTCGGTCGAGAATCGCCTCGCCAAGGCGCTGGTCTATCTGAATACGACTTATCCCACCGAAGGCTGGGGCACATACGTGCCGGGCGGCGTGGTGCAATGGAACCTGATAAGGTTGGCCGGCCACTCCCAGGGCGGCGGGCTCGCCGCCTACGCGGCCACCCAGCGCTGGGCTGATCGGGTCTGCGCCTTTTCTTCGCCGGCAGACTGGAACGATGCCGTGAACGCCGGCCTCGGCGGGCCGGCGCCGTGGTTGTCTGCGACGAGCGCGACGCCTTCCGGCAGTTACTACGGATTCGGGCATTAACGCCAAGTCGAACCGGCCGCTGCGGGTGGCCGCGAATAATTTCTGCGATGTCCATGTTCCCGACTCGACGGCGTGTTGAGGCGCCGTGGCCGCCTGGCACGATTGAGGGTGGCAGCATAGCGTATACCGCGATATGGGAATCCCCTTTCCCGGCCAGGAGCGGGCCCGGCACATGGGCCAGCTGCAGCGCGGCGACCAGCAGTGGGACGTGTTTCTCGAGACGCAGCCGGACGGCGAGCTGAGCGCCGTGCGCGGGCGGCTGCACTTCGTGGCCCAGGATCGGCACCTGCAGACGACCTGGGTATTCCTGGAGATGCAGGAGCGTGACGTCCAAGAGCGATTCGGGGAGTTTTCGGCGGTGGAGTTGTGGCACTTCGTGGAGGCACTAACGGGGGCACTAACGGGATAGGTGTCGCGCCGGATCTGCACATTCTGCACGTTCTCAACATCATCACTGCGATTTTTGACCTCCGGATCTGGTTTCGTGGGCAGTTTTTTGCAATTGGCGCAGGTTTTGCTTGACACTCGAGTATGACCCGCTTACCTTGCCGCATGCCTGCAGTAATTCTGGGCAGCGATTCTCGAGAGCCCGTCGCCCCCGAGCCCGGCGGCGGGCTCTCGTCGTTTCTGCTCTCGACGCCCGCGCGACCCGTGACCCCGGAGGAGACGCCCTTATGACCGCGACGTTGGAACCCACCACCACCGCCAAAGGCGCGAAGGCCCCGACGGCCTCGCCCGCGGAGGTGATCCGCAAGGCGCACGAAGTCGGCGTGCAGGTCGTCGACGTGCGCTTCTGCGATCTCCCCGGGACCTGGCAGCATTTCTCGATCCCGCTCAAGGAGCTGACCGAAGACGTGTTCTCCGAAGGGCTCGGTTTCGACGGTTCGTCGATCCGCGGGTTCCAGGCGATCAACGAGAGCGACATGCTGCTGTTCCCCGATGCGGCGACCGCCTTCGTCGATCCGTGCCTGCAGGTGCCGACGCTGGCGCTGGTGTGCGACGTCGTGGATCCGGTGACGGGCGAGCGCTACAGCCGGGATCCGCGCTACGTGGCGCGGAAGGCGGAGGAGTACCTGATCAAGAGCGGCGTCGCGACGACGGCGTACTTCGGCCCGGAGGCCGAGTTCTACATCTTCAACTCGGTCCGGTTCGACCAGAACGCGCACGAGGGGTTCTACCACATCGATTCCGAGGAAGGCATCTGGAACTCGGGCACGAACGGCAGCCCGAACCTGGGGCACCGGCCCCGGCACAAGGAGGGGTACTTCCCGGTGCCGCCGGTGGACCGGCTGCAGGACCTGCGGTCGAAGATCATGCTGGCACTGATCGCCTCGGGCGTCGACGTCGAAGTGCACCACCACGAAGTGGGGACGGCGGGCCAGACCGAAATCGACATGCGGTTCAAGACGCTGACCCGCATGGGCGACCAGATGCTGATGTACAAGTACATCGTCAAGAACGTCTGCCACCAGCACGGCTACACGGCGACGTTCATGCCCAAGCCGATGTTCGGCGACAACGGCTCGGGGATGCACGTGCACATGAGCCTGTGGAACGACGACAAGAACCTGTTCTTCGACGCCAACGGCTACGCGCTGATTTCCGACACGGCGCGGTGGTACATCGGCGGGCTGATCAAGCACGCGCCGGCGGTGCTGGCGTTCGCGGCGCCGACGACGAACAGCTACCGCCGTCTGGTGCCGGGCTACGAGGCACCGATCAACCTCATTTACTCGCAGCGCAACCGCTCGGCGATCTGCCGCATTCCGGTGTACTCGACGTCGCCAAAGGCGAAGCGCGTCGAGTTCCGGGCTCCGGATCCGTCGAGCAACCCGTACCTGACCTTCGCCGCTCTGCTCATGGCGGGCCTCGACGGCGTGAAGAACAAGATCGAGCCGCCGAAGCCGATGGACGTGGACCTCTACGAGCTGGAGCCCGCGGAGCGCAAGCACGTGAAGAACACGCCGGGCAGCCTGGAGGAGTCGCTGGCCGCGCTGGAAGCGGACCACGACTTCCTGCTCCAGGGCGACGTGTTCACGCCGGACCTGATCGAGACGTGGCTGGCGTACAAGCGCGCCAAGGACGTGGATCCGGTGCGCCTGCGGCCGCATCCGTACGAGTTCTTCCTGTATTACGACGTGTGACTTAAACGACGGCGGAATGGCGGAAAGGCGGTAGGGCGGTAAGCCTACCGCCTTTCCGTCTTACCGCCTTACCGGCGATCATGCCCACCAAACGCGACATCCTCGACCTCGCCAAGAAAGAGGGCGTGTCATTCCTGCGCCTGCAGTTCACCGACATCCTCGGCATCAACAAGAACGTGGAGGTCCCCGAGAGCCAGTTCGAGAAGGCGCTCGAGGGTGACGTCATGTTCGACGGCTCTTCGATCGAGGGCTTCGTGCGCATCGAGGAGTCCGACATGGTGCTGAGGCCCGACCTCGGGACTTTCCGGATCCTGCCGTACGACGACGAGGGGGGGAAGGTCGCGCGGGTAATCTGCGACATCTACAACCCCGACGGCTCCGCATTCGCGGGCTGCACCCGGGCCGCGCTCAAGCGGCAGATCGCGCGGGCGCAGGCGCTGGGCTACGAGATGATGGCAGGGGTCGAGGCGGAGTTCTTCATCTTTCAGCTCGACGCCAAGGGGGACCCGACCACTGAGACGCACGACAGCGGCGGCTATTTCGATCTGACGCCGGTGGACCGGGCGGAGGAGATCCGTCGCCTCATCATCAAGGACCTGGTGGCGATGGGGTTCGAGGTGGAGGCGGGGCATCACGAGGTCGCGCCGGGGCAGCACGAGATCGACTTCCGTTACGCCGAGGCGCTGGAGACGGCGGACAACCTGGCGACGTTCCGCTTCCTGGTGCGCTACGCGGCGTACCGGCACGGCTTCCTCGCGACGTTCATGCCGAAGCCGATCTTCGGGCAGAACGGCTCGGGGATGCACACCCACCAGTCGCTGTTCCGCAAAGGCGCCAACGCGTTCCACGACCCGAACGGGAAGTGGGAGCTGTCGGAGACGGCGCTCGCCTACATCGCCGGGCTGCTGGACCACGCGCGCGGCTTCTGCGCGGTGACCAACCCGCTCGTCAACAGCTACAAGCGGCTGGTGCCGGGCTACGAGGCGCCGACGAACATCGCGTGGTCGATGCGCAACCGCTCGCCGCTCGTGCGCATCCCCGACAAGCGGGGGACGGGGACGCGCTGCGAGCTGCGCATGCCCGACCCGTCCGCCAATCCCTACCTCGCGCTCGCCGTGCAGCTCGCGGCCGGGCTCGACGGCGTGGAACGCAAGCTCACGCCCACCGACCCCGTGGACAAGAACATCTTCGAGATGAGTTTTCGGGAGCGGCGCAAGTATCGCATCGACGAGTTGCCCCGGGATCTCCATGAGGCCCTGGACTGCCTGGAGCGGGATGAGGTGATCCGCGCCGCGCTGGGGGAGCACATTTACGAGCGGTTCGTCGAGGCGAAGCGCGAAGAGTGGCAGGAGTACATCGGGAACGTGAGCCAGTGGGAGCTAACGCGGTATTTGGGGCAATACTGAAAGGCGTCGAGCAAAGGCGTCGAGCAGGGGCGTCGAGCAACAACGTCGAGCAAAGGCGTCAGGCGGTTGGCGGTGGACTGTTGTGCAGACGATTCAACATCTTCAGGATCAAGACGACCTTGCCCCCCAGCCTTGTGGCGACATCTGCATGAACGGGTTGCGCGCGGCCGGCAATTCGCAGTTGTGTCAGGAGCTCCTGGGCTGAGCCTCGCGCAATCGACAAGTACTGCCGAAACTCGCGAACACTTCCCCGCCCACACGCTTCGGCGATATTGGAAGGCACGGAGAGCGCTGCACGGACGATCTGGTCACCCCGACCGAACGCACCCGGTCCTCCGAAGGCCCCGGCGAGCCGAATCACCGCGACGGCGACATCAGTTGCCACCTGATGGACTCGGAGAGTGCTCGCGTCGGCACGCAGCGCCATGAACAGGAGTGTTGTGTATCCGGCGGGGATAAGTGGTACCCGAATCACGCGCCACGGCGCAATTCGTCGCACGCATCGTCGCGCACGCCTCTGCTTGACGCTGCCATTGCTGTTCGGTGCCTGTGACCTGCTTCCCCACCCCGGCGACACCGACGGCGTGCAGCGCGCCGCCAAGTGGTACGCGAACGCCCGCATCGTCGTGGAGACGGACCCGCGCTACACCATCGTCCGCCTGCGCGCCGACACCGGGGTGCCCGGCGGCCACGACGTGCTCGTGGCGCGCTTCGACTTCGATCCGGCCCCGGGCGTCGGCGATGAATACTCGATCGGCCTCGCGTTGGACTTCGGGCGCGCCCGGGACCTGCGCACCGAGACCGCCTACGCGCTCGGACCCCCGCCCGCGCGGATCCCCGCGTGGGCGACGGTGGGCTGCCTGTGCCGGCCGCTCAAGCCGGATTCCGTCCGCGGCACCTACGTGCTCTCGAGCAGGAACCTGGGGCAGCTCACCGGCCGGATCGACGCAACGCTGTACTTCACCGCGTGGGCGGACAGCGCCGTCCACGAGACCTACCGGCTGCGGCAGCGGATCTATGCGGTCAAATAGGGCGGACGGGCGGACGGGCGGTCGGGCGGTCGTCTGGGTGGCGGCGCTGTTGTTGACCGCCGGTCCGCCGGTCCGCCTGTCCGCCCAGACAATCGATACCATCATCATCGTCACCCACAATGTGTTCGCGGGGGACAGCGACGGGCCGGCGTTCGTGGCACGGCTCGCGAACGCGCTGCACGTCACGACGCGAGCCGGCGTGATCCGCCGCTCGCTGCTCGCCGACGCCGGGCAGCCCTACGACTCCGCCCGCGCCGTCGAGAGCGAGCGGGCGCTCCGCGCCTTGAGCGTGTTCCGCGACGTGCGGGTCGATACGCTGCGCGTGAACGGGCGCCTCGCGCTCCGCGTCGAGACCGCCGACGGATGGAGCACCAAGCCCCAGGTCGGCTTCTCGACCGCGGGCGGCGACGCGACCTGGAATGTCGGCATCGTCGAGCAGAACCTGCTGGGCACGGCGACCGAGCTGGACGCCCAGTACCGGAAGACCCCGGATCGCCGCTCCGTCGAGTTTCTGTATCGCAGCCCGCACTTCCTGTGGCGTCGCACGACCTTCTTCGCCAACTACCGGCACCTCTCCGATGGGGACGGGGGGAGCTGGGGACTGGGGTTGCCGTTCTACCAGACCTCGGCGCGCTGGTCGCTCACCACGGACGGCGAGGCGGCGCGCGCCCGCGTGCTGCGATTCCGCGACGGCGCACTCGCCGACTCGACCCAGCAACGGGTGCTGCGGGTGGGGGCGATGGGGGGCGCCGCGCTGCGCGCCACGACGCGCGACTACGTGCGGGTGTGGCTCGGCGCGCAGTGGCGGCGCGAGGACTTCGCGCCCGAGACGATCAGCGTTTTCCCCCGGTCGGTGAGCGTGGCGGCGGGGACGGGGATCGAGGTGGGACACACCCGTCTCCAGGTGCTGCACCACTTCGATACCTACGGACGGCGCGAGGACATCGACCTCTCCCAGCAGCTGCGCGTCGGCGTGTGGGGTCAGGAGGGCGGGGGCATCGGCCCCGAGGTGAAGGGTCAGGTCTCGGCCGTGTGGCGGGGCGGCTTCGTGCTGCTGCGCGGCGAAGCCCACGGGCTCTACCGGGCGGCTGGGCTGGACTCCGGGCTCGTGAAGGCGGGTCTGACGGTGGGGAGTCAGAACTTGCCCCGCCAGACCACGATCCTCCACGTGGAGGTCGGGGCGAGCCGCCGGGCCAAGCCGGGTGGTGAATTCGATCTGTGGCGCGACCAGAACGGCCCGCGCGTGTTCGGCGCGCACGCCTTCACGGGCACGCGCATGGTGTGGGTCGCCGTCGAGAACCGGGCGCTCGTCGCCGACGATTTGTGGGGGCTGCTGGGGGTCGGCGTGGCGCCGTTTTTCGACTACGGCGGCGCCTGGTATGCCGACGAGCGGGCGCGCCTCGGCGGCGATGTGGGGCTGGCGCTGCGCCTCGGGCCGACCCGCGCGGTCCATGGGAGCGTGACGGAGTTCGCGGTCGGGTATCGTTTCGGCGAGGGCGTGGTGCCCGGCCACCGCTGGGCGCTGACGATTCGGGAGGGGATCGGGTTCAGGTAGCGGGTCACTCAGGCACGAGGATCACATGACCGCCAGCACCGAGCTGTTCGACGCCATCCGCGGGGGCGACGGTGCGCGCGTGCGCGCCCTCATCGCCGCGGACCGGGGCATCGTGGACCGTCGCAACGACAAGGGACACTCCCCGGTGCTGATCGCCCAGTACCACAACCAGCACGACATCGTCGCGCTGCTGCTCGCCGCTGGGCCGGACCTCGACATCTTCGACGCGGCGTCCGTGGGCGCGACGGCACGGGTCGCCGAGGTGCTGGCGCGCGACCCCACCCTCGTCAACGCGTACTCAGGGGACGGGTTCTTTCCATTGGCGCTCGCGGCGTTCTTCGGGCACCTCGAGACGGTGCGCCTGCTGCTGGCGCGCGGGGCGGACGTGAAGCAGGTAGCGCGCAACCCGATGAAGGTCCAGGCGCTGCATTCGGGGCTCGCCGGGAACCATCGTGATGTCGCGCGCGCGTTGCTGGAGGCGGGGGCCCCGGTCAACGTTGGCCAGCAGGAGGGGTTTACGCCGCTCATGGAAGCGGTCCTCCACGACGACCTGGAGATCGCCGGGCTGCTGCTGGCGCGCGGCGCCGACCCCAAGGCGCAGAACGACGCGGGGAAGAGCCCCATCGGACTGGCGGCCGACAAGGGCAACGCGGCGATGCTGAAACTCCTGAAGGGCGTCAAAACATGAAGCCCACCCGGACGTAGAGCGCGGGGTGCTCAGTCCCGCGCGCCCACGTGACGGTCACGGTGTTCGCGCGGCGGTGACGCAACGCGAGCCAGAGGCCGCCGCCCCCGGCGGCGTGCCAGCGCCGCGAGGCATCGTCCTCGCCCCACACGCGACCGGCATCAGCCAAGCCCAGTACTCCCACATCTCCGACCGACAACCAGCCGACGCGCAGGCGCAGCTCGGCGTTGGCGTAGGCGCCGGATCTCCCGGCGAAGCGCTGCTCGGGGTAGCCGCGCAGCGTCGTCCCCCCGCCGATGTAGACCAGCTCGTGGAACGGTACGGTGCCACTCACGCCCGCCAGACCTGCGCGGAGCGCCATCGTCGCCCGCGGCGGATCCCCGGTGGACGCATACGTCGCCGCCTCGGCGGAAAGACTCCCGAACGGGCGCACCGCGTCCCACAGCGCCGGATACCACTGCGCGGCGATCACGAGGTGCAGGCCGCCGGTCGCGGCGGTGGGATGATCCCGCGTGTCGAGCTCGAGGAGGGTCCGGACGCCCGCGGCGCCGAAGTCGCCGCTGCCGTACGCCGGCCCCGCCGCGAAGAGGAGCGCGCCGGAGTCGGCATGGGTGCGGGCATGCTTCACCATGACTCCCGCGGCGAGCCGGAGCCGCGCCGCGAGCGGCACCGACAGCGTGGGAGCGATCGCGAACTGCGTCTGCCGCACCTGATACACACTGTCGGGTCCCGAGGCGACGCTGGCATTGCCGAGTCCGTAAAACCGGAGGATCTCGAGCCCCGAGGCGTAGAGGTCGACGGCGACGGTCGCGGGGGCGAGCGGCCGGCGGAATTCGCCGGCGAGAGTGACGCGGTAGGTGCGTGCGCCGGTGGCGTACGCGGCCGCGGCGGTGAGGCGCGTGCTGGGGGGCAGCGCCCGGAACGCGTAGCGGGTGTGCACGAGCCCGGCGCCCACGAGTACTCCGACCTCGGGCGAGTAGCTCAGGCCGTACAGCGGGACGGTGCGCGGCCGCCACTCGTCCGAACCGTTGCGTTGCCCGGCGAGCCCGGTGCCCCCCAAGGCGGAGAGCGCGAGGAGGCACCGGGCCAGCGACACGACGGGCTTGCCGCCGGTCAGACGAGGAGAATGATCAGCACTACCGCGGCAACAATGATCACCCAGGTTTCCACGGTGACGGTTTGCTTGCGCGGCGAGGGGTTGGGATTCGTGAAGGCTTGGCGCGGGAACTCGGGCTCGAAACGACGCCACTCGCTCCGCGCGCGTGGGCCTCCCGCCGCAGCCGGGGCGGGAGTCTGGCTCGCGGGGGACTGCGCCTGGGCCGCGAGCGTTGGAACCGCGCTCGCCGCGAACAGTGCAAGCATCAGGATCTGCATGCGACGTGAGGTCATGGTACACTCCACGGTGCAGGTCTGCCGCACAGTACCCGCCGGGGGACGAGAAGGTTCGGAGGGAATTCCAACCCTCCCCGTGGCGCCGGCATCTCAGTGCGACCACCATACCAGTCACCACGGAGGAGCCGATGCGCGCGACGACCTTGCGAGTGCTGCTGCTGGCCCTGTTGCCGCTGTCCCTCGTCGCCGCGTTCGGCGGTTGGGCGGCGATCACCGTCGAAGACTTGCCCGACTATGTCGTGGCGCGCCAGCCGCTCGATCTCTCATTCATGGTGCGTCAGCACGGCGTGCGGCCGCTCTCGGGGCTGAGCCCCACGGTCGAGGCGAAGTCCGGGAGCCGCCAGCTGACCGTCGCCGCCGTCCCAGGGAGCGAGACCGGCCAGTACACGGCCCATCTCACCGTCCCCGAGCCGGGGCGGTGGACCATCACCATCCACAGCGGGTTCGGCAAGAGCGATGTGACGCTCCTGCCCCTGCACGCGGTCGCGCCCGGCGCGTCGGCACCGGCGGCGCTGTCCGACGTGGAGCGAGGGCGGCGGCTGTTCGTGGCGAAGGGGTGCGTCACCTGCCACCTGCACAGCGCCGTCAATGAGACGAGCATCGCGGTGGGCCCGGAGCTCACGACCCGGCGCTTCGCGCCGGAGTATCTGGCGCGGTTTCTCGCCGAGCCGTCGGCGGTCATCCCGCCACCGGCGGGCGAAGTCGGCATGCCGAACCTGCACCTCAAGCCGGCCGAGATCGCGGCGCTGACCGCGTTTCTGAACACCACCGGGCAGGAGGCGAGCCGCTGACGATATCTTGAAGGATGGGTGTATCGGCGCACGACATCTTCGGTGACGCGGCGGGCGCCCAGCCGGCGACGCCCGGCAGCTATGGCGATGCGCCGAGCGGCTATCGCCTCCCCGCAGGGACGCATCTCGGACGGGTGCGACTCCAGATCGCGGATCTCGCCCGCTCGCTCGCGTACTACGAGGGGACGCTTGGCCTGCGCGTCCTGGGGCGCGATGGGTCGCGAGCGCTGCTCGGCGCGCAGCAGGGCGACACGCTCCTCGTCGAGCTCCACGAGCGTCCGGGTGTCAAACCGGCGCCGCGCCGCGGACGCCTCGGGCTCTACCATTTCGCCATTCTGTTGCCGGACCGGGCGTCGCTGGGGCGCTTCGTCCGACACGTGGGGGAGATCGGCGAGCGCGTCGGCGCCGCGGATCATCTGGTCAGCGAGTCGCTGTACCTCCAGGATCCCGACAATCTCGGCATCGAGGTCTACGCCGACCGCCCGCGCAGCGCGTGGCGACGGATCGGTCGCGAGCTGATGATGGCGACCGACCCCCTGGACGTTGCGGGCCTCGTGCGCGCCGCGGGAGCCGATCCCTGGACGGGGTTGCCGGGCGGTACCGTGATGGGCCACGTGCACCTGCACGTGGGGGACCTCGCCGCCGCGTCGGCCTTCTTCTCCCAAGGGCTCGGCTTCGATCGCACGGTGTGGCAGTACCCGGGGGCGCTGTTCTTCGGTGCCGGCGGCTACCACCATCATCTCGGTACCAACACCTGGGCGGGCAGGGGCGCCACGCCGCCTCCCGCAGAGGAGGCGCAGCTCCTCGAGTGGACCATCGAGCTGCCCGACGCCGCGAGTCTCGATGCAGCGTCGGAGAGCCTCGTGCGATCGCGATACCCGGCGGAGCGGGGGGACGGCGCCGGGGGCGGACCGGCGCTCCTGACCCACGACCCATGGGGCGCGCACATCCGGCTACAAGCGACGGCCACGAGCCGCTGACGGCATCTTGAAGGCGCGCTTCGCCCTAGCCCTCGCGAACGATCGATGATACACTTGTTATAGTCAACCGAGATCCGTTCCACCCGGCGCCGAGGCTCCTATGCGGTGGATTACGCGTGAGCGTCCGAAGATCGATCGCGTCGCCTGCCCGTGGCTGATCACCAGGTTCATTGACCCCGAGGCGGAGTTTCTCTTCGCCCCACCCGCCCTCGTGCTCGCTCGCGCCGCAGAACTCGACGCCACGCCATACGATGTCGATGGAGTCGAGCTTTCTCACGATGGGCCGTTGTGCAGCTTCGACGCCTTCCTGCAAAAGTACGCCTTGACGGAGCCAGCCTTGCGCGAGCTGGCGATGATCGTCCGCGGGGCGGACACGGATCGTCTGGACCTTGCACCGCAGGCGGCGGGATTACTCGCCATCTCCTTGGGCCTGTCGCAACTGTTTCCGGATGATCACGAGCTGCTCGCCCGCGGATTCGTCATCTACGACGCCCTGTATGCATGGCTCCAACACGCCAAGGGGGAGCGTCATTCCTGGAACCCGCAACGCGTTCCCGCCCCCGCCTGATGTCGTGAAGGGCACAGCGACCGGACGTTGGCTCCTGCTGTTCCACCAGATCCCACCGAAGCCCGACTACTTTCGGGTGAAGGTGTGGCGCCGGCTGCAACGCATCGGTGCGGTGCCGGTCAAGAACTCGGTGTGGGTCCTCCCCTACAACGATCAGGCGGTCGAAGACTTTCGCTGGCTGCTGCAGGAGATCGTCGCGGGTGGTGGCGAAGGGTCAGTGTGCCGAGGGGATTTCGTGGACGGCCTGAGCGACCGCGATGTGGAAGGCCTGTTCCACAAGGCCCGCGCTTCGGATTACGCGGCCATCGCGCGCGATGCGAAGTCCCTTGCGCGCAAGGCGGCGCCCGCCGACGTGGCACGGCTTAATCACCGGCTGGCCGAGGTCGCAGCGATCGACTATTTCCGCGCTCCCAACCGGCAAGCGGCAGGGCGGGTGGTCGCGCGCCTCGAGGCGCGCGCGCGGCGGGCCGAACCGCCCGATCATCGCAGGGCCAGTGCCGGCGCGCGATCGGGGCGGATGCGCGGGCGGACCTGGGTCACGCGCCGGGGCGTGTTTGTGGATCGCATCGCGAGTGCGTGGCTGATCAAGCGCTTCATCGATCCGGCGGCCCGGTTCAAATTCGTGGCTCCCGAGGGCTACTCGCCCCGCCAGGGCGAGCTGCGCTTCGACATGTTCGAGGCCGAGTACACGCACGAAGGGGACCGCTGCACCTTCGAGACGTTGCTCCGGCGGTTTCGACTGCGCGACCCCGCGCTGCGCGCGATTGGCGAGATCGTACACGACATCGACTGCAAGGACGCGAAGTTCGGCCGCGCAGAGGCGACCGGTGTCGGGCGCTTGCTCGCGGGAATCGCCCGGAAGCACGCGACCGACGCGACGCGCCTCCGTCTCGGCGCGGTCGTGTTCGACAACTTCTATCAGGCGTCGCGATGAAGCCCGTGCCGGCCCGAGCCACGCTCCGGCAGTTCGTCCTCTACTTCCTCAAGCTCGGCACCTTGGGGTTCGGCGGACCGATCGCGCTCGCTGGCTACATGCAGCGCGATCTCGTGGACGAGCGTGGGTGGATCGCGCCAGGCGACTACAAGCAAGGGCTCGCGCTCGCGCAACTCGCCCCGGGCCCGCTTGCGGCCCAACTCGCCATGTACCTCGGCTGGGTGCGTGGCCGCGTACTGGGCGCGACACTTGTGGGGATCGCGTTCGTGGCGCCGTCGTTCCTCATGGTGCTCGTCCTCTCGGCTCTGTACCTCAAGTTCGGTGGGCTCGCCTGGATGCAGGCGCTGTTTTACGGCATCGGGGCCGCGGTCATCGCGATTATCGCGTGGAGCGCCACGAGACTCGCGCGTTCGACGCTCGGGCGGGATGGACTGCTCTGGGCACTTTTCGCGGTGAGCCTCGCCGTCACCGCGTGGACGGCGAGGGAGATCATCTGGGTTTTCGTGGCTTCGGGGTTCATCCCCCTGCTCGCCCGCACCCGCGCACGGCCGTCCCTGCCGAGCAAGGCGCTGCTCGTCGCGCCGTGGCCAGCATGGCTTACGTCGGGTCTGACTGGGGCGGCATCCGTGGGGCT
>WNGE01003077.1_pt1 | contig 19874 bp, 13 predicted proteins | sample 5400651 | NCBI WGS metagenome assembly WNGE01 (sample SAMN13153370, study PRJNA577476) | soil metagenome | isolation source: 60 cm soil or saprolite under grassland replicate 2 | place: USA:California | collected 2016-06-15
AACGATTTCGGCATTCGATGCGTAGTTCAGAACACCGCCTCGTACTATTTTCGCGAAACTGGAAGCAATAATTTGCCGGAGGCTATTGGAACCAATAAGTTGCCAAGGCGGCAATTTAATCGTTCAAGTGACAACGACCCTACCCTGGTAAAAGAACCCCCATCCGGCGACGAATGGCTGCACGAATTGAAATTCGATGGCTATCGAATGCTTTGCCGCATTGATCGCGGTCGCGTTACCGTCTGGAGCCGAAACGGAAAAGACTGGACAAAGAAATTTCAGAACGTCGTCGCAGCGGTTAAGTCCCTAAAGGCAACAAGTGCGATGCTCGACGGTGAAATTGTGATCGTTGATGCGCAGGGCCGGTCGAGTTTTCAGAAGCTACAGCGCGCGATGGGCAAGGCCACGACGACTGGTTTTGCTTATGAGGTCTTTGATCTTATTTATCTCGACGGCTACAGCCTTACCCAGACCCCACTCAAGCATCGGAAGGAACTTCTGAAGAATTTGGTGGGATCGAATTCGCACGGCGTCATTCGCTATAGCGAACACATCAACGGAAATGGAGACGAGTTCTTCAAGCACGCTTGCGAGTACGGCATTGAGGGCATCGTTTCGAAGCTGGCTAACTCACATTACGAATCGACGCGGACTCGAAGCTGGCTAAAGGTGAAGTGTGCGAAGCAACAGGAGTTTGTTATCGCGGGCTACACGCCTTCTTCAAAAGGTTTGCCCGGATTTGGCTCGCTGGTTCTTGGAGTTTATGACAATGACAAAGGCAAGGTCGTTTACGCCGGACGAGTCGGCACGGGCTTCACCTTCAAACAGCGCAGTGACTTGAAGAAGCAGCTCGACAAGTTCGTTCGCGCGACGTCACCACTTGCAGTCGTACCTAAAGAACGAGGTCTACGCGAGACAAAATGGACCGAGCCGAAGATAGTTGCAGAAGTTGCGTTTACCGAATGGACATCTGATGGATCGATCAGACATCCATCGTTTCAAGGATTACGCGAGGATAAGAATCCGAAAGAGGTGGTGCGCGAAGAGCCAACATCCAGATTTGGAAAACCTAAAACAAAACCGAAGCGATCACGCTGACAGCAGCGTTCTTAATCGGTCTTTCAGTACCGCCTCTTTAGGGCTTCTTACACCACGCTGCAACCACTCTTGAACCTTCTGCACTGAGAGGCTGTGAGTGACGGAGCTGCGGACCTCGACTTCCAATTGAGTCAACCCGCCCGGCTCAAGCTCGTGCTTGCGAAAGGCGCACAAGCCTAAGACCGAGGCTTCGTATAAACCCTCTGCGTCCACTTCGACCGAATGGCGGATGCCGTCCAAGTCCACAAATGACACGATACAGGCCGCCATGCGGCGGAAGAATAGCATTTTCGGTAATTTTCGCCAATTGGACAATGTGCCATTTGCGAGACAACGGAGCCCAAATTCCCCAGGGACGATAGACCCTAACAGTTGGTGTCGAAGGACTCGCGTTCATTCAATTGACCGCAAGCTTCGGACTCACAAAGAATGACGGACTTTTCTACGAAGAGGTCGCGCGGGTTCGCTGCCTTGTAGAAAATGGCTTTAAGGTTGGGGTTAGGGCCAGCTCTTATTGTTTGCGGGAGCGCTCGTTTTTCCATTTGTCGTACGCAGTCTGTTTCATCTTATCCGCGTATGGAGCATCTCTAAGCCAATAGTTAAACCAGGCTGTGTGTCTCTGATAGCTATCCTCTCTCAGTAGTGGCTCCGAGGGGACGTGTCCCGTTCTGGGGTAGACGATAAATTCGCTAGGAACGCCGAAGTATCTTGCTCCTTCAAACAACACGCGGCCATCGGATGAGGCTAAACTTTCAATTCCATATTCCAGCAGGATGGGGGTCTTGACGTTCTGAAAGTTCTGGATGGGCGATTCTCGCACCATCTCTCTTAACTGTTCCGGATCAAACGCCGAGTTGTAGGCAGTCCCCTTGGTGAGCCTGCTGGTATTAGGATTGGCAGCCACTTCGTAATATGCATGCGGAATGTCTGTCGGTGCTCCTTCCCAGATTGCCGCCGCTTTGAAAATGTCTGTTTGGGTAATTCCGTAGGCCGTCAAATAACCGCCATAGCTACCGCCAATTATTCCGAGTCGATGCGAATCAGCCACACCTCGCTGGAGCAGGAATTCGACACCGGAGATCGCGTCTTGAAACGGGTGAGATCCGAAGCTCTTCTCGCTGACGATTGCGTGTGCAAAGTCTCTACCACTGCCCGCGCGTCCTCTCGTATTCGGAGCCAAAATCAGGAACCCGTTTGTGGCCAATATTAGTGGCGAATAGTACGCGGTTCCGAAATGACTAAGGTCGTAGCCCATCCACACCATCTGTGGGCCTCCTTCAAGGAACAGGATGAGCGGATATTTCTTACGTGGTTCATACCCAGGGGGCTTGATTAGCACTCCATCGATGGTCCACTTCTGGTCCTCACTGCGCCACCTTAAGGCCTCAACCTCGACAGGCGCAAGGTTACTCAACTGTTTATTCAGCTCCGTTAGTCTCAGTGGTTTGAATGACGAGATTGTCGAAATAAAGACGTCCGGAGGTTCACTCACGCTTTCCCTTGTGAACGCCATATGGACACCATCACGTGCCACGCTGAACGAGGAGTACAAATACCAGTCGTCTGGAGATACGCGCTTCACTTCGCCGGTCTCGCGTCGGACGCGAAAAAGACCCTTTCTCATGTGCAGCGTGTCTTCGAAGTAAATCCAATCATTGTCACGCGACCACCAGAGCACTTTGGGACTGGTGCCCATAGCCCGCGTGAACTTCTCGGTTAGATAGACTGGGCTACCACCGGAGACGGAGACGACTGCAAGGTCCGTTAGTTGCAGCGCATCCTCGCGCCCCGCTTGCGATTCAAAGACGATCCACTTTCCGTCCGGCGACCAGAGTGGAGATCTTTCAATTCCTGGTTGCTTGACCAGGGTGCTCAACCGCCTGGAGTCGAGATCGATGGTATAAAGATCAGCGTCAAAGTACGCGAGCCAACCCGATTTCTCACTCGCCGTCAGGGCTATCCGAGCACTGTCAGGCGACCAACTGAAAGTCTGTACATTTAACGACTCGTCGGTAACACTGCTGACCACTCTTGTCTTCGTATCGGCAATGAAAAGTCGAGCCGGTGCCGCCGACCCGACTGGTATCTGAGCGCCTCCTCTCCATCCCGTATCCATCTCGATTCCCATGTTCGGCTGAACGTCTTGCCTTTGAGGGATCGAACTAATGAGGAACGCGATTGAGGAGCCGTCCGGGGACCAACGAAGGTCGCTAATGAAACCTGAAGTGCCAAGCCCCGATCCAACCTTGATTCCGTCGGCATTGGTGAGCGATTCCTCGACCAGAGTATCCAGGTGGACCACGGCGATCTGTCGACCTCTTTCACTCGTCGCGAAATAGGCGATGACTTTTGAGTCAGCCGACCACCGAGGATTGAGACCGGCGTCCGGCGTCGAAGACGGCTTACTGTGCGTCAACTGAATGGGCTGCGATTGCGCGGAAGTTGACACGAGCCACAAATCGTGAAGGTATCGATTCTGATCGACAAGCGTCTTGCGCAGCTCGAAAACGATCCAGCGACCGTCGGGAGAAATTTCAGCACGATTAACAAAATCGATACCCAGGCGATCGCGGATAGTCATTCGACGAGCGGTTTCGCGAGGAGGTCGAGGTCTGACGGCAGTTATATATTGGGGGCAGGCCGGCACAGAATTGAAAACGATCAGGAAAACCGAAACCGCAATGACACGGACGCCTGTCGCTTTCATTAGAGCCATACTTGCTAAGAGCCCACCCGATTTCTGATTAAATAGCCCGGCAACTTTTTCTCTTGACTGCCGTTGCCCATATCAGAACGTTAACTTAAGAGCAAATTGGATTGAGCGCGGGCCGCCAAGCTGATACAGGGGGTTCAGACCACCAAGCGCATTGTTGAGCGTGCTTTGGGCGCGACCAAAAAGGGCTGGGCCGTCAGCGAGCGAACTGTCGATAGCGCCAAAATTCGGGTGATTAAACAGATTGAATACCTCTGCGCGGAATTGCAGTTTCAGTCGTTCATGTAGCGCGAACTCTCGCCGAAACGCCAAGTCCGTTTGCCAGGCGGCAAAACCGCGTACAAAATTCCGGGGTTCGTTGCCAATCGCTCCCGCCTTGTTGGTAAAAGCTTGGAAGTTCACCACCCGCCCGCCAGGAGCCGTCGCGTTACTGACGTAGATCGGAGCACCTAAGACGATATCGGGGCGAATCGTCACCTGCTGACCGGTTGGGAGAAACCCAATTCCGTTGGTGATGTCGAAGGGGAAAGCGGACCTCGCCGTCTGCCGCAGGTCGATCGACCAGTGGCTCAATACAGCTCCGAGGGCAGGATTCGCATAGCGCCCGGGTAGATCGTAGGTCACCGCTCCGGAGAAATTGTGACGCACATCGAAATCCGCGTTGCCTCGAATCAAAGGGCTCGCGGGAGTGTTGTCATTCGAAAGATTGTCGATAGCGTGCGACCAAGTATAGGAAGCAAGCGCCTGCAGACCGTGCGAGAGGCGGCGCTTGAACTGCAGCTGAAGCGAATGGTAACTGGAATTCGACGCGTTATCTACAAGAAACAAGCCATTGCCCAACGCGAAGTTTGGGTTCACTGCGGAGAGATCAAGCTGCTGGTGGCTCAGGAGTCGGCGTCCGGCTGCGGCGACGTAAGAGACCGTCAGGGTCTGGCTGCTTCCCAGGCCTCGTTCTATAGCAACATTCCACTGCAGCGTGTAGGGCAACCGAAGGTGTGGATCGAAGGCAGTCACGCTTCCGGTATATGGTGACGCAATACTAGGGGTCAGTGGCGTGTTCTGAGCCGGCGTGAGCGGGAACGCGGCGTTGCGATAGCGCACTGAGCTTCCAAATCCAACGCCGCCACTCAAATTCCTCAGGCCTAGCCAATTCCCCACATCATAAAAAACACCGAAGCCGCCGCGTATCACCGTCTCATGTCCCGAAGCCTGACGCAGTTGATAGGCTACGCCCACCCTCGGAGCGAAGCCGCGCCAGTCAGTGTGCCAGATCGGCGTTCCCGCCGGCGCCAGCTGTGCCGTGGCCAGGTTCGTGATCTGATCCAAGGTATAGGGCTGCGGTCCGTTCGCGGCTTTTGGTGGAGTATTCACATCCCAGCGTAGCCCCAGCGAAAGATGCAACCGACGCGTGACATTCCAGTCATCCTGTGCGAATGCTGAAAAGTTAGTAAAGATCCCCGTCTTATCTCCTCCCTGTGTCTGAACTCTCCCAAACAGAGTTTGATTGGCCAGAACCTGGGCTGGGCTGACGTAAACGAGGAAATCCGCCAGGGCGTTCGCTTGCTGCAAGTCGGTGAGTCTTCGATAATCAATTCCGTACTTCACGGTATGGGAACCAAAGATATTACTCAGGGAATCGGTGATATTCCATTGACGCTGAGGGGTGTTAAATGGAGAGAGCCCAAGCGAGGGACTGGCGCCAAACGCAAAAACCGCAGTGAACTGGTAGGCGAACGGAACCGACACGCCAGGAAATAGTTGAGCGGGGCTTACCGGTGTTGCTCCCCCAAAGTTATCAAGTCCGCCTCCGTCGTAAGTGCTCTGGTTTCTCGTGTAGTTTAGACGTAGCTCGTTGCTGAATCGCGCCGAAAACATGTTTGTCGCCCCGATGGTTGTCGACTTTACCTTCGAGACTTGATTGATGACATTGGCCGGGTCCTGTGAGGTATTGCGCGTTAGCGAATTGGACGGCGTGGCACTGTAACGTCCAAACAGGCTCAGTTTGCTGCCGAAGGTGTGGTCGATTCGAATGCTATACGCATCGACATTGCTCGGTGACGAGTAAGCGCCGGTGAACAAAGCAAGGCAGGTCGCCGTCGGCGCCGGTGGCCCTGGCGCCTGGCAATTGGGGTCATCCGCTCCATTTTGAACGGGGAAGGCGTTCAACAAGGGTCGCAACGCCACGGGGGCATTTTGTCGCAAGAATGCGTTCGGGACTGCGATCGTGAAGGCCGGCTGAGGAATAGTCAGTCGCAAGCCCTCATAGGAAAAGAAAAAGAACGTACGGTTTTTTCCCCGATAGACTCCAGGTAGTTCGATTGGACCGCCAAAAGTGCCACCAAAATCATTCTGTCTTTCAGCAGTCTTACGTAACCCGGCAGCGTTATTAAACCAATTGTTGGAATCCAGCGCATCGTTACGGAAATAGTCGAATAGCGACCCGTGCCAAGTGTTTGTGCCCGACCGCGTCAGGAATGAGACTTGCGCGCCAGGCGTCCGGCCATATTCGGCTGAATACGTGGAGGTGTTGATCTGGAACTCTTGCAGAGCGTCGATGGAGACTAGACTGTGGGTAGTGCCAAGAGTTGTTTCGGCAGGCGTAACACCGTTTCCAAACACTAACCCGCCGGTGGGACCTATTCCAGTATTAGCCGCGACCCCATCGACGATGAAGTAATTAGTATTGCCGCGTTGACCATTCACACTGAACTCACCGTTGATGTTGGTCTTTCCCCCGAGCACGGGTGTGACGCCGGGAGTGAGCAGAATAAGCGACTGAAAACTCCTACCGTTGAGCGGTAGATTTTCGACAAACTTTCGGTCTATAACCGTCCCCACCGCCGGTGATTCATTAATCAACGGTGACTCCGCGGTAATGTTGACCGTTTCTTTGACATCTCCCACTTTCATCTGAATCCGTAACGAGCGTTCGTCGCCGACATTCAAAACAATGTCCTTGACTTGAGCGGTCAGGAAGCCCTGATGCTCGACCTGGAGCAGGTAAGTGCTGGGTTTGAGAAGCGGGATGGTGAAGTAACCTTGATCGTTGGTGGTTGCAGTTCGCTGGACGCCCGTCGCGACTTCAGTGACGGTAATGTTTGCGGCGGGAACAACCGCGCCATTGGGATCAAGAACGGTGCCGCTGAGCGTGGCCGTGGCTGTCTGCCCGAAAGCTGCAAGAGGTAAAGCGCAAAGGACGAACAGGATCAAGCAACGAACAGTTAGTGGTCCGAGACAACAGCGAGTCATTAGTTTTTCCTCCATTAAGAAAAGTCGTAATCAAACGACCAGAACTCATAACCGCGCGGAACGAACCTAAGGATGATTTGCGATCTTTCCGGCCAACCCTTCCGCGTTGGTTAGCGATCGCCAGAATTGCGGAGAACTAATGGCCGACGTCACAGAACTTTCCGACGACGTAGTAAAGGCGGAACGAATCACGCCATCGTTAGCCGAAGCCAAGCTGAATAATTGCTCGACGGCACGAGCCAGCGAAGCATCGTCTGTAATCTCAACACCACTCGCGGCAGCACCAGGCGAAGACGAAGCGAAGATCGGCTGAAGCTCGCGACGAAGAGCCGCTACTTCATTCTGATAATCACGCGCGTGTGAACGAATCAACGCCACCCACTTGTTCTTCGCTTCCGGCGAGAGCGTACGTAACTCTTCCGGCGAAAACTGGCCTATCAACCGTTTCATCGCATAAGCGTGACGCATGGCGTTGCGCGACTCGCTAATCATTCGCGCGGAAAATTCCCGCAACTGCTCATCACTAGTGAAGTGCCGGCGCAGCTCCGGCGCGGCGGCAATTACTTCACTATTGATTTCAACTTTTTGTTCGGTGACGGGAGCAGGCGTGGCCTTTGACTGAATTCTTTGCTGTTGTTGCTGGGCGAGCGCTTCGGCGACGGTCTGAATTTCAATGCGCACTGCCGGATGGTTCATAACTGGTTGCAGCGCTCGAATGATCTCAGTCTTGCGCTCGCTTGTATCAACGATTCCAGCCACGTGAAGCAATCCGTCCGCGCCCCTCGTGGCGCTGATCTGTTCACCGAGATCGGCGCGAACTTCATGCAAGAGGCGCAGGACTTCGACTTCCAAGTCCGCCGTAGCTGTAACAGGATTCAGCGGTTGGGCCACAGGGGCCAGTGCGGTCTCTGTTTCCTTCTTTGCGATTGGTGCCGGGCTGCTTATTGGCGACGCCGCAACATTCGGTTGTTCAAAGAAAATCTCCGGCGCAAGAGTATTCAAACTCACCACCGAATACGCGGTTTCCGATAATTCAAATTCCTCATCGCCTTGATTTCCTTTAACGAGCAGACGTTCTTGGACTGGATGCCAGTCAACTGCACGAATGACCAGCGACGCTTCGATAATTTCGCCTGCATTGACTTGATCGCCTGATACCGTCCTTAAGGTAAACGCATCATGACCATCAGTCAGTTTGTTCTTTGTTACTTCATCGTGTCGGGCTTCTACTGATTTTCTCCACGCGTCATAAGAGGCCGCAGACAACGGCATCGCCGGATTCATATGATTAGCGCGAAGAATATTCGCCAGCGACCATAACGACGCCGGCAATGTTGTCGTGTGATTCGGTAAGGGCGTTTTTACATGAATGGCTTCATCAATCAACTGTCGGTTGCCTGAGAGTTCGACGGCCTCACGCGAGCGAGCATTAGTAGTGTCATTCCAAACTTCCCAAGTTAAAGTCTCAGGAGTCGACGATGCAGTGGTCTTTCGCTTCACTTGAAGCTTCTGGTAGACCACGGCCTGGGTAGTAGCGACTATTGCGTGCTGTTGCGCATCGTTCGCGCGTTGAAGCAACTCACTCGCGGAAACTACCGGAGTTCGGTTGAAGTAGATCAGCAAACCAACAATTAGCGATACGACTACGATTCCGGCAACGGGTCTCAGCAAAACACGCGAATCTATAACGCGCAGTAAACGTCCACGCTCCCAAGTTGGCGCAGAAAAGATGCGACCTAATGTGCCGCGAAGACTAGCAAGCACCGATGGCCTGCCCACTTCGTTTGCCAAACGGTTTAGTCTTCCATCAAATCCTCGCCAGCCATGAGGCGGTTGCTCAACCAGTGGCTTGAGCACTTGGTTCCGGTAATCGATGAAGGAGGAGATAGTCTCTTCGATCTTTTCAGTGCGCACGCGACAGGACCAACATGCTTCTAGATGATTGCGGACATGGTTAGTCGCCTTGGCTTCAAGTTCACCATCTACATAAAGGAGCAACTCATCCTCAGAAGGGTGACCGTTGTTTCCAGATAATTCGTTTTTAGAAATGCTATCCATTATTCTCTCTCATCAGCTTCCTGATGCCCCGACGCAAAAACTCCGCAGCGGATTTGGTATTGATTTCCAGAATCTCGCCGATCTCTCGATAACGAAATCCTTCCGCGCGGAGGTGAAGACATTGCAATTCCTGCGGCGAGAGCCACGCCATTGACGAGTGAAGCCGCTGAAACCTTTCCATTTGCAAGACCCTTTGTTCAGGATTCAATCCTGGATCGGGTAACAATTGGCGCAGCTCTTCCCAAGTGCGTGAATCCACGCTCTCGTAATGCTGACTCTTCTCTCGTGCGTCGAAAGCAAGGTTATGAGCCACCCGAAACAGAAAGAAACGAACATTCGTGATTGCCTGTCCGCTATGAAGCGTCCGATAGAGTCGCAAGAAGGCCTCCTGCGTTATGTCTTCTGCTTCTGCTGGGTTACTAAGCACCGCTATCAGGTACAAGTAGACAGGATCACGCAGCAGTTCAAAGAGCTGGCCCACCTTTTCATCCAGAGTATCTGTCCGCTGCATTAGGCCAAGCACCACCGAGTCAACGCACACGTCTGCCTGATGGCTAGCTCCCAGTTCCAATTCAAGACCGTTAAGAGCCATGCTTCTAAGGGCCGAGCAACTTTTACGCCCCGAGGCTAATTGTTTGGCTTGCCATCAACCGCCGCCCGGCGTTCGGGGCGTTTCACACGAAAAATTAAACCCTCTATATATAAAGACTCCCGAGGGGGCCTTTTTTCTTACACGCGAAGGAAAAATATTTTCTTCACTGAAGGAATCAACGGCAGAATTTCAATAAGGCCTCGGCTTCCATTCGATCATTCCAGCCGAGAGGTGAATTTAATGCTTCTCTGAACTAAGGCTGCGGCTTCCATTCCGCTCGCTCCATTCCAGCCGAGAAATCGCCTTTTTCGTTTTCCCGCTTCTTCGTTTCGGATTGTGCCACGAGAGCCCGACCGACAACTCGGGAAAAGCGTCCGAGTCCTCCACTGCGTTCCGGCAGTCCCTGTGTCGGTCAAGCGCCCACTCGTGTCCCAACCTCACTACGAAGCGGGAAAACTGCATGTTTTAGACCAAAGACCAAAACCACGAAAGCGAAAGGAGCCCCAATCATGGACAGACACGCAACTCGATCAGTGGACATACCGAAATGGTCAGCCTTGCTAGTTGAAGCAGTCAACACGCCAGGAATGATCATGGAAGCTTACTCGGCTTTTCATCCCTACAGCATCGGCAATCAACTTCTCGCAATGGTGCAATGCCAGATGCGCGGACTACAGCCCGGCCCTATCAATACCTTTCCGAAATGGAAAGAGCTTGGCCGAATCGTGAAACGCGGCGAGCAAGCTTTGATTCTATGCATGCCGATCACGCGCAAGTGTCGCGATGAGGAAGCAGAGAGCAACGGCGACGATGCAAACGGAGAACGCACGTTCACCAGCTTTATGCATAAGGCCCGCTGGTTCGCCATTAGTCAGACCATCGGCGACGAATTCACACCGCCACGTTTGCCGGAGTGGGAAGCCGAGCGAGCCTTAGCCGCCCTCGATATTGAACGGATCGCTTTCACTGACACGGACGGCAACTGTCAGGGATACGCGCGGAAACGGCAGATCGCGATCAATCCCGTGGCCCAACTCCCACACAAGACCCTCTTTCATGAGGCGGCGCATGTCGTTCTAGGGCACACCAGCGAGGCCGATTTTACCGACACCGAACGAACACCAAAGAACTTGCGCGAAGTTGAAGCGGAAGCAGTCGCCTTGCTTTGCTGCGAAGCCTTGAACCTCGAAGGCCCAGAGTTCTGTCGCGGGTATATCCAAAACTGGCTCTATGGCCGAAAGGGTTACGACGCGGAAGCAATTCCCGAAAAGAGCGCACAGAAAATCTTTCGCGCAGCTGATCAAATCCTGCGAGCCGGACGACTGCAAGCCGAACAACACGCCGAGGCCTAGGACAACACGAAAGGAGAGCGATGCGAATTATCAAGCTCAAATGCGAATTGGATCAGGCGAACTATGACCAAACCGTTCGAGAAGTCGCGGTTGAGTCTGAGGACGAAAACAACTGGTACGGCAAGCCAGTAGCTAACCCCGCTTGCCTCACATTGCAATGGCCCAAGTTCGCTTGGAAGGAAGTCGAAGAAGAAGAGGCTAGGAAAGCGGGTCAACGCTCGCCTAGCCCAGGCACCAACCTTTCAACCGTCAGGAGGAAAAATCGATGCGACGAAACCATAACACAGCCACCAAAACCAGTGTGACACGGTTCGCGCTGGGCCAAACTTTCATCACGCCCGGAGCCGAAGAAGCGCTGTTGATCGCTGGACAGACGGAGATTGAATTCCTGCGCCGTCACATGTCCAAGGATTGGGGCGAGCTTTCAGACGAGGACGTGAGAGAGAACGAGCTTTCATTAGAGAAAGGCTTCCGACTCTTAAGCGCCTATCGAACAGTGAAGGGTCAGAAGCTCTGGATCATCACCGAAGCGGATCGCAGCGCCACTACGATCCTTTTGCCCAGCGAATACTAACTCGAAATCAGAAGCAAACAGCGGCGCGAGTGCTGTTACCACCCGCGCCGCTTACACCGTGACTTGACCATCTTCAAGGAGAAGCCAGATGCAAGATAAGAGTACAGGTGTTTGCGCGGCCAGAACAAACGCGCTTGTCTGCAATATCCATGAACTGATCACTGAACTCGAAGAACGGATCGAGGACGGAGAACCGTTCGACAATCCAAAGCTAACCCGAACCGCCGACCGAGTATTCGGCGGCAGTAGAGCGCAAGGCCGATACACGCCGCGCGATGCTTACGACGCCGTAGAAATCGCCGTCAATAACTATCTATTAGAGAGACACGCCGGAGAGCTAATGCAGATGGACGTGACCGAGGCGCTCGCTTCTGTCTTGCGTCCGTTGATGCAGCGGCTACCGCGACAAACGGATCGCACTTTAGAGCAAAACGAACTACAGCAATTCTCGACTCCGCCGACGCTCGCTTACCTCGCCGCGCGGCTTCTAAATCCTAAACCCGCAGACATAGTTCTAGAGCCATCAGCGGGAACCGGCAGCCTCGCGATCTGGCCTCACGCAGTCGGCGCGAAGGTTATCTGCAATGAGACAAGCTTGCGCCGATTCTCATTGCTTCGCTGCGTCCTCAACTTCGATCCGTTTCCGCTTGATGCCGAGTTCATCGACGACCTGTTACCCGCCGACATTCAACCGACCGCCGTCCTAATGAATCCGCCGTTTAGCTCCACGAGCGGGAGAGTCAAAAGCACAAACCCAATTTACGGAGCGCGACACGTTGCCAGCGCCTTGCGACGATTGAAAGAAGGTGGACGGTTAGTCGCCATTGTCAGCGAAGCGATGAGCTTTCACCATCCGAGCTTTAGCGAATGGTGGCAACGGATTGCCAGTCTCTGCAATATCCGCGCAAACCTTACCCTCGACGGAAAGGAGTATGCGAAGTACGGAGCCGCACCCGATGTTCAGATTCTTGTCATTGATAAGACCGGAGCGACACCCGGAGCGAACTGGCAGGAACAGTTAAAGCAGATCTGTTGGGGAAGCGTAGCCACGCTTGAGGATGCCTGGGACGCCCTCAAGCATTTAGTTGAACCGTCGCCCACACCCGAGGACGACCCCGACGATTCGGAACCAAGCGGCAGCTTGTTTGTCCCTTACGTGCCAGCGAAGCTAAGAGGCGGCAGATCTCACCCGGCCGTAATCGTTGAGTCAGCATCAATGGCCGCAGTCACGCCGCCTGATATTACCTACAAGCCACACCTCGCGGCTGAGATTGTCAGCGAAGGACTACTGTCAGACATTCAGCTTGAGCGCGTTATCTATGCCGGACAACGACACGAGCAGAGACTACCGGACGGATCACGCGCAGGGTTCTTTGTTGGCGACGGCACCGGAGTAGGCAAAGGCCGCGTCCTGGCCGGCATCATTGCCGACAATTGGAATCAGATCCGCCAACGAGCAATCTGGCTTTCCGTCAATAATGACTTACTCGAATCAGCGCGACGCGATCTCACTGACTTAGGACTGGCAAGCATTCCGCTATCGCGGATCAATGACTACGCACCAGCCGGAGAAATCAGCCTACCTCGCGGAGTGATCTTTAGCTCTTATTCATCCCTAATCGCCGCAGCCAAGACGGGAGAGAAGCGCCTAGACCAAATCCAACGCTGGCTTGGTTCGGACGGCGTAGTCATCTTTGACGAAGCGCACAAAGCAAAGAACGCCCTCGCAGGTGGACGCGGCGAACCAACCCTCACCGGACAAGCTGTCATTGACCTACAAGACCCGGAGCGCAATGCAGACTATCGCGTGGTCTATTCATCTGCTACCGGAGCAACCGACGTTCGCAACATGGCTTACATGACGAGGCTGGGCTTGTGGGGCATTGCCACTTCATTCCCCGGAGGCTTTCAAGAGTTCATGCAGGAGATTGAATCCGGCGGAGTGGGCGCCATGGAAATGGTCAGCCGCGATATGAAGGCGCTCGGCATGTATCTATCGGGTTCGATCTCATTCGGCGTATGCCCTCAGAGCGGTAAAGCCGTCGAGTATCGCGAGCGCATTCACCTACTAACACCACAGCAGCGCGAGATGTACAACCGCGCCGCCGATGCGTGGCAGAGCGTGCTACGAAACATTGACGCAGCCTTGGAAGTGACGAACGGTGGGCCCCGCGCCCGCGCGATCGCCCTCAATAAGTTCTGGGGAGATCATCAGCGATTCTTCCGACAGGTGATCTGCGCTTTCAAAGTGCCAAGCGTGATCGCCGAAACCGAAGCAGCATTGAGCGAAGGCAAGTCAGTTGTGATCTCACTGGTAGGGACCGGCGAAGCACGAACAAAAGAGCAAGTTGCCAAGGCGACAGCAAACGGCGGCATGCTTGAGGACTTGGACTTCTCACCGCGCGAAGTGATCGCCGCTATGGTCGATCGCGGCTTTCCCACGACACTCTATCAAGACGTAACCGATCCAGGTACAGGCAAGACCATACAAGTACCCGTGAGAGACGGCCAGGGCAATACGGTACAGAGCAAAGAAGCCTTGCGCATGAAGCAGGAAGTAATCGATGGCTTATCAGCCTTGGAATTGCCGGAGAATCCACTTGATCAACTTGTCAATCACCTTGGCGAGCGCAACGTTGCCGAGCTAACAGGAAGGACGCGCCGTTTGATCCGAGATTCGCGCGGGCATGTCGAATACAAGAAGCGCAATCCCGAAGGTGTCGCGATGCACCGCACCAATGTTCACGAGATGGAACAGTTTCAATCAGGCAAGAAGCGCGTTGCGATCATCAGCGATGCTGCCGCCATGGGAATCTCGCTTCATGCCTCCAATCGCGCGGAGAACCGGCAGCGCCGAGTACACGTTACGCTTGAGCTTGGTTGGAGTGCCGACAAGCAGATGCAGACGTTTGGCCGGACGCACCGATCAGATCAAGCTATGCCGCCAGAGTACGTCTTACTCTCGACTGAATTAGGCGGCGAGAAGCGCTTTAGCTCTACGATCGCGCGAAGGCTTGGCAGTCTGGGTGCACTGACCAAAGGCGACCGGCGCAGCGCCGACAGTGGCGACCTCGCCAAGTACAACTTTGAGACGGAGGAAGGACGAGCCGCTTTGTGCTTGATGCTCCGGCGAATTGTCGAGAGCGGCAATGTCCCAGGACTCGCCAACCCACGGCAGACCTTGCGCGATATTGGTTTGCTTGTCCGTAACCGCGACGTATGCGAAGAAGTACGCAAAGACGATCTCTACAACGTGCCGCGATTCCTTAACCGCGTATTGGCTCTCGACGTGGATCACCAAAATGCATTGTTCGATCACTTTGTTAACTTGTTCGATCAGACTGTCCGCTACGCCAAAGCTAACGGCACATTTGACGAGGGAGTGACCGATATCAAAGCGCTGGCTATACGGATCGCCAAGCCATCGCGCGTAGTGCATACGGACGAAATCACGAATGCCCAAACCACTCACTACACACTTGAGATTGACGTGCCCTCGAAGGCCGTCAGCTTTGACGAAGCGGAGCGAGTGCGAAAGCGAAAGACGGGAGCATTCTTTCGCCATCGTAAGAATGGTCACTTCATTCTCGCAATCGAGTCTGGACTACATACGAACGCCGAGAATGGAAACAGCTATCGCACGTTCGCGGTCTGGAAGCCGGAAGCGGCTCGCAGCACTTACATTCACGATGACGACTTAAAGGAAAAGTATCGCGCCGTGATTCCATCGAAGGCTCGTGAATGGTGGACGAAGAAACACGCGACTGTGCCGCCGATTGAAACGCACGAGACCCACATCATAGGCGGAGCGATCATTCCCTTATGGCAGAGATTCAAAACCCACGAAGAAGCCCGGCTGCGAGTCGTACGAGTCACTACCGACGACGGGCAGCGGATTGTAGGCATACGGATACCACCAGAGCAGGTTGGCCCCATCGTCACAGCGCTTGGCGCAACTCGTGATTTGCGAGAACCGGAAGAAATCTTTACCGGCATCCTAGACGAAGGCGAAGAAGTCACGCTCGTTTCGGGTTTGAAGCTTTGCCGAAAGGTGGTTCACCGAGAGCCGGTCATAGAGCTAATCGGAGTCGATCCATACAGGTTCGCCGAGATTCGCAGCCTTGGCTTAATTAACGAAACAATCGATTGGAAACAGCGATTCTTTGTCCCGACAGATGAAGAAACCGGAGTTGCCGTACTCACTGAATTGCTCGCTCGCTATCCGGTCATGGTCAGCGAAGTAATGAACCTCGAAGAACAACCGATGGCGGAGATTGAACCGACCGAGTTTGCACCGCCTCAGATCATTGACTTGGACGAGTGGGTTGTTTCTTCTATCGAAGCCGAGCCGACACCGCAGCCGTCAGCAGCCGAGCAAGCGCAGGAGATTGAAACCACTGAGGCAGGTTGGGAGCTTCCGGCCTTCTATTTTGAGCGACCCTCGCAACCCGCGCGTGAGGTTGACGAAATACAACTGGCCCTCAACTTCGGATAAAAACGAAAAACCATGCTTACGGTTCCAACCATTAGTTGCATTGAAGAAGTCGGGGCGTCGCGCAGAGCGAAGGCGGACGGCTGGGCTTCGACTATCCGGTGTTACACATACCCGCTCATAACTACCTCGCCGCCGAAGCCGTTGCCACCCGATCGCGAACTGGCTCTCCAAGCTATGATTCTCTTTATGCGGATCGAAAGCGAAATGCGGGAAGTCCGAGCCGATTGGAATCAAGACCGTTTCCGGCGACTTATGCGCCTGCGTCCAAGAGTTGTCCGCCGCCTGCGCCGACGATGGGAAAGACTGAGGCCGCAGCCGCGAATGGCGATTGGACCTCTGCGTCGGCGACACCACGCCAATCTTGCGGGTCACCTCTACGAGCCGAAGCAATAATACTGGTTTCAGCGGATTCCGAACCTTCGCCGCCGGTATGCGATGGTTTGAGCCTTTTGGCTCTCTCCAATGGTTATTGCGGCTCTAGTCCCTGATAGATGGCCTAAAACAAGAACGCGCGCGACTCGGCTACTGTTATCTCTGTATCTGGCTTATTAAGGCTTTGGCGGATTTAGGTAAATGAGGACAAGAACCCCCCAGCGTAACTGTTGAGTTGCGCGCGCTCACGCGCACCCCCGCCTTTCCGACGGTCCAGCCCTTGTCCAACCGCCCGTTCTTGCTAATCGATCGCCGAAACCGAGGCGAGTGGAATTTTCGGATCTTTCTCGCGTCTATCCTAAGTAGTCGCAAACATGAAAAGGGCTCGAAAACGATTAAGTGACGGACTTAAGTGGGCAGACAAGATAGAACGCGTTTTCACCGTGCTCGGATCTGTCGAAGTTGTGTGAAATCAATAGGTTAAGACTTAAGCAGGTTAATTAACCTACTTAACCTTCTTAACCAAAGCGGCAACATCAATATTTAGAATGAGTTGCGGCTTAACCTAAAGCTGAGTTTTTACACGGAAAGGAACTGGACGCAAACCATGAGAAAGAGCAATCGAGTGCTTTTCAAACCGAAAGTTTATGGGTTCAACCCGTGGTCGGACCAGGTACCAGCCATCAAACAGATCATGGAGGAAACAGGGCAGGAGTCAGAGGCACCGGTCCTTCGCATGCTAATCGATGAAGCGCTCCGCGCTCGCCGTCGAAAGACCGCTGGGAAGGAGTTGGCGGAACAACAGCCGCCGAGTCAGGAACTGCCGGAGTTCCTTCAGACAATTCAGTTGCTCCTACTCAAGATGGTCGGACAGGGAGAAACCTCTTTTCGGGTCCATAGTCTTAGCTTGGAACTTCTCCAGGAAGCATTGGCCGAGGCCCGCGCCGGACGGCTTGACCTGAGTGCCTCCGTCGCCGTTCCCAGGCAACCACAAGACGGAGTTTGTGCCCGAGGGAACTCCAATCAATTTGATGAACGCACAGAAGCGGGGAGAGACTTCGCATACGGTTTGGCAGAGGAGATAAAGGCCGAGCTGTTTGCATCAGAGAACGAAAAGCTAATTGCGACATCGGATGATGGAGACAGGCAGAGACGGCTTATTTACGACGACAGCGAAACCAGCAACCACAATGGAAACCCCTAACTACGCTTCACGTTTGAGCAGTACGTACAGATCCCTGTCACGCCTGACAGACAGGTAGTTTGATTTCAAGCGTCTTAGTTTTCCCTTCCACTCCACTACAGCCGAAAAAAGCTAGGGTTTTTGATGCAGTAAGTCTAAGCAGACCCAACCAACTCAAGCATCTCTAAGTGGCACGACTCTTGAAACCACTCGGTCAGCATCGCCAGCGGGCGTTGCAGCAAGTGCTCGAATCACTAAGGAGGAAAATGAGCTGCGGGCATTGAGTGGGTCCACGCTGAGGTGAAACGAAAAATGCTTCCCAAAGAATCAGTCGAGATGGTATTAAATAACGCTATCGGTAGGCGGCTCCTGAATGTCAGGGAGGCCGCCCAATACCTGGGCCTCGAAGTGGATACTGTCTACAAGAAAGCCAGGTTGCGGGAGGTTCCCTACGTCAAGGTTGGTCGAGCGTTGCGGTTCGATGTGAAAGCGCTAGAACGCTTCATCGAGCAACACACAATCGAAACCATTGATGACTGAAAGGAGAAACTTGGAATGTCCATTAAGAAAAAATCAGAGGGAGTCTTTGACGTCCGCTGGTGGGAGAGAGGCAGAAACAAAAGCGTGCGGGTACACGGCACGTATGAACTGGCCCGCAAAATCGAACGCAAAAAAATGTCGGTACGCGACGAAAATCGTCACCTCGATGTCAAACGCGAAGTGAATCTTCGGATGTCGGCGCTTATCGATCGATACTGGACGCATTACGGTATCAAGAAGCGTTCGGCAGACCGCGAAAAAAGCGTGCTCGACGGCATCCGGTCTGAGTTGGGCCGATCCTTCGTTCGCGAGATAGGCGGCGACGCGGTCGGCCGCTGGTACGAAAACCTCACGGGAGTCCGTGAGCTATCGCCGGGCACGGCCGTGCGGCATTTCAACGTCATGCACCACATGATGAAGAAGGCCGCGACTATCTGGGCCGAGGACACAGGTATCGATCGGAACCCGGCTGATCTGGTGGAGGTCAGACGGCCAGACGATCAGAGGGACCGTTATCTCTCCCAAGACGAGCTTGGGAGACTCAAGCAGGCATTGGATGAAAAGGTCTATCGCAAGGGTACGAACGATTTCAATAAGACGTTTTGTCGTCTGAGAATGATTGTGCTCATCGCCGTTACAACTGGGATGCGCGCTTCAGAAATCTTCGGCCTCATGTGGTCTGATGCGATGTTCAACGAGGGACTGTTGGCGGTGAGGGCTAAGCTGAAGGGGGGAAGGATGCGTTACGTCCCGATGCCTCCCGAACTTGCCGGCGAGTTGCGGCGATTCAAGCCTAAGCCTGCGAATGACAATGTTCGCTTCATCACCGCAAATGACAATGACCGAATTTTCCCGCCGAAGCAGGATGCGAAAAGTGGACGGCAGCGTGTGGAAGGAAGTTTCGAGGACCTGCTCGATAGGGCTGGGATCGAAAACTTCCGCTTCCATGATCTCCGGCACACTTTTGCATCCTGGTACATGATGAACGGCGGCGATCTTTACGAGCTGGCAAAGATCCTGGGCCACTCGAATATCAAAATGACAGAACGCTATGCCAAGCTGGCGCGGCAACACATTGCCAGGACCAGCAGCACGGCGCGGCACATGTGGAAGTTACTGGAACCGATCTGCGACAAGGCGAATGTCGGGTAACCGATGTACGACTATTGTACGACGGACTAAATTTGCATGTTTTTGGCTATCGCTAAGTTGTTGAAATTAATGGTGGCCAGGGACGGAATCGAACCGCCGACGCCGGCCTTTTCAGGGCCGCGCTCTACCAACTGAGCTACCTGGCCGTAATCGGCAGGACTCTGCAGTATAGGAACGCGCCCAAAACGTGTCAAATCAGGTTTGCGCGCTCTCGGTCTTTGCATCTTTACGTCGCGGCGTGAGATCTCGCCGCCGCCTAACACCTGTTTCACGTAAGGCCGGGCCAGGCGTAACAGGGGGCGTCCTGCGTCGATTCATTAACCCTCTATTAACGGGAAATCACATGCGAACCGGCACAAAAACCAACTCATTCACGAGGTGGACAAGTCTTTCGGAAAAAGGCGTTGACTGTCCTTAATCGAGGTGTATAATTCTCTCCGTCGGAAGGACGTCGCAAGACGCCAACCGATGCTTGAACATAGATAGTGCCCGCCAG
>WNGE01005110.1_pt1 | contig 19873 bp, 19 predicted proteins | sample 5400651 | NCBI WGS metagenome assembly WNGE01 (sample SAMN13153370, study PRJNA577476) | soil metagenome | isolation source: 60 cm soil or saprolite under grassland replicate 2 | place: USA:California | collected 2016-06-15
CGCGAAGCGGGCTTCGAGATCTTCCAGCCGCAGCTCACGCCCCCGAAGCGGCACCTGCGCGTCGTGAAGCCGGAGCCGCCCAGGTGAGCGCCCGCTCCCCCCGCGACCGGGCGGGAGCAGCGTGGCCTCCACGCGAGGCGCGTCACCCCGCTACCCGCGGCTTCGGGCGCTTGCGCAGGCTCTCGCACGGGTCCGCGCGGGCCGCGGCCGGCGTGAAGACGACGTAGTCGAAGGGCAGGCCTCCCGCGCCGAACTCCTCCGCGTAGGCGTCCGGCGTGCGCTTCGCGGGGTCGACCTCGAGGAATCCCACCGAGATCGACCGCCGCCCCGGGGCGACGAGCGCCAGGTGCGCCGGCACGCCGTGGTCGACGCGCGCGTGGCCCGCGCCCAGGACGAGGACGCCCGCGGGCCGCGCCGCCTCGGCGAGGCGCGTCGCCATCGTCGCGTCGCGGGCGCGCTGCATGAGCACCATCGGATCGAGCATGGCCCCGGGCAGCTCGTTGCAGTGCGACTCGGCCATCTCGGCCCGCAGCTTCCGCGCCACCTCCTCCGGCAAGGGCCCCTCGCGCTCGAGGAGGGCGCGCACCGCGGGCGTGAGGGCCTCGCTGCCGCGCGACACCACCTCACGCGCCTGCTTCCGCGTGAGGCTCACCGCGACGATGGGGAGGCCGGCGTCGAGCGCGGCCTCGAACACGGGCCGGTAGAGCGAGAACGCCGGCCAGCCGCTCTTCGCCCACCCCACCGCCTCGGCGAGCGCGTCGGGATCGTGCGGCGCGCGAGCCAGCGCCGCGTCCACCGCCGCCTGCTGCTGGACGTCGAGCATCTCGAAGGCGACCGCCGGCCGCCGCCCGGCGGCCACCAGCGCGCCGAGGAGCCGCGCCTGCAGGAGGTGGTGGTCGGGGTTGTCGTGCGTCTCGCCGAGGAGGACGAAGTCGGCGGGACGGAGCGCCGCCTCGAGCGCGGGCAGGTCCGCGAAGCGCGCCGCGCGCACGTCGAACGTGCGCCCCGCGAGCGGGTGGTCTCGGTGGAGCATGGCGCCCGCGGGCGGGCCGGCGCGGGAGGCGCAGGCGGCGAGGGCGAGCATGAGGGCGAGGTGGAGCCGGGGCGGTGGCGAGCGCATGTCGAGCGGACGATGTGCCGCGGAGAGCGGCGTCGGGCGAGGAACGAAAGGGCTTAGCACGAAAGGGAAGGGCGCCGGCAGGCCTCGCCGGCGGCCCCTCGCTCGCCTAAACAGTCAGCTCTTCGCGTTGCGCTTCGTCTCGATCTCCCTGGCCAGCGCCTCGACCTCCGCGCCGGCCTCCGCGGCCGCGCCCTCCTCGGTCTCGGCCGGCTTGCCGGTGAGGTGCGCCTCGCCGGCCACGAGGCCAGGCGACATGGTGGCGGCGAGCTCCTTCGCGCCCTCCTTCGCGTGGAGGCCGAGCTTCTTGCCGATGGCGTAGGCCGTGAGGCCGAAGCCGATGAAGGGCAGCGCCACCACGAAGAGGCCGCCCAGCACCGGCGCCGCCGCGAGCACCAGCACCACCGGCACGCGCATCCAGCTCGCCCGGGCGCCCCCCGGCAGCTTCCCGCCGTCCTTCTCGACGTTCGCGAAGGTGAACGTGCTCGGGTCGATGTAGTAGCCGCTCTTCACCAGGGTGCCACCAGCGTAGGTCGTCATGGCCGTCTCCCGTGCGTCGCGTGTGTGAGGGTCGCCGTCAGCTGCGCTCGCCGCGCTTCGCCTGGATCTCGCGCTCCAGCTTCGCGAGGTCGTCCTCGGCGGCGGGCGGTCCCTTCTCCTCCACCCCGTCCTCCTCCGCGCGCTGACCGGTGAGGTGCGCCTCGCCGGGCTGCCAGGCGGGCTGGAGGGTCGCCGCGATCTCGGTCGCGGAGCGGTGGAAGAGGTTCGCCACCGGGCGGAGCAGCGCGTGGATGGCGAGGTAGAAGCCGATGAAGGGGAGGAACATCAGGAACGCGGCGCCCATGAGCGGGGCGACCACGAAGGCGAGCAGCAGCGGGATGTGGAAGTAGCGCTCACCCGCCACGCCCGGCAGCGGCTCGCCGTCGTGCGGCACCGGCTGGAGCGCCCAGGTCTTCGTGCTGAAGTAGTAACCCTTGTTCACCCTCGTTCCGGCGTTCAGGCTCGTCATGGTGTCCTTCTCCTCGGCTCGTGCTGCGTTGGCCTTCGTTCCGCCTCGACGATGCCAATCTCTCGCATTCGCGCGTTCCCCGATATTGGGACGATCACCCAGCGTGTATGGAAAGAGTCCGGCGCCGGCGCGCCCGGAGCGCCGGGGAGCGCGGGTCGAAACGCCGGAGGCGGCCTCGGGAATCCGCCCGAGGCGACGGGGACCTCCCGCCAGCCGGTGCGGCGAAACGTCCACCGGGGCGATCCGCTCCCGCGGATTCGATGACTAGGTTTCGGCGATGCGCCGCGCGCTCCTCAGTGCTTTCGCGGTGATGGCGGCCCTGCTCGGCTGCTCGGAGAGGCAAGCGCCGGAGGCTGCGGGGCGGGTCCGTCTCGTCCTGAAGTACGGGCCGCTGTGGGGCGCACCGGAGCCGTTCCGCGAGCTGCTCGCGCGCTTCCAGCAGGCGAACCCGGACGTCGAGCTCGTGGCGGAGCCGATGCCGAACGCCTCCGACCTCGCGCACCAGCTCTTCGTCACCGCGCTCGAGGGCGGCGCCGCGGACCTCGACGTCCTCGTCGTGGACGTGATCTGGGTCGCGGAGTTCGCGCGCGCCGGCTGGATCGCCGACCTCAGCGGCGCGTTCCCGCCCGCGCGCCTGCGGGCCGAGCTGCTCCCGGGCGCGGCCGAGGCCGTCATCCTCGGCGAGCGGACCTTCGCGGTGCCCTGGTACGTGGACGTCGGGATCCTCTACTGGCGCACCGATCTCGTGCCGCGCGCGCCGCGCACGTACCACGAGCTCCGCAGCCTCGCGCGCGCCGCGATGGCGCGGAGCCCCGGGCTCGCGGGCTTCCTGTGGCAGGGGCGCCAGTACGAAGGGCTCGACTGCAACGCCTTCGAGGCGATCTGGGGCCACGGCGGCGAGACCCTACGCGAGGGCCGGCTCGTCGTGGACACGCCGGAGGGGCGCGCGGGGGTCGGGTGGCTGCGCGACCTCGTCGCGTCGGGCGTCTCGCCGCCCTCCGTCACCTCCGCCGCCGAGGAGGACTCGCGCCGGCGCTTCCAGCAGGGCGAGGCGGTCTTCATGCGCAACTGGCCCTACGCGCTCGGGGAGCTCGAGGCGCAGGGCTCGCCGGTGCGAGGCCGCGTCGGGATCGCGCCGCTGCCCAGCGAGGGCGGCGCGCCGGGGCCGGGCGCGCTCGGGGGCTGGCAGCTCGCCGTCTCGGCGCGCTCGCCGCCTCCGCGGCGCGCGGCGGCGGAGCGGCTCGTGGCGCACCTCACCTCGCCCGACGCGGGGCTCGTCCTCGCGCTCGACTACGCTCGCAACCCCGCGCGCCGGGCGCTCTACGAGGACCCGCGGCTCCGCGCCGGCGCGCCGCGCATCGCGGCGCTGCTCCCGATGGTGGAGCGGGCGCGACCGCGGCCGGTGAGCCCGTACTACCAGCTCGTCGCGGACGCGCTGCAGGGCGAGCTCTCCGCGGCGCTCACCGGGCTGCGGTCGCCCGAGGAGGCGCTGCGGCGGGCGCAGCGGCAGGCGGACCGCATCGCGGGGGCGGCGCCGCCATGACCTCGCGCGCCGCCGAGGACGCGCGCACCGCCTGGCGCCTGGTCGCGCCGGCGGCGGTGCTGCTCGGCGGCGTGGCCCTCTACCCGGTCGCCGCCGGGTTCGTCATGGGCCTCGAGCGCGTCGTGCTCGTCTTCCACGAGCACCGCTTCGTGGGGCTCGCGAACTACCGCGCGCTCCTCGCCGACGATCGCTTCCTCGCCGCGCTCGCGCGCACCGCCTACTTCTCCGCGGTGGCGGTCGGGGCGGAGCTCCTGCTCGCGCTGCCGCTCGCGCTCGTGCTCGACCGCGCGGTCCGCGGGCGCGGGCTCCTGCGCGCCGCCGTGCTCATCCCGTGGGCGATCCCGACCGCGGTCTCCGCGAAGCTCTGGGCGTGGCTCCTCGAGCCGGGCTTCGGCCTCGTCGCGCGGCTGTGGCCGGGGACGCCGGTGAACTGGCTGGGGGCGCCGGCGCCGGCGCTCCACGCCGCCATCCTGCTCGACGTGTGGAAGACGACCCCCTTCGTCGCGCTCGTGCTGCTCGCCGGCCTGCAGAACATCTCCGCCGACGTCTACGCCGCGGCGGCGGTGGACGGCGCGTCGCGGTGGCGGACGTTCCGCGCCATCACGCTGCCGCTGCTCCGCCCGGCCATCCTGCTCGCGCTCCTCTTCCGCTCGCTCGACGCGTTCCGCGTGTTCGACGCCGTGTACGTCCTCACCGCCGGCGGTCCGGCCAACGCGACCGAGACCCTGTCCGTGTACGCGTACAAGACGCTCGTCCGCGCCGGCGACTTCGGCTACGGCGCCGCCATCTCGGTCGCGACGTTCGCGTGCGTGGCGCTCCTGTCGGGCGTCCTCCTGGCCGTGCTCGCGCGCGGCGCGGAGGACGCCGCGTGAGCCGGGCGCGCCATGCGGTGGCGGCCGGGGCCTTCCTGGCCTTCTTCCTCGGCCCGTTCGCGTGGCAGGCCCTCACCTCGCTGTGGCCCGAGGCGGAGCTCGGGCGCGCCTTCCCGACCGCGCTCACGCTGCGGAGCTACGCAGACGTCCTCGCCGCCCGCGACTTCGGGCGGGCGATCCTGAACTCGGTCGTGGTCGCCGGCGCGAGCACCGCGCTCGCGCTGGCCGTGGGCGCGCCCGCCGCGTTCGCGGTCGCGAAGCTCGAGTTTCGCGGGCGCCGCCTCCTCCTCGGGACCGCGCTCGCGGTCGCCATGTTCCCGCCCATCGCGACCGTGAGCCCGCTCTACGTGACGCTGCGCGCGCTCGGGCTCCTCGACCGGCTCGCGGGGCTCGTGCTCCCGGACGCGACGTTCGCGCTCCCGCTCACGCTCTGGCTCCTCACCACGACCTTCCGCGCCATCCCGGACGAGATCTACCGGGCGGCCCAGGCCGACGGGTGCACGCCGTTCCAGGCCTTCAGGCTCGTGCTCCTGCCGCTCGCGGCGCCCGGGCTCGCCACCGCGGCGATCCTCGTCTTCATCTTCTCCTGGAACGAGCTCCTCTTCGCGCTCACGTTCCTCGCGACGCCCTCCCGCCGCACCGTCCCGGTCGCGATCGCGCTCTTCTCGGGGGAGCACCTCGAGCCGTGGGGGGAGATCGCGGCCGCCTCGATCCTCGCCACGCTGCCGCTCGTCGTGCTCACGCTCGCCTTCCAGCGCCGGATCGTCTCGGGCTTGACGGCGGGTGCCGTGAAGGGTTGAGAGGGTTGTCCCTGCGAGCGCCCCCGAAACCGGCGTGCGCGAGGCGGGGGCCCCGCCTACTCGATCCGCGCCATGTCCCGCCGGCCCCAGCCGTGGATCATCCGGGCGACCCACTGGGCGAACGTCGTCCTGCTCGGCACCATGGCGGGGAGCGGCCTTCGCATCCTCGTCGCCTACCCGTTCCTCGGGCCGAGGGGCGAGGACTACGCCTGGTATCCGCTGCAGGGCGTGAACGCGCCGGCGGCGCTCCAGATCGGCGGTTGGCTGGCGGGAGCGCGGCACTGGCACTTCGCCTTCGCCTGGCTCTTCACGGCGAACGCGCTCGTCTACGCGGCGTACCTCTTCGCGAGCGGCGAGTGGCGCCGGCGCCTCTTCTTCCCGCGGCGCGACGCGAGGAACGCGCTCGAGACCGTGCTCCACGACCTGCGGCTGCGGAAGGAGCCGCCGGCCTCCGTCGGGCTCTACAACGGCATGCAGCGGCTCACCTACACGGGCGTCCTCGCGGTGGCGCCGCTGCTCGTCCTGTCCGGGCTCGCCATCTACAAGCCGGTCCAGCTGCCGCGCCTCACCGCGCTCCTCGGTGGCTACGATTTCGCGCGCGCCATCCACCTCCTCGTGCTCGCCGCGCTGGCGCTCTTCACGGTCGTGCACGTGGTCCAGGTCATCCTCCACCCGCGCAGCTTCGTGGACATGACGACGGGCGGCCGCGACCGACCCGAGCCGGAGGGTTCCCCATGAGCGACTCGACGCGGCGCGGCTTCCTCGGGGACGGGCTGCGAGCGGCCGGCCTGCTCGCGGTCTCCGGCCTCGCCTGCGACAGCCAGCGCCCGCACGAGGGCTTCCTCGGCGCGATGGAGCGCGTGAACGAGCGCTTCCAGCGCGCGCTCTTTGACCCGAACCGGCTCGCGCCCGAGCTGCCCGAGGAGGACGACAGCGAGGAGGACGACTTCCCCGCCTACAAGATCTCGCGCGAGTTCCCGGTCGTGCCGGCGGGCTGGGCGCTGGCGGTGAAGGGGCTCGTGGCGCGGCCGCTGGTGCTCTCCGTCGAGGCGCTGAGGGCGCTGCCGCGAACGAGCATGCGCGTGCGCCACCACTGCGTGGAGGGCTGGTCCGCCGTCGCGTCCTGGGACGGCGTGCGCCTCTCCGAGATCGCGCGGCTCGCGGGCGCCGACCCGCGGGCGCGCTACGTCGAGTTCCGCTCCTTCGACTCGGGGTACTGGTCGTCGTGGGACGCCGAGAGCGCGCTGCACCCGCAGACGATCCTCGCGTACGGGCGGAACGGCGAGCCGCTCCCGACGGAGTACGGCGCGCCGCTCCGGCTCTACTCGGCGGTGAAGCTCGGCTACAAGATGGTGAAGTACATCACCGAGGTGAGCTTCCTGCCCGTGCGGACGGGCGGCTACTGGGAAGACCGCGGATACGAGTGGTTCGCCGGGGTGTGAGCGGCGCGCGACTCCGCTCTACTCGGCGGCGTCCCGCGCTTGCGCGGAATCAAGGCACGGCTGCCCGCGCCACGAGCGGCGTCCGCTCGCGCGCGGCGGGTCAGGCGACCTCGACGACGGGCGCCGACTCCAGCGCCGCCGCGCTCACGCCGAAGTAGCGGAGCAGGCGGATCTGGTGCGTGCGCAGCCCACGCAGCGCGACCATCACCGGGCAACGCGTGACCGCGTTCGCGAGGACCATCACCCCGAAGTCATGGAATTCGCGGATGTGCGTGAGGTCGATCCGGAAGCGAGCGCCCGGACGCGCCCGCGCCAGCGTCGCCTCGACGCGGCGCGCCGCGGGACCGTCGAACACGCCGTCGAGCCTGATCACCTGCTCGCCTACCTTCGATTCGTCTTCGCGTCCCATCGCTGGCCTCGAGCCTTGGGCGGTCCGGAACGACCGCCTCGCGAGGAGGGTCATGGAAGTTCCGTGCCGGATGGGGAAGTCACGGAAGGGCTCGAAGCTGGGCGGAGCGCCGACCAGAGATGCATGACGGCGCGGGCGCGCCACGGGCGCCAGCGCTCTGCGCGCTGCACGGCCTGGCGCTCGGTGACGCCGGATGCGGGGACGCGGAGAGGGAGGTGGAGCGCGAGAGCGCCCGGTCGTCCCGTGACGACCGGCCGGTCCTGGCCCCCTCGCCCCGCAGGGCGGGGAGAGGGGACAGGGTCGCGCGGGCTCCCTCGAAGACGAGCTTCGTCTACATCAAGCCCGGCTTGCCCTCGCGGTAGCGCGCGAGCTCGGTGGTGAGGAGCGTCACGTGCTCCCGTTCCTCCGCCGCGAGCTCCTCGTAGAGCGCGCGCTCGGGCGAGCCGGGCTGCGTCTTCGCGCCCGCGTCGGTGAAGAACTTCACCGCGCGCTCCTCGAAGGCGATGGCGACGCGGAACAGGTTCGCCGGGTCCTCCGGCCTGTGCTCGATGCCCGCGTAGATGGCGGCGCGCTCGATCTTGAAGTCGGCGGAGGGCGGGGGCACGTCGGCGTGGTAGCGCCGCGACAGGGTCGTCATGTGCTCCGCCTCCATCTCCGCGAACTTCGTGAAGAGGACGCGCAGCGTCGGGTCGTTCGTCTCGCGCGAGGCGCGCTGGTAGAACGCCATGCCGCCCAGCTCGATCTCGAACGCGATCCGGACCGCTTGCAGCGACGCCTCGTCGAGCTTGCGGTCGCCCATCGGCGAGAGCTTGCCCGCGGCGCAGGCCGGACACAGGCCGTACGGGAACGCGAAGCCCTCGCTCACCTTGGCGCACTTGTCACAGCGCCACTCGAGCTTCGCGGTGGCGCAGCAGATGTACTCCTCGTCGCCCTCGATGGGCCGGTGGCACTTCGGGCAGGCGTGCGCGAGCGTTTCCATGGCTCCCGGGGGGACGGAGGCGCCGGCGGGCTGGCCGGGCTGGAGCGGCGTGGGCGGCGTGAAGGCCGCGACGTCCTCCTTCGTGAGCGGCCACCTCTTGCCTGAGGCGAGGTAGGTCGCGATCGACCTCGCCGCGCGGCGGCCGGCGCCCATGGCGAGGATGACGGTGGCGCCGCCGGTGACGATGTCGCCGCCCGCGAACACGCCGGGGAGGCTCGTCGCCTGGGTGGACTCGAGCTTGCCGTCGTCCGCCGCGATGTTGCCCCACTTGTTCAGCTCGAGGCCGGGCGTGGACTGCGTGATGATCGGGTTCGCCTTCGTGCCGAGGGCGGAGATGACGGTCTCGCAGGCGATCTCGAACACCTCGCCGGTCGGGTTCGGCTTGCGGCGGCCCTTCTCGTCGGGCTCGCCGAGCACCATCTTCTCGACCTTCATGCCGGTCACGTTGCCGTCGGCGTCGGTGAGGATCGCGACCGGGCCGTGGAGGAAGAAGAACTCGATGCCCTCCTCCTTGGCGTGCCGGATCTCCTCGATGCGGGCAGGCGCCTCCGCCTCGGAGCGGCGGTAGACGCACTTCACGGTGGGCGCCCCGAGGCGCTTGGCGACGCGCAGGCAGTCCATGGCGGTGTTGCCGGCGCCGATGACGACGACGCTCTTCCCGAGCGCGATGGGGGTGTCGAGGTAGGGGAACTTGTCGCCGCCCATGAGGTTCACGCGCGTGAGGAACTCGTTCGCGCTGTAGACCTGGCCCGCGTTCTCGCCGGGGATGCCGAGGAAGGCGGGGGCGCCGGCGCCGACGCCCAGGAAGACGGCGTCGAAGCCCTTCTCGCTCAGGAGCTGCGGGACGGTGAAGGTCTTGCCGATGACCTTGTTGGTCTCGATCTTCACGCCCATGTCCCTGAGCTGCTGCACCTCGCGGCTGATGATGTCGCGCGGCAGGCGGAAGGCGGGGATGCCGTACTGGAGCACGCCGCCCACGACGTGGAGCGCCTCGTACACGGTGACGTCGGCGCCGTAGCGGACGAGGTCGGCGGCGGCGGCGAGGCCGGCAGGGCCGGAGCCGCAGATGGCGACCTTGCCCAGCTTCTTCGCGAAGACGGGCGGGATGGCCTTGGGCGCGACCGCGTTGTCACCCACGAAGCGCTCGAGGCGGCCGATCCCGACCGACTCCATCTTCTTGTTGATGATGCACTGCGCCTCGCACTGCGTCTCCTGCGGGCAGACGCGGCCGCAGACCGACGGGAAGGCGTTCGACTCGCGGATCACCGCCAGGGCGCCGTTGAAGTCGCGCACCAGCACGTGCCGGATGAAGCGCGGGATGTCGATCGACACCGGGCAGCCCGAGACGCAGGCCGGCTTCGAGCACTGGATGCAGCGCTCTGCCTCCCCGAGGGCGTCCTGGAGCGAGTAGCCCAGGTTCACTTCCTTGAAGTTCCGGGAGCGCTCGAGCGCATCGCGCTCGGGCATGTGCGCCTGCTTCGGCGCGAGCTCCTTGATCTTCTTGTAGTTGCGCTTCTCCTCCTCGAAGAGCTGCTTCTCGAGATTGCAGACGTGCGCGTAGTCCTGGTTGGCCCGCGACTCCTGCTCCTTGAAGCGGCGCTGGCGCGCCATGAGCTCCTTGAAGTCGACCTGGTGGCCGTCGAAGTCGGGCCCCTCGACGCAGGCGAACTTCACCTTGCCGTCGACCGTGACGCGGCAGGAGCCGCACATGCCGGTGCCGTCCACCATGATGGCGTTGAGGCTCACCATCGTCTTCACGCCGAACGGGCGCGTCGCCTCGACGCAGGCGTTCATCATCGGGAGCGGCCCGATGGCCACGACGAGGTCGGGCTTGTCCTTCTCGCAGATCTCCTTCAGCGCCTGCGTGACGAAGCCGGGCTTGCCGTAGCTGCCGTCGTCGGTGCAGACGACGAGGTCGTCGCAGTGCTCGCGGAACTTGTCCTCCCAGAAGACGAGGTCCTTGTTCCGGAACCCGATGATGCCGGTGGTCCGGTTGCCCGCCTCCTTGAAGGAGCGCAGTTGCGGGTAGACCGGCGCGACGCCGAGGCCGCCGCCGACGAGCACGACGTGTCCGATCTTCTCGATGTGCTGCGGCAGCCCGAGCGGTCCGACGAAGTCGGCGAAGGAGTCGCCCTGCGCGTAGTCCGTCATCATCTCGCGCGTCGTCTTGCCGAGCGCCTGGATCACCATGGTGATCGTGCCGCGCTCGCGATCGTAGTCGGCGACCGTGAGCGGGATGCGCTCGGCGCCGTCGCGGAGCCGCAGCATGACGAAGTGGCCGGGCTGGGCGGCGCGCGCCACGTCGGGGGCGTGTACCTCCCAGAGGAAGGTGGTGTCGGAGAACGCTTCGCGGCGGAGGATCGTGGTCATGTCGGGGATCGGTCCTCTACAGGGGTTCAGGCGTGTGGGCGCGTCGTGGGAGGAAACGTCCTACGCGAACGGGGCCATGGAGGTCAAATCCTGGATTTCCCGTGCCGGGCCGATGTGGGCGGAGGTGCGAGAGTACCACCTCCGGGACAGCCCGCCCGCGCCGAGGCCGGAGCGGGGCGTCGCGTGTCTCTCCCGCAGGCGACGGCCGCTCCCTGCGCGGAGATCGCGTGGGAGCGCCCGGCGCACGGCGCGTCCGCAAAACGATGATGGACGACCCGGCGCGTGCCCCCGTGTACCTGACGCCCGGTCGCGTGGCTTTGTGGCGTAGCCCCGCGTGCTCGGCCTCGACGCCGGGCAGGTCGAGGCGCTCCTGGGCTTCATCGAGGCGAGGAGCGCGACGCCGCCGGGCGCGAAGAGCCAGGCGGCGTCACAGAACTGCGGTCGGGAAGGGCTCTTGAGTCACCTCGCCGCGTAGGCGGCGGGCTGGGCCTGCTCGGGCTGGGCCGGCGCGACCGGGCGCGGCTCGATCCGCTCGCCCTTGGCGAGCATCTCGAGGGAGAGCGCGAGCAGCGACGAGATGAGGTCACCCGAGCCCGTGAGGTCGAGCTTCCGGTAGATGCGCTTCCGGCGAGCGCGGATGGTCTCGGGCGAGACGCCGGCGGCGGCCGCCGAGTCCTTGCACGCGAAACCCTGGGCCATGCGAAGCACCTCGGACCGCTCCGCCGGGGTCAGCTTGTTGCCTTCCATGTACCTCGCGGCGAACGGCGCGAGCGTCTCGACGTCGATGTGAGGCATCCTCGTTCCTCCCGGGAAACACTGGCCTCGCGGTCAGGTTCTCGTGTCGCGACCGGCCCGCCGGGGCCGAAACCGCGCCCCCGTACGGCCGGTCGCTGAACTGCTGCCGGGAGGGTAGTCACGTCGCGTGACTCGGGGACCCCTGGTGCCCGTTTTGGTCAACGCATTCGCTGAGCGTGACGGCGGCGACACCCTGCGTCACGGCCCCAAGGGCGTCGATCCTCCCCGCAGCACCGCGTCGCGGGCCGCGGAGGTGTAGCCTCGGGCGATGCCGGACGCCGAGGCGATCGTCCCGCCCGTGTTCATGTGGGACCCACGCGCCGGCCGGCTGCTCGCCTTCGGCTCGGGCGCGGCCGCGGCGGCGCACCTGCGTCCGTGGCAGGAGGTCGGGTCGGTGGTGGCCTACGACGCGGAGGGTCGCGACATCCGGTTCGGCGTGGTCGTGCGGCGGCGGCGCCTCCTCGGTCTCGTCCCGGTGTCGAGGGAGGTGGTGGTCGTGAGCGCCGTCGAGCGGGAGCCGTCGCACGAAGCGGACTTGCGCGTCGCGCTGGCGGGGTCGCTCGCCAGGACCGACGTCGAGCGCGCCCGCCTCGGCGCGCTCCCGCTGGCCGAGCTGGTGCGGCGGGCGTCGGATGCGACGGGCATGGTCGCCTCCGGTACGGCAGATGAACAGGCAGACCATTGACCTGGATCACCACTCTGGGCGCGTGCGGCAGTGTACGCTGCGCGCTTTCAATCTGAGCGAGGCGCGCGCCCGGCGCGCGTCTCCTGGAGGCTGCATGGCGCCACGGCTGGCGGTGCTGTCGTTCGTCGTGGTCGTCGTCGCGCTGGCACCGTCGCGGCCCGCTCGCGCCGCGGAGGCGAAGGCCGGCGCGACCGCGGCCAAGCTCGTCTCGCCGGCCAAGGCAGCCACCGCCGCGGCAAAGGCGGCCCCGAAGCCGCCGCGCCCCAGGGTCGGGCCGCTCCCGGCGGCGGAAGCGACGATGACGCACGCGCCGTTCGAGGCGGGCGACTGCGGCACGTGCCACCAGAGGGAGGATCCGAAGTCGCCGGGCCCCGTGAAGTCGGCCGGGAACGAGCTCTGCTTCGGCTGTCACGACGAGCTGCAGACGGCGATGTCGCTCCCGTACAAGCACGCCCCCACCGTCGACAGCTGTACGAACTGCCACAACCCGCACAACAGCAAGCAGCGGAGCCTGCTCGTCGCCCAGCAGCAGGACCTCTGCTTCGGGTGCCACCAGGACATCCAGGCGATCGCCACCAACGCGAAGGTGAAGCACGCCGCCCTCACCACCGGGGCGGGGTGCACGAACTGCCACAACCCGCACGGCTCCGCGGTGGAGAAGCTGCTCGTCGAGCTGCCCTTCGATCTCTGTGTAAAGTGCCACTCCAAGGACGGCGTGCCCGACGGCCGCGGGTCGACGCTCACGAACTTCAAGAGCTGGCTCGAGACGAACAAGGTGTGGCACGCGCCGGTCAAGGCGAAGGACTGCTCGGCGTGCCACCGGACGCACGGCAGCGACGAGTTCCGGCTGCTCGTCGCGCGCTATCCGGCGAAGTTCTACTCCGAGTACAACCCGCAGAATTACGAGCTCTGCTTCACCTGCCACAACACGGCGGCCATCTCGACCCCGCAGACGACGACGCTCACGGGCTTCCGCGACGGCGCGCGCAACCTGCACTACCTGCACGTGAACCAGGAGCACGGCCGGACGTGCCGCGCCTGCCACGAGGTCCACGCCTCGAAGCAGGACCACCACGTCCGCGACGGCGTCCCGTACGGCAAGACGGGCTGGATGCTCAAGCTCAACTTCACGAAGACCGCGACCGGCGGGCAGTGCGCGAAGACCTGCCATGGCGTGAAGACGTACACGAACACGCTGCCGACCGCGCAGAAGAGATAGCGGGCGGCACGCGCCGTCAGCGGCTCGCCTTCACCTCGAGCCCGAGCGTCGAGCGCCCGATCTCGTGCAGGTCGCCCTTCGACGGGCGCTCGTCGTAGCGATTCAGGTCGTACACGAGCGTCGCCTCCAGCGTGTACCGCCCCTCGCGCACCTCGGGCTCCCACGTCAGGACGCGCTCCTCGCCCGCGCGCAGCGGCGCCTCGTGCGGACCCTGCCGGTCCGCCTGCAGGGCGGCCACACGGTCGGGCCGCCACTCGTCAGCGGCGAGGTGGGCGCGGTCGTCGGGGCGCGCGCCATACCAGGGGGCGAACATCCAGGTCGCCGTCGCGACCTGCTGCCGCCTCGCGTCGAGGAGCCGGGCCGCGAGGTGGACGGCGCGCCGGCTCGACCCGGTCGGGACCGAGTGCCCGGCGCCGACGTTCATGACGTGCACCTCGAGCCTGGGCCGGCCCTGCTGCGGCTGGACGAGCGCCATCGCGAGCGCGCTCCGGACGCGGCGCGGGGAGTGCCCTCCGGTCCAGAGGTGGCGAGCGACCGCGCGCACGGGCACGTCGGCGTCCTCGGTCGTCTTCCGCATCGTGCGCGGCATGTGGCAGTCCTGGCACTCCTGCCGCCCGAGGCCGGGGGCGAAGAAGTCGTCGCGCCACTCGAGGTAGGTCTGCGTCTGCTGGCCCGGGACGCGCGCGCCCAGCGCGTGGCAGGGGGCGCACATCTCGGAGCTCGACATGCGCTCGTCGGCGATCGTCGCGTGGGGCGCGGCGACCGCGTGCGGCCCGCGGATGACGCCGCCGGGGGTGAGGTGGCACGCGGCGCAGGTGACGCCCTCGCTCTGCCCGTCCTGCCGCGCGCTCGGTAGCGCGATCTCTGCGTCGGTGCTGTCGGGGATCGCGAACGGCATCGGGAAGTGGCACACGTCGCAGCGCCGGCCGGCCTCCTCCGCGTCGCGCGCGTGGGCCGGCCACGGGTCCGTGCCGGCCACGGCGTGCGCGCTGGGGCGGGACGGCGTCGCGAGCGCGACCTTGCCGCCCCTGGCCGGCGCGGCGGCTCCCGGTGAGTGGAGGTCGCTCCCGAAGCCTTCGGCGTACTCGCGGTAGATCGCGCGATGGCAGGCGCCGCACTCGGCGGACGATGTCGCGGTGCCGCGCGGGAAGTCCTTCGAGGGGAGGGGCGCGGCGGCGCGGGCCGTCGCGAGGAAGAGGCTCGCGAGCATGGCGAGCCGAAGGGACGTCGAGCCGACCTCACCGCGAGCCATGGGTGATCCTCCAGCGGCACCCCATATCACGGCGGACCTGGCGCCATCACGCCCCGCTCTGCGCGGCCTGCGCGGCGTCAGCCGCCGAACTGCGGGTGCGCCCTGATCCGCTCCAGCGCGTCCGCCGGCGCGTCGGCCGGCAGCCCCGCCGAGGACCGCGCGAGCCGCTCCAGCCACCTTCGATCGAGGGGCCGGGCGAGGTCGGCCGGATCCGCGGCCGCGGCGGTGGTCTGCTCCTTCGGTCCCGAGGCGTCACCCACCCCGACGAAGAAGCCCGCCAGGAGGAGCGCGCTCCGCACCGCGGTCGCCGTGCTGTAGGTGAAGGCGCTCGCGTGCGGCGCGCACCGCGCTCGCAGCGCGGAGAAGGCCCCCACCGTCCAGAGCTCCGGGTCCTGCTTCGGGGAGAAGGGATCCCAGAACACGACGTCGGCCAGGGCGGCCTCCGAGGGCAGCGTCGCGAGCGCGTCGCCGAGGACGAGGCGCCAGCCCCGCAGCGCGGCGAGCGCGTTCGAGCCGGCGCCGAGCCCCACGTCGAAGAGCACGAGCGCGCCACGGCCCTCCACGAGGCGCTCGGCGAGCCGCGACTGCGCGACGTAGAGCCGCTCGGCCTCGGCGGTGGCGCCGATCACGGGGTGCATCACCTCGCCGGCGGCGCGATCGAGCACCGCCGGCGCGCCGCTGCTCGTCGTCACGATCTCGAAGCGGGTCGCCTCGGCCCGGCGGCCCGGCGTGCGGCGCGACGCGTCGTGCTCGTGCCGGTCGATCTCGGCGAGCCTCTCCCTCGCGAACGCGGCGTAGCGCCCGGCCTCGATGGCGGCGCGAATGGCGCGCATGAGCTCGAGGTAGTGGTGCAGGTTGTGGATCGAGAGCAGCCGCGGGCCGAGCGGCTCCTTGCACTTCACGAGGTGGTGGAGGTAGCCGCGCGGGTGCCTCTCGCAGGTGGGGCAGCGGCAGGCCGCGTCGAGCGGCTCGTCGGAGAGGCGGTGATCGCCGCGGGTGAGCCGCACGCGACCGGTGGAGGTGAAGGCCGTCCCCTGCCACGCGAGCGTCGTCGGGATGACGCAGTCGAACATGTCGATGCCGTGCCCGACCGCCTCGAGGATGTCGGGCGGCGTCCCGACGCCCATGAGGTAGCGCGGCCTGTCCGGGGGGAGCCGCTCGGCGGTGGCCGCCATGACGTCGCCGCGCTCGGCGCGCGTGTCGCCCACGGCGAGGCCGCCGATGGCGAAGCCGTCGAAGGCGTGCTGGGTGAGGAACGCGGCCGACTCGGCGCGCAGCGCCGGCGAGAGGCCGCCCTGCACGATCGCGAAGAGCGCCTGCTCGGGGCTCGTCCGCGCGGCGAGGCTCCGCAAGGCCCACCGGTGCGTCCGGTCCATCGCCGCGCGGAGCTCGGCCGGCTCCGCCGTCGAGGGGAGGCACACGTCGAGCGCCATCATCACGTCCGAGCCGAGCGCGGTCTGGACCTCGATCGAGCGCTCCGGCGAGAGGTCGTGATAGCGGCAGTCGATGTAGCTCTTGAAGCGCGCCCCCGCCTCGGTCAAGGTCCGGTCGGACGACAGCGAGAAGATCTGGAAGCCGCCCGAGTCGGTGAGGATGGGGCGGTCCCAGGCCATGAAGCGGTGGAGCCCGCCGAAGTGGCGCATCGCCTCCGGGCCTGGCCGGAGCAGCAGGTGGTAGGTGTTGCCGAGGACGATCTCGGCGCCCACCCGGTGCAGGTCCTCCGGCGTGAGCCCGGTCACGGTGGCGCGCGTGCCGACAGGCATGAAGGCGGGGGTCTCGACGCGCCCGTGGGCGGTGACGAAGGCGCCGCGCCGGGCGCTCGTCCCGTGATCGCGCGCGCCGAGATGGAAGGAGAACGGCATGGGGGGCACCCGGACTATAGATCAGGCGGCGGCGGCTGCCGCCCCCGGGGGCGAGCGGACGCGGGGGTGGTCGTGGTGGCGAAGCTCGGACTCGGGCTGGCCGCGCTCGGGCGGCCCGCGTACATCACGGTGGGTCACGCGGACGACTTCCCCGACGGGCGGTCGCCGGAGGAGATGGAGCGCCAGGCGCACCGCGTGCTCGACGCGGCCTACGCGGGCGGCATCCGGTACCTGGACGCGGCGCGCTCGTACGGTCGCGCCGAGGCGTTCGTCCGCTCCTGGCTCGACGCCCGCGGGATCGCGCCGGGCGACGTCGTCGTCGGGTCGAAGTGGGGCTACCGCTACGTCGGCGGCTGGCAGCTCCACGCCGAGAAGCACGAGGTGAAGGACCACTCGCTGGCGGCGCTCCGCGAGCAGCTCGCCCAATCGGTGGAGCGGCTCGGGCCGCACCTCGCGCTCTACCAGGTCCACTCCGCGACGCCCGAGAGCGGCGTCCTCGACGACGGCGCGGTGCTGGACGAGCTGGCGCGCCTGCGCGACGGCGGGTTGCGCGTCGGCGTGACGGTGAGCGGGCCGGCGCAGGCCGAGACGATCCGGCGGGCGCTCGCGGTGATCCGCGGCGGCGCGCCGCTCTTAGACGCGGTGCAGGCGACCTGGAACCTCCTCGAGCGCGGCGCCGAGGAGGCGCTGCGCGAGGCGAACGAGGCGGGACGGACGGTCCTCGTGAAGGAGGCGCTCGCGAACGGCCGCCTCACCGCGCGCGGGGACGCGAGCGCCGCCGCGCCGCTCGCCGGCGTGGCGCGCGACCTCGGCGCGACGCCCGACGCCGTCGCCCTCGCCGCGGTCCTCGCGCAGCCGTGGGCGGGGATCGTGCTCCTCGGGGCGAGCACCGTCGAGCAGCTCCGGTCGAACCTCGCGGCGACCGAGGTCGCGCTGGGGCCGGAAGCGCGGGCGCGCCTCGAGGCGATGCGGGAGGACGGGGCGGACTACTGGCGGAGGAGGGCCGGGCTGGAGTGGAGGTAGGGGTTCGACCTCGACCGCACCTCGCCTCTGGCTGCCAGCCGCCCCTTCGCTCCCCTGCCCCACCACGGCGGGGGTACCCCACCAGAGCCGAAGCCTCCCCCCGCGACGAGCCAGATCATCATGTTCGGTGCCAGCCAACCTCACGCCCCAGTACCATGACGCCGAGCTGCGGTTCCGTCGCGCGACGACGCACGAGGAGCGCGTCGAGGCCTTGCGCGAGATGCTGGCGCTCCTCCCCAAGCACAAGGGCACCGAGAAGCTCCAGGGCGACCTCAAGGCACGCCTCGCCAAGCTCGAGCACGAGACCGAGCACGTGGCGCGCAGCGGGCACCACGTCGATCTCGGCCACGTGCGCCGCGAAGGCGCCGGGCAGTGGGTGGTCCTCGGGCCGCCCAACGCGGGGAAGTCGTCGCTCCTCAAGGCGCTCACGCACGCCCACCCGGAGATCGCGGACTACCCCTTCACGACGCGCGCGCCGCAGCCCGGGATGATGCCGTTCGAGGACGTGCAGGTGCAGCTCGTGGACACGGCCGCCGTCGCGAGCGGCCACACCGAGCCGTACCTGCCGAGCCTGGTGCACGGCGCGGACGGCGCCCTGCTCGTCCTCGACATCTCGGCGGACGACGTGGAGCAGGCGATGGCCGCGCTCCTGGAGCTCCTCGAGCGCGCCAAGGTGTGGCCTCCGGGGCGGCCGCCGCCGAGGGACGCGTCGCCGCTCCTCGTGCGCCGGCCGGTCCTCGTGCTCGGCAACAAGCGCGACCTCGACGACGCCGAAGGCACCTTCGCCACGCTCGCGCGCGAGGCGGTGGGAGCGGACCTGCCGTTCCTGGCCGTCTCCGCCACGACCGGCGAGGGCCTCGACGCGCTCCGGCCGCTCCTCTTCGCCGAGCTGAAGCGGGTCCGCGTCTACACGAAGGAGCCCGCGCACGAGCCCGACCGCGGCAGGCCGTTCGTCCTGCCGGAGGGTGGCACGGTCGAGGACCTCGCCCGCCTCGTGCACGCCGACCTGGCGGCGCGCCTCAAGTTCGCGCGCATCTGGGGGCACGCGCGCTTCGACGGCCAGCAGGTGGACCGCCACCACGTGCTGGCGGACCGCGACGTGGTCGAGCTGCACGGGTGATCCGCGCCGCTCAGCGCCGATCCGAGAGGCTGCGCCGCGTCGCGCTCGTCCTCGGCTCGTCCTTCGCCTGGCAAGCGGCGCACAGCGTGGCGTAGGGCATGAGCTCGAGCCGCCGCGCCGCGATCTCCTCCTCGCACCGCTCGCACAGGCCGTAGTCCTCCGGCGCCGACGCGAGCTTCCGCAGCGCCCCGCCGACGCGCGCGAGCAGGTCGGCCTGCCCCTTGTTGCGCTGCGAGGCGAGCACCTGGAGCATCTCCGAGAGCGCCTGCGCGTCCTCGTCGGCGACGCCGCTCGTGGCGGGGTCCTGCCGGTTCGGCTCGATCCGGGCCGGGCCGGTCTCGACGAGCTGCTCGCGGAGCTGCTCGAGCGCGAGCCGGTGCTTCCTGCGCTGCGCGGCGGTCATTTCCCGCATGCTAACATCGGCCGCTCCCTGCCCGCGAACCTCTCCGACGTGGGCTCGATGGTCGCGCTCGCGTCGAGCGTGCTCCGCGCCGACGGCGCGCGCCGCGAGCCGGCGGCGGCGGATCGGCGCCCGCGCCGGCGCGTCCGTCCCCCGCCGCTGCCCTGAGGCGGGGCACGCTCCGCGGTTCGAGCGACCCCACCGGGCCGCTTCCCTTTTCGCTGCCGACCTCGGACAGTGCTCCTGCGCAGACCGGCTGTGGCCGGCGATGATCGGGCCCTCCCGCCCGTGCGCACCGCGGAGCTCCCGAGGGCCGCCCCAGGCGGCCCTCGGCACATCCTCCCGCTCACCCCGCCCGAGCCGCGCCGCGGCCACTGCCGTGACCGCGCGTGCCGCGGTGCACGACCGATCCCTATCCTTCCGATCGTCCGCCGGTGTGGGCGGAGGGGGAGGCGGGGTATGCGCGGATGGGGCGCGGTCCTGGTGCTCGTGATCTCGAGCGGGTGCACGTCGGTGAAGCTGGTGCAGCGCGACGGCTGCTGGGTCCGACAGACCGAGCGGCTCTGGCACGTGAAGGAGGACCTCGGCCCCTGCGCGCGCCCGTCGTCACCCTGGGTGGAGGATCGCCTGACGCGCCTCGTGCAGGAGTGCGTGGCGCGCGAGGACTACCGCTGGCAGAGCCGCGCGCTCGCCGCGTGGAACCGCGGCGAGCCGCTGCCGGAGCAGGCCTCGGAGTCGAACGTGCTGCAGGACTGCATGAACGAGGCGGCCGGAGCGATGATCGGCGAGAACGAGTCGCTGAAGGACCGCCTCGCCTCGATGAAGGACCACGCCACGGAGCTCGCGAAGGACCGCGACACGCTGCGCGCGCGGATGGACGACGATCGGACGCACCTGCTCGCGAGCCACGACAAGATCGCCGACTACCTCGGCGAGGCGGCGAAGAAGGCGCAGCCCCCGGCCGTCGCGACCGCCA
>WNGE01004336.1_pt1 | contig 19869 bp, 16 predicted proteins | sample 5400651 | NCBI WGS metagenome assembly WNGE01 (sample SAMN13153370, study PRJNA577476) | soil metagenome | isolation source: 60 cm soil or saprolite under grassland replicate 2 | place: USA:California | collected 2016-06-15
CCCTCCCCTACGGCACGAGGGGCACAGAGGCACGACCGGGGACATGAGGGCGTGTCCGTTTTGTGCCTCGTTGTGCTTTCCGTGCTTGCCGGACCGCCCTTCGCAAGACGTTGCGCAGCATCGCGCGGGTGAGCTTCCCGGTAAACGTGTTCTGCTGACTCGGGTGGTAGGAAGCCAGGAGTACGTGGTTTCCGATGCGGAAGGTCGCGCCGTGGGCGAACTTCGGCCGCGGCCGTGGAATCTCGTCTCCCGCCTGCGAGAGAGCCTTCAGGCATGCGTCGAACGCGAGCGCCCCGAGCGCGACGAGAACGGCTGCGCGTGGCAGAAGCGCCAGCTCGCGCTGCAGGTACTCCCTGCAGTTGTCCAGTTCTTTCGGAAGGGGCCTGTTGCCCGGCGGCGCGCACCGGACGGCGGCCGAAACGAGCGCTCCGGAGAGCTTCAGCCCGTCGCCCGGCCGGCGCGACTCGGGCTGATTGGCGAGTCCCGTTTCATACAGGGCACGAAAGAGAAAATTGCCCGACTCGTCTCCCGTAAAGATCCGCCCGGTGCGGTTTCCCCCATGCGCGGCCGGCGCCAGACCCACGATGAGGATACCTGCCCGCGGATCGCCAAACGCGGGGAGAGGTCTGGCCCAGTAACTCTCGCCGCGGAAACGCCGCGGCGGGTCTTTAGCGGAGGCCTCTCGCCACGCGACCAATCGAGGACAGAGCCGGCAGGCGACGATGTCCCGCTCGAGCTCCCGGAAGCTGTCGCGGAGAAGGCTAACCGCGCGCGTACTTGCCCATGAGGGTTACCTCGGCCAGGACGTGCCCCTTCATGGCGCGCTCGAGGTCCGCCTTGGTCGCACCCGAGGAGAGCTTGACCTCCGTGTCGAGCGCGTAGAGCTTGAACATGTAGCGGTGGGTCCCGCTCGGAGGGCAGGGCCCGCCGTATCCGACCTTCTTGAAATCGTTGGTGCCCTGCGTGCCTCCTCCCAAAACGCCTTCGCGCGCCGGTACTGCCTCGGGCAAGCCGTTTGTCCGCGCGGGAAGATTGAAGATCACCCAGTGCACCCAGGTCTTCGACGCGTCCGGGTCGTCGCAGATCAGAGCAAGACTCTTCGCTCCTTCCGGAACACCGCTCCAGGACAGCGGCGGAGAGATGTCCTTCCCATCGCATGTGTACTGGCTCGGAATCTTTCCCCCCTCGGAAAACGCGGAACTCTCGATGTGGATTGCCATCGGCGCCCCCTTCGCGACCAACCCGAGTAAGAGAGCAAGCAGGACTCGTGCCGCGGTCACTTCTTCGCCTTCGGCGAACCCGCCGCCGGCAGCGGCTCGGGAACTCCCATCTGCCGCCAGCGTTTCTTCTTCTCTTCCCAGTCTTCGAGAGCCCGCTTGCGGTTGATCGCCGCGGCCTGCGCGCGCTTGTCGTCTTCGCTTAGTTCTCTTTGGGCTGTCTGCCCGGTTTTCTTCTCTTCCGTCTCCGCCATGCGGAAATTCTACAGCCCGCGACCGTCAGGGATTGGCGCCCAAGTTGCTGCCGCTAAGGATTGACGACCCGGATCGTGCCGAGCATGCTGTCGTGCCCGCTGCCGCAAGTGGACTGATCGCAAGAGAAGAAGCTGTCGCCGAGCTGGCCCGCGTTCGGCATGAAGGTCACGGTCTTTGCGGGACCTCCGGCGGTCAGGGTCTGCGCTGAAATCCCGAGCGAGGGGATGCCGCTGAATCCGTGCGCGTTTGTCCCGGGGGGGTCGCCGTCGCGGATCTGGAGCTGGTATGTTTGTCCGACCCTCGCCTGAAGCGTCGAGCCATTGGCACCCTCACCGGTGAAAGTCCATTCGAACTGCGTGGCCACGAGACTGACGATGACGACGGCCGGCGACGTGGGTGTCGGCGTCGGCGTGGAGGAGGGCGGAGTCGGTGTGCTGGTAGGAGCACCGGAGGTGGTTGTCACGGTCGCAGTAGGCGGATTAAAGCCTGGAGGCGCGGAGACGTCCTCCGCCCCCACGATCAGGATCAGATCTCCGGACTTGTTGTCCGCCTCCGCCGCGTAGGTGAACAGAGGACTCCCCGCGTCGCTCGACTCCACCGTCGCGTATCCGTTGCTCCTCACCAGACTCCCAAATCCCACCTGGTCGTAAATGTTGTTGAGCTGCGTCCCGGTGTGCGCCGCAAGCCCCACCGACTTCGTCCCCAACAACACGTTCCCGTCGTACAGCCGAATCGTCGCCGTCACCGCCTTCTCATTGGGGTTGTACGCGCCCACGTTCGTCCGCGAATCCCCGTTGACCAGCCCCGTCAGCACCGTCACCACCCGAGCCGCCGACGACGGCAGCCCCGGTATGAACATCCCGACAAACCCGCCCCCCGTCACCGGTGAACGCAACTGAGAACTCACCACCAGACTCTCCCCTCCCCCCGAACTCGTAAACTCCACCGCCCCGACCGAACCCGGCGCCCCAAACAGGCTCACCCCGATGTCGTCGAACGCCCTGGCCTCGCGCGCCGCCAGTTGAAACTCCCGCGCCGCCCCGTTGAACCGGTACACCGCCGTCACCGTCAACGCGTCCGTGTACGAGGTGTTGAACACCCGCACGTCCGACACGAACGGCACTCCACCCGCTCCCGTTACCGACGCCACCACCGGCAACGTCACCGTCTCGGCACAGAGGGGCCGGGCGGACGGCGACAACCAGCACAGGGCCGCCAGGAGAACCTGGAGAACTTGTCTTGATCTCACGTTTGTATCCTTCCACGGCGAAGATATGCCGCTCGGCGCAAAAAACGTGATGTTTTAACTGCTCTTTAGACGCGAGTCCTGACGCCGCGGCCGGCGAGCCGGAGGCCGAATTTCATAGAATGGCCACTTGAACCCCTTCAGCCGCTTTGCCGCCTTCCTCTTTCTCGCGACCTGGACGGCAGGCTGCGCCGCTCCGGCCCCGCCGGCGGCCTCGTCGGCGACCGAGGCCTCCATGGCGCATTACCACCTTCTTCGGAAACTCCCCGTCGGCGGCGAAGGGGGATGGGACTATGTGACGATCGACAGCGCCGCGCGCCGCCTCTATGTCTCGCGGGGAACGCGGGTCCTCGTCCTCGACGTGGATTCCGGAGGCGCGGTCGGCGAGATCCCCGGCACCCAGGGCGTTCACGGAATCGCGCTCGCGCCCGAGGCGCGCCGCGGCTTCACGAGCAATGGCCGCACCTCGACCGTCACCATCTTCGACACGGGGACGCTGGCCGTGCTGGCGGAAGTCAAGACGACCGGCGAGAACCCCGACGCCATTCTCTACGACCCGGCCTCCCGGCGCGTGTTCACATTCAACGGGCGAGGCAAGAACGCCACAGCCATCGACGCGGCAACGGGAACCGTCGCCGGCACGGTCGCTCTGGAGGGCAAACCCGAGTTCGCCGCGGCCGACGGCAAGGGGCGCATCTTCGTGAACATCGAGGACAAGAATCAGGTGACGGTGATCGATTCCCACGCCCTCCGCGTCGAGAAGAACTGGCCGCTCGCCTCCTGCGAGGAGCCGACCGGCCTGGCGATGGACAGGGCGCATCGGCGTCTCTTCGCGGTCTGCCACAACCGCACGATGGCAGTCCTGGATGCCGGCAGCGGCCGCACGGTCGCCTCGCTCCCGATCGGAGAAGGCGTGGACGCGGCCGCCTTCGATTCCTCGACTTCGCTCGTCTTCGCCTCGAACGGGGACGGCACGTTGACCGTCGTCAAACAGGACGGCCCAGATACCTATCGCGTGGTCGAAAACGTGACGACGCAGCGGAGCGCGCGGACAATGGCGCTCGACGAAAAGACGCATCGGGTCTTTCTGGCCGCGGCCGAGTTCATGATCCTGCCGCTCGTCGCCGGCACCATCCCTGGCGTGATCGCGGGCCTCTTCCTCTTGAAGAAGGTTGAAAGCGTGCGCACGCTCGGCCTGATCGGACTCTCGATGCTCGTTGCCTGCGCCTATTTCCTCTTCGCCGAGTGGCGCGGAGCGCGCAACGCGCGAGAGCGGGACCTCTCGGAGCTCACTCTTGCCGATGCGCTGTGGATCGGAATGGCGCAGGCGGCGGCGGGGCTCATGGCCGGGTTTTCCCGCTCCGGCTTCACGATCAGCACGGGACGGGTGCGCGGCCTCGATCGCGGCGAAGCGGCGCGCTTCTCGTTCCTGCTGGCCCTGCCGATCATCCTGGGCGCCGGCGCGAAGGCTCTCCTGGACCTCCACAAGACGCCCCAGCCCGCCATCGGTTCCGCCGCGCTCGCGGCCGGTTTCGTATCTTCAGCGGTCGTGGGCTTCATCGCCGTGCGCTTTCTCCTGCGATTCCTGAAGACGCACACTCTGCGCCCCTTTGCGATGTATCTCGCCGCGCTGGGTCTCCTTCTGCTGGCCTTCACTTACGCGCGGCACCTTCCTCTCCTGGCGGCGCTTTCCCGCTGATTCCCGTTCCGCCCGGCGCACGCGTTCAGTCGTTGGAGGAGCCGATCAGACTCCCGCCAACGAGCCCGCGGCATCGCGAGGGAACTGGCCGGTCGCCCAGAGATACGCGGCATAGGCCGCCGCGGCCGCGTCGAGCTGGTCGCGGTGACTGGCGGACTCGGCCATGGACAGCTCGAGCCCTTCCGCCCGCAGGACTTCGTATTGCCGCCTCGCCGCAAAGAGTTCTCCGCCGCGCGGGAGAGGTTCGACTCCCCAGGCTTTCCAGAGCGAATCGGGACGGACGAGGAGAACCTCGGCCCACTCGACGCCTTCGCCTAGCAGCAGAAACCCGCGGCGCTGCAGCGATTCCAGAAGTTTTCTGGCGAACGGGTCCGCCGCGCCGACCGCCAGCACGAATCCTTCCCTCTCCGCTTCCCGCGGCAGAAGGCCGGCAGCGTCCGGATCGTAATTCCAGGTGAAGAACCGGCAGCGCCGAAAGCGGTCCATCAGGCAGATGACCACGGGCAGACCGGCGGACGGCGTCTCGGTCAGGGAGAGACCCAGGAACCAGGGCCGCATCGCGGGCGCGACGCGCGGGCGTCCGCCGCTCGTCCCGGAGGAAACGGGGCGGGGAGTCTGTTCCGGCGGGGCACCCTGCGGTCCCCCGAGCCCCCTGGCTTTCCCGGCCAGCCGCTGGAGTCCGTCGTAGGCGGCGTACTTGAAGCTTTCCGCCAGCGTCGGATAGTTGTAGACCGCGTCGATGAAGACGTCGATCGTGCCTCCCGAAGACAGCACGTGCATGGGGATGTGGATGAGCTCCGTCGCGTGCTCCCCGAGGATGTGGGCGGAGATCAGCCGCCGGCTCCCGGGATCGAAGAGAAGCTTGATGAACCCGTCGGCGTCTCCGATGATCTGGCCGCGCGGGTTGTTCTCGAAGCGCGCGTGCCCGATCTCGTACGCGATCCCCTTCTCCTTCAGCTCCTGCTCGGACGGCCCGATCGTCGAGATCTCCGGGATGGAATAGATCCCGTAGGGCTGGAACGGCGAGACGCAAGTCTTGTAGGCGATGTCGAAGGCATGACACGCGGCCACGCGGCCCTGCTCCATCGAGGTCGCGGCGAGCGCGGGAAAGCCGACGACGTCTCCGGCGGCATAGATGTTCGGCACCGCCGTCTGAAAATGCTCGTTGACCTGGATGTGGCCGCGCTCGGTCAGGGCGACGCCCAGTTTTTCGAGATCCAGCCCTCCCGTGTTGCCGGATCGGCCCGTGGAGAAGAGCACCTTGTCGGCCTGCAGCCGGCGCCCGGACTTGAGTCTCAAGGTCAGCGCGTTGGTCCGACGTCCTGGAAGGCGCTCGACGGATTCGACCGCGTCGCCGAAGAGGATCTCGGCCCCCATCCTCGCAAGCGAGAGCTGGAGCGCGGAGGAGAGCTCTTCGTCCACGCCCGTGAGCAGGCGCTCTCTGCCTTCCACGACCGTGATGCGCGTGCCCAGGGCCGCGAAAATGCAGGCGTACTCGATTCCGATGACGCCGCCACCCACGACGGTCATGGAGGAGGGGACTCGATCCAGATCCAGGATCCGGTCGCTGTCCACCACGTCGGGGTCCGTCATGGCGATGCCCCGCGGCGGGATCGGCGAGGAGCCGGTCGCGATCAGGAAAAAGTCCGCCGACAGCCGACGCGCCGGCTGTCCTTGCGCATCGAGCACGCAGACCGTGTGCGGATCTTCGAAACGGGCAGAGCCTTCGACGAGCTCAATGCCGTGACGCTTCAGGTTTCGCGAGACCTGGCTCGTCTGCCGGTCGGTGACGCTGCGCAGCCGGCCGACCAACTGCCGCAGACTCTTCTTGCGGTCGAGGCGCACGCTCATCCCATACAGCTCGCGACGCCGGAAGCCCGTCAGATACAGGGCCGTCTCGCGCAGGGTCTTCGACGGGAGCGTGCCGGTATGCAAGGACGCTCCGCCGACCGCCGGGGCGCGCTCGACCACCGCCACTCTCCGCCCGAAATAGGCGGCCTGTGCCGCCCCCTTCTCGCCCGCGGGCCCCGAACCGATCACGACGAGTTCGAAACGCTCGCTTTCAGGCATGGCCGCGCAGACAGTCTCCGCGCCCCAACCCTCAAAATCAACAGTCCCCAGCGCGGGGGCGGCAGCTCTTGCTTCCGAGAGAGACCGATTTCTCCTAGACCGCGGGGGCGCCGGCCTGGACGAGCCACTGCTTCATCTGCGCGCTGCCGACGAGACCAGGCTGCTGGAAGAGGAGGAGACCTCCCTTCATCACGACGAAGTTGGGGATGCCTTGAACACCGAACTGCGCCGCAAGCTGCGGATGCCTCTCCGTGTCAACCTTCAGGACGAGGGCCCGGCCGGCCATCTCGGCCGCGGTGCGCTCGACCTCGGGAGCGGCCAGCTTGCAGGGCCCGCACCACTCGGCCCAGAAGTCCACGAGGACCGGGACCTTCGCGTCCCGCGTGATTTCCCGGAAAGTTTCCGGGTCGGCTTCGATCGGCCGCGCCACCGGCGAGATCGGCGTCTTGCACGCGCCGCAGCGGCCGGTCTCGTTCAACCGTTCAGCCGGGGAGCGGTTCTTCCGGCCGCAGGACGGGCACTTCAGGATCATTACGACTTCGTCTTCTCCAGAAAGTCGCGGGCCTGCTTGATCTCCTCGCTGGCCGGGGGCCGGCCGCCGCTGTTCTCCAGGAGCTTCGCGTAGAGTTGCCGCGCCTTGCGGGAATCTCCCGCCAGTTCGGCCGAGCGCGCCGCTCCAAAGAGGCCGTTCCACCGGTTGGGCGTCTGGCGCAGCGACGCCTCGTACTCGGCCAGCGCCTCCGCCGGCAGCCCCGTCTCGCGGAGCATGTCGGCGAGCAGCTCGCGTGCCGGGAGCACGCTCCCGGGGGTCACCGGATGTTTGCCGGTCCGGTCCTCGAGGTCGGCCGCGGAGCGGGCCGATGTGAGCGCCTCGTCCTTTCGCCCCTCCGCCAGGGAAATCCAGGCCGCCGCCGCGAGTCTCATGGATTCGACCTGGCCCGCCCAGTCGTAGGGGCCGGCCACGGGCGACTTGACGAGCCCGGCGTGGATTTCCTCGAGCCTGGCCAGCGCGGCGCGGGCGCGCTCCGGCTGGCCGCTCCTGGCGGCACCCAGTGCCTGCGCGAAAGACGTGATCGCCAACGCGTAGGAGAAACGCTCCCAGGGAAGGTCGGCTTTGGGCGGCTCGAGCTTTGCCGCGTCCGGCCAGCGGCGCCGCTCGAGCGCGTAGCGCGCCGGAATCGCAGAAAGAGCGTAGCCGGCGGCGAAGCTCGGCTCGTCGAAGGTCTTGGCATTCGCGGCTTCCTCGAGCGTCCTCTTCGCCTTCGCCTCGTCGCCGATCTGGAGGTACGCATACTCGAGGTAGTCCAGGGCGTGCAGCCCGTCGAACGAGGCCGCTCCGGGGTGGGCCTTCGCGACGCGGCGCCGCGCGGCGTCGGCCGAGGCGAGATTGGACTCGATCGACTCCTGCCACAGCCCGAGCCGCGTGAAGATGTGCGAGGGCATGTGGAGGGCATGCGGCGAAGAAGGCGCGATCTTCGAGTACGCCCGCGCCGCCGGCAGCGCCAGGGAAGCCAGGGGCGGATAGTCGAAGGCGTGGATCAGGTAGTGGGCAACGCCGGGATGCTGCGGCTCTTTCTCGAGAAGGCCGTTCAAGATCTCCGCCGCCTTCTTCTGGTTCGCGAAGGTCGTGTCCGTCGGGGGCGCCGTCGCCAGGAGCGAAAGCGCGAAGAAGATCGACGCCTCGTGATCTTCGGGCCAGCGCCGCGTCAGGTCTTCCATGGCGCCTTTGTAGGCCAGAGCGCGGGCGCGATGATCGAGCCGGTCCGAGTCGCGATAGAAGGCGCCGATCGCCGCGATGTAGCCCTGTTCTCGCTCGGTTTTCGCTCCGGCAGCGCTGGCTCTCTCCGCGGCGGCGCGTCCGGCGGCAAGCTCTCCCGGCGTGGGCGGAGCCCAGATTGGATGGAAGTAGGTCATGGCGACACCCCAGGACGCCATGCCGCAGGCGGGATCCTGCGCGGCGACGGCCGCGAAAGCGTCGCGCGCATCTTCGTACCCGAATGAATGGAGGAGCGCGACGGCCCGTGTGAAGGCCGGGCGAACCTGCTCGCTGCAGGAGACGGGAAAGCGTACCGTGCCGAGCGTCTCGCTCTCGCCGTGGTGCGCGTGCGTCTCCTGCGCGACGGCCCGGGTCGCGAGAAGAACGCCGAGAAAGGCCGATCGTGTGATTCGCTTCGCGGTCATGGAACCCTCCGGTCTCATCGGTCCGGGAAAACCCGGCCCGGACCGCATAAGCATAATCAGTTCGGAGCGGAATGGGGAACGCCGGGATGACCGCGCCTACAATTGATTCGCGATCTTGAAGTCTCGGAAAGGAGTCTCGATGACCTTCGCAGGAACGGTTCTGTTATTCGTGCTCGCAGCTTTGCCGGCACCCGCGACGCCACCGGCGCCGACACCCGCGTTCTTCGAATCGCACCGCGAGGCGTTCCTTTCCCGGCTTCCGCCAGGTTGCATCGCCGTCTTCCGCGCCGCCGCCGAGTCGGCGGCGGACGCACGCTCGGACACGCACCGTCAGGATTCCGACTTCTGGTATTTGACGGGGTTCGAAGAGCCCAACGCCGCGGCCCTGTTTTTTCGGGGCGCCGCCAAGGAAGGCCGCTACGTCCTGTTCGTGCAGCCCAGGGACTTCGCGGCCGAGCAGTGGACCGGCTGGCGCGCCGGGGTGGAAGGCGCAACGAAAGACTACGGGGCCGGAGAGGCGCATCCGGTCGCGGAGTTCTGGGACCGTCTTCCGGGTCACCTGGCCGCGGCTCAGAGCCTCTACTACGGGTCCAGCGGCGACAAGGAATTCCAGCGGCGCCTGCTCGACGCCTGGAATGCCGGCAACGCGAATGCCGTGTCCGCGCGTCCGGCTGCGGAGGCCTCGCCGATCCTCGCGGCGATGCGGCTGGTCAAAGACAGAACCGAGCAGGACCTGCTCCGGGAGGCGAGCCGCATCTCGGCCGAGGCGCACAGAGCGGCCATGGCGCAGACAGCCCCCGGCCGTCACGAGTGGGACCTCAAGGCTGCGATGGTGGGTGTCTGTCTTTCCCGCGGAGCGGCGCGCCTGGCCTATCCGTCCATCGTCGGCTCCGGCAGGAACTCCGTCATCCTGCACTACGAGCGGGACGACAAGAGGCTCGAGGACGGGGAGATCCTCGTCAACGACACGGGTTGCGAGTACTCGATGTACGCCGCGGACGTGACGAGAAGCTATCCCGTCTCCGGTCGCTTCTCCGCCGAGCAGAAGAAGGTCTACGACATTGTCCTCGCCGCCCAGAAGGCGGGCTTCGCCCAGGTGCGCCCGGGAACCCCGTTCAAAGAGGTGCACAACGCGACGGTTCGCGTCGTCGTGGACGGTCTGCTCCAGCTCGGCATTCTCTCCGGCGACCGCGAGCAGATCATCCGCACGCGCGCCTACCAGAAGTTCTATCCCCACGGCTCCAGCCACTGGATCGGCTTGAACGTTCACGACGTGGGCAGCTACGGATATCCGCCCGGCGTCGAACGCTTCGAGCGCTACGCCAAGGCCGAGGCCAGGCTTGAGCCCGGAATGGCGCTGACCGTTGAGCCCGGCATCTACATCCCGGAACATTCGACCGCCGACTCCAAGTGGTGGAACATCGGCGTTCGCATCGAGGACACCGTCCTCGTGACGCCGCAAGGAATGGAATGCCTCTCCTGCGGCGCCCCCAAAGAGATCGCGGATGTCGAAAAGACGATCGCGGAGGGCCGCTCCTCCAGGATCCGATAGAACTGTTTCAGCGCCGCGGTGGGATGACTCGCACCGGCGCGCGTGGGGCAACCCCGCCAGGGGGAAGTTCGATTCGAAAAATACCCTGGTCGGTGCCCACGTAGAGCGTGGTGGGAGCCCCCGGAGGAATCGCGAGTGAGCGGACGGAGAGAGTCGGGAGCCCAGGGTTCATTGAGTCCCAATCCAGGCCTCCGTCTTGACTCCGGAACACTCCGGCGTCCGTGGCGGCGTAAACGGTTTGGCGATCATTTGGGTCCACGAGCATGTCGGACACGGGCCGAGGCGGCGGCGAAAGCGCCGGTAACCAGTTCTGCCCGGCGTCCTTGCTCTTCCAGATTCCTAAAACGAGCGGGCCACCGGTGTAAAGCGTCGATGTCGAAACGGGATCGATGGCAAGAGTCCCCAGGTGATTCGACGGACTTGCGGGAAGAGGCGCCCAATTGCCGCCGCCGTCCGAGCTTCTGTAAATGAGGCCGGCAACCAGATACAAGGTTGAAGTCGTCTGCGGATCGACGAAGAGAGAGCCGAACGGAGGAGCGCCCCCAACATGCGGGAGACCTCGGCTGGTATCCGTCCAGCTCTCGCCGCCGTCCGTGCTCTTGACGAGGCGGTCGCCAACGGGAGTAAACCCGCCGCCGCCGCCTTGCGAGACATATAGGGTCGCCGCGTCCTTCGGATCGACCGCGACCGAAACGACGCTGTGCGACAGCGCCCAAGCCCAGTGCGCTCCGGAGTCTACGGTTTTGAAGAGACCAGATGGGCATGTTAGGTACTCAAACCTTCTTGCCGACCCCGCGTAAAGAGTCGTCGGAGAGTCGGGGGTTGTCGCGAGGGCGACGAGACCCTGTTGGGGGACCCCCTCGTCCTGCCACGTCTCCCCATCGTCAACGCTCGCGACCACGCCCGCATTCGACAGCGCCACGACCCGCCGGGAAGAGGAGCCGATGACGACAATCTTCGATGAGGGTAGAGGTGGACCTAAGCCGACGTTAGAGAACGACCAGGAAGCTCCCGAGTCAGCGCTCTTGAAGAGACCGAGTGAATCCGAAGTTCCGGCAAGTACCGCGGGAGAGGAAGGATCCACTGCAATGGCGGTCACGGCGCGTCCGAGAATTCCGAGGGGCTCCCAGGAGTCACCCCCGTCGACCGTCCTATAGATTCCGCCTCTGCCGGGATTGCAGTCAAACGGATTCAGACCCACGCCCCCATACAGGGTCGTTGGCGACTTCGGGTCGATGGCAAGTGTTAGACCCCACGGATCCGGAATGCCGCCGACGGTGCGGACCCAAGTCGCGGCTCGGTCCCGACTCCGATAGAAGCCAAAGGGGAAGCTGGCGGCGTAGACCGCCTCATCGGGCAGCACGACGAGAGATTGGGGGGCGATCGATGGGGAACCGGCGGCCGGCGGTGTCCATGTCGCGCCCCCGTCCAAGGATCGCCACACTCCGGTCTGGCCCGCGTAGACGATCGATGAGCGCGCGGCAAGTGCCGTGGCGGAGGATGGGCTCCCCGGAAGCGGCGCCCAGCTCAAGCCTCCGTTTATCGTCTTGTAGAGCGAGTCACTGAAGGCCGCGTAGAGGGCGAAGTGCGAAGACGGATCGATCGCCAGGCAAAAAACCGGTCCTGGCGGAAGGCCACTCCCGGCGATTGCCCAGCTCGACCCCGAGTCATGCGATAGGTACACTCCGGCTGAAGTGCCGGCGTAGAGCCTCGAGGGAATGACAGGGTCGAGCGCCAAAGCCGTAACGGGAACCGCTCCCATGCCGGCGCTCGATGAGCTCCAACTGTTTCCTCCGTCAGCGGATCGAAAGATGCCGGCGTTGGTTCCCGCATAAACCGCCGGCGTCGAGGAATCGATGACGATCGCGTTGACCGGCCGCCCGCCAGCTGGGCCGAGGCTGACCCACCCGGTCTCGGCACACAGCGTGACATCTCCGATGACTCCGACGGCAGCGATTAGGGCGGCGAGGCGAATCGGTTGCATCGTCCCATTTATACGGTTCTCGCTCTTAGAACCGCAAGATGCAATAGGCCCAAGACACGGTCTCCGTTGGTCCCGGCGTTAAGACGTCTGCCGGCGCGTGATAGAGTGAAGGTCTCCGATCCCCCCGACGGACCACTTCTTCTGAAGACGCACCCGTCGCCGGCCTTCGGCGAGAAAGCGGGTGTCTCATGCTTTACGTCAACCGCGAGTGGAATTGCCGCAACTGCGGGCGGTCCAACAGGAACGAGGTCGCGCCGGACGGAACGGTCAAGTGCGAGTACTGTTCGCGTGTCATGAAGATTCAACCGAGCCGTGCCCGGGGCGGAGAGATTCTGAATCAATACTCCCGATTCGTTCCGCCCCTGGTGTAACCCGGGCACTCGGGAGCGGAACGGTCCGCGTCGGGTCGGCGGGGGCCACGTGCTGTAGGCTTTCGCGTTCATGTCGGTGCCACCCCCTCCGCGCTTCGACCCAAAACGGCGCCGAGCTGTCACGGTCGCGCTCGTGCTGGTGACGGCGCTCGCCTCCTTCGAGGCCACGGTGGTCTCGACAGCCATGCCGACGATCATCGGAGATCTGGGCGGCCTTCCGCTTTACGCGTGGGTCTTCTCGGTCTATCTCCTGACCTCGACGGTCGCCATGCCCGTCTATGGCCGCCTGGCGGACATCCACGGGCGCCGCCGGTTGATCCTCGTCGCGATCGCCGTTTTCCTGACGGGCGCCGTGACCTGCGCCTTCGCCCGGTCCATGCCGCAGTTGATCGCCGCGCGAGCAATTCAGGGATTGGGCGCCGCGGGGCTGATCCCGGTCGCGCTGACCGTCATCGCCGACCTCTATTCGCTCGAGGAAAGGGCGCGCATCCAGGGGCTCTTCTCCAGCGTCTGGGGATTCGCGGCGCTCGTCGGGCCGCTCCTCGGCGCGTTCTTCACCGTCCATTTCGGGTGGAGGTCCATCTTCTCCATCAATATCCCGCTCGGCGCGATCGCGTTCTTCCTCGTGGCGACCCGCATGATCGAGTCGCGCGCGTCTTTGCCCGATCCGGTGGACGTGGCCGGAGCCTCCACGCTCGCCCTCGGAGTCTCGCTCGTTCTGCTCGCTGTCCTGCGCGCGCCCGGCTCGGGCGGAACGACCGCGGTTGTTCGGGTCGCTCTTCTGGCCGCCGGGGCGGTCGCGCTGGCGATCTTCGCGCGGCTCCAGACGCGGCGCGAACATCCGCTCGTGCCTCCGGATCTCTTTCGCCGCTGGCAGACCGCGTCGCCGTACCTTGCCGGCATCCTTCTCGGCACGACCATCTTCGGCGTGGATACGTATGTGCCCCTGTTCGTGCAGGGGGCGCGCGGAGGAACCGCCGGCGCCGCGGGAGCCGTCGTGACGCCGCTGATCTTTTTCTGGGCGACCTCCGCAGCCGCCGCGGGCCGGCTCATCCTGCGGTTCGGTTTCCGCCGCACGGCGCGATTCGGGGCGGTGCTGGTCTTGCTCGGGCTCGCGGGCCTCGTGGCGGGTGCACTCGCCAACGCGAGCGTGGCGTGGGCGAGCGCGGCGTGCGCGGTCGTCGGCGCGGGGCTCGGCCCCTCCTCGATCTCCCAGGTGCTCGCGATCCAGCACGTCGCCCCCGAGCGTCACCGCGGCGTCGCAACGAGCCTCGTCCCCTTCTTCCGCACCGTCGGCGGATCGATCGGCGTCGGCGCTCTGGGAGGAGTCTTCGCCGCGGGTGTCGCGGCGAGGCTGGGAAGCGGAATGGAGGCGGCCAGCCGACTGCTCGCGGGGCCGCACGCCGCGGGGGCGGAGCACATTGCGGTCGCGCCCGATCTCTTTCGTCACGCGATCGAGAGCTCCCTGCTTCCGGTCTTCGCCGTGCTTCTCGGCCTCGCCGCCGTGAATCTCTTCCTGTCATCCGGTTTCCCCGAGACGACGGTGTCCCCGTCCGAGGTTGCCAAACCCGGCGACGCCCTCGTGTGAGCCTCGTGCCTTCGCACGGTATCGCCCTTGCAGGGTCAGAAGAGAGCGGCACGCGCCGCGAGGAGGAACCCATGAAACGCGCTCACCTTCGAACGATCTTCGCGCTTTCCGCGATCGCCGTATTGCCGGCCCTCGTCCGCGCGCAGGTGACACCGCCGCCCGCGACACCAGCGCCCGCGACCTCGGCGACACCGGATCCGGGCCTCTACAAGATCCCTCCCACGACCCCGGTCGGCATGCCGGCTTACTCGATCTCTCCCGTGGCGACAGCAGCGGCGGCAGAGACTCCAACCTCGAGCCGTCCGACGAAAGCTTCGGACTGCGCCGACGGCGGATGGCAGACCTACGGCGCCCTGGGCTTCAAGACCGAGGCCGCCTGCCTGGCCTGGGTGAAGAAGCATCCTGCCGGCGCCGCGGCAGTCCGGACTCCTGCCGCCAAGGCTTCCGGAACCAGATCCCGCGCGACAACTCCCCGGGTGCGAGCCACGACGCCCGCAATTCCCCCCGCCGCCGAGACGACGCCGGGATCCTCCATCACGCCGTTACTGAACCCCACACCGATTCCCCGCTGATCCGCGCGGGGGCCGGCGTGTTCTGGGCGAGAGAGGCGCCCTCCGGCCGCGCGGCGGCCAATCTCTATCCTCGGCCGAGGCGCACTTCGATCTGACCCTTCCGGATGCGCGTCTGAAGGCAGGGCTGCGAGAACGCTGAGGGTCCGTCGAGAACCTCTCCCGTTTCGAGGTCGAACCGCGAGCCGTGCCAGGGGCAGATCACGCTGCCGTCCCGAAGCTTTCCCTCGGAGAGCGGCCCGCCCAGATGCGCGCAGGTCTCGGCGAGGCAGGCGATCTCGTCGCCGCGCTTGACCAGAAGCAGCGGCGTCTCTTTGTACAGAACGCGTTTCGGCTTGCCCTCGGGAAGGTCCGACTCGGCGAGAACGGCCGCGAACTTTTCCGGCAGCTCGCGTCCCGAGCTGTGATCCACGCCGATCTGCTCGTGATAGACGAGGTCGCCCCCCAGGAACGCCGCGGCGATCGCGGCGGCATAGCCTATGACCGCGAGCCCGCGTCCGGAGGCGCGGCGTCCAAGATTGCGGGAGAGGAGCGAAGCGGCAAACAACATTGTCGCGCCAGCGTTCAATGCGGCGTGGGCCACCCCGACTCGCCGCGGCCGGGCGTCGATCTGGCTCCAGTCGGTCAATCCCGTGATCGCCGAGCCCAGCGCTCCGGCCAGGCCGAGAGCCAGGCTCGCGTCTGCGGCGCGTGCGATCCCGGAGTGGCCGCGCCGGTCGCCCAGGGCATCGAGTAGCAACGTCGCGGTCCAGGCGCCCAGAGGGATGTCGGTCAGGACCGGATGCAGCGGATGCCCAAGCCAGGTTCCATGCAGGAAGTTCTTGACTCCTGGCCGGGCGGGTCCGAGCGCGTCGAAGAAGCTCTTGACGGCAGGTTGCAGACGGTCGGCCGCGGAGTCGAGCCAGTCCTGCCCATCGAGCCAGGCGGTTATTCTGCGCACGACTGTCGGCCGCAGGGGTTCGTTCGCGAACGGCGGTCGAGAGAGTCTAGACCGGGGCCGGCTTCTCCGGGGCCCTTTGAAATCTCTCGCAAAACCGCCTCATACCCTCTTTCCACGGGCTGCCACGCCCTTGCGATGCACGAAGCGCGCCCGCCGGCGCGCGACGATGATCAGTCTTTCCGCGTCCGCTCGGAACGGCCGCTGATTGTAGTCACCCCAGAGCGCCTCGATCGTCAGTCCGCAGGAGTTGAAAAACGAGCGGATCTCCGCGGGATTCCATGCGCGCGCCACGAATCCCGCCCGGATCGTTCGCTCTGTCCCCTCCTCGGCGCGATCGAGGTAGCGATACCGGGCCTGCCAGAGATCGCGGCCGGTCCGAGTCCACGTCTCGCCGATGCTCAGAAGGCCGCCGGAGTGCCGGACCCGGCGCTCGGGGATCTCGATCCGCCGGCCGCGCCGGTAAAGACCTTCCAGCACGAAGCGTCCCTCGGGGGAAAGCTGATCCGCGACCCGCCGGAGTGCTCGCCGCCGGTCCCGAATGACCGTCCAATGGGAGAACGGATCGCTCGGAGCGATGATCAGATCAAATCGGCATCCGAAGACGGCGTCGCGCATGTCGGCCGCGACGAAGCGGGCGCGGGTCCCGGCGGCGCGCCGACGCCGAGCGCGCGCGAGCATCTCGACGGAGATGTCGATTCCAACCGTCGGAGCGTGACGCGAGAGCGCGCCGGTGATTCGTCCCAGCCCGCTGCCGATCTCCAGAATCCGATCGGGCTGCCATCTCCGGGCGAGACCTCGCCAGAAAGCCAGATGCGCGTTCGCCGCGGACTCCTTCTCATAGACGGGAAGGATCTTGCTGTAGTAGGCCCGGAGGTCTTCGACCGTCACGGCAGCCGGTGTATACCACTGCCGTGGCGCGCCTGCTCTTTGTCACCGGCACGCCGGCGGACGTGCGCGGCGGCAGCGGCACGTTCGTCGGAATCTCCGGACTCCGGCGGGCGCTCGAATCCCGCGGCCACGACGTCGACATCCTCGCCCCTGCCCCGGGCCGCCCCGTTTCCGTGACCCGCCGTTTGCTCATCAATCTCCGCGCCCGAAGCGCGGCGCGGCGCTTCCGGCCGGACGCGGTGATCGGCTTCGATCTGGACGGCCTCTTCATCCATTCGGACGGCGCCCTCCACGTGGCGTCCCTGAAGGGAGTCGTGGCGGACGAGGCGTTGTTCGAGCGGGGCACGGCTCGAGCGCGGCTGAGAGTCGAGGCCTTCTTCGAGAATCTCCACGTCCGGCGCGCCGACCTCGTCCTCGCAACGAGCGCGTATTCCGCATCCCGGGTCGTCGCGCACTACGCCGTCCCTCCGGGCCGCGTGCGCGTTGTGCCGGAGTCCATCGATCTCGATCGCTGGAGACGGGCGCTCGAGTCGGCGCAAGCGCTCCCGCGCGAAGAGCCTTCGATCCTCTGCGTGGCGCATCTCTATCCGCGCAAAGATGTGGCAACGCTCCTCGGGGCCATGACGCAGCTCCGGAGCGAGGTGGCGCTGCGCGTGGCCGGCACCGGCCCTCAACTCGACAGTCTCCGAATCCTGGCCGGGCGGCTCGGTCTCGCGCAACGCGTCGAGTTCCTGGGCCACGTTTCCTTCACCCGTCTCGCTGCGGAGTACCGCCGGGCGGACATCTTTTGCCTGCCCTCGAGGCAGGAGGGATTCGGAATCGTGTTTCTCGAGGCCATGGCGGCCGGACTCCCGATCGTCGCGGCCCGCGCCGCGGCGGTGCCCGAGGTCCTCGCGGACGGCGAGTGCGGGATCCTGGTGCCGCCCGGAGATGAGTCCGCGCTTGCCGCCGCGCTCCAACGGCTGCTGCTCGATCCGACGGAGCGGCAGCGTCTGTCAGAAGCCGGGGGCCGTCGCGTGGAACGCTACGACGCTCCTCTCGTCGCCGCGCAGTTTCTCGAGGCGATCGGCCTGCCGGAAGGGCGGCGGGTCGATTGATGCACAATGCGGGCTAGCCCGCATAATTCGCGAACGACTCCAGCCGTCCCGCGGATCGCGGGAACAAGGTGTACCTCAGCAACACGCAATATCGCCGCAACAGCCCATTCATCGCTCAATGAGATGCACGTGTTTCGGCTGGGTGTCCGTGAATTATCCGGGCTAGAATGCCGGAATGGAGGATCGAGTGAGACAAAAGACGAGGAAAGCCCTGAGACTGTCCGCACAGCACGCCGGCCTGGCGCTGCAGATGCTCATCGAGGAGGGCAGGATCGCCGCCGGGGACGTCGCCCGAGCCCTGAAGAACCGCGAGAAGTTGATCAAGGAACTGAGAGAGAGGCTCGCGGAGATCGAAAGCGTCTCACGGCCCGTCGCTCGCAGGCTCGCTTCGGCCGGCCGCAAAGCAGTCCGCCGCGTCGCGCCCCGCGCCCGCAAGGCGATCACCCGCGCCCAGCGAGTCGCGCGCCAGGCGCAGGGTCGCTACATGGCCGCTGTCCGCAGCCTCTCGGAGGATGCCCGCGTCAAGATCCGTGAGATCCGCAAGCAGTCCGGAGTGGACGCGGCGATCAAAGCGGCGCTGAAGATGTCGGGCGCGAAGTAAGCGAGTCAGCCCGGCTCAATCCGAGTCGGTGGAGGTCTCGGCGACCTCGTTGCCGACGGAGCGAACGAGAGCCTCGACGGCGGTGTCCTCGAGGCCCTTGGGGCCGAAGCCGCGCCTGGCGAACTCGACCCACTCTTCGTCGGCATCCACCTGGAGGGCCAGAAGCCTCGCACGGCCGTGCCAGTAGACACGCACGGACATGTTCGGGGACTTGTAGACGGCGATCCGGTCTCCCGAGGAATCGGACGGCCTCTCCTCCTTCAAGAAGGCGTATCCCTTCTGCCGGAGAGCCGAGCCCAGGCGGTCGAAGGCGGCATCCAGGGTCAACATTTCGGACCTCGCTTTTACTGCTGCCTGCTCCCCATTCTATTTCCATCTTTCCCTCTGCGGCGGGAGAGGGTTGAGATGCGAGGACTCGCGAAGCGAGCGCCGTGGGTCCGACGCCCGGACGGATATGACAGGCAGCAACCAATGGAACTTCAAGGTCGGTCAGCTCCTGGCGCTGTCGTCGGACGCCAGAGCCAGGATCTCTCCCCGCTCCTGACGCTGCGCACGGGCTGCCGCAAGCGCCGCCGGGCCCCGGTCCCGCCACCAGACCCGGGCCTGCTCGACGTTCCACGCCGGCGCGACGGCGCACGCCTCGAGCATGGCGTCGAGCTCCTGGACCGAATCCGGCCGGTCCTCGCGGCGAAAGGCGAGGCAGCGGCAGATTGTCTCGTCGAGTAAGCCGGGCACCGCGCCCGGAGCGGCGAGAGAGAGAGGAGCCGGCGGTCCCTGCCGCTCCATCCGGAAGACCTCGATCGCTGTGCGGCCCGGGAAGGGGGACTTGCCGGTCAGAAGAAAGTACCCGACCGCCCCCAGCGCGAAGAGGTCCGCGCGCGCGTCCACCTCCGAAGGCGTGCTCATTCCCTCCGGCGCCATGTAGAGGGGAGTCCCGAGCAGAGATCCGTCCTGCGAGAGCGCCGCGTCTCCGGCGCCTCCCGGGTCCGCCGCCTGCGGCAGGCGCTCCACGGCGCCGACGTCCTTGACGAGCCCGAAGTCGAGGACCTTCAGGAAGTCGGGGATCCCCCCGTAGACGCAGATCATCAGGTTGGCCGGCTTGATATCTCGATGGATGAGACCCGCGGCGTGAGCCTCCGCGAGCGCGCCGCATGCCTGCCGCAGCAGGTGTATGACGCGCGCGGGCGGGAGCGGCCCCTCCAGGTTGACGAGCTGCAACAGGTTGATGCCGTTCAAGAGCTCCATCGCGTAGTAGAAGACGCCCTCGGCGGTACGGCCATAGTCGTAGATCGCGATCGTGCTCGGGTGCGTCAGGCCGGCCGTCAACTGGACCTCCCGCTCGAACCGCGCGAGCGAGCGCTCCCCCTGGATGCCAGGCGCGAGCAGCTTGACCGCCGTCGGCCGCCGCAGCAAGGCGTGGCGCGCCTCCCAGACGACGCCCATCGCGCCCTGTCCGAGGCGCGCGACCAGGCGGTACGGCCCCACCTTCTCCACTTGCCGGCGCAGCCGCAGGATCGTCCGCAGGGAGGTCAGCGTGACGAGGCCGAGCAAAACGGCAATCACGCCGACCGAGGCGATCCCGATCGCTCCGCGGCGGGAGGGAAGAAAGGC
>WNGE01003080.1_pt1 | contig 19866 bp, 19 predicted proteins | sample 5400651 | NCBI WGS metagenome assembly WNGE01 (sample SAMN13153370, study PRJNA577476) | soil metagenome | isolation source: 60 cm soil or saprolite under grassland replicate 2 | place: USA:California | collected 2016-06-15
AGCTGCCCGTGGAAATCATCGGGGGCGGCAACAATCTGCTCGTGCGCGACCGCGGCGTGCGTGGCGTGGTGGTGAAGATCGAAGGGTGTCTCGGTCGCGCCGAGTTCAACGGCGAGGAGGCGGTGGCGGGGGCGGGGGTGGGGCTCTCCGCGCTCATCCGCGAGGCGGCCGCCCTCAACCTCGGCGGCATCGAAGGTCTGGTGGGCATTCCCGCGACGATCGGCGGCGCGCTCGCCATGAACGCGGGCACGCCGGACGGCTGGATCGGGGACTTCGTCTCCGCCGTGTACTTCCTCCATCCCGACGGCACGCTGGGCGAGTTCAAGCCGGGCAACGGAGCCTTCGGCTACCGCGCCTTCGCGGTGCCGGCGGGGGCAGTGCTGGTGGGAGCGCGCCTCCAGCTGCACCGGCGCCCGCAGGCCGAGATCCAGAAGGAGATGAAGCAGCGCCTCAAGGTCAAGAAGGCCACGCAGCCCCTCGCCCTCGCCTCCGCCGGCTGCGTCTGGAAGAACCCCGCGGGCGAGGTGGCGGGCCGTCTGATCGAGAAGGTCGGCTTGAAGGGCAAGCGGCTCAATGGCGCCGAGATCTCGGCCAAGCACGCCAACTTCATCGTCAACCGGGGCGGGGCGAATGCGGGCGACATCACCGCCCTCATGGACATGACCCGCGAGCGTGTGCAGGGCCAATTCGGTATCTCGCTGGAACCCGAGATCCGGATCATGGGAGAAGAATGAGGGGTCATACCGGCGTCCTCTCGCCGCGCGGAGTCTCGCACGGCGGCCTGGCCGACTTGGCCGAGCCGACCACGGCCATCGGTGGCCAGCGGCTCGACCGGCGTCGACGCCGGCGGCGCGCCCTGCGCCGCATCCGCCGCATCGGCGCCTGGCTCGGTGTCGGCGTGCTGCTCGCCGCCCTCAGCGGTCCGCTCACGACCATGGCCGCCTCGATGCTCAAGACGTCGCGCTTCGCCATCGAACGCGTGGAGGTCGCGGGACAGAGTCGGCTTTCTGCCCATGAGGTGGTCAAGGCCTCGGGCCTCGCCCCCGGTCAGAGCCTGTGGAGCCTGGACGCGCGCCGCGCCGTGGCCGGAGTGGAGGCCCTGCCGCTCGTGCGGCGTGCCGAGGTGGTCCGCGCTTTCCCGAACCGCGTCACCCTCTTCGTGGAAGAGCGGCAGCCCTTCACTCTCGTCAACGCGGGCATTCTCTACTGGGTGGACGAGCAGGGCATGCCGCTCGGCCCCGAGACCCGGGCGGTGAGCGTCGACGCCCCGGTGATCTCCGGGGTGGCCGCCGCCGACGTGACCGCCGCGGGTCGCATGCCGTCCGAGCGCGTGGCCACGGGGGTGGCGCTTCTGCGCACGCTCATGCGCGCACAGAGCTCGCTGCTCGGCGAGATCTCCGAGGTGGACGTGAGCCGCCCCGAGGGACCGGTGCTCTTCATGCTGGACGGTGCGGAGGTGCGGATCGGCAACGAGGACTGGGATGGCCGGCTGGGGCGCCTGAGCGGGGTGATCGCGCAGCTTCGGGCCTCGGGGCAAACCGTGACGTCGATCGACCTGCGGTTCCGCGACCAGGTCGTGCTCAAAACCGCGAAGAGGTAGGGGGCGCCATGGGCAGATCGAGAGGGCGGCAGATCATCACGGGGCTCGACGTGGGGACGACCAAGATCTGCTGCGTCATCGCCGAATGGTCCTCCATCGGCACTCTCGACATCGTGGGCGTGGGCACCAGCCCCTCGCGAGGCCTCCGCAAGGGCGTGGTGGTCAACATCGATTCCACGGTGGAAAGCATCAAGCAGGCGGTGGGCGACGCCGAGGAGATGGCGGGCGTCGAGATCGCGACTGTGCTCGCGGGGGTGGCGGGCGGTCACATCCGGGGCGTGAACAGCCGCGGCGTCATTGCCGTTTCGGGCAAGCACCGTGAGGTGAGCCAGGCCGACGTGGATCGGGCCCTCGACGCCGCCCGCGCCATCAACCTCCCCCAGGACCGCGAGATCATTCACGTGCTGCCCCAGACCTACGTGGTGGACGACCAGGATGGCGTCAAGGAGCCGCTCGGCATGTCGGGTGTCCGCCTCGAGGTCGAAGTGCACCTCGTGACGGGGGCGACCACGTCCGTGAGAAACGTCGTGCGCAGTGTCAATCGCGCGGGGCTCCAGGTCCAGGACATCGTGCTCGAGCCGTTGGCTTCGGCCGAGGCTGTCCTTTCCGACGAGGAGAAGGAGCTGGGCATCCTCCTCATCGATCTGGGCGGCGGGACTACGGACGTGGCCCTCTTCCGCGACGGCGCGGTGTGGCACACGAGCATCCTCCCCCTGGGGGGCGATCACATCTCGAACGACGTGGCGGTGGGGCTTCGCACCCCGACCGCCGAGGCGGAAGAGCTCAAAAAGCGCCACGGCTGCGCCCTCACTGCGCTCGTGCGTGAGGACGAGGTGATCTCGGTGCCCTCGGTGGGCGGACGCAAGGCGCGCGAGCTGTCGCGCCAGATCCTCTCCGAGATCATCCAGCCTCGCGTCGAGGAGATCTTCACCCTCGTCGCCCGCGACCTGACCAAGGCCGGGCTGGAGGACGCGGCGGCGGCGGGCGTCGTGGTCACCGGGGGCACCTCCATCCTCCAGGGCGTGCCCGAGCTCGCGGAGCAGGTCTTCGATCTGCCCGTGCGACGCGGGCTGCCCACGGGCATCGGCGGCTTGTCGGACGTGGTGCACAGCCCGATCTATTCCACCGGAGTGGGGCTCGCCCTCTATGGGGCGCGCGGGCGCCGGGGCGGCGCCCCCATGGACGACGCGGGCGTCTCGACGGCGCCCGGCGCGGTACGCAGACTGAGGGATTGGTTCGGAGAACTTTTCTAGCAGCCACGATTCTCACGCGCGGTAGTCAAGGAGGAGCCGATGGTAGAGCCACGGGGAGGGCGGCCGGTGTTCGAGCTCGAAGAGACGAGGGACAACGCCAAGATCAAAGTGATCGGTCTCGGCGGCGGCGGGTCCAATGCCATCAATCGCATGATGGAGGCCCGCTTCACCGGCGTCGAGTTCATCGTGGCCAATACGGACAGCCAGGCTCTCCGCGCCTCGCCCGCCCCTCACAAGATTCAGCTAGGCGCGCGTCTGACCCAGGGCCTGGGCGCGGGCGCGGATCCCGAGGTGGGGAAGAACGCCGCCCTCGAGGATCGCGAGCAGATCAAAAAGCTCCTCGAAGGCGCCGACATGGTGTTCGTCACCGCGGGGCTGGGCGGCGGTACGGGCACGGGCTCCGCGCCCATCGTGGCCGCCACGGCCAAGGAGATGGGCATCCTCACCGTGGCCGTGGTCACCAAGCCCTTCGCCTTCGAGGGCCGGCGGCGCTCGCAGCAGGCGGACGCCGGCCTCGCCGAGCTTCGCGGGGTAGTCGACACCCTCATCACCATCCCCAACCAGCGGCTGCTCGCGGTGGTGGATCGGGGCACGCCGCTCATCGAGGCCTTCAAGGTCGCGGACACCGTGTTGCTGCAGGCGGTGCAGGGGATCTCGGACCTCATCCTCGTGCCTGGACTCATCAACCTCGACTTTGCCGACGTGCGGACCATCATGGCGGGCATGGGCATGGCCCTCATGGGCGCGGGAGTGGGCAAGGGCGAGCACCGCGCCCTCGACGCAGCGCAGAAGGCGGTGGCCAGCCCATTGCTCGACGAGACCTCGATCGACGGCGCCCGCGCCATCCTCATCAATTTCACGGGGGGATCGGATCTCTCCCTCCACGAGGTCGAGGAAGCGGCCCGCATCGTTCAGGAGGCGGCGCACGAGGAGGCGCACATCATCTTCGGCGCCGTCATCGACCCGAGTCTGCAGGACGAGGTGCGGATCACCGTGATCGCCACCGGATTCAGCGAGCGCAAGGAGTCGAGCCAGCCTCCCGGCAAGGTGGTGGACCTGCCGCGGCCGGCCCGCCCCGGCGTGCCCACCACCAAGGATTGGCGTCGCCGCGTGCCCGCCGACATCCGGGCTGAGGGTGACGGGGAGCCGACCGAGGAAGACCTGGATGTCCCGGCGTTTCTCAGGAGGCAGGCCGACTAGAGATCCGGGGAGGGCGCCATGCTGAAAGAGTTCAAAGAATTCATCATGCGGGGCAGTGTCGTCGAGCTCGCGGTGGGCGTGGTCATCGGGGCGGCCTTCGGCAGGGTCGTCGCTTCGTTCGTCAGCGACCTTCTCATGCCCCCTATCGGCCTCCTGCTCGGCAAGGCGGACTTCTCCAACCTCTTCATCAGCCTCACGGGGCAGCCCTTCCCGACGGTGGCCGCGGCGAAGGCGGCGGGAGCGCCCACCCTCAACTACGGCGCCTTCCTTCAGACGATCGTGGATTTCCTCATCGTGACCTTCGCCATCTTCCTCCTCATCAAGCAGGTCAATCGGATGTTCCCGCCCGTGGCCGCGCCCGTGACCACGCGGCCGTGTCCGCTCTGCCTTTCCGCCATACCGCTGGGGGCAACCCGCTGCGCTCACTGCACTTCTGAAGTCAGGCCGGCTTAGGCAGACTGTCGACGTAGGCGAGATAGGGTCCGAGGCGGAACTTCTTCGCGGTGTTGGCGGAGGACATGTAGCGGATCCGCCCCAGCACCTGACGCTCGGGCGCCCACGGACGGTCGAAGAGGCCGAAGCACCAGAGGATGCCGCTCCAGGAATTCGGGTCGCGGCCGTCGAGGGCGTACTTGTTGTTGAGGTGAACGAGCGTGCGGTACGCCTCTTCTGGTGTGCGAGACCACTCGATCACCTTCTTGCCCCAGAGCATGCGCAAGTAGTTGTGGATGGTGCCGGTGGCCACGAGCTCCCGCTGGGCCGCGTTCCAGAGCGGGTCGTGGGTCGCGCCGGCCTCCCATTCCGCCGTCGTGTAGGCGTACTCACGCTCGTCGTCCGCGTGATCGGCGAGCGTCTTGAGCGCCCATGCCGGCAGGGCCCGCTCGAGGCTCTCCGTGTCGTGCCGGCGCGACCAGTGCCAGTGATAGCCGAGATCCCGCCACGTGATGGCCTCGTCGAGGAAGGCGCCCACGTCGACGTTTCGGGTGAAGAAGCCCTCGGGCCGGCCCGCCATGCGCGGCTCCAGATTCATCGGCGTCCAGCGATCGGTGGTGGCGAGGGCGCGCTCCACCACCTCCTCGATCGAGATGTGACCGAAGTGGAGATACGGGCTCAAGCCGCTTTGGTGCGCGGCCTCAGGAGAGGCGGGCTCGGACCGCGACTCCGCGTAGCCGGCCACTCGCCGGGTGAGAAAATCCTCCAGGCGTCGCCGCGCGGCCACGGCGCCGCCGGGCATTCCCGCGACGGCGGGAACCGATCGATCGACGGGGAGGCGGGCGAGGAGACCGTCGAGATCTCCAAGGTCCGCCGCCGGAAAGGGCGGCGAAAGGCTCGAGCGTGCGACGGGGGGAACACGGGGCTCCGCGCTCGCCCGGTGCTCCCACGCATCGGCGAAGTCTCGGTGAATGCGTGGACGAAGGTGGGCGGCGGCGGTGACCGCCGGGCCTCCCCCCTGGAGTCGCGCGAGGGGCACGATGGTGTTGCCGTCCACGGCGATGACGGGGACGGGAGCGTGCCGGGCCAACGCCTCCGTCTGGTCCGGGACCACGAAGCAGGGGAAGTCGTCGGTGACGACCAGGACGGCACGCTCGGCGAGACGAGTCACGAGCTCTCGGCCCGCTCCGGGCTCCGTCTCGACGAAGGGCCAGTACGCGAGGCCGAGCCGGGCCGCCGTCTCGCGATTGGCCTGCATGCCCTCGAGGATGAAGCGATGGAGCCGGGTGCTCGCCCACGGATAGTCGAGCCTCAGCCCTTCGTAGACGACAAGTGGCCTGCCCGCTCCCTCGGCGCGTCGGAGTGCCTCGTCGAGAGTGTGATTGCTTTCGAGGCGGCGATAGGCCTGCATCCAGTAGAGGACATAGTCGCCGCCCGGGCGGCTCGGGCCTGTGCGGACGTGGCGGACACGGATATCCGTGTAGGGCACACCCCTCATGGTACCGCGCCGCATGAGACAATGTTGGAGCCATGACGAGTCCGCGCTTCGAGGGCGATCCGCCCACGCATTTTCTCTCTCCATTGCTCGAAAAGGCAGGCCTGCCCCATCTCTTTACGACGCGGAATTTTCCCGGGGTGACCGCGTTCAGGGATCCGTTCCCGCCCCTCGGCGCCGATGCCCAGCCCCTTCTCGCGGAGAACGGCCTCGGCTCCCACCCCGCGGCCTTTCTCAAGCAGGTGCACGGCGCGGGGGTCGTCCACGCCAGCGAAGGCGGCTTCGCGGGAAATGCCGACGCGATCGTGACGGGGACGCCCGGGCTCCCCATCGCCGTCTTCTCGGCGGATTGCGTGCCGCTTCTCGTCTACGATCCCGACGGGCCGCGCCTGGCCGCGGCGCATGCCGGCTGGCGAGGCACCGTGCAGTCCGTGGCCCGGGCGGTTGTTGAGGCTCTGGTGGAGGCGGGCGGCCGGGCCGAAGGCTTTCTGGCCGCGGTGGGACCCTCGATCGGCCCGTGCTGCTACGAGGTAGACAAGCCGGTCATCGCGCAGCTCGACCTGGCCTTCCCGGGTCGCTGGGGAGCATGGGTGAGATCGGGGGAACCTGGCCGATGGACGCTCGATCTCTGGGCGGCCAACGAAGAGCAGCTTCGCGACGCGGGAATCCGTGGCGACCGGATCTCCAATCCGCGGCTCTGCACCGGCTGCCGTACCGATCTCTTCTACTCGTACCGTCGGGGAAAGATGGGGCGACTGGTGTCGATCGCGGCTCTTCCTGCATCGGATGGATGAACGGGTGGATTCGGGAGTCGCCGGACAGCGGGCCCTCGCCCGGCGTGCTAGAATCGGCCAGCCGGACAGACATTGATCCAAGACATTCGCGCGAATCTCGAGGCAGTGCATGAGCGCGTCGCTCGCGCCTGCGAGCGCGCCGGTCGAAAGCCGGAGGACGTGCTTCTCATCGCGGTGTCCAAGACGGTAGAGACCGAGCGGATGCGGCTCGCCGTCGCGGCGGGGGTTCAGGCTCTCGGAGAGAATCGCGTCCAGGAAGCGAAAGACAAGGTGGCCACGCTCGGGCGGCCCGTGCCGTGGCATCTCATCGGCTCGCTCCAGACGAACAAGGCAAGGGATGCCGTCGAGCTTTTCGACTGGATCCACTCCGTCGACCGCGAGGAGCTGGCCCGGGAGCTCGACCGCCGTGCCCATCAGCGCGAGCGCAGGGTGAAGGTGCTGGTGCAGGTGAACGTGGGTGAGGAGCCGCAAAAGGGTGGCGTACATCCGGCGGAGCTCAAGGGTCTGCTCGAGGCCATGACGGCCTTCTCCAGTCTCGACGTGCGCGGGCTCATGTGCATCCCGCCCGCGGCGGAGACGGCGGAGGCATCGCGACCATGGTTCAAGCGGCTCCGCGATTTGCGCGATGCCGCGGCGCTCGAGCACTGCTCCATGGGCATGAGCGGGGACTTCGAAGTCGCAATCGAGGAAGGGGCAACCATGGTGCGGGTGGGGACGGCCATTTTCGGAGCCCGAGCGGCCCGGCCCGCCGTCACGGAGGGCGGGGCGTGAGTATCAAGGGCAAGCGCGTGGCCTTCCTCGGAGCGGGGAACATGGGCGAGGCGCTCATCAAGGGTCTGGCCCAGGCGGGCCTCGTACCGGCCGGCTCGATCTCGGCCTCCGATCCACGGGCAGATCACCTGGCGCAGGTGACGAAGCGCTACGGTATCCGGGCCGTCACGGACAATGCCACGCTCGTGGCCGGGGCCGACGTGATCATCCTCGCCGTCAAGCCTCAGATCATGGCCGCAGTGCTCAAGGAGATCGCCTCCGTAGTGGATGACGGCAAGCTCCTCGTCTCCATCGCGGCGGGCGTGTCCACACGCAAGCTCCGCGATCAGCTGGGCAAGGCGGCGCGACTGATTCGCGTCATGCCCAACACGCCCGCCCTCGTCCTCGAGGGCGTGACGGCCGTCGCGCGGGCCGACGGACTCAAGCCCGGCGATCTCGAGGCCGCGCAGGAGCTCTTCGCCGCGGTGGGGAAGGTGGTGGTGCTCGACGAGGGCGCCATGGACGCCGTCACCGGGTTGTCGGGATCGGGCCCCGCCTATGTCGCCATTGCCATCGAAGCGCTCGCCGACGGCGGCGTGAAGATGGGGCTCGACCGCGTGACGGCCATGACCCTGGCCGCCCAGACGGTGCTGGGCTCGGCGCGCCTCCTCCTCGAGACGGGGGTGCACCCGGGCCAGCTCAAGGACATGGTCTCCTCGCCGGGTGGCACCACCATTGCGGGCATTGCCGCCCTCGAGGACGGCGGGTTCCGCCGCGCGCTCATCCAGGCCGTCGAGCGCGCCACGCTGCGGTCGCGCGAGCTGGGGGCGGGCTAGCGTTGCTGTCCTTCGAGGTGATCCGGATCATCATGGTGCTCCTGGATATCTACACTTGGATCATCATCGCGGCCGCCATCATCTCCTGGGTCAATCTGAGCCCCTACCATCCGGTGGTGGTCATCCTGCGTCGCCTGACGGAGCCGGTCCTCGCGCCCATCCGCAGGCTGCTGCCGCCGTGGAAGACCTGGGGTCTCGATTTTTCCCCGATGATCGTTATCGCTCTGATCCAGTGGGTAGTCCCGCGCCTGCTCTTTGCGCTTCTGGGCTAGCCGCAGGAGGAGACAACCGTGCGCATCACACCAATGGACATCCGGCAACAACAGTTCACGGTCAAGATGTTCCGTGGCTTCGACACCCAGGAAGTGGACACCTTCCTCGAGGATCTCGCCTCCGACTACGAGGCCCTGCTCAAGGAGAACTCGCTCCTCAAGGAGCAGCTCCAGGCCCTCGAGGAGCGCGCCCGCGGGCTCGAGGAGCGGGAGAAGGTGCTGCAGGAGACGCTCGTCACCACCCAGCGGCTTGTCGAGGAGATGAAGGACCAGGCACGGCGCGAGGCCGGCGTCATCATCCGGGAGGCCGAGGTGCAGGCGGAGAGAATCATGGAAGCCTCGCGCACCGCGGAGGGGGGTCTGCGAAGCGAGATCCTCGCCCTGAGGCGCACCCGGCGGCAACTGGCCGAAGGTCTCCGCTCCACCCTCGAGATGTACTCGCGCCTGCTCGAGCAGGACATCAAGGCCAATATCGAGGATGAAACCCCCAGCGCCTGAGGCCGTCTTGCTCCACGTGCGCGTGCAGCCCAAGGCCCGGACGAATGCGGTGATGGGCTGGCGAGGCGAAGCCCTTCGCGTCTGCGTGACGGCTGCTCCCGAGGACGGCAAGGCCAATCGGGCCGTGATCGCGCTGCTCGCGAAGAAATGCGCGGTGTCGCCTTCGTCCATCAGCCTGGTCCGTGGCGCCACCTCGCGCGACAAGTGGTTCCGCCTCCCCGCGGGCACGGCGCCTCCCGCATGATCGCGCCGATACGCTGGGAGCGGGACCGCCTCCTTCTCCTCGATCAGACGCTGCTCCCCGTGGAGGAGCGCACTCGCGAGTATTCGCGGTGGTCGGAGGTGGCGGATGCCATTCGCACGCTGGTCGTGCGCGGAGCGCCGGCCATCGGCTGCGCGGCGGCCTTCGGCATCGCCCTGGCCGCGCGCGAGAGTCTCGCCGAGGACACGGACGGGCTCCTGCGCGACCTCGAGGAGGCGGAGAAGGGGCTCGCGGCCACTCGCCCCACGGCCGTCAATCTCTTCTGGGCTCTCGATCGCATGCGGGAGGTGGCGCACACGGAGCGCGCGCTGTCCTTGCCCGCTTTGAGAGCCCGGCTTCTCGCGGAGGCGCAGGCCATCCTCGACGAGGACCTGGCGGGGAATCGGGCGCTGGGGGCCCACGGTGCATCGCTCTTGCCCGAGGGGGCGCGCATTCTCACCCACTGCAATGCCGGCGCGCTCGCCACCGCGGGCTATGGCACGGCGGTCGGCGTGATCCGCGCCGCCCACGAGCGCGGCCGCGTGGCCATGGTCTGGGTCGACGAGACGCGGCCGGTGATGCAGGGCTCGCGGCTCACCGCCTGGGAAATGGTCAAGGAAGGGATCCCGCATCGGCTCATCTCCGACGTGGCCGCGGGCTTCGTCATGAAGCGAGGCGAGGTCGACCTCGTGATCACGGGAGCGGACCGGATCGCGTCGAACGGGGACACCGCGAACAAGATCGGCACATACTCGGTGGCGGTGCTCGCCAGGCATCACGGCATCCCCTTCTACATTGCCGCGCCCTTCTCGACCATCGACACGTCGATCTCGTCGGGAGCGGTCATTCCGATCGAGGAGCGTGCCGGCGACGAGGTCCGCCGCACCGGCGGCCGCCAGACCGCGCCCCTGGAGACGCCGGTGTACAACCCCGCTTTCGACGTGACCCCGGCCGAGCTCATCGCCGGCATCATCACTGAGCGGGGAGTCTTCCGCTTCCCGTACTCGTTTACGTAGCTCCGTGTCGGGCAACGCGCACTCCGAAGCCGCCCGGCGCTATCACGACGCCACCATGCACTCGCCGCAGTCCGTCCGCGCGAGCGGCCACCGGCTCGACTGGGACACCAAGCCCGAGCCGTTCAAGATCTATCCGGAGCTGCCCGCCGTCCCGCTGCCTCGCGACTTTCCCGTGCCCGCGCTGGATGCGCTCCCGGCCATCTCCGGTGCCCCCGCGGCCGTGGCGGCCTTGGACCTCGAACGGCTCGCTTCGCTGCTCTTCTTCACGGCGGGGGTCACGAAGCGAAAAGCGTATCCGGGCGGCGGCACAATGTACTTTCGCGCCGCGCCGTCAACGGGAGCCCTCTATCAGACCGAAGTCTATATCGTGGCCGCCGAGGTCGCGGGGCTCGTGCCTGGCGTCTACCACTTCTCACCGGGGGACTTCGTCCTGCGGCGCCTGCGCGACGGAGACTTTCGCGGAGCGCTCGCTATCGCCGCGGCCGACGAGGACCTGGCCGTGCGGCCCGCCACCCTCATCCTGAGCGGCCTCTACTGGCGTAACACCTGGAAGTACCAGGCGCGGGGGTACCGGCACCTCTTCTGGGACTCGGGATCCATGCTGGCCAACCTGCTCGCCACCGCCTCCGCGCTCGATCTGCCCGCGCGTGCCGCCACCGGCTTCGTGGACCTCGAAGTCAACGGGCTCCTCGGCCTCGACGCCGAGAAGGAAGGTGCGCTCCTTCTCGTTCCGGTGGGCGGCCAGGGCCGCCCCGCTCCCGCATCGCCCGTGGTCACCGCCATCGCTCCTGCGGTGATTCCCCTCTCGTCGTCGGAGGAGGATTACCCGTTGCTGCGCGACGCCTATTCCAACTCGGCGCTCGACACCGAGAGCGAGGTGGAAGCCTGGCGCGAGAGCTCCTGGCCGCGTTCGGCGGCGGGGGAGAGCCCAGTGCGATTGCCGCCGCCGCGCCCTGCCGCCGGCCGAACCATGGCCGAGACCATCATGGCCCGCGGCTCGACGCGCGAGTTCTCGGGCGCGGCCATCACCGCCGACCATCTCTCGACGGCCCTCTGGCACGCCACGCGCGGCTGGGCCGTCGATGCCCCCACCGGCCTGGTGGATCTCTACCTCAGCGTGCATGCCGTGGAAGGCGTAGAGCCGGGCGCCTATGCCTATCATCCGGAACTCCACGCCCTCGATCTCCTCAAGCGCGGAGACTTCCGCCGTGAATCCGCCTTCCTCTGTCTCGACCAGCCGCTGGGGGGCATGTCCGCCACCACGATATTCTTCCTGGCCAATCTCGCTACGATCCTCGGGGCCTACGGCAACCGCGGCTATCGCATCGCCAATCTGGAGGCCGGCCTCATCGGCGGGCGCCTCTATCTCACCGCCTACGCCCAGCGCTTCGGCGCCACCGGTCTCACCTTCTACGACCGCGACGTAGTCTCCTTCTTCTCCCCCCACGCCGCCGGCAAGGACGCCCTCTTCGTCACCGCCCTCGGCCGCTCGATCAAAGGCCCCGCCCAATCCCCCGCGCCCTTACAAATCAACCGAAGCTAGCCCCAGCCATTTGACCAACCAGCCCAGGCGGGGACGAGCTCGAGTAGAGTCGGACGGGTGGCGTCGGGGGAGCAGCGGCGCGGCGGGCTTCGTTCCGCCCTTCACAAGCGCGCGCAGCCCGCAGGGCTGCGATTCACGCAGGGTAGGGTGGCGAAGCCCGCCGCGCCGCTGCTCCCCGACGACAGGCCCCGTCCGCCTCGCGCTGAGTCCATTCGCGACCACGTCTCAGTTCGCGCTCACCTCCGAGGGCTTGAGCCGCCCAGCCACGACGAAGTCATCACCACGCGGGGTAAGAATCAGCATCTCGCCCTCGTCCGGGAAGAGACCCGTCAGAGCCGTGATGTTGACCTGGTGGGTGACGAGGACGAGCGTCCCGCCGGAGTGGCGGCGGATCAGCTCCCGCACCTCCCGCGTCTGCGCCGCCTCCCGGCTCCGATCGCGAAAGAACGAATCGAGGGCCGGCCAGTTGGTCACCGGGCCAAAGGCCAGTCGCGCCGTGTCCATGCAGCGGCACCACACGCTGGCCCGCACATCCTCCACCGTGATGCCGCGTGCTCGAAAGGCGGCGCCGATACGCCGCGCGGCTTCGCGACCCGCCTCGGACAGATTGCGCTGGCTGGAGCACCCGCCTGCGCCGAGCGTGTCGGGAACATTCGGCACGGTGGCGGCGTGGCGCATGATCACGACCTGACCGCCGCTCTTGAGAAGGGCCCAGATCGCCTCGTCGGCCGAAGCCGATGCCGGTGCGAAGAGAAGGACCAGCGCCAAGATGAAACCGGCCAGGCGCATCACGCCGGGATTGGGCGCACCTCGACGCGAGCGTCGTAGGCGGACTGGCCGCCCGGAATGCGCGGATCGAGGCCATCGCTGGCCTCGGGGCTGAGGCACGCCTCGCCGCTCGTCAAGGTATTGAGCCCCGGCCATCCATCGCGGGCCCACACCACGCCCGGCCGAATGTCCTCGGTCACGCGCGCGACCGCTTCGAAGCGGCCGCGCTCATTGGCGAGCTCCACCCGACCGCCGGCGGCGATCCCACGAGGGCCGGCGTCCTCCGGATGAATCCACAACTCCGCATGCGGCTCGGCCCGTGCGAGCATGGGCAGGGCGCGACCATTGTCGTAGAAGGAGTGAAAAGCGGTAAGCACGCGGCCCTGGCGGAACTCCAGCGGGTAGCGGGCGCCGTCGGCCTCAGGGCGGGTGTAGTTGGGAAGCGCGGGGAGGCCCAGCGTCACCGCACGCTCGGAGGAGAACTCGATCTTGCCCGATGGCGTCGCGTAGCGGCCGTGGCGATACGGAACGTGATCGAGCCGGCTCCTCTCCGCCATGCCGCCCAGCTCCCTCATCCTGGTCACGGTGAGCGCTCCCTCCTGCTGAGGGGCGAGCAGCGCGTCCATGTATGCCTCGAGCGAGCGCCACGAGAAGAAGTCGTCGATGGCCAGCCGTTCCGCCAGCTCTCGAAGCACCCGGATCAACGGCCGGGTTTCTCCCGCGGGCTCCAGCGCCTTGTCCATCAGGTAGAGATGGGTGGCGGTCTCCTTGATGCCAAGGTCTTCGAGCCAGATCGTTCCAGGCAACACGATGTCGGCCATGCGCCGGGTGGTGTCGTTGGCGAAGATGTCGTACGCGACGATCAGGCCCACCCGCTCGAGATCGCGCTCGATGGCCCCCGCATCGGAGAACGAGTTCAGCATGTCGGTGCCCAGCGTAAGCAGCACGTCGAGGCCGCCGCCCTTGATGAGGCGCGCGATGGAGGGCATGTGGCTCGGCACCCATGGCCCGGCCGGGCGGCGATCGGCGGCCGAGAGATCCGCAAAGTGATCTCCCGTGGGGAAGGAGCGGTGACGGGGACCCAGGCCGCCGCCCGGCACCCCCAGCTGGCCGGTGAGCGCGGGCAGAGTGGCGATGGCGCGTCCCGGCTGCCAACCGTGACGGTGCTTGTACATGCTGGCGCCGCCCACGACGATCATGGCGGGCCGGCTCGTGGCGTACTCGCGCGCCAGCCCGCGTATCTTCTCTGCCCGGAGGCCGGTCTCCCCCTCCGCCCACTCCGGGGAGAAGACCTTCAGATGCTCGGCGTAGGCCTCGTAGCCCACGGTGTGCCGGGCGACGAAATCGCGGGCCACCAGCCCCTCGCTCACGATCACGTGGGCCATGGCGAGGGCGAGGGCCGCGTCGGTACCGGGACGGATGAGCCAGGTCTCGTCGGCATGGCGCGAGGCTTCCGTGCGCCGGACGTCGATGGCCACCACGCGCGCTCCGCGCTTGCGGGCCTCGATGAGATGCGGGGCCGTAGTCGGCTGGCTCGCGAGATTGGCGCCCCACAAGATGACGAGACGCGAGTGCTCCGCCATGTCTTCCTTGGTATTGGCCTCGATGACCCCCGTGATGCCGAGCCCGTAGGCGCCCATGGCCCAGCACACGATGGCGGGGTTCCAGACCTGCATGCCGCCGAGGTGGCCGAAGCGCATGATGAGCGGCCGGTTGATGCCCGTGACGTGCGCGCCATGGCCGAACCACAAGCCAACGCGCTCGCGCTGGGTCGCGTCGATCGCAGACACGATGCGATCGAGCGCCTCGTTCCAGCCGACGGGCCGCCAGCGGTCCTCGCCACGCTGGCCGTCTCTTACCAGCGGCTGGGTGAGCCGCCGCCCGTTGTCCGGGATCTCGACGGCGGCGCGGCCGCGGATGCAGAGGAAGCCGCGGCTGTCGGGGTTGTCGGGATCGCCCTTGACGCCGAGCACGCGCCCCTCGTCCGATACGTCGACGAGCATCCCGCAGAAGGTGGGATGGCAATTCATGGGGCACATGGTGCGCACGCTGCGGGTCGCCATGGCGCGATCATACCTCTCCGTTGCCTCGGGCGCGCAGCTTCTGCTAGTGTGGGAACGGCGCACCCACTACGAGGAAGGAGAAGCACATGAAGAAGTATCAGCTGATGGCGCCGGGCCCTACGCCCGTCCCGCCCAATGTCCTGCTCGCCATGGCCCGCCCGATCATCCATCACCGGGCCGCGGAGTACGACGCGCTCTTTCTCGAGGTGCGCGAAGGACTGAAGCGCCTCGTGCAGACTCAGCAGGACGTGGTGACCCCGGCGTGCACCGGCACCGGTGCTATGGAGGCGGCAGTGGCGAACACGCTCTCCGCCGGCGACCGGGTGATCGTCGTCAATGCCGGGGCGTTTGCCCAACGGTGGCTCGCCCTGGGCAAGGCCTATGGCCTCAACGTGGTCGAGCTTGAAGCGCCCCATGGCGACACCGTCGCCCCCGAGCGCGTGGCCGAAGCTCTCCGGGAGCACAAGGACGTCAAGGCCGTCCTCGTGCAGCACAGCGAGTCGTCGACGGGCGTGCTGCACGACGTGCGCGCCTATGCGCAGGCGACGCGCGGCACCGATGCGATCCTGGTGGTCGATGCCGTGTCGAGTCTCGGCATCGCCGAGCTTCCTATGGACGCCTGGGGCATCGACGTCGTTGTCTCCGCGTCCCAGAAGGGGCTCATGCTGCCTCCGGGCCTTGGTCTCCTCGCCCTCAGCGAGAAGGCCTGGGCGGCGGCCAAGCGATCCACGCTGCCCAAGTTCTATTTCGATCTCACGGAGGAGCGGAAGTACACCGCGAAGAACGAGGCACGCTTCACCCCCGCGGTCTCCATCATGGTCGGGCTGCGCGAGGTGCTCCGCATGATCGAGGAAGAGGGGCTGCCCAACGTCATCCGCCGTCACGACCGCCTCTCGCGCGCCACGCGTGCCGGTGCGGAGGCGCTCGGCCTCACCCTCTTCCCGAAGACCGCCCCTAGTCCCGCGCTCACCGCGGTGCAGGTGCCGGCGGGCGTGGATGCCGACCGAGTCGTGGAGCGATTCGCGACCTCGCACAACATCACCATCGACGGCGGTCGCGGCCCGACGAAGGGCAAGATCTTCCGCATCGGTCATATGGGCTATGTCGGGGATTTCGACATCACCACCGCCCTGGCCGCCCTCGAGCAGGTGCTCCACGATCTGGGCCAGCCCGTGGACTTCGGCGCCTCGCTCGGGGCCGCCCAGAAGGTGTTCGCCGAGCGGGGGTAGTCGCGGTAGGATAGCGGCTTGGCCATGTCGCTGCGACTCTTGCTACTACGTCATGGGGAAACGGCCTGGAACCGGGAGCGCCGGTACCAGGGCTGGACGGACACGCCCCTATCCACGACGGGCCTGCAGCAGGCGGAGGCGGCCGCCCGGGAGCTCAAGGAACACGCTTTCGCCGCCGTCTACTCGAGCCCCCTCCAGCGGGCCCGCGACACGGCCGCCGCCATCGCCTCTCCGCATGGCCTCGAAGTCGAGACGGACCCGGCCTTCCGGGAGCTGGGCTTCGGCGAGTGGGAAGGGCTGACCCTCGACGAGGCGCGGGCGCGCGACACCGCGCTCTACGAAGGCTGGGCCAAGACGCCACACCTGGTTTCGCCGCCGGGGGCCGAGACCCTCGCCCAGGTGCGCGAGCGGGTGCTCGGCGGCCTCCAGCGGCTGCGCACGGGACACAAAGACGAGGTCGTGTGCCTGGTCGCTCACGGCATCCCCGTCCGCATCCTGATTCTCGAAGCGCTCGGTCTGGGGCTCGATCGGATCTGGTCGCTGCACTCGGCGCCCACCGGCATCTCCGAGCTCGAGTTTCGCGACGACTGGACGGCGCTGCACCGCATGAATACTCTCGTCCACCTCGACACCGCGCTGGCGGGGCGGTAGGACGCGAGTCCCGCCATGCCGCGCAAGGTGCAGCAGACCCAACTGCCCAAAGGGGCCAAGATCTACCTGCCCGACGAGGCCGGGCAGAAGCGGCGCGTCGAAGCGGAGCTCTGGAGCGTCTTCCGCAAGTGGGGTTACCGCGAGATCGTCACCCCGGCCTACGAGTACTTCGACGTGCTCTCGCAGGGAACGGACCAGGAGCTTCAGGAGCGGATGTTCAAGATGGTGGATCGCGAGAGCGGGCGGCTTCTCGCCCTCCGGGCGGACGTCACGCCGCAGATCGCGCGCATCGTGGCCACGCGCATGCGCGAGGAGCCCAAGCCACTGCGCCTGGCCTACGTGACCAACGTCTTCCGTTACGACGAGCCCCATGTGGGGCGCTACCGCGAGTTCTACCAGGCGGGCGTGGAGCTGGTGGGCCTGCCCAATCCCGAAGGTGACGCCGAGCTCATCGCCATGACGGTGGAGGGCCTGCGCGCGCTCGGGTTGGAGCGCTTTCAGCTCGATGTGGGCCAGACGGACTTCTTCCGTGGCATCCTCGAAGACCTTGGTCTCGACGAGGCCACGGCCGGTGAGCTCCGCTCGACCTTGGGCAGGAAGGACATCTCGGCTCTGGAGCGGATCGTGTCCGGACTGGGAGCGCCCGCGGCGGTGGGCGAGCTCCTCCTCGCTCTCCCCGTGCTCTACGGACGCGCCGACGTGCTCGATCGCGCGGAACGGCTCGTGAAGAATCCGCGCTCCGAGGCGGCGCTCAAGAACCTGTCCGAGGTGTACCGGCTCCTCACGCTGTATGGTCTCGCCGACTCGGTGCTGCTCGATCTCGGCGAGGTGAGCGGATTCGACTATTACTCGGGTGTCCACTTCGAAGCCTACGTGTCGGGGCTGGGAGCGCCCCTGGCCGGCGGCGGTCGCTACGACCACATGCTGGCCCGCTTCGGCTATGATTGCCCGGCTACCGGCTTCGCCTTCGAAGTTGGTCGCGTGCTCCTGGCCATGGCAGCCCAGGGTGCGGGGGTGGCCCCCCCGGGTCCGGACTTCTTCATCATCGACTTCACCGCCGACAAGACCCGGGCCCTCGCGCTCTCACGGCGTCTCCGCGACGGTGGGGCGGCGGTGGCGCGGGACATCTTGAGCCGCGGCCTCGAGGATTCGCTCGCCTATGCGCGCGAGCAGCGCGCGCGGTGGGCGCTCGTGATCGGCGAGCCCGGCGCCGACGCGGAGCGGGTGCGCATCATCGCCCTGGATGGGGCGGCGGCTGAGCGGCGCCTCTCGGCGGCCGAGATCCTGACCGACCCCGCGAGGATCTTTCCAGAAACCGGAAGCGGGAGGTAGGTGTCATGCCAAATATCGTGATCGTGGGCGCCCAGTGGGGCGACGAGGGCAAGGGCAAGGTGGTGGACGTGATCACGCCGCACTTCGACGTGATCGTGCGCTTCCAGGGCGGCAACAATGCCGGCCACACCGTGGTGGTGGGGCGCGAGAAGTTCGTGCTCCAGACGATTCCCTCGGGGATCCTGCACCCGGGGCGCCGTAATATCATCGGCTGCGGGGTGGTGGTCAACCCGGCGTCGCTCATCGACGAGATGGAGTCGCTCGTCCAGCGCGGCGTGTCTCTCGACGGCAACCTCTATATCTCGAAGAACGCGCACGTGATCATGCCGTACCATCCCGCCCTCGATCGCGCGAGCGAGTCCAAGGCGGGCAAGCACCGCATCGGCACCACGGGCAAGGGCGTGGGCCCCGCCTATGCGGACAAGACGGCGCGCGTGGGCATACGCATGGCCGATCTCCTCGACGAGCGACTGCTTCGCGAGAAGCTCGAATACAACGTGGCTCAGAAGAACCGGCTGCTTCGCGAGATCTACGACGCGGAGAGCTTCACCGTGGACGGTATCCTGAGCGCGTACCTGCGCTACGCCGGGTGGCTCGCCCCCTATATCACGGATACCGCGCTCCTCATCCACAAGTGGATGGAGGCGGGCTCCTCCGTGCTCTTCGAGGGGGCGCAGGGGACCATGCTCGATCTCGACCACGGCACCTATCCGTTCATCACCTCGTCGAGCACGACGGCGGGCGGTGCCTGCACGGGATCGGGCGTGCCGCCGACCAGGATCAACGGGGTCATCGGCATCTCCAAGGCGTACTGCACCCGCGTGGGCGGCGGCCCGTTCCCCACCGAGCTCAATGGGGAGATCGCCGACCTTCTACGGGCCCGCGGCAACGAGTTCGGCTCCGTGACCGGACGGCCGCGGCGCTGCGGTTGGGTCGACGCGATCGGCCTGCGCTATGCCACGCGCATCAATGGACTCGACACGCTCGCCATCACCAAGCTGGACGTGCTCGACTCCTGCGACACGGTGAAGATCTGCGTCGGCTACAAGTACGACGACGAGGTGCTCACGGACTTTCCCGAGGAGGAGCGCATCTGGCACGAGGCCGAGCCCGTATACGAAGAGCTCTCGGGCTGGCGGACGTCCACTGCGGGAATGCGCGACTACGAAGACCTGCCCACCAAAGCGCGCGAGTACCTGGCACGGCTCTCGGAGCTCTGCGGCGTGGGCATCTCCCTCGTATCGACAGGGCCGGTGCGCGACGAGACCATCCTCGTCAACGACTCGACGCTCACGCGCTGGATTCCAAGTCTCCGCTCGTCGCTGCCCCCGCACTAAGGGCGCCGGAGGCACCGCCCTCCCGGTTATGATGGGACTGCGAGCCGTTAGCTCAGTTGGCAGAGCACCTGACTTTTAATCAGGGGGTCGGTGGTTCGATCCCACCACGGCTCACCACTTATTCCATCAGCACTTGCCGCAACACGATCCGCTGCCGGAACCAGTCATGCTACCACTTTGCTACCGTTCTGGTCATCAAGCCGGTCGACCGGCGCCTTGTTCCCATCTTCACCGTGGGGGCCGTGGTGCAACGCCTCCCGCGCAGGTCCTGCACCGGGTGCCACGCGGTCGGCTCCCAGACTGTGCCCGTGGCCTGCGTCACGTCACCCGGACGGCGACTCGGTCATCCGTGACCGGCGGACGCGAGCCTGGATATCGTGCACGCGGTCGCGCTCGAAGTCGATCTGGACTTCGTGGTCCTCCACGTCCCAGTGGCCGACCGTGGCGAACCAGCCAAACGACCGCCGCCGGTGGGGCACCACCTTCTGACCGCGGTACACCAGCGTCCGCGTCTCGCCTGCCGGGACGCGCGCCTGCTCCTCGGCCACGGGGCCAC
>WNGE01005906.1_pt1 | contig 19865 bp, 14 predicted proteins | sample 5400651 | NCBI WGS metagenome assembly WNGE01 (sample SAMN13153370, study PRJNA577476) | soil metagenome | isolation source: 60 cm soil or saprolite under grassland replicate 2 | place: USA:California | collected 2016-06-15
AGGTTCATCTGATCGTAACCGGCAGTGAAGTTTATTCCGGCCGAATCAAGGACGGGTTCGAACCCGTGGTACGAAAGAAAGTCACCGAAATGGGTTCGGATCTTGCGGACAAGCAATTGGCGACGGATGATCCGGATCAGATTTCCGAGCTCATCAAGAACGCACAGAGGGCAGGTGCTGAGATCATTTTGGTCAGCGGCGGCATGTCCGTCGATCCGGACGACAAAACACCCGAAGGCATTCGCCGCAGCGGCGCAAAAGTGGAGTCGCATGGATTCCCTATCCTGCCTGGCTCGATGTTTGTTATGGCTTATTTAAACGAAACACCGGTCTTGGGGCTATCCGGGTGCGTACTTCATGACCCATTCACCGCCTTCGATATATTGTTGCCGAGGCTATTAGCGGGAGAAAAAATTTCTCGAGCGGACATCATGACCCTCGGACACGGCGGACTGCAAAAAAAACACGACCACTAACGGAAATCGAGGATGGAGGATGGAGGATGGAGAATAGCCATCCTCGATCTTCCATCCTCCATCCTCGGTTTTGGAAGGGAAAGAGCTATGGACGTTTTGCGAACTCTCAAAGAACGCTGTGATCCAAAATACGCGGCATTAATCGTCGTCGACGTGCAAAATGATTTCGTCAGCCCGGAAGGCAGTGCGGGAAAAAGAGGCGAGGATGTGAGAGCGGCGTTAGCCATGGTGCCGAATCTGCTACGGCTAATCAATGAAGCGCGGCGCGTTGGCCTGACCGTTGTTTACATTAGGACAACGCATAGCGAATGGACCGACACTCCTTCTTGGATCTATCGTAGCTCACAAAAAAGCGGCTTGAACACTTGCCGAGAAGGAACCTGGGGTGCGGAGTTGTATGACGGCATCGCACCCCTCCCAAGTGAAAGAGTGGTAATTAAACATCGCTACAGCGCCTTTATCAACACTGACCTAAACACGGTCCTCAAGGCACGCAATATTCAGAGCGTTCTTGTGTGCGGGGTAGCCACCAATGTCTGTGTCGAGACCACGGCGCGAGACGCCTATATATATGACTATTATGTCACAATGATCGATGACTGCTCCGCGGCCTACGAAACAAAGCTACACTTGGGCACGCTGGAGAACATGCGACGTCACTTTGGCTTGGTGGCGTCTTCAAGCGAGATCATCGAGACGTGGAAAGGGCTGGAGAAACAGGCAGTGGGGTTATAATTACCGTTCAATAAGTTCAAAGCGTTCAACAAAAAGGCCTGGCAGAATTCCTGCCAGGCCTTTTGCGTTCAAGGTTCCTCAAGTAAGGAGCCTGTGCTACGGAGCTTACTTCATCAATTCGGCGTTGATTCTCTCTAGCGCTTCCAGCGGTGGCTGAAGGTCATCCTGGGTCAATTCAGATAACGGTATGTCGCAGAGATTCAACTCTTCAGCAAACTCCTTGCGATTCGGGTTATAGTAGATGAGGCCCGTCAAAAACTTCCCTTCGGCGATGGCCGCGTGGATCGCTGAGATCGCTTGCATCTTGTTGGTGGGATCGTAGTCTTTACTTAGCTTGTGCAAAATGATGTGCGAGCCGTCGTGCAATTCGACCGCGTGATCTGTCCCTTCATCATAATCGGCTTCGATATTTTCGTAAGGCGGAATGAAATCGATGTCATGGATCGGGTCGAGGTGGCCTTTAGCATATTTGAGGCTCTTGGTGGATCCTTCGTGATTGTTGAAGGTTACACATGGGCTAATAACGTCGAGAATGGCACTTCCGGCATGGGCCAGAGCACCTTGGATCAGAGGGGTGAGCTGTTTGCGATCGCCGGAAAAACTACGGGCGACGTAAGTGGCTCCAAGTGTAATTGCCAACTCGGCCATATCGATGGCTGGAATGTCATTGACCTTTCCGCCTTTCATGACGGAGCCGACATCGGCGGTGGCGGAGAATTGGCCTTTGGTTAGTCCGTAAACGCCATTATTCTCTATTATGTAAGTGATATTCACGTTACGCCGCATCATGTGGCAAAAGTTGCCCAAGCCAATAGCAGAGGTGTCACCATCGCCGGAAACCCCTATGGGCATCAACGCGTGGTTGGCCAAATTGGCGCCGGTTGCCACCGCTGACATTCTGCCGTGGACGGCATTAAAGCCGAATGATTGACTCAGAAAATAGGCGGGCGTTTTGGAGGAACAGCCGATACCGCTCAATTTAACCACCTTGCGAGGATCAATGCTGTTTTCGAAATACGCGCGCATGACCGACGCTGAAATCGCGTCGTGGCCGCAACCTCGGCACATAGTCGAGGGCGCCCCTTCGTAATCCTTTTCCGTTAGGTTAATCCGATTTAGTTTTGCTTCTGCCATGATTCTATCCTTACATCTGTGCTGTTTTTAATTCGGCCGACTGTGCCGCATCGAAAATCTGGTCCACAACCGATTTTGGGGTTATAGGTAGGCCGTTGTATACGAGTATGCTAACAATCTTCGCTCCCAACTCGGGATTTTCGTCTTTGATGATCGCGGCCATTTGACCGTCGCGGTTCTGTTCCACGAAATAAATCGTGTCATGCTCTACCAAGAAATCCCGTACCTCCTTAGTTAGCGGCAGGGCCCGAATTAACATGTGGTTGGTCTTCAACCCCCGTGCTTTCAACCGGTCGCGAGCCTCGCGCACGGCCTCATAGCTAGAACCATAACAAATGATTCCGGTTTTGACCCCTCTTTCCTTCTCCACGATTGGCTTGGGGACAAATTTCCGGGCGGTCTCAAACTTCTTTTTCAGTCGATCGAGAATGTATTTATAGTCGTTTTCATCTTCGGAGTACCTGGCGTCGGCATCGTGGCCGGATCCGCGCGTGAAGTAGGAGGCCATGCGGTGCTGATTTCCGGGGACGGTCCTGTAAGGTATGCCGTCGCCGTCCTGGTCAAAGTAACGGCGGAACTTTTTGCCGGCTTTGGTCCATTCCTCGAGTTGCTCTGCGCTTAATCGCTTGCCGTAGTCGTAGGGTTCTTTTTCCAATTTGAGAGGGTCCGAAGACCAAAAATTCATACCCAGGTCAAGGTCCATAGCCACGAAAACCGGTGTTTGAAATCGGTCAGAGAAATCGAAACTCCGGCGCGCGAAATCAAAGCAGGAATTCATGTCATGGGGAATCAACAGAATATGGCGAGTGTCGCCATGGGAAGCACCGTACATCAGAGAGATGTCTGCTTGCTGCGTCCGTGTCGGCAGGCCGGTCGAGGGGCCGCCGCGCTGGATGATAAAAAACACGCACGGAATCTCGGCATAGTAGGCGAGGCCGATAGTTTCGTTCATCAATGAGACCCCAGGCCCGGAAGTGGAGGTCATGGCGCGCGCTCCGGCCCACCCAGCACCCGCAACCATGCCTGCCGACGCGATCTCATCTTCAGCCTGAACGATGGCATACGTTCGTTTATCGTTTTTGGGCTTGCGCAACCGAGGCAGGTAATACTCCATGGCTTCGGCGAGGGAGCTCGATGGCGTGATGGGATACCAACAAATGACCGAGGCTCCGCCGTAAATCGCCCCTAATGCGGCCGCCGTGTTGCCCTCTGTTATGATTTTCCCTTTGTTGCCATTAGGGATCACCTGCAGCCGAGCGATATTTTGCGTGAAGCCTTTCTCCTTTACGTACTGGTAGCCGGCGTCGATACAAAGAAGGTTAGACTCGATCACTGCGGGTTTTTTCCCGAAGGTGTCCTCCAGCACGGCCTTGATAACCTCCATATCAATGCCGAACAAATAGGCCAGCGCGCCGACGTAGATCATGTTGCGTTGTTTTGCGCGTAGAGGTGAAGCGGGTACCAGTTTCGCGATTAACTTATTGGCCGGAACACCTATGTATTGAACCCCATCACGTTTGAGATGAGCTGGGAGGGGAGTGGAGTCGTCATAGAGAATCAAACCACCATCCCGCACGCGGTAAATGTCCTTGGCGGCGGTAGCGTCATTGAACATGACCATTACGTCGATAACGTCTTTGCGGCTTAAATAGCCTTCGGCGGAAGCCCGAATTTGGTACCAAGTGGGCAAGCCCTGAATATTCGAGGGAAACATATTCTTCGAGGAGCAAGGAATGCCCATTTTAAAGATCGCCTTGAAGAGTATGTTGTTTGAGGATGCGCTTCCCGACCCATTCTCGGTGGCGACACAGATGTTTAAATCATTGATTGTAGCGGTATCCAAAATGCGACCTCCTTGAGACTTTATAACTCTCCAATAGTAGCATATTTCTCTTAAAAGACAACATGTTAGCCCGGTGTATACTGATCTTCTGAATCATAGTATTCCTGGACTTCTTTCCAGGTTTGCCGAACCCTTTCGTCGATGTTGAAGGCAGCGGCGTATTGTAAGATATCGGGCATAGAAACGATGCCTATAAGCTCGCCCCCTGGTTCTACAACCGGCAGGTTTCTGATGTCTCGCCTGTACATCTCAGTCAAAGCTTCGCCAATGAGCGCTGTCTCCGGCATTGTGACTAGAGGCGAGGTCATGACTTGCTTCACCTGAGTCTTTTTCGTATCAATCCCCTTGGCAGCGACCCGTTTGAGAACGTCCCGTTCGGTAAAGATGCCACGCGGTTTTCCAGCAGCCGAAACGACAATCGAGGCGACGCCTTTTTGGATCATTAGGTCGATGGTTCCATAAACTGATGAGCTTTCGTCTACGGACAAGGCCCCGCCCGACACAAGGCTTCCAAGTGTTTTCGTCTCGCTCATTCCTTGCCCCAACTCGACCGCAAGTCCAAGAATGCGCCGCATAGAGACGATACCGACGATTTTTCCTCTCTTTCCGCGCACCAGGAGATGACGGTACTTTCCTCGGTACATTTTGCCAAAAGCTTCGATGATGTGAGTTTCCTCGCGGACCGCGCGTATTGGGGAGGTCATCACTTCTTTGATCAGTGATTTTCTGGGGTCGCTGTTATTGTTCACGACCCGCTTCATAACGTCTTTTTCAGTAAAAATTCCAACCGGTACGTCTTTACTGGTGACGATAATACGCCCGACGTCCGCCGCTACCATCATTTCTAAGACCTCTTGAATCGAACTTGCGACTGAGGCAGTCGTTAAGTTCGTGGTCATTATCTCGCTGACTTTGTTAGAAAGCACAGGACACCTCCATAGATGGCGAACTACTCGAAGGTCCTAATAATTTAAGGAGCAAGCCGCTAAATTAATATAACATCTTTTCTCCTTCGAGGCACAAGCAGATAGAAATATTTTCTTTTGTCTATTGGGTCGATGCGGAGGATTGCGACCGGGCGGAGAAGCGTGTTAGATATATATCGTTTCCAGGGAGCCGTATCATGAGCCGCAGGGAAACCGAATTCGATCGCGAGCTGGTCACCGAGACCAAGAAAAAGCTCAAAAAACCTCCCCTCTACAAAGTTTTACTGCACAATGACGATTATACTACCAAGGAGTTCGTTGTGCAGGTGTTGCAATATGTTTTCCATAAGGAACATACCGAAGCGGTTCAAATCATGCTCCATGTACATAAAAAAGGCATTGGAGTGGCCGGCGTTTATACCTATGAGATTGCGGAAACCAAAGTGACTTTGGTCGAAGGTCTGGCCCGGCAGCACGAATATCCACTAAAATGCACAATGGAAGAGGCTTAGGATGATCAGCAAGGAGCTGGAAGGAACGCTAAATACGGCTTTGAAGGAAGCGAAGAGCAGGCGCCATGAATACGTTTGCTTGGAGCATCTCCTTTACGCTTTGCTGCAAGACAAAGACGCCAGCGGCGCGATCATTAATTGCGGCGGCGACATCGACCGGCTCCGGAAGGGTTTAGAGGAGTTCTTTCAAACCCATCTGGAGACTCTTCCCGGGGGGTCGGACCACCAACCTCAGCAGACCCTCAGCTTTCATCGCGTGCTGCAGCGTGCGGTGATCCATGCTCAGTCGGCGGAAAAAAAGGAGATCAACGGAGGTAATTTATTAATCGCGATGTTTCGCGAGCCGGATTCCTACGCCGTTTACCTCTTGCAAGAACAAGGTATCACGCGCTTCGATCTGGTGAATTACATTTCCCATGGGATCTCCAAGATTGGAGCGGCAGAGGAATGGTCTCAGAGCGAGGAGGAGCAGAGTGAAGAAGAAAAACCGGACCGGCGGGTCAAACCTCTCGAAGCTTTCGCAGTTAACCTGGTAGCGAAAGCTCAGCAAGGCAATATCGACCCGCTCATCGGACGGGACGACGAGATCGAACGGACAATTCACGTTCTCTGCCGGCGGCGCAAGAATAATCCGATTTACGTCGCTAAAAGGGGTCTTAGCCGGTCTTAAGAAACTGCCCAACTCCATTCTTTTCATCGACGAGATTCACACCATCGTCGGCGCCGGCGCAACCAGCGGCGGGTCGATGGACGCCTCAAATATTCTAAAGCCTGCCCTCGCGTCGGGAGAATTGAAGTGCATTGGTTCGACGACGTATCATGATTACAAGAGCTACTTTGAAAGAGATCGGGCCTTGGCGCGCCGTTTCCAGAGGATCGAAGTTCCCGAACCCAGCCAGGACGAGGCCTACAAAATCCTTGAGGGCTTGAAGCCGCACTATGAGAAACATCACGGAGTCCACTACAGCACCGGAGCGATTCGTGCGGCAGTCCAGCTTTCGGCTAAGCACATCAACGATCGAAAATTGCCGGATAAAGCCATCGACGTTATTGACGAAGTCGGCGCAGCGGTAAAAATCCAGCCGCCGGACAAGCGCAAGAAATCCATCGGTGCGAAAGATATTGAAAGAATCGTCGCCAAGATCGCCAAAATTCCGCCCCGTAGCGTTTCGACGTCGGACAAGGAACAACTGCAAAATCTTGACAGAGATTTGAAACTAACCGTCTTCGTGCAGGATACGTCCATCGACACGTTAACCAGCACGATAAGACTTTCACGTTCAGGTCTCGGCCATCCCGAGAAACCCATCGGTTGTTTCCTCTTTTCAGGCCCGACAGGTGTTGGCAAGACCGAGGTGGCGAAACAACTGGCGCACATCATGGGAATTGAGTTTATTCGTTTCGACATGAGCGAATATATGGAGAAGCACACGGTCTCCCGCCTGATCGGCGCGCCTCCGGGTTATGTCGGCTTCGACCAGGGCGGTCTCCTGACCGACGCCATCAACAGAAATCCGTATGCCGTACTGCTCCTCGATGAAATCGAGAAGGCACATCCCGATTTGTTCAATATTCTTCTTCAGGTGATGGACCACGCGGCCCTTACGGACAACAATGGTAAGAAAGCTGACTTTAGAAACATCATCTTAATCATGACCACCAACGCGGGCGCGCGGGAGATGAGTGGCACGCCGCTGGGCTTCGGTGCACGGTCCAATGTCGGCAAAGGCAAAGAAGCTATTGAAAAGATGTTCAGCCCTGAATTTCGCAACCGCCTCGACGCGATGATTGCTTTTAATTCGTTGAGCATGGAAATTATCGAACGGGTGGTGGATAAATTCATTATCGAGCTCGATCACCAGCTCAACGAGAAGAAAGTGTTCTTGCAACTCACCGTAAAAGCGCGGCGCTGGCTCGCGGAAAAAGGCTACGACCCGTCCTTTGGTGCGCGGCCGATGGCGCGGTTGATTCAAAACGAGATCAAACGCGTCTTGGCTGACGAAATTCTCTTCGGCAGACTACAAAACGGCGGTAAGGTCGAGGTGGACGAGAACGAAGGCAAGCTTGCGTTCACCTATAGCCCGCTCGCTGCCTGACAGATCTTTGCCTGTCCTCCACTCGTTAGTATCTTTCCGCATTCGGTGCCGGTTCTAATGGAACAGCTGATCGTCGCGGTATTCCTTGCCCTCTTTGCCCTCGAATTTGTTGTCGAGCTTGGTCTTAACGAATTAAACCTGCGCTATGTGCGCGCACATTGGGCAGAGAAGAAGCTCCCTGATTTTTTCCAACGAAACATGAGTGACGAAGAGTACGAAAAGTCCGTTCAGTACACCGTCGCGAAGGGACAGTTCCAGCGTTGGACGGAGATCTACGGTCGACTGGTCACCCTGATCGTTCTTTTTGGCGGATTGCTTCCGTTCATGGATCGCTTCTCGAAAGATCTAGCAAGCCGGCTCTTCTCGATAACGCACGCTCAAGGGTTAATTTTCTGTTTTGGCGTTGCTCTAATCTTCTCCATAGCGAGTCTGCCCACCGATCTTTATTCGACCTTTAAGCTCGAAACGCGCTTTGGCTTTAACAAAACAACTTGGAAGTTGTATTTAACCGATAGGCTTAAAGGACTCTTGCTCGGTATCCTCATCGGACTGCCCTTTCTTTGGGTTGTGCTCTGGCTGATGGAGGTAACCGGCCCTTATTGGTGGATCTGGACGTTTCTGTTCGTTTCCGGGTTCCAGCTGCTGATGGTGATCATTTATCCTACGCTCATCGCCCCGCTGTTTAACAAGTTCGAGCCGTTACCGGAAGGCGAGTTACGGAATCGAATCCTACGTCTGGCAGAGCAGGTGGGCTTTAAGACGAACGGCATCTTTTCGATGGACGGATCGAAACGCTCGGCGCACTCCAACGCCTACTTCACCGGGATCGGAAAGGCAAAACGAATCGTTTTGTTCGATACCTTGATCGCACAAATGACCCTGGATCAGGGACTCGCGGTGCTGGCGCACGAGATGGGCCATTATAAAATGAAACACATTCGCCGCATGCTGGTGGTTCAAACAGTTTTTCTTTTTCTTGGGCTCTATATCTTGAGTTTGCTGGTGAACTACAGACCTCTGTTCGCGGCCTTTGGCTTGGACAATCCTTCCAACGCGGCTGCGCTTGTGCTTTTCGGCTTGCTCTCTGGGCCGGCTACCTTCTTTCTGGGGCCGTTAATCAACCTGCTCTCGCGTAAGCATGAATACGAGGCCGACCGATTTGCCATTCAGACGCTCCACAACCGTCGGCCGATGGAGGAGGCGTTGATTAACTTAACGGTCAAAAATCTGTCGAATCTGACGCCGCACCCGTGGTATTCCGCCTACCACTATTCCCATCCCACGCCGGCAGAACGGATCGGCGCAATCCGGGCGATTGCGGTTTAACCTCCTAGCATACTTTCTCGCACCCCAAGTCCCGTCACCAACCCAATCGCGACAAGTGGTTTTAGTTGCCGGGTTCACGCACCCGCAATACTTTCGCTTTACTAAATTAGTTCCCGCGCCGCGTTTAGCCAAAATAAGAAAATAAGTCGTTCCAACCTGGGAAAAGGATCTATCAGCTGAGCAATTGTTATTATTCTTATGTAGTGTTTGACAAATGAGCAGGGTTTTAGGTATTTACAGCCACTTGTTTGTTAAAACTAAGTTACGGCGTTCACATTAAGTTAAGGAAGGGTCCCCTTTTTGAGCGAGAGACTGGCGCAGAGATCTTGTTAAGGACATGGAGGACGGTGCTCCTGTGTATTTTTACCAGATAAGACAGTTTGATAGGCTCTCTGACGGAACTAAAAGGAAAAAGAATCGCGTTTCATAATCCACATTCAAATTACCGTGGCTGAGCTATTCCAACCTAACAGCGATCGAGATTCCGATAAGAGGGGGGTGATATTGCGATTTGCGATATGGACGACGCCATTTGTTCAGAGCTGGAGTCTGAATCCATCGAAATCATCCGTGAAGTAGCAGCTACGGCCACCAAGCCTGTCATGCTGTATTCGATCGGCAAAGACTCCTCGGTGATGCTACGCCTTTCACAAAAGGCCTTTTACCCCGGCCCTATTCCGTTTCCATTGATGCATATCGATACCGGATGGAAGTTCCGGGAGATGATTGCGTTCCGGGACCGCACGGCGACGCAAGTCGGCTTTAAACTAATCACTTACACCAACCCACGAGGCGCTGCCGAGGGAGTGGGCCCAATCACTCACGGCTCGGCATACCACACCGATGTCATGAAAACGGAGGCGCTGAAGCAAGCGCTCGATCTTCATGGGTTTGACGTGGCCTTCGCCGGTGCAAGGCGAGATGAGGAGAAATCTCGAGCTAAGGAGCGCATTTTTTCCTTTCGCGCACCAGGCCATCGTTGGGAGCCAAAAGCCCAGCGCCCCGAACTCTGGAATCTCTACAACACCCGCATCAACCCCGGCGAGACGATACGGGTATTTCCGCTTTCCAACTGGACTGAAGCCGACATCTGGGCCTACATCCGCCAAGAGAACATTCCGATCGTGCCGTTGTATTTTGCTGCTAAGCGTCCCGTGGTCATGCGCTATGGCCAGTGGATTATGGTTGATGATAGTCGGTTGCCGCTCGAACCCGGTGAAACACCGAAAATCCGTATGATTCGGTTCCGCACTCTTGGTTGCTATCCGCTGACCGCTGCGATTGAAAGCACCGCAACGACGCTCGATGAGATCGTGGCCGAAACTCTCGGGACGACCACCTCCGAACGACAAGGACGCATCATTGACCACGACGGGGCCGGTTCCATGGAACGCAAAAAACAGGAAGGGTATTTTTGAAGGATAGCCTGCGTTTCATTACATGCGGCAGCGTCGACGACGGCAAGTCAACGCTGATTGGCCGCTTGCTCTATGAAACTAAGCTCATCTTTGAGGACCAACTGGAGGCGCTCAAGGCAGATTCCAAAAAATTTGGCACCCAGGGCGAGCGGTTGGACTTTGCGCTGCTGGTTGACGGACTTCAGGCCGAACGCGAGCAGGGCATCACCATCGATGTTGCTTACCGCTTCTTCGCCACGACCAAGCGGCGCTTTATCGTGGCCGATACCCCAGGCCACGAGCAATACACTCACAACATGGCTACTGGCGCGTCGACCGCTCAGGCGGCCGTGCTCTTGATCGATGCCCGCAAGGGGTTACTCACCCAGACCAAACGCCACAGTCGCATCGTCTCGATGTTTGGCATCCGTCACGTCGTACTGGCAGTCAACAAGATGGATCTCGTGGATTGGTCACAGCGGGTCTTTGACGAGATCGCACTCGCCTATCGGCATTTTGCCGAAGATCTGGGCTTCGAGACGATCACAGCGATCCCGTTGTCGGCGCTCGAAGGTCACAACGTTGTCGACAAGGGTCATGCCGCGATGCCTTGGTATGAAGGCCCGAGTCTATTGCGGTGGCTCGAAACCGTCCAGACCAAAAACAATACGACTGCTCAAGCGTTTGCGATGTCAGTGCAGTGGGTCAACCGCCCCAACCTCAATTTCCGCGGGTTTTCCGGAAGAATTGCTAGCGGCTTGGTCACTCCTGGCGACAGTGTGCGCATCAGTCCCTCGGGAGTAACAAGCCGCGTTAAGGAAATCGTCACGTGGAACGGTCCCATGGCCCGCGCCACCGCCGGTGAATCACTCACCTTAGTCCTAGAGGATGAAGTCGACGCAAGCCGGGGCGATGTCATTGCGTCTGTTTCGCATCCGGTGGAATGCGCCGATCAGTTTGAAGCAGATCTTTTCTGGATGAGCGAACACGCTTTGCTGCCCGGGCGGCCCTATGCTGCCCTGATCCACGCCAAGTCTGCGGGCGTGACGATCACCCATATCAAGCACCATCTTGATATTAATACCGGTGCCCATCTCGCCGCCAAAACGCTGGCCTTAAACGAAATCGCAACGGTCAATGTGAGTTTCGATCGCTCCATGCCGTTTGTGCCGTACGCCGAGAACAAGAGATTGGGCGCATTCATCGTTATAGACAAACTCACCAACGAGACCGTCGGAGCAGGCATCATCCATTTCGCGCTTCGTCGATCTGTGAATGTCCATTGGCAAGCGTTGGAGGTCACGAGAGCCGCTCGCGCCGAAATCAAGCATCAGCGGGCGCGTTGCCTGTGGTTCACAGGGCTTTCGGGTTCGGGTAAGTCGACAATTGCCAACCTGTTGGAAAAGCGTTTGCACGCCGACGGCAAGCACACCTACATCCTGGACGGCGATAACGTTCGCCATGGGCTCAATCGCGACCTGGGGTTCACTGAGGCCGACCGCGTGGAGAACATTCGCCGGGTGGCCGAGGTTGCGAGACTTCTGGTAGACGCGGGACTGATTGTGGTAGTCGCATTTATTTCACCCTACCGAGCGGAGCGTCAATTCGCGCGTAGCCTTTTTGACCCAGGCGAATTCATCGAAGTTTTCGTCGATACACCGTTGGAAGAGTGTGAACGTCGCGATGCGAAGGGACTGTATGCGAAGGCGAGGCGAGGAGAACTGAAAAACTTTACTGGCATCGACAGCGCCTATGAGCCGCCGCAATCGGCGGAAGTTCATCTTCGAACGACAGAACTAGCACCTGAAGCCTGTGTGGATCAGATCATAAAGGTGCTACGAGTTTAAGAGATCAGCCTGAAATCAAAAGGAACATTAAAAAATTCCCCGCCTAAATGTCTCACAATGCACCAACGATCCCCAGGCTCCTACCCAGTTGGAACGCAGGAAAACGTCATTTACGCAAAATCTGCCTAATTTTGTAATCATTTGACAATTAAAGCTAATATGGGGTATTAAAACCCCGCAATGTAAGTTAGAGCCCACAGTAACCAAAATACACTCGTCTTGTGTGCTCCTGTTACTTGAATGAAGGATGGGTTGAAAATGCTTATAACCGCCAAATTTTGTAGTTCTTCATTTTTCCAAAACTGGAGGTACCTTTCGCATATGAGGTTGGCTATCGGAGGTAAAGCGGATTCTTCGAAACTGCAACAACGTTCGGCCTGCGTAGGTGCACGAGACGTACGAGCCGCAGAGCTCACAGAGTACAAGTTAACTAACTGATCAGCTGTCATATTAGGAAGAACTATGAGAATTGTTCCTCTCTATGTCTGGGATAAACTGACAATGGCCGAAAAGAAAGACAGACTAGTTAGCGGGTCAGAGGAGCCTGTGCTGCGGAAAGTGATTGAGCACCGCGGGATCAAGCTCCGACGGCCGCAGGAGAAAAATTCCTACCTCCTGGAGAGAATTGTACTAGATTCTCGCGTTCTCATTATCGAAGGAATCTCAGGATCTGGTAAAGACACGTTCCAGACCTATTTAAAAAAGAAGCTCAAGGACCGAGATGTGTATGACTATTCCGAGGGCGAGGTATTGCATTCGTGGAAGCAGTTTCAGATTGAGGGCATTTTGGAATTACGAGTTAAGTTCATGAAGCATTTCGTGAACTATGTAAGAGACATCGTCAGTCGAGACGAGAACGCTGTTTTTCTTTTGAACAGATTCCATTTGTCTACGTACGCATGGACAATCATTCAACAACAAAAACTTGGAAGGGAATACGATGAGATCATCGATATCCTGAGGATACTGCCTGTTCATGTCTTTATTTTGCACTTAGACGAGAATGAAATTGAGAAGAGAAGCTTGCATCCCGAGAGGTCTGGCGCGTGGCAGAAGTTTCAACAACAGATACTGGAGAATCATAGCTTTCGCGATAGGTTGGAAATACAACAAAAATTAATACTAGATGCGGCGCGGAGACAACAAATACCTTACTCTGTAATAAAGCTTCCTCCCTATGAACCTGAAATTGCAGATAAAGCGCCGAGCATTCTTCGTCGTGGCGTACGGAGAAATTCTGGAGACACACGAACATCCCGGAGAAAGCGACGTGTACCTCAAACTATCCAGGAGGACAATAAGCGATCTCGGCAATTTGAAACAACCGCGATGTCTCTAAGTCCAAAAAAAGGGAGTGGCAATGATAGTTACCGATAAGTTCGTATTTGTGCATCTACCACGGTCAGGCGGCACATTTGTTACTGGGGTTATCAAGAAGTTCTTTCCATCAGCTCGCGAAATCGGCCATCATTTGCAGCGGGAGCTCCTGCCCAGAGAGTACTCCCACCTCCCTGTTCTTGGTACGGTTCGGAACCCTTGGGAATTCTACGTTTCTTTGTATCATTACGTGTGGCCCAAAGATGCCGCAAGCGTGTTGGTCTCCTGGATGAGCGAGAACGGAAGGCTCGGATTTAAAGGTAGTATTCGAAACCTCCTGAATCTCGGTGTCAACGACGAGCGATTCGATGTTTTGATCGAGATGCTGCCTGAGCGTCTTGACTACGGCAAGAGACACATTCCTAGCGTTACCAAAGACGCAATGCGCATAGTTCGCGGCACCGGAGTCGGCTACTATACCCTCCGCTTCAATCAGATGTTCGGAAATGCCGACGATGTGTTTTTCTGCCGACTTGAAACTCTGAGGCGGGATTTGGTCGCCTTCTTCGAGGGGATCGGCGCAGCGACCGATGAATTGCGGGATTACGTGCTCCGTTCGGATAAGGTGAACGCCTCTGACCACCTTCACTACTCGACTTATTATACGCCGGAGCTCGCAGAGCTAGTTTTACTTCGCGACCGGCCATTAATTGAGAGGTTTGGCTACGTTTTTGAGCAAGCTTCTTCAGTTGAGAATGGAACGCCAAAGGGCTCCATTGAAGAACCCGCAGCGGGCTTGTAAATCAAGTTGCCCGACTGCATCGCTGAGCCTTATCCCATCGTACAAATGAGCGCAAATTCGGATGTACTCCCCTCATTTTGCTCACCAATTGGCGGCCATGCCGCCCCCCATTCGTTGGGTCGATAAACCTAGCGTTCCCCTTATTTTCCTCCCCTCCCGAGCCTATTAAAGCGTTTCTTATACTTAGCCACTGCTTGTAGTCTAAACCCTACCAGGTGAGGCCCGCATGGGTCAAAAAAAGCCTCTACCACATATCTTGGGCAGCATGATATACTTGGCTCCCTGAAATATCAGGTGAATACAGTGATCCAACATCAACCGGCACCAGCTCCCGACAGCACGGAGCATTAAACCCATGAAAGAAAAGGTTGCCGTTTCGGTAGTATTCATTCTTGTCCTTGCTTCTTTTTGCCCAGCCGACGCTCAGCAAACGAATAAGGCGATACCCAGAGTAGGGCTCATATTATCCTCGGGCACCGCTGAAACTCCTTCGCCATTGTTCGAGGCCTTCCGTCAAGGGTTGCGAGATCTCGGTTACGTGGATGAAAAAAATGTCCTGATTGAACGTCGCTATGCAGAGGGCCGGTTGGATCGAATGTCTCCGTTCGTGCAAGAGTTCGTTCAGCAGAAAGTCGACGTCATTCTCGGGACTAGTAATGTCGTAATCCGAGCTGCAAAAGAAGCGACAAAAACGACTCCCATTGTGATGATAAGCTCGGTCGATCCTGTCGCAGCCGGATATGTGGAAAGCTTTGCACGTCCTGGGGGAAACATAACCGGGCTTGCTTGGCTAAGCCGAGATTTAAGCGCGAAGCGCGTGGAGTTACTTCGGGAGCTACTGCCGAAAATGTCGCGAGTTGGCATTCTTTGGGACGCCGATGCCCCAGGACCAAAGGTTGCTTTTAAAGAGTACACGGCGGCGGCGCGCGCTTTTAACCTGGATCTTCGATCGATTGAAGTACGAGGCACTGACCCAGATTTCGCGGCAGCATTCCAGGCGGCGAGGCTCGGCCGCACGGAAGCACTCATCGTTGTTGGAAACCCAATTATGTCCCAACACATGAAAACAATTTGTGACCTTGCGACGAAACAGCGCTTGCCGTCGATGACTGAAGAGGATCGATATGTAGAAGCTGGCGCGCTGATATCCTACGGTGCAAATTTAGCCGATTTATACAAGCGAGCCGCAGAGTATGTTGTTGACATATTGAAGGGAGCGAAACCAGGTGATCTGCCGGTGAAGCTGACTTCAAAATTCGATATTTTTATCAACCTTAAGACCTCTAAGCAGGTTGGTCTCGTGATACCACAGCAGGTGCTGGTCCAAGCGGACAAGGTGATCAAGGAGTAAGTGGTTGGTTATCCACCGCTGGCGACCTTTTGGCGATTTTTGTTGTTATTGATAACGTGAGATCTGAACCTCCAACCAGCTATTGCGCATTAGGATCGAAATTGTGATCAAGTAGTCACGTTTTGTAGGAACTCCAACCATTTAACGATAAGCTCCCCATACCCCGCAGTCCTCGACAGCGACAAATCTGTTCTTTTTAGGCATTAATTAACATTTTTGGCATCACCGTGCCCTGGGCCTTCCTTCTGCAAGCAAGATAATCCTCCAAAAAAGCCTGGTTATGGGCATAGACCGCCTTAAATGGCCTGGCATCATTCCTGCGGTGCGGAAATTCCTACTTGTTAGCTATTGGAATAAAAAGAAAAAGCTGTAGGAAGCAAATCGGAACCAGTGGGTGAAACTAAGAGGCAGGCTGCTTCGTCTTTAAGCCAATAAACCCAAGTGGACTCAAGATTCCGGCGATAATAGTACCGACGACGGACGAAGTCGTCCGATGGCCATTGTTCATGTGGGATTTCGGAAAGAAAGTGCTAGTTGCTATTCGTGGCGGCGGCATCCGTCGTCGCCTTATGATGTGGGGGCTCAGCCTTTTTGGGATTGCTCTGACACTAGTCGTCGTCGCAGGCTATTCTTATACAGTAAGCCAGATAAAGAAAGACGCTACCCAGTTACAAATGGAGATTGCATCAGTAACGGCTGATCGTATTCGTATCTTTGTTCAACATAAGATCGAACGGATTTCGGATACAGCTGACGCTGTCAGTCTCTATCAGTTGGGAAGCAAGGAACAACAGTTACTCATAGCTTTGCTGGTGAAAAACGATAATAGCCTCACTGAGGCTGCGATTATCGACGCTCGTGGGATGGAAGTGGTGAAAGTATCCGACAGAAAAGTTTATTTTCCCTCGGACTTTTCCGACCAAAGCAAATCGGAAAAGTTTAACAAAGCTATCAAGGGGGAGGATTATATAAGCCAAGTCTACACTTCAGACAAAGCTCAACCATATATCACGGTTGCGATTCCTCTTTGGGGCATGGCTCAAAGTATCGGGGGTATTGTGGTAGCCGAAGCCGACTTGTCATTTCTGTGGGAAGTGATTGGAAAGATTCATTTCGGCAGTGCGGGCTACGCGTATTTAATAGACGCGCATGGAAATCTAATCGCCCACAAAGATGCGGCGCTGGTATTGAAGAGGATGAACCTAGGACAAGTTGATGGCGTCAAGAAATTTTTGCGCAATCCTACGCGTTCAGATCTCACTCCCGCCCAGGAAGGGCGGGGACTAATGGATAGGCCTGTGTTAGTCACCTATGCGCCGGTTCCTGAGTTGGGTTGGGCGGTTATCTTAGAAGAGCCTATCGATGCGGCATTAGCCAATGTGGAGGAACTGAAGCGGTATGCGGTGGTGCTCCTAATAGTAGGCCTGGCGGTCGGAGCGGTTATTATTGCTTGGGTGAGCAGCAGGATGACAGGGCCAATTCGGGAACTTCGGCAGGGAGTAGCGACGATTGGCGCCGGTAACCTGGAGCACCGGACCAGTATCAAAACCGGCGATGAAATTCAGGACTTAGCGGACGAATTCAACAAGATGACAGATGCTCTCCAAAACTCATATGCGACTCTAGAGCAGAAGGTAGAACAGAGGACCAAGGAAATATCGGCCCTCTACGGAGTTACAACTGCGGTGAACCAGTCCTTGGCTCTAGGGGACATCTTGAACGCAGTCATCGCAAAGACTACGGAGATGTTTCACTTTGAGAGCACGCGGGTTTTCCTTTTTAACGACGAGATGGAGGAATTGCAGTTGCGGGCGTCCTATGAAGTAGACAGTGAACATATGACCGGGATACGGGTGTTGAAGCGCGGACAAGGTGTTATCGGCCGCGTTGCCGAGTCCGGCGAGCCTATGATGTTCGAAGACGTCCACGCGGATCCACGTTATGCAGCGTTGAGCGCGACTAAAGCGACGCTTAACGCCAAGCTGGGCTTTTTCGCGGTGTTTCCGATAAAGACCCACGCTCGCGTCTTCGGTGTCATACTTTTTAGCGCGCGATCTCCACGAAAGCTGACGGGCGATGAAACGAGGTTGTTGACGTCAATGTCCGAACATCTTGCTGTGGCCGTGGAAAAGGCAAGTTTGTTCCGTCAATCGGAGACGAGGTCTCGGCAACTCTCCGTGCTTAACACCATTGGCGCTGCGGTTAGCCGGTCTTTGAATCTTGAAATGGTCCTGAACGAAGCCATCGAAAAAATGATCGAAAAGCTCAATTTCGACGCAGCCTGGATTTACATCCTAGACCCGTCTGGAGAGGAACTCAGTCTCAAGGCATACAGGGGTCTTGGCGAAGACGTGGCACGGTCGATTGTTAGACGCAATCGATCAGCCGGGGTCACCGGTAAGATTTTCGAGACGGGCGAACGATTGGTTTTTGAGGATTTTCAGAATGACACAAGATACAAGAATCTCAGTGCTCGACGTAAAATAGGCTCTCTCGGATTTGCCAGCGCAGCGGGATTCCCGATCAAGGCGAACGAGAGAGTCATTGGCGTATTGCACCTTGCCAACAAAGCAGTCCGTCACTTTGCTCCTGATGAATTGCAGCTGATCGAGTCTATAGCTCAGGAAATCGGTGTCGGCGCGGAAAATGCGAGGCTTTTTGAACAAGTGAATCAGAAGACAGCAGAGCTGGGACAGATGAACCAGGAGTTACAAGAAGCGAACCAAGCCAAAGATGAGTTTCTGAGCGTCATGTCCCATGAGCTTAGGACGCCGCTGAATGTAATCACCGGGTATGCAGAGGTTTTGGGCCAAGGTGTACTGGGCGAAATCCAACGGGAGCAGATGCACGCGGTTAAGACGATTAGCTTCCAATCGAGAGAGTTGCTCAGGATGATCAACGAAATTCTTCAGGTGGGAAGTATCGAGGCCGGAAAGGTTAAGGCAAATTGCCAAGACGTAAACATGTCGGATTTTCTCGTTGAACTTAGATCAGGCTACGAGATCCTGTCGAAGAAGGAGATCTCTTTGCACTGGAATATTCCCTCTTGGCTTCCAATCGTCAGGACCGATGGCGAAAAACTCAAACATGTTCTCCAGAATCTCATCAACAATGCCATCAAGTTTACTGAGAATGGAAGTGTGACGGTCTCCACCAAATATGTTTCAACAGCCATCGAGTTCAAAGTAAAAGACACGGGTATTGGGATCCCGCAGGACATGATTCCCTCAATCTTCCAGATGTTTAGACAACTCGATAGTTCCAGTACCCGATCCTACGGGGGGTCTGGAGTAGGGCTCTATATCGTCAAGAAGTTTGTCGACCTTCTTGACGGAAAAATCGAAGTGGAGAGCGTGCTTGGCAAAGGTTCCACATTTACGGTTACCCTTCCCCTAGACGTTGCTGAAATGTCTCCTTCGAACCTACCAGAAGATTTAGATGTAAAGCTGGCAGGCTGAGCAAAACGAGACCGATTCTTTCCGTTTACTTCCTCACACCATGCAGGGGGAGAAATTTGGTCGGGGCGAGTGGATTTGAACCACCGACTTCACGGTCCCGAACCGTGCGCTCTACCAAGCTGAGCCACGCCCCGACCCGCCCAAGCTAGCACACGGAAACGAGAAAACAACAGGCGCCGATCGTTAGCCGACAGCTTTGCGCATCCGATGAATCGTCTGAGTGTAGTCGGGCGTCCTAAAAATGCCGGAGCCCGAGACGATAACTTCCGCTCCAGCGCGCACTACACGATCGATGTTGTCCGCTTTTATGCCGCCGTCAGCTTCGACGAGGATGGACAGTTTCTTTTGGTCGATCACCTTTCTGACTTGTTCGATTTTCGGCAGGACATCCGGAATGAAAGCCTGACCGCCGAAACCGGGGAAAACGGTCATCATCAGGATCATGTCGATGTCGGAAAAACGGCCGGTTACCTTTTCCAGAGGCACGTCGGGATTCACGGCGATTGACGCCTTGGCACCGAGTTCACGGATCCTCTTTAAACTCAGATTCGGATCCTGACAGGTATCCGGATGAATCGAAACCCAGTCGGCGCCGGCCTTGATAAACTCCGGCGCATACTTATCCGGATCGATGATCATCAAGTG
>WNGE01009783.1_pt1 | contig 19862 bp, 22 predicted proteins | sample 5400651 | NCBI WGS metagenome assembly WNGE01 (sample SAMN13153370, study PRJNA577476) | soil metagenome | isolation source: 60 cm soil or saprolite under grassland replicate 2 | place: USA:California | collected 2016-06-15
AACGCGCGCGGCACGCCCGAGGACGACTCCTGGTACAGCCCGGGCACTCGCGCGCTCACGTTCGGGCTCGGCGACGTGGACGACGCGGAGGACGGGGAAACCGTGCTGCACGAGTTCGGGCACGCGCTGCAGGACGCGATCTGCCCCGACTTCGGGCAATCCCCGGAAGCGGCCGCGATCGGCGAAGGCTTCGGTGACTATTTCGCCGCGAGCTTCTTCGCGCGGGACAAGCCCGAGGCGTACCGCGATGTCGTGATGTCGTGGGACGGCGTCAACTCGGGCGGGCATCCGCCCGGGGTGCGGCGCCTCGACTCGGCGCTCACCTACGAGAGCTTCGACCACGGGCCAAACGCCGACGAGCACGACAACGGCGAGATCTGGTCGGCCACGCTGTGGGAGATCTGGAAGGCGGTGACGCGACGGGTCGCGGATCGCATCATCATCGACAGCCATTTTCAGCTGGACGGCTTCACGACGTTCGCACGAGCGGCGCGCGCCATCCTCGACGCCGATCGTCATCTCCATCGCGGGGCGCACCAGGCAGCGCTCCGGCGCATCTTCCGGCGGCGCGGCATCGGCCCCGTCGAATGAGGAACTACGCCACGGTGTACTTCGAGGACGTCGAGGTCGGCCACGAGCGGCCGGCCTTGTTACCCTTTTCAGCGGCCGGCGAGGAAGTCGCGGAGCGCGGCTGCCGTCGAGGGAAAGGCCAGCTCCTCCCACGGGATCGCGTTGCGCCCCACCCACTCCACGACATCGTTCTCGTGGCAGGGCGTGAGCGTGCCGCCGGTGACGCGGGCCTCGTACACCACGATGACCATCGGCGTCGCCGGGTAGGAGTACACGCCGACGAGGCCGCCCAGATCCACGGTGAGGCCGGTCTCCTCGTAGGTCTCGCGGACGGCGGCGCTCTCCACCGGCTCGCCCCATTCGACGTAGCCGCCCGGGAAGGTCCACTTGCCGTGAGCGGGATCGATCGCGCGACGCGTGAGGAGGATGCGCCCGTCCTCCATGGCGATGGTGCCCGCGACCACCTTCTGGCCCAGGTAGTAGACGAACCCGCAGCCCGCGCACACCATCTCGAGCTTGCGGTCGGGTCCGATGGGACGTCGCTCGATGCGGCCGCCGCAGAGAGGACAGAATCGGACCCCGTCGGGCGTCAACGGACGATGCGAGGGCTCCGCGCTCATGCGCGAAGTCTACCAAACATCGGGTCAGGCTTTGACTTCTCGACATTTCCGCCCGCGCGCGCCCACGCTGTTCCTAGCCACGGCGCAACGGGCGGGCGGGAGCGCGCTCACAGAAACGGGTTGATCGCGCGGACCGTCCCGTACAGCCGGTCGTGCTGGAAGTCCTCGGAAGCCAGCTCCTGAAGGCCGTATTCCTCGGCGTAGGCCCACATGTGGGCGTCGAACCAGCCAAGCTGATACGCGGCCCAGCCCCGAATCGCCCGGCGAACAAGACCTTCCGTCGGGTACAGGACCACGAACTCGGTGAGGACCTCCTCGGCTTCGCGCCGCGCGTCCTCGTACGAGAGGAGCGCATGACCATCCGTCAGGGGGCGCGTCACCGCCGCCACGAACTCGACCAGCGCCTGGTGGGGAATACGGACCCGGTCCTCGATCAATCCGCGGCGGAGGAACTCGGTGGCGACCTCCTGCTTCCGGGGGAACCGCCGGTCGAACCGATAGACCAGGACGTTCGTGTCAACGAGGGCGCGCACGGTCGTAGAGATCTTCCCGGGTCCACCCTCGGTCGCGGACGGCTCGGCGCCGCGTGCGGCCCGACTGCCTCAGCCGCTGCCGCTCCGTCCCGGCGTCGAACAGCTTGAGCCTCAACTTGAGGTCGGCGGCGGGAGCGGGGCGGGTCGAGGGCACGACCCGGATCGTGTCCCCGGCCGCGAGCCACTCGATCTCGTCCCCTGGACGAATCCCGTACTGGTCGGCGATGGCCTTGGGCACCGTGACCTGGAGCTTGCTCGTCACCTTGGACATGTCCTTACTCTACCAAGGATCAAGTCCTTGTCAAACCTGCCCGTACAGCGAGCTACGCGTGCGCCTGGTGGGCCACCGGCACCCGCAGGCGCGCCACCACCGGCAGATGATCGGAGGCCACGCGCGCCAGGCGGCTCCGGTGGACGTGGAAGCCCACCGCCTGGAGATCCCGATCCCAGTAGATGCGGTCGAGCGGGAACAGGGGGAGCGGCGAGGGATGGGTGCGTCGGATCCGCGGCCCGTGGAGCTCGCGCCGGAGCGCCCGCCCCACCGGCCCCGGGAACCACTCGTTGAGGTCCCCCATCAGCACGCGCGGACCGACCAGCTCGACGTTCAGGATCTGCTCCCGCACGAGCGCCTCCACCTGCTCCACGCGCTCGCGGATCTTGAGCCCGAAGTGGACATTGAACAGGTGGAGCATGCGGCCGGCCACGAGGAGGTCCAGCCGCATCCCTCCCCGCGGCTGCCGGGTCGGGCGCGTCAGGTCGAAGGTGTAGCTGGCCCGGACGGCCAGGCGAGTGAACACGGCATTGCCATAGGGCAGTCCCGCGTGGATGCGCGTCGCGCCCATGACCATGGGCATGCCGAGGCTCCCCGCGAGCGCCTCCGCCTGAGGGCGATACACCTCCTGGACGCCGACCAGATCGGCGTCGATCTCCTTCAGCACGAGGGCGATCCGCGACAGGTCGACCCGGCGATCCATCCCCTCGGCCTTGTGGATGTTGTAGCTGGCGACGGTGAGGATCATGCGGCGCCACCGAGCGCGCCCGGAGACGCTTGCCGGTCGCGACTCACGTCAGCGGCGCAACGAGGAACACACGCTCTCGGCCATCCCGCAGCACCACCAGACTGGCAGCGCGTTCCGGACAACGTCCTCCTCCTTTCCTCCCGACCTGCCGCCCGATGCCATCGGAGCGCGACGCCGCGCCCCTGCCCCAGAATACTGACCACCGCCCAGCCTGGCAACGATCAACTCGCCTGGGGACTGGGCCAAGTTGCTTCGCCATGTCTTTCGGCCCCCACCGACATGGTACATTTGCGGCGCCACGAAGGAGCCTGCTAGATTGGCGGCGATGTGGGATAGCGTCGGCCAATCTCCCTCACCGGGGGCGTCACGGGGCGTCTCCAGCTTGACATGAGAGGTTGAGAGTCAGGTTCTCGGCCCTTCGCCGGCGCCATCGCGAGAAGAATGTGTACTGAGCCACGCTCATCGTCGACGGGCTCGGCGCCCTCTTGCAGCCGCGTCGCGCCGTTTGTTAGGCTCGTGACGAGCCGACCCTGAAGGGCATACGCGAGGTCTTCGTGATCCGAGCGCTCTCCGCCGCGCCCCCGCCCATCGTCGCCGCCGTGCGCGAGCTCGCGGCCCGCGAGGTGGAGCCGGCGGCGGCCGCCCTCGAGCACGCCCACACCCGTCCCCACGACGTCACCACCCATCACCCGGAGAGGCCGACACGGCTTGGCGGTCCTGTCGAGACTCCCGACGTCGAGGACATCGAGAGCACCGATATCGCGGTCGCCCCGCCCTGGATGACCATCCTCCACAACTGCGACTGCCACACCTTCGAGGAAGTGGTCAAGCAACTCATGAAGGCCATCGGTTGCTCGGAGGAGCGCGGCTGGGAGCTGGCGTGGCAGGTCCACAACACCGGCAAGGCGGTGGTCAAGGTCGCCCCCGAGGCCGAGTGCGTCCGCGTCGGCAACATCCTCGCCGCCATTGGCCTCATCGTGACCGTGACGCAATCGTAGTCTCCCGTTGACTATCACGGGGACCGAGCGAGGCGGACTCCCGGCGCTGCCGATCGGCCTTGACTTTGGGGGCATTGTCCGCATAATCACCGTTACTTCCGGCGGCCCGGCCGCCAACCATCCCTACGCGGCGCGGACGAGGACCTGACGCTCAAGGAGAAACGGGGTCAGACAGCATGAAGCGCTTCATCCTCCGCCGGCTCGGCTACGCGCTGCTCTCGCTCCTGTTGCTCTCCCTCACCATCTTCTTCTTCGTCCGCGTGACCGGTGATCCCGCCGTCCTGCTCGTCGAGCCGGGCGCGAGCCAGGCCGATCTGGACGCCATCCGCGAGCAGTTCGGGCTGGACCGCCCGCTCGTCGTCCAGTACTGGCACTTCATGAAGAACCTCCTGCGCGGCGACTTCGGCCAGTCCTTCTACTACCGCATGCCCGTCTTCGAGCTCTACCTGTCGCGCCTGCCCAACTCGCTGGTCCTCGCGCTGGCCGCCATGGCCTTCTCGCTCCTGATCGGCATCCCGGCCGGCATCCTCGCCGCGGTGCGCGTGGACCGGTGGTGGGACAGCGCGGGCAAGATCTTCGCCCTCCTCGGGCTCTCCATGCCGTCGTTCTGGGTGGGGCTCTTGATGATCCTGTTCTTCTCGGTCTACCTGGGCTGGCTGCCGTCGTCGGGATCGGGAACGCCGCTGCACATCATCATGCCGGCCTTCGCGCTCGGCTGGTACTTCGCGGCGGCGCACATGCGGCTCACGCGCTCCTCCATGCTCGATGTGCTGGGCTCGGAGTACGTGAAGCTCGCGCGGCTCAAGGGCCTGGCCGAGGCGCGGGTGATCGCCAAGCACGCCTTCAAGAACGCGCTCATCCCGGTCCTGACGCTGGCCGGGATCAACCTCGTCATTATGGTCAACGTCGCGGTGGTGGTGGAGACGGTCTTCGCGTGGCCCGGCATTGGCCGGCTCCTCTACGAAGGCATTGCCTTCCGCGACTTCCCGATCGTCCAGGCGACCGTGCTCCTCGGCGGCGCCATGATCGTGATCGTCAACCTGCTCGTGGACATCCTCTACGCCGTCATCGACCCGCGGATCCGCTATGACAAGTGATCCGCGATGAACGGGGTCCGCCATGAACGGTAGCCGCGCCGCCAGCCTCACCCTCTCCTGGCGCTTCGCCGCGCTCCGCGTCGGCAATTTCCCCATCATCCCGACCGCGATCATCGTCGGGCTCGCGCTCGTCGCGATCTTCGCCGACGTCATCGCGCCCTACAATCCCGAGGTCGGCGTGCTCGGCGACCGCTTCCGCCCGCCCTTCTGGCAGGCGGGGGGCACCGAGGCGCATCTGCTCGGCACCGACCACCTGGGCCGGGACGTGCTCTCGCGCCTGATCTTCGGGGCGCGGATCTCCATGGTCGTCGGCTTCACGGCGGTGATCTTCGCCGGCGTGCTCGGCACCGGACTCGGCATCCTGTCCGGGTATCTCGGCGGCTGGGTGGACCAGGTGATCATGCGCGTCACCGATACGTGGCTGGCGCTCCCGGCGCTGACCTTCGCGATCTTCCTGGCGGCCATCGTGGGGCCGAGCGCGATGAACATCGTGATCATCCTCGCCGCCGTGTACTGGACGCGCTACGCCCGCGTCATCCGCGGCGAGGTGCTCTCCTTGAAGGAGCGCGACTTCGTCCGCCTCGCCATCGTGGCCGGCTGCTCCAAGCGGACGATCATGCGCAAGCACATCCTGCCCAACGTGCTCAACTCCGCCATCGTGCTCGGCACCCTCATGCTGGGCGTGGTCATCGTCCAGGAGGCCGCCCTCTCCTTCCTCGGTGTGGGCGTGCCGCCCCCCCAACCCGCGTGGGGGTTGATGCTGGCCGACGGCAAGAAGGGCCTGATGGCCGGCTACTGGTGGCTCACCGTGCTGCCCGGCTGCTGCATCATGCTCATGGTCCTCTCCGCCAACCTCCTCGGCGACTGGCTCCGCGTCAAGCTGGATCCCCAGCTCCGCCAGCTGTGAGCCGCTTCTCCGAGATCGCCGACCCGTGACGGCGGGCCCGCTGCTCCAGGTCAAGGACCTCGCCACCCACTTCGTGACCGCGCGGGGCACGCGCGTGGTGCGCGCGGTCAACGAGGTGTCGTTCAGCCTCGACGCCGGGCAGACCCTCGGCATCGTGGGCGAGTCGGGCTCGGGGAAGACCACCCTCGCCCTCTCGCTCGTCCGCCTCCTCCCGCCCGCGGCCCGGATCGAGAGCGGCGAGATCCTCTTCGAGGGGGAGGATCTGCTGAAGAAGTCGGACACCGCGATGCGCCGGATCCGCGGCCGGCGCATCGCGATGATCCTCCAGGACCCCATGGCCTCGCTCAACCCGCTCTTCACCATCGGCGACCAGGTGGCGGAACCGATCCGCGTCCACGAGGGCGTGGAGCGCGCGAGCGCGTGGGCCAAGGCGCGAGACCTCTTGAAGGCGGTGAGGATCTCCGCGCCGGAGACGCGCGTGAAGGAGTACCCGCACCAGATGTCGGGCGGGATGCGCCAGCGCATCGTGGGGGCCATCGCCATCTCCTGCGAGCCGGCGCTCCTGATCGCCGACGAGCCCACCACCAGCCTCGACGTCACCATCCAGGCCCAGTACCTGAACCTCCTGCGCGAGCTGCAGCGCACCCATCACCTCGCCATGATCTTCATCACCCACAACCTCGGTATCGTGGCGAAGATGTGCGATCGCGTGGCGGTGATGTACGCGGGGCGCATCGTGGAGTCGGGGCCGGTCAGGCGGATCTTCAACGCGCCTGCCCATCCCTACACGGAGGCCTTGCTCAGCTCCATCCCGCGCCTCAGCGACCCGACCCAGCGGCTCACCGCCATCGATGGGCAGCCGCCCGACCTGGCGTCGGCGCCCTCCGGCTGCGCGTTCCATCCGCGCTGCCCGAAGGTGGTGGAGCGCTGCCGCGAAGATGATCCGCCCGGATTCAGCGTGGCCGATGGGCACAGCGCTCGCTGCTGGCTCCGGGGTCCCCGATGAGCCCTCGGGCGAAGGGGCTCGCGCCGTCCTCGACCGGCGAAGATCTCCGGGTGAGCGCGAACGGGCCGCTGCTGGACGCGCGCGACGTCACGAAGCTCTTCCCGGTGAGGCGGGGGCTCTTCGCCAAGAGCCACGACCTCGTGCGCGCCGTGGACGGCATCTCCTTCGCCATCCCGTCCGGTCGGACGCTCGGGCTGGTGGGCGAGTCGGGATGCGGGAAGACCACCACCGCCAAGCTCGTGCTCCGCCTCGAGGAGCCGACCGGGGGCGCCATCCGGTTCCAGGGGCAGGACCTGCAGACCCTGGACGGCGCCGGGATGCGGGAGTACCGGCGCTCGGTGCAGGCCGTCTTCCAGGACCCCTTCGCCTCGCTCAACCCCCGCATGCGGGTGCGCGCCATCATCGTCGAGCCGCTGGTCACCAACGAGGCGCTCGACTCCGGCGAGGTCAAGCGCCGCCTGCAGAGACTGCTGGATCTGGTCGGGCTGCCGGACCGGTCCGCGGATCTCTTTCCCCACGAGTTCTCCGGCGGCCAGCGCCAGCGCATCGCCATCGCGCGGGCGCTCGCGCTGTCACCCAAGCTCGTCGTGCTCGATGAGCCGGTCTCGTCGCTCGACGTCTCGATCCGCGCGCAGATCCTGAACCTCCTGCGCGACCTGCAGGCGCAGTTCGGCCTCTCCTATCTCTTCATCGCCCACGACCTGGCGGCGGTCGCCCACATGAGCCACACGATCGCCGTCATGTACCTGGGGAAGATCGTGGAGACGGGTGAGGCGGAGACGATCGCGAAGACGCCCAAGCACCCCTACACCCAGGCCCTCTTCTCGGCGGCGCTCCCGACCCACCCGGAAGAGCAGCGGGACGAGATCATCCTTCCCGGCGAGGTGCCGAGCCCGCTTCGACCACCGGCTGGCTGCCGTTTCCACCCGCGCTGCCCGCACGCGATGCCGCGCTGCTCGGCCGAAGAGCCGCGCCTGCTCCCCGTGGACGGCCGACTCGCCGCCTGCCACCTGTACGACTCCTGATCGGCGGGGTCCTGGCCGGCCCCCGAGGCCTCCCGCGAGCCGACGAGTTCTACCGATTTTCGTCGCTGCGCTCCCATAATTACGCTGCGACCGTGCGCCGTCGGCCTCCTGGCCGCGGCCCGTGTACCGTAATTCAGCGGGTTTTCACGGCCCCGCCACCTGGCATCCGAGTTGCTTGTCCACGAGCCCAGGTGAGATTCCAATCAAGGAGGAGCATGTGGACCAGCGCAGCCCGGTCAGGTCGGCAGCTTGCAGCGGCGGTCACTCGCGACAGATCCGGTGGGGATGGAAGCGCTGGACGACGTGGGGCAACCTCGGCCTGTTGCTCGCCGCCGTCGTGCTGCCCTTCGGATGGCTGCTACCGGCCGCGAAACTGGCCCGCGTGCGCGTGAGCGCGCGACGTTCAAGGAACTTCTAGCCGGCCCCTCGACACCGCCTCCCGCGAAGGGTCGGGCTGGCTCGGTCCTCGGCAACCCCTCGCTCGGGTCGACGGTCGCTCAGGCCTCTCGGCGCGGCGGCTCGCTCACGAGCGTCCAGTCCTCCACGCCAGGCACCACGGGAGGCGACGCGGACTGCGTCGTCAATGTGCGCCCCTTGCTCGGCGAGAACCACACGTACTCGCTCGCCAGCTCCGGCGCCGGCGGAACGAGCTCTTCGATCTCGGGGCCCGAGACCCCGCTCTCCTTCCGCTCGGCCTTCCTCGCCTTCTTCGCCTCCTGCTTGGCCTTGCGCTGATCTTCCTTGCGCCGCCGGTCCCCGCGGTACATCGCCGGACGTCCCGCCATCAAAACCTCCCTCGAGGGCTTCGCACGTGAAGCGGCCCTACATCACCGGGCCGATGATCCATGGGGCGAACTCTTCCTCCCCCACTCCGCTGAGCTCGCTCTTGCTGCGCTTGCCCGACGCCACGGCGATGATCTCCTCGAAGATCCGCCGCCCCACCTCGGGCAAGGGGGTGCCGTCGAGGATCACCCCGCAGTTGATGTCCATGTCCTCCTCCATGTGGCGATACACGAGGTTGTTGGTCGCCAGCTTGATGGAGGGCACCGGCTTGCAGCCGAACACCGAGCCGCGGCCGGTGGTGAAGCAGATGACGTTGCAGCCGCCCGCCACCAGCCCGGTGATCGACACCGGGTCGTGACCGGGCGTGTCCATGAAGACGAAGCCGCGCGTGGTGATGGGCTCGCCATAGAGGAAGACGTCGGTCATCGGCGTGGTGCCGCCCTTGGTGACGCCGCCGAGGGACTTCTCGAAGACCGTGGTGATGCCGCCCGCCTTGTTGCCGGGGGCGGGGTTGTTGTCCATGGCCTCGATGCCGCGGCAGTACCATTCCCACCACTTGTAGCGGTCGATGAGCTTCTTGGCGACGCCCTCGTTGATCGCGCGGCGGATCAGCAGGTGCTCGGCGCCGTAGATCTCGGGGGTCTCGGCCAGCACGCCCGTCCCGCCGTAGCGCACCAGCTCGTCCACCGCCCAGCCGAGAGCGGGGTTGGCGGTGATCCCCGAGTTGCCGTCGGAGCCGCCGCAGTTGGTCGCCAGCACCAGCTCCGAGATCGGCTGCTTCGTCCGGCGCGCCTCGTTGGCCATGGGCAGGAGCTTCGCGACCTCGGCGGCCGCCCGCTCCACCGTCTTCCGTATCCCGCCCGCCTCCTGGATGTTGACGATGAGCGGCTTGCGCTCCGGATGTCCCGGCGCCGCCATCCGCTGCTTGTCCACCATGACCGCCGCCTGGTTCACCTCGCAGCCCAGCCCGATGAGGATGTACGCGGCGACGTTCGGGTGCTTCGCGTAGCCGGCGAGCACGCGCTGGAGCGCCATGTGGTCCTCGCCGAAGAGCTTGGTCCCGCAGCCCGACTTGTGGGTGATGGCCAGCACCCCGTCGATGTTCGCGTACTCCCGCGACACGTCGCGGAACTTGTCCTTCACGAACTGGCTCACGCTCGCCGAGCAGTTCACGCCGGAGATGATGGCCACGTAGTTGCGGGTGCCGACCCGGCCGTCCTCGCGCTGGTAGCCGTCGAAGGAGCGCATCCGGTCGGGCGGGTAGTAGTCAACCGGGCGCACGTCGGTGCCGATCTCGTACTCGCGCTGCAATTCGCCCACCGCCAGGTTCTGGGTGTGCACGTGATCGCCCGCCGCGATGTCGCGGGTCGCAAAGCCGATGACCTGCCCGTAGCGCCGGACCTCCTCGCCGGTCCGCCGCGCGCGTCGGGCCACCTTGTGGCCGGGCCTGATGTCCTGCCTGGCCTCGATCCGTCCGCCGGCGTCTGAGGCTCCTTCTCCCTCTTCCCCACCTGCCTCGTTCCCTCCGAACCTTCGATGGCGCGCAGGATGGGTCGAGCCAGGTAGAGGCGGCCCCACGCCCGTCCCGTGATCTCCTCCAGCAGCCCGTGTTCCAGGAGCGTCCTGACCGCCTGACGGGCCGTGGGGTTCGTCACGTTGAGGATCTTCTCCGCCCGCCCCACGCTCATGTACGGGTTGGCGAAGAGCGCGTCCACAAGGCTCAGCACCCTGGGCTTGGCCTGAAGGCGCTTCCGCAGCTTCTCTCGCAGTTCCATCAGGCGCCCCGCCTGTCTCACGCCTTCGCGCGCGGTCTCGAGAACCCCCTTCAGAAAGAACCGCAGCCATCCGAGCCAGTCACCGTCGGTGCGCACTCGCTGGAGGCTCTGGTAATACTCCTGGCGATGGGCGTCGATGTAGGCGGACAGGTAGAGCAGCGGCTGAGAGAGGCGGCCGCGTTCGATGAGAAAGAGCGTGATCAGCAGACGGCCGACGCGACCATTCCCGTCCAGGAACGGATGGATTGCCTCAAACTGCTCGTGCATGAGGCCACACTGGATGAGGTCAGGCAATCGCTCGCGCTCATGCAGGAAGCGCTCCCATCCATCGAGCGCCTTGTGCATCTGCTCGGGCGGCGGCGGGACGTACGTTGCGGTCGCCGGGGTGCGTGTAGCTCACGGACCAGGCGCAGTGAGAGCGGCGGGTCCTTGATCCGCGCGATTCCGTACTCCACGGCGCGGACGTAGTTGCGCACCTCGCTCACGTCCGCGGGCACGTCCGAGGCGCCACCATCGGTCGCCTCATCGAGCAGCAGGTCCGCGAGACTCGTGGTCGTCCCTTCGATGCGTGAGGACAGGACGGCCTCGCGCCTGACATAGGGTGCGATCAAGAGATGGGGATTCGGCAGGTGCCGTCCGAGCCCTGAGAGCTCGCTGAGTGCAGCGTCAGCCCGGGACAAGGCCAGCACCAGATCATCGTCGTAGGCCAGCCGGGGAGGCAGCGGCGCCGGGATGAACGCGGGATACCCCTCCGTGGTTTGGACGACCCGCCCGGCGCTAGGTGCCCTGAAGTGCTCGGGATTCAAGGATTCTGGCCGGGCTTGGCAAGCTCATTTTCGGTCTTGGGACCACTTTGAAAGATCACGCCTGGATTCTTTCAAAGTTCTGCCTCCTCCGCAAGGGCTCTTTCAAAGCTCCGCCCGCAGCAGCGCCAGCGCGAGGTCGCTGAGGGCGGTGAATTGGTCTCGAGCGGCGTTCCGGACTCGTTCCGCCGCGGCCATCTGCTCGTCCAGGATCGCAGCGATGCGCTCCTGCTCCGACACGAGCGGCACCGCAACGTACTCGGCCTGCATGCTTCCTCCGAATAGCGAAGATGTTCCCGCCTGCTCCCGCCGTCTCCTCGCGGCAGATCAGGTCCTCTGTCCATCCTCTGGCGCGAAGCGCCGGGTCGATCAGCTTGGGCCCGCGTGTCCGACTCGCCGAGCCCAATGGCGGCGGCACCATGGGACGCAGTCGTTGACGCTCGGCTCGAGGCGGATTAGACTGCGCTCGATGCCTTCCCTCGACCGCTCCGTGAAGGTCAACGGGCTCACCTTCCACTACGTCGAGTGGGGCGCGCCCCATGCCGCGCCGCTCATCTTGCTCCACGGGATCACCGGGCACGCGCGCACGTGGGATCGTCTGGCGCCGGAGCTCTCGCCGCGCTTCCGGGTCCTCGCGCTCGATCAGCGCGGGCACGGTGACAGCGACGCCGCCCCCGATGCCGACTACCGCACCGACACCATGGCCGGCGACCTGGCGGGCTTCGTGGACCAGCTCGCGCTCCGCACCTTCACGCTGCTGGGACTGTCCATGGGCGGTCGCGTGGCCATGGCGTACGCCGGCGCGTATCCCGCGCGCGTCGAGCGCCTCGTCATCGTGGACATCGGGCCCGACATCCACCTGCCCGGGCTCGACCGGATCCGCGAGATGATGTCGGGGTCGCCCGAGCGCCTCGAGTCCGAGGCGCAGGCGCTGGAGTACGTCCGCCGGGCCAATCCCCGCTACGACGAGGCCGAGCTCCGCCACCGCGTGATGCACGGGCTCAAGCGCGCGCCCGACGGCACCCTGGCGTGGAAGTACGACAAGGCGCTGCGGGAGATGATGCGCGGGGGCGGGCGGCGCGACGCGATCGACCTGTGGGAACCGCTCGGGCGCATCACCTGCCCGACGCTGATCGTGCGCGGAGCCGAGAGCGACATCCTCTCACCCGAGATCGCCGAGAAGATGGTGGAGCGGCTGCCGCACGCGCGCGTCGTCGAGGTGGCGGGAGCGGGTCACAGCGTGCCCGGCGATCGCCCCGCGGAGTTCGCGCGGGTGGTGCGCTCCTTCCTCGACGCGTGACCATGGACCTGAAGGGACGCGGCGCGCTGGTGACGGGCGGGTCGGGCGACCTGGGGACGGCGATCTGCCGCGCTCTCGCCGCCGCCGGCTCCGACGTGGTCGTCGGCTATGTCGGCAATCGTGATGGCGCCGCCAAGACCTGCCAGCTCGTGGAGGGCCTGGGCCGCCGTGCCTTCATGGTGCAGCTCGACCAGGCGGACCCGAGCACCATCGATCCCGCCGTGGCCGCCGCCGCCGAGCAGCTTGGTCGCCTCGATGTCCTCGTCAACAACGCGGCCTGGAACATCGGCATTCCCTTCCCCGAGCTGGACCAGCTCACCACCGAGGTCTGGGACCGCATCTACGACACCAACGTGCGCGGCCCCTTCCAGCTTGCCCGCGCCGCCGCCGGCCACATGCGGCGCCAGGGCGGCGGCCGCATCGTCAACATCGCCTCCATCGCGGGGCTGCGTCCGAGCGGCAGCTCGATCGCCTACGCCACCAGCAAGGCCGCCCTCATCCACCTCACGCGGTGCCTGGCGGTGGCGCTGGCGCCCGACATCGCGGTCAACTGCGTGGCCCCCGGCCTCATCGAGGGCACGCGCATGGCGCAGCGCCTGCCGCCCGCGGTGGCCCAGAGCGCGCGCGACCTCGCCGTGCTACGCCGCGCCTCGGGGATGGACGACATCGCCGCCCAGGTGGTCACCTTCTGCCGCGCCGACAGCGTGACCGGCCAGACGGTGGTCGTCGACGGCGGCATCGAGTTCCACTGACTAGCCAGCCCCGGGCGAGCGGAAACACTAACGAGCGCCACCGAGTCAGGGTTCGAGTTTCGTACGACCGTCTGACCTACCGCTGTTCGAGCGCCGGCTTTGCCGGCGCAATCTCCGGATTGCTCGCCTCGGACGCACGGGGCCCAGCCCGTGGCCGTCCTGCGGCTCGCACTGCATCCTGGGGGAAGGTTTCGGAAGGGGGGCGAAGCCCCCCTCCGAGTTTTAACGAGCGCGGAGCTTGCGCGCGGCCTCGGCGCGCATGACCTGCATGGCCCGCGTCTCCTGGTCGGAGTAGCGCTCCTCCTGCCAGGGATCGGCGTGCATGTGGTAGCCGTTCAGCTCCCAGAAGCCCGGGGGGTTGACGTCGAGGAACTCGAAGGCGCGCAACCACTTGGCGCTCTTCCAGAAGTAGAGCTTGGGGACGACGAGCCGGAGCGGCCCGCCGTGGTCCGGCGTCAGATCGTCGCCGTCGTGCTTGAGGGCGAGCAGCACGTCATCATCGACCAGGTCGGCCACGGGCAGGTTGGTGGTGTAGTCGGGGTCGGCGTGGATCATGACGTACGCTGCCTCGGGCTTGAGCCGGACGCGCTTCATGATCTCGCGGATGTGCACGCCCTCGAACCGGTTGTCCAGGCGCGACCACCGCGTCACGCAGTGGATGTCGCAGCGGACTTCCGTCCGCGGGAGCTCCAGGAATTCTTCCCACGTCCAGGTGACCTCTTCCTCGACCAGGCCGAAGCAGCGGAAGGTCCAGGTCCGGGGATCGAACCGGGGTGTCAGACCGTAGGTCAGCACCGGCCACTTGCTCGTGCGCGCCTGACCCGGCGGAATCCGGTCGGCCAGCCCCTCGGGCGTCTGGTCCATCGTGATCGCTCTCCTTTGGATTGCTCGCCTCGGACGCACGGGGCCCAGCCCGTGGCCGTCCGCCGGCTCGCACTGCCAGGATCGCTCGCCTCGGACGCACGGGGCCCAGCCCGTGGCCGTCCGGCGGCTCGCCCTACCCAGGATCGCTCGCCTCGGACGCACGGGGCCCAGCCCATGGCCGTCCGGCGGCTCGCACTGCTCCTCGCATCTTACCCCACGAAGCGGTAGCCCTGCCCGTGGGCGGTCAGGATGAACTGCGGGCACTCCGGATCGTCCTCGAACTTCTGGCGCAGCCGGAGGATATGGGTGTCCACCGTCCGCGTCGTCGGGAACTGGTCGTACCCCCACACCTCGTCGAGCAGCCGATCCCGGGTGATCACCTCGCCCCGGTGCTCCACCAGGTAGCGCAGCAGGTCGAACTCCTTGCGCGTGAGCCTGACCTCCCGGCCGGCCTTGAAGGCCTGGCGGCCGCGCAGGCGGACGCGCACGTCGCCGAACGCGCACTCCTCGAACTTCTGACGCGGCCCCGGCCGCCGCAGCACCGCGCGGATGCGCGCGAGCAGCTCACGCAGCCCGAATGGCTTCGTGACGTAGTCGTCCGCGCCCAGTTCCAGCCCCAGGACGCGGTCCACCTCCTCGCCGCGCGCGGTCAGCATGATCACCGGCACGTCGAGGCCCTTCCGCCGGATCTCGCGGCAGACGTCCCAGCCGCTCATGCCGGGCATCATGATGTCGAGCAGGATCAGATCGGGCGCCTCGGTCAGCGCGAGCTGGAGGCCGCGCTTGCCGTCGCCGGCGGCGAGGGTCTGGTAGCCCTCGAAGCGGAGGTTGTCCTCGAGCCCGCGCACCATCTCGGGCTCGTCGTCCACGATCAGGATCCTGGGCATTTAGACGTCACGAGCGGAGAGGCAGGTGGAGGGTAAATCGGCTACCCGAGTCGTGCCGGCTGCTCACGCTCACGCGGCCGCCGTGGGCCTCGGCGATGTGCTTGACCAGCGCCAGCCCCACCCCGCTCCCCCGCCGCCCCTGGGTCTCGCTCCGTCCGACGCGGTAGAACTTCTCGAAGATCCGCTGGACCTCGGCGGGCGGGATGCCGATCCCCTCGTCGGCCACCTCGATGCGCACCTCGGCGCCGGCCCTCCGCGCGGACACGGTCAGGCGCCGGCGCGCGCCCGAATACTTGATCGCATTGTCCACGAGGTTGGCCAGGGCCTGCTTGATGGCCGCCGGATCGAGCGGCACCTCGGGCAGGTCGGGCTCGATCGCGACGTCGACCTTGAACCCCTGCTGGACCAGCGGGTAGCGGAAGGCCTCGAGCACCTCCTGGATCAGGGGCTCCACGGCGCTGGGGCAGATATCGTAGCGCTGGCGACCGCCCTCGATGCGGGAGAAGTCGAGCACGTTGTCGATGAGGCGCGTCAGCCGCTCGCTCTCGCGGGTGATGACTCCGTAGTACTCCCGCCGGGCGGCCTCGTCGGTGACGCGGCCGAGCTCCAGCGTCTCGGCGAACATGCGGATCAGCGACAGCGGGGTCTTGAGATCGTGCGAGACATTGGCGACGAAGTCCGACTTGAGCCGGGCCATCTCCGACTCCCGCCTCACCACGCGATATGTCGCGCCGAGGCCGAGGACGATCACGACCAGCAGCAGCACGAAGGCCGCCGTGAAGAGCATGGTCTGGCGCTGGACGGCCTCTTCCGGGGAGACCCCGCGCGGCTGGTACAGGGCGACGCGCCAGGCGGGGAGCGCCTCGCCGAAGTTCACCGTCAGGATGCGCCGAGCGCCATCGAGCGGCTGCGAGGTGTAGACGGGCCGCTCGGCCCGGTCCAGGACGGCCAGCACGCTCTTGCCTTCGAGGGCGCTCACCGTGGTCGGCAGGACGTCGCGCTTGAGCGCCTCCTCGTCGCGCCCGAGGATCGCGAGGACGGGGCGATGGGCGGTGTCCTGGAGCACGGCCGCCAGCACCACATGATCGCCCACGAGAAAATGCCGGCGGCCGCCGCGATCCCAGAAGCCCTGGGAGATCTCGGCCAGGAGCCCGGCGTCCTCGGTCTTCCACTCGCGCGGATAGAGGAGCCGGCCCTGCCGGTCGACCAGGTAGACGCGGTCGACCAGCGGAGTCCTTGCCTTCCAGGCTCCGACCCGCTCGGGACTGAAGTCGGGCTCGAGCACGAGGCGCTGGAGCCCGCTCAGACACTCCTCCTCGCTCTTGAGGATGGTCATCTCGATCTTCTCGGCCGCCATGACCGCCATGTCGCGCGCCTGCTCGCGGAAGAGCAGCGCGGCCGAGGCTTCCCAGTGGCGCAGCGACAGGTAGCCGAGCACCGCCAGGATGGCGGTGGCGAGGAGGACCGCGCCGAAGGTCAGGGCGGCGAAGCGCTTCACGCCTGTTGCATCACCGCTCCGCGAGCAGCCGCCTGATCACCTGCTCGGTCTCCCCGTAGGCGCCTTCGCCGATATGGGTGTAGCGGATGATCCCTTTCCGGTCCACGATCACCGCCGAGGGCCACGCCCAGTTCGAGTAGCGGCGCCAGATGGCGAAGTCGTTGTCCTGCACCACCGGGTACTTCACGCCCAGCCCCCTCGTCGCCGTCTCCACCTTGTCGTAGGGCTTCTCCCACGAGAACTCCGGAGAGTGGACTCCCACGATGGTCAGCCCGTCCTTCTCGTACTTCGCGTGCCAGTCCCGCAACTGCGGGATCACGTTCTTGCAGTTGTATCAGCCGTAGGTCCAGAACTCGACGAACACCACGCGGCCGCGCAGCTTCTCCATGCTGAGCGGCTCGCTGTTGATCCACGGGCCGCCCGCGATCTCGGGCGCCGGCTGCCCGACGCGCGGCCCGCCCTGGGCTCCGGTCCCTCGCGCGAACGGCAGCACGGCGGCCGTGGCCGCGATGGCGACCGCCACCGACATCAGCAGAGTCTTGGCTCTCATGCGCGCCTCCTCGAGGCGGCCTCCCGGGCGCCTCTGATGGCCCCGAGTCTATCAAGCGCCGGTGTCCTCGTGTCACACCCCTGTCAACTCTGCGCTGGACGCCGAAGGCGATCCGGAACAGCGCCAGAGGCCAGCCCGGGACCAGGGTCTGAGTCATCCGATCAGAGGCTCCACTTCACACCGCAGCCGCGGCAGGGCTCGGGCGGGGTGTCCGTCTGGATCTCCCTTCGGAAGGCGACGTACCGCTCGCCCCACCAGATCTCTTCGAGGGATTGCCGGTAGAGGTTGCCGAGGACGATTCCCTCGTAGTGCTCGGTGATCCAGGGGGCGATGCAGCACGGCAGCACGTTGCCGTGCACCGTGACGTAGACCAGCGACCAGGGCCGCCGGCAGGCGCTCCACGGCCGGTCGAGGTGGGCCGGCGTGAGGCTGATCTCGGGGGCGGTGGCGCCCGACGCGGAGAACTCCACGCCGGCGGCGCGGGCGGCGGCCTCGGTGTCCCGGATCAGGGCCGCCTCGCGCTCCTGCAGCCGCCCGTAGAGCGATTGCTCCCTCGTCGCGAGCCCGAGGCCGTTGTAGACGAGCCGCTGGAGATTGATCCCTTCCGCCCCGACTCGACGCGCCAGCTCCACCAGCCCCCCGATCTCCTCGATGTTGTCCCTGAGGCCGGTGAACCAGAGGCTGACCCGCGGATGCGCGACGGCCGCCTCGCGCTTGGCCCTGGCCAGCTCCTCGAGATTGGACACCACCTTCTGAAAGGCGTCCACCCCGCGCACGCGCGCGTACGTCTCGGGCGTGGTGGCGTCGAGCGACACGCGCAGCTCATCGAGGCCGCTCCCGATGAGCTGCCGGCCGAGCCGCGGGCCGAGCGTGATCGCGTTGGAGTTGAAGAGCGCCGTGCTCCCGCGCGCCTTGAGGTGGGCGATCATCCGGACGAGGTCGCGGTTCAGCAGGGGCTCGCCGATCCCGTGGAGCAGGGCGCGCTCGAGGACCGGGAAGCCGTCGACGACGCGGCGGAACTCCTCCCAGCTCAGGTCCTTCCGGGGCTCGCGCCCGCCGAAGGTGAGGATGCAAGTCTCGCAGAGCGAGTTGCAGCGGCTGGTCGTCTCCAGGTAGAGCGAGCGGGGCAGCGGCGGTCTGAGGGCGAGGGTGGTCACGGCCGGGGCGACACCTCGGACGCCGCGCGCAGGGCCGCGCGCACGAACCCATAACCGGCGCGCACGCTCCCGACGAGCGTCCCCGACACCTTCGATCGTCCGCCCCGCCGGGGCTCGTGAGAGACGGGCACCTCCACGATGCGCGCTCCGAGCGCGGCCGCCTTCACGACCATCTCGACCGGCCAGCCGAAGGCGCGGTCGCGCATTGCCAGGCGCCGCAGCAGCTCCACGCGGATCGCGCGGAACGGCCCGATGTCGGTGATCCGCCGGGCGTAGCGCCACGAGACGAACCCCGCCACGAGGCGGGTGCCGACGGAGGCGTGGAACGGATGGCGGCCCGCGAACTGACGCGCTCCCAGCGCGAGGTCGGCCCTGCCGTCGAGCACGGGGGCCAGCACCCGGCCCAGCTCCTCGGGGCGCTGGCTGCCGTCGCCGTCGAGGAACGCCGCGATGTCGGTGTCGGCGCCGAGGGCCCTCACGCCGGCCGCGCACGCCGCGCCATAGCCGCGGCGCGGCTCGCTCACCACCCGCGCGCCCGCCCGCGCGGCGACGGCGCCCGTCCCGTCCGTCGAGCCGTTGTCCACCACGATCACCTCGCCGACCAGGTCGCGCGGCACCCGGGCCACGAGCGTCGCGATGACAGGCGCCTCGTCGAGCGCCGGGATGATCAGCGCGGTCCGCACCGTCACCTCGGGGCGAGCACGGTCGTGCACGCGCTGCCGGTCTTCAACAGCTCTCGCTGCTCGGCCGGGGCCCAGTCCAGGTCCACCGTCCCCCCGCGCACGAGCGGGCAGTAGGGATCCGGCATCTCCACCCCGCCCGCCAGCTCGCGGCGCCCGGCACAGCCGCCATGGCAGGTGTCGACGAAGGCGCAGCCGCGGCAGACCTCGGGCACGGTCCTGACGCGCGCGAACTGCGCGGAGGCGAGAACCCCCTCGCCACCGCGCCCGGGCAGATCGGCCAGACGCAGGTCGGACTTGCCCCAGTACACGCACGGGATGATGTCGCCGCGCGGCGTGACGCGCACGGTCTGTCGGCCGCAGCCCGAGCCGCTCTTGAACGGCATCCCCAGCATGGCGTCGAGGATGGGCTCGGTCGTGCTCACCAGGCGCGTCGCCGCCAGGAGCCGGCGGAAGCCCTCCCAGAACTCCTCGTAGGTCAGGGTGAACCGATCGGTCTTGACGGGCTGGTAGACGTTGACGCGGTAGTTGGCGCCGGCGGCGAAGGCCAGCCGCGCGATCTCGGGCAGTCGCGCGTAGTTGGTCTTCATCATCACCGACAGCACCGTCACCGTGACGCCGAGGCGGCGCGCGCGCTCCGCCGCCGCCATGACCCGCTTCCAGTTGCCTTGCCCCCGGAAGGCATCCTGCTCGGCCTCGGTCGGAAAATCGATGGAGACCTCCACCTCCCGGAAGGCCTTCAGGGTCTCGTCCGAGGAGCGCTCGACGGTGTAGCCATTCGACGTCACCGAGAGCTTGATGCCGCGCGCCCGGAGCGACTCGACGATGGCCGCATACTCGGGATGGAGCCCGTTCTCGCCGGTGCCGAGATTGACGGACCTCACCGGCAGGCAGTCACAGACTCCCATGACCTCCGCTGCGGTCAGCTGATCGATGCCGGCGGTGTCGCGATAGCAGTGAGCGCAGGCGAGGTCGCAGGCATTGGTCAGGCCCAGCCCCACACTGAAGTCCATGATGCCTCCGTGATCAGGCCGGTCG
>WNGE01007645.1_pt1 | contig 19851 bp, 30 predicted proteins | sample 5400651 | NCBI WGS metagenome assembly WNGE01 (sample SAMN13153370, study PRJNA577476) | soil metagenome | isolation source: 60 cm soil or saprolite under grassland replicate 2 | place: USA:California | collected 2016-06-15
CCGCCTCCGGCGGCCGCTTTGACGATCACCGGAATTCCGATCTCGCGCGCCAGCTGCAAACCCTCGGTCTCGGAAGTTACAGGCTCCGGACTACCGGGTAGCACCGGCAAGCCGGCTTCGGCCATCGTGCGGCGGGCTTCGACCTTGTCACCCATCAAACGAATTATGTCGGCAGGCGGGCCAATGAACTTGATATTGCAGGCGGCACAAATCTCAGCAAAGTAGGACGACTCGGCCAGGAAGCCGTAACCGGGATGAATCGCGTCGACGTTAAAGATCTCTGCTGTGCTAATGATCGCCGGAATGTTCAGGTAGCTTTGAGCTGAAGGCGCCGGACCAATGCATGCCGCCTCGTCGGCAAAGCGCACATGAAGAGAATCGCGATCGACGTCGCTGTGAACGGCGACCGTGCGGATGCCCATCTCCTTGCACGTCCAAATAATGCGGCAGGCAATCTCACCGCGATTAGCGATTAGTATTTTCTTAAACTTTCTGATTTCCGGCGTCATCTTTGGCCCAAAAATTCAACGTCCAGTTTCCAACACCGTTTCGTCCTATCGGACGCCGGACTTTGGACATTGGACGTTCGAGTTACTTCTTAATTCCGAATAGGGGCTGGCCATACTCAACCGGCTGTCCATTTTCAACGTAGATCTTTGCGACTTCGCCAGTCGTATCGGCCTGAATCTCATTCATCAACTTCATTGCCTCGATAATGCAAACCACGGTCTCGGGCTCGACGCGGCCACCGATTTTCACAAACGGCTCGGCGTTAGGCGAAGACGCGCGATAAAAGGTTCCGACGATTGGCGAGGGAATGATGTAAAGGTCCTGATCTTCAGAGGCTTCCGTCTGGGCTTTCGCGCCGGGATGGACTGGTGCGGAGGATGGTGAGATTTTCGTTTCGACGGCTGCACCGCTACTCGTCGCCGATTCCGAAGAGCCTGGAGACAAATTAAGACCACCGGCAACGGCTTCAGAGATTTCGGCTCCTCGCCGAAAACGCACGCGAAAGCCTTCGCGTTCGAGCTCAAACTCCGTAAAGTCGTTCTCACGAATTAACTGAATCAGCTCACGCAACTCATCCATATTGACAGACGTTTCAGCCGCAATCGATCTACGCCGGCGCCGACCGCGTATGGGTTCACTTGAAACTTCGCCTTCGCTTTCAAGTTGAAGTTCGCCCTCTGCCCTTTGAGTCGCGTGATCGTTCATCTTCTCTGCGCCATTGCTATCTCACTAAACTCTTTCACCCTATCAAAGTGTTGCGCCCCAAAAGACTCGGGATACTGTTACCGATCGTCAATTGGGGCATTTCAGCCGAGCGCTAAAGTCAGCATCCGGCACTAAGGAAACGTTTGAAACCTATTTCTCTTCGCCTTCGTCAGATTCAGGCTCAGGAGTCGAAGTCTCACTTAGGGTTTCGGCAGAAGCTGGGCTCGAAATTTCTTCTGACACCTTCTTCGTTTCAGCCTTGCTGGCGGCCTTTGTTGTTGTATCCGCTTCTTTTGCTGCAACGCTATCCCGTCCAGCAGCGCTTATGCCCTTCGTCTCAGACTTCTTCTTTTTTGAGCCGGCTGACTTTCGCTTTTTCGCCGCTTCGAGAGCTTCGCGCTCGGCTTGATTGTCGACCAACTCAATTATGGCCAGTTCGGCGTTGTCGCCGGCGCGGCGCCCGAGTTTGAGAATCCTGGTATAGCCGCCGGGTCGATCCTTGTAACGCTCTCCGAGTTCATCAAATAAACGTTTCAGCGCAGCAACGCCGGCAGTTCGCGGCAGGCGCAACTGCCCGCGCCTTCCGGTCAATGCGGCTTGTTGCATGTTGCCGGCATGAAAGAATCCTGCCGCCTGGCGACGCAAGTGCAACGCGTGCGCACCTGTATCATCGCCTTCAAGACCATTTGCGCGGCGAGAAAGTGTGATCGCGCGCTCGACAAAAGGCCTTAGTTCTTTGGCCTTCGGCAGCGTCGTGACAATGCGCTCCTCGCGAGAATTAATCAGCGAAACCGCCAGATTGCGAAGCATTGACATGCGATGTTCGCTTGTTCGACCAAGTTTGCGATGGGCTTTTTGGTGTCGCATGACTCTAAAGACTCGTCGTGTGAGTAATCATCCGGGTGATAGCGCCGCAGCGCTGAAAGTTACTTCCTATTCTTCGTCGGCAAAGTCGCTGAGATCGGCGCCGTCGCGGCCACCAGTTCCTGGGATCGGATTTCCCTGCTCGTCAAACTCCATTCCAAAATCCAGGCCCATCCCGTTCAGGATTTCTTTGATTTCGTTGAGCGACTTTTTGCCGAAATTCTTAGTGGCCAGCATTTCCCGTTCACTGCGCTGGACCAAATCGCGAATTGTCCGGATATCGGCATTCTTCAAACAGTTGTAAGAGCGAACGGAGAGCTCCAGCTCGTCGACCGAGCGATCCAGTTGATCGTTACGTGGCAGTGGTGGTCGCTCGATCTTGGAGTAAGCGAAATCGTCCGTGTCTTCTTCAAAGTTGATGAAGATCGACATGTGATCCTTGATCAATTTTGCCGCCAGACCGATTGAGTCTTCAGGCTTAACAGAGCCATCGGTCCAAACCTCGATGGTGAGCTTATCAAACTCAGTATTCTGGCCGAGACGCGCCGCTTCAACCGTGTAATTGACCTTCTTGACCGGAGTATGCACGGAATCAATCGGTATGTAACCAAGCGAAAGGTCTTCGTCGAAATTTCTATCGGCGGAAACGTAACCGCGCCCGCGTTTGAGACGCATCTCAACTCTTAACGAGCCGCCTTCGCTAACTGTTGCAATGTGCACCGAAGGATCCAGTACTTCCACATCCGCATCGGCTTCGATATCCGCAGCGGTGACTTCCCCGGCAGAGTCTTTTGAAATCCGAAGAGTCTTCGACTCATTGCCGTGTAATTTGAACGGCACTTGCTTGAGATTCAGAATTACGTCTGTGGCGTCTTCAACAACCCCTTTGATTGAAGAGAATTCGTGCTCAACACCTTCAATCTTGACAGCCGTAACCGCGGCGCCCTCGATAGAAGAAAGCAACGCTCGTCGCAGGGAATTGCCAACCGTGGTGCCGAAGCCCCGCTCGAAAGGTTGCGCGGAAAAACGGCCGTAGCGTTCAGTGAGTGTCTCAGCGTCCGCCGCCAGACGACGGGGCATCTGAAAACCGGTCCAGAGATTATTTTGATCCATAGCCATAACGTTTCAAGTCCCGATTCGAGAAAAAGCTGTGATCCTGTGAACTGCCATGCAAAGGCAGTCCGCGGTTCTGATTACTTACTATAAAGTTCAACGATAAGCTGTTCGTTAATTGAGCGGTCGATGTCTTCGCGTGCTGGCAGTCCGCTGATACGAGCGGACATCTCGCCGCCATCCTGGGAGATCCAGGACGGCCGTCCGCGTCCGGAGGCGGTCTGCCACGCACCTTCGATGTGCGGGTTCTTTCGGCTTCCCTCTTTGATACTGATTGCCTCGCCCGCCCTGACTTGATATGACGGAATATCTACTTTCTTTCCGTTGACCAGCACGTGGCCGTGATTAACCAATTGACGTGCTTGTCGGCGAGAGGTTGAAAACCCTGCGCGGTAGACTGCGTTATCCAGGCGCCGCTCGAGGAGGAATAACAGATTCTCTCCTGTGATTCCCTTCATGCGCGTCGCGCGTTCGAAATAGTTCCGGAACTGTCCTTCAAGGATGAAGTAGATACGCTTGACCTTCTGCTTTTCGCGCAACTGCTGGCCATAGCCGACCAGCGCCTTGCCGCGACGCATCGAGTTGCCATGTTGTCCGGGCGGTTGTGTACCGCGCTTTTCAATCGGACAAGAAGGCTTGTAGCATCTGTCACCTTTTAGAAAAAGCTTTGCGCCCTCGCGGCGGCATAAGCGGCACACCGCATCTCTATACCTAGCCAACTGTTTTCTGCCTCCAGTCTAAATTCGACGGAAAAGTTTACAGGCCGTATCTCAAATTCGGCGATCTTAAACTTCAAATCTGAACTTCTTCGATCTGAAATCTAAGTTCCGAATCTGACGCTGGCCCTTCATCCTTTAGGTTATTAAAGTTTCTAAATCCGCAATCTCAAATTTCAGATCACAGAACTCAAAAACCAACGTTCAAAACCAACTAAACTCTTCGCCGCTTGGGTGGGCGACAACCATTGTGTGGAATGGGCGTCGTATCGCGAATCGTTACCACTCTAATCCCGGCATTAGCAATCGCCCGGATCGCGGATTCGCGGCCGCCGCCAGGTCCCTTAACGCGAACCTCGCACTGCTGCATCCCGGCCTCATGGGCTTTCTTCGCGGCTTCGTAAGCGGCCTGCTGCGCAGCAAAAGGAGTCCCCTTGCGTGAACCTCTGAATCCGCGCGCGCCTGCCGACGATTGAGCAATGAGATTACCCTCGAGGTCGGTAATTGAGATCATCGTGTTATTGAAAGAGGCGGCCACGTGCGCGATACCCACGGGCACATTCTTTTTCTCTTTCTTACGAAAAACTTTTTTCTTTCCAGTAGCTTTTGCCATTGTGTGATTTTGGATTTCGAATTTTTAGACTTCAGATTTGATGATTCCGGCTGGTAATCGCAAATCCAAAATCGAAAATGCATTTCTATTTCTTCCCTGGTGCCTTCTTCTTGGCGATAGTGGCGCGTCTGGGACCTTTCCGAGTGCGTGCGTTTGTGTGCGTCCGCTGACCGCGAACCGGCAGCGATCGGCGATGCCGCAGTCCCCGGTAGCAACCGATATCCATTAGCCGCTTAATGTCCATCTGGATGCGTTTCCGCAGGTCACCTTCGATTTCACCTTGCGCTTCAAGAATCGCCCTAATCCGGCTCAGTTCATCCTCATTCAAATCCCTGACGCGAGTATCAAGGTTAACTGCGGCCTCGGTGAGTATCGAGCTTGCGCGCGAACGACCAATACCGTAGATGTATGTCAGCCCCACTTCGGCCCGCTTGTTCGGTGGAAGATCGACGCCAGCTACACGTGCCATTTTTAGTGAATACTCTCCAGTCTATTTTTGATTGCGCTTGCCTTTCGATTGGCAATCGCAAGTCAAGAAGCAAAAATAGTTATCCCTGTCGCTGCTTATGTTTCGGATTAACGCAAATTACGCGCACGACGCCCTTGCGGTGAATGACTTTGCACTTGTCGCACATTTTTTTAACTGAAGCACGAACTTTCATTTTGAACCAATCCTCACTTTTTTCCACTCAGTCGGTACAGGTCCTATTTGTAGCGATAAGTAATTCGTCCGCGATTCAGGTCGTAGGGCGACAGTTCGACCAACACCCGATCTCCGGGTAGAATCCGAATAAAATGTTTGCGCATCTTCCCCGAAACATGCGCAAGCACTTGATGCTGGTTGTCTTCCAACTCGACCCGAAACATAGCGTTAGGCAAAGTCTCAAGGACCTTGGCCATAACTTCTATAGCTTCTTCCTTCGCCATATTCGCTCAGAACGAATTTTGCCTATACCGACAAACTGCAAATAGTAACATGCCAAAATGGCTTTGCCAAGCCGCGCTGGTCGTTAGGGTTACGGCTTCAACTCGAAATCGAAATCCTACTTTCGAGCGGCCTATCCGGCTGCCTTCGGGAGGCAATTCTAGTAAGCACTTCTGGCCCCTCGTCGGTTATAGCTATGGTGTGTTCAGCGTGCGCACTCGGCTTCCCGTCCAGGGTCACTACCGTCCAACCATCGGCTAAGACCCTGGTGTGGTGGGTTCCCAGATTGATCATTGGCTCCACCGCAAAAACGTATCCAGCCCTTATTTTGGGACCCTGCCCAAGCTTCCCGTAATTTGGTATTTGCGGGTCCTCGTGCATGCGACGACCAATCCCGTGGCCTACATACTCACGTACGACCGAATAGCCGTTGACTTCGGCATGTTGCTGCACCGCGGCGCCGATATCTCCCAAATGTTTTCCAGGCCGGCACTGGTCAATCGCCAGGTCGAGACACTCCTCGGTAACACGAACGAGTGCCAACCAGGACTCACTCACTTTTCCCACGGGCACCGTCGTCGCGGTGTCGCCAACAAACCCTTCCAGCGTTACTCCGCAATCTATAGAAAATATGTCGCCTTCCCGAAGTTTGTACTCGGAAGGAAAGCCATGCACAACCTGCTCATTTACCGAAGCACAAATTGAATAGGGAAACCCGTGGTAGCCCTTGAACGTCGGTAGCCCGCCTGCATCGCGGATCATTTTCTCCGCGGTCCGATCAATTTCAATTGTAGAAACGCCGGGTTCAACCAGAGATCTGAGTTCCTGTAGAACAAGCCCGGTGAGCTGGCCGGCAGCCCTCATCTTTTCGATCTCTTTTTTTGACTTCCCAATAATCATGGAAAACAGTCACAAGTGAAGAGGGAACAGTGAAAAGTAAAACTATCACCGTTCACACTGTTTCACTGTTCACTCTTTACTCTTCACTATTCTTTCGATATCCCGGTAGATTGCTTCAGGCTCTCGGGTGCCATCAACGACGTGCAGAAGATTCGCGGCCTTATAATAATCGAGTAAAGGTCGCGTTTGTTCCTCATAAGTAGCCAGGCGTGTCTGCACCGTGTCTGGGTTATCGTCAGATCGATGTTGGAGCTGAACCTGCGGATGAAAGTCGCAAACGTTATCAACCTTCGGGGGCTTGAAATAAACATTGTAGATCTCACCGCAGACAGGACAGTTTCGACGCCCCACCATGCGCTTAGCCAGCAGGCCGCGCGGGACGTCGATTTCAATGGCCTGAATCTTCTTGCCTTGTTCCGCCGCTAGTTTCGCAAGCATAGCAGCTTGTGCCGGCGTGCGCGGAAAGCCGTCAAGGATGTAACCACCTTGGCAATCGTCCTGGGATGTTCGATCACGAACAACTCGGATGGTCAAATCATCGGGCACCAGTTGCCCAACTTTCATTAGCGCACGGACCTCAGCCGCCAATGGCGTGTGCGCGTCTTTCAACGCCCGAAAAATGTCGCCAGTCGAAATTTGTGACAGATTCAAGCGTTCTCGAAGCAAGCGCGCCTGCGTACCTTTTCCAGCACCAGGCGCACCCATCAAGACTATTATTTTCGACATGCAAAAGGTGTGAGATGCTCGATGCTCGATGCTAGCAAAGCCGACTGACATCTAGCATCCGACATCCAAGACATGCTCTTAAGCCCTTCGTCCTCGAAGACGTCCGCCACCGCCAAGAAAGCCTTCGTAGTTTCGCATCACGAGTTGGGCCTCTACTTGCGCTACTGTATCCATGGCTACCCCGACGAGAATCAGCAACGAAGTGCCGCCAAAGTAAAACTGGTAACCCATCCCTGTTGGGATCCACGATAAACCAGGTGTGCCGCTTACAAATGCATCGAGCCAGGCGCCAATCAGAGGCAAACGGCCAACTTTAAATCCGCTCAACATGAACTGTGGCACGAAGGCAACCAGCGCAAGATAAACAGCTCCGACCGTGGTCAACCGCGTCAATATACTGTTGAGATACTCAGCGGTAGCCCGGCCCGGCCGAATGCCTGGCATAAAGCCGCCGTGTTTACGCAGATTATCAGCCACTTCCTCAACGTTGAAGACGATCGAGACGTAAAAGAAAGTGAAGAAAACTATCAACGAGAGAAAGATCAATTCATAATAGGGATCGCTGGCGTGAAAGCTTTGAAAGAAGATCCAGATCTTTCCCCATGTCGAACTCATCTTGTTAGGATCTGGTGGAAACGCAGCAAACAAACTCTGCGGCATCGAAAGAACTGACGACGCAAAAATGACCGGAATGACGCCACCCATATTGATCTTGAGCGGCATGGTGGTTTGCTGGCCACCCACGAGCTGCCGGCCCACGTGCCGTTTGGCATAACTGACCGGCACCTTGCGTCTGGCCGCCTCGACAAAAACGATAAAGGCAATTATCGCGATCATCGCCAGAAGCAGGCCAAAGACCCCCAGCGTTTCCAGCGTGTCGCCACTACGCAGCCGCTCCGATACCTGCTGAACGCCGCGCGGCAATCCGATGACAATACCGGCAAAAATCAAAAGTGAAATTCCGTTGCCCACGCCTCGATCAGTGATCTGCTCACCAAGCCACATAACAAAAATGGTGCCCGTGGTTAACGTGAGCACCGTGGTAAAAAGAAAGCCCCAGGTGGGCGCGCCGACGCCATTAACCTGCAGCCAGTGGGCAACAAACGAAGTCTGAATGCCCGCCAGACCAACAGTCAGATATCGGGTCCACTGATTGATCTTCTGCCGCCCCATCTCGCCTTCTTCCTGCAGCTTTTTCCAGAAGTGTGCCCGCAACATCGTGCCAAACCTGGTCCAGGCGGTCCTTATTGATTCCAGGTGCCCCGATGTGGGCGCCGAGGCGATAGATGGCGAGCATGCCAAGCGTAAACAAAATGCGCCGGCGTAGATCCGGCACATTGAACATATTACGAATCGCCGCAAAAAACTTATCCATTAGCGTCCTTTCGCCGGCGCATCTCCAGTTACGCTATCTTGCCAACTTCCGCGCCAATTTCTGTTACTGCCCCGCCAGCTTTCTCGATCTTCTCGCGCGCGCTTTTCGTGAAGCGGTGCGCGGAAATACGAAGCGGCTTCGATAGCTCCCCGTTGCCCAGCACAACGACATCGAATTTTGCCTTTTTAATAATCCCGCGATTGTGCAAGAGCTCGGGAGTCACTTCTTCATTGGGCTCAAAACCTCGCTCCAGTGCTGCCAAACTAACTTCGAGCCAGCGCTTCTTGAAGATGTTTGTGAATCCACGTTTAGGCAAGCGACGATGCAGCGGCATCTGTCCGCCTTCAAAGCCAATCTTGGCGGAGTAGCCAGAACGCGATTTTTGTCCTTTTTCTCCACGGCCGGCGGTCTTACCCAAGCCAGAGCCCGGTCCTCTTCCGACACGCTTCTTCTTATGGACCGAACCCTTTGCGGGTTTCAAATTATTGAGACTTAACACCATGATGTTTTTCTACTTAGTACTTTGTGCTTAGAGCTTTGACGTTGCGCTTTGTCACAACTCGAAGTACAAAGCACTAAGTACAAAGATCGTTATTCAATGATTCGCAACAGATGCGGAATCTTGGCTACTGCGCCGCGCATAGAAGCCGTATCAGGACGCTCGACAATTTGGTTCAACTTGGTCAACCCCAGGCTGCGCACCATCTGCTTGTGAGTTTTCGGCGTAGCTATAAAGCTTCGGTAATACTGAATACGAATCTTACGGTCGCTCGCCGAACTCTTTGCCTCGTCATTTGAGCTTTTTGCTTTTCTGGGCATGACACCTCAACCCTCGTGAATCGTAAATCGTGAATAGTAAATGGTAAATCTTTAGTATAAATCGCAAGTCGTTGTTCTATTCACGATTTACTATTTACGATTCACTAGATCTCTTCGACCTGCTTGCCTCTTAGCCGCGCCAGTTCCATCGGATCCTTCATCCTAAGAAGCGCGTCAAAAGTGGCGCGGACAACATTGTGCGGATTGGTCGAACCAAGCACTTTGGTACGCACGTCATGCACGCCTACAGCCTGCATAACCGCACGCACTGCCCCTCCGGCGATTACTCCGGTTCCTTCCGAGGCCGGCTTAACCAGGACGCGGCCGGCGCCAAATTTTCCAATCAACTGGTGCGGCACAGTATTCTGAATCAAAGGAACGCGAATCAAACTTTTCTTGGCGGCTTCGATTGCCTTCTTGATCGCCAGGGGCACTTCCCGCGCCTTACCGGTTCCAAAGCCCACATGACCACCTTCGTCGCCGACCACGACCAGCGCGGCAAACGACATATTTTTGCCGCCCTTCACCACTTTGGTCACGCGATTGATGGAGATGACTTGATCTTTTAGATCCAGGCCCTGGGCCGGAATGCGCTGCTTAGGTTGTCTCATTGCTTTTCTTTAGCCTTCCTACGCGGCTTTCTTTCCGCTTTCACTTCCACAATCTCCGCCGTCGGAGCTTCAGAGGCTTCTTCCTCACGAGTGATAAGCTCGTTCTTATTCAGCCCGGCTTCTCGAGCCGCATCAGTTAGCGCTTTGATCCGGCCGTGATAAAGATAGCCGCCACGGTCGAAGACAACATTGCTGATGCCTTTTTCAAGCGCGCGCTCAGCGATCGCTTTGCCAATCCGCCGCGCCGCATCGACATTTCCGCCGGTCGTCCCACGCAAGTCCTTCTCTGTGGTTGACGCCGACACGATCGTCTTGCCTAGTTCGTCGTCAACTACCTGTGCATAGATATGATTCAAGCTGCGATAAACGGCCAGCCGCGGTCTTTCGCCGCTGCCTTTTACCTTGCGGCGAATTCGCCTGTGTATCGCCTCGCGAACTATTGCTCTGCTCGTGTTTGCCATATCAGTTTGTAAACAGTGAATGGTAAATCGTAAATAGTTTTGGTCCTGGCTTCGTTGAATGTCTACCTGTCATGCTTCGCAAGCGGTTTCTATTCACGATTTACTATTTACGATTTACTAATTATTTCCCGGTCTTTCCAGGCTTCAGCTTGATGGCCACATTCGCGTAGCGAATGCCTTTACCCTTATAAGCATCCGGCTTGCGCAACTTGTGCATCTCCGCTGCCACCTGTCCGAGCTTTTGCTTATCGATGCTTGTTAGCGTCAGCGTCGTTTGATACTGCTGGATGCTTCCCTTGGTTGTCATTCGCTCGGCTTTCGCCTCTACGCCTTCAGGCAAAGGAAAGTCGATTGGATGTGAGTATCCAAGCGAAAAGACTATCCGTTTCGCCTGCACGTCAGCCTTGTAGCCGACTCCGACCACGTCCATCTGTTTCGTGAAGCCCTCCGTTACACCCACGATAGCGTTATTGGCCAGGGCGCGGGCCAACCCGTGCAACGGTGCCAGATCGTCTGAAGTGCGTTCAGCGCGCAGCTCATCGCCTTCGAGTTTGAAGCTGATACCTTCAGGAATCGGAGTCTTTAGGTTACCCTTCGGCCCTTTCACCTCGAGCACTTGTTCACCGATAGTCACCGAAACGCCCTTCGGTAACGTTATTGCTTTCTTGCCAATGCGCGACATAATTTGAACCTCAGTACCAGTGAAAAGTGACAAGCAGAAAAAGAACCATGCGCTTTCTTATCACTCATTACTTTTGACTTTTCACTTCCTAATAAATCTGTGCCAACAATTCTCCGCCGATGTTTTCGCGGCGCGCGGCTTTCCCACTCATCAGGCCTCTGGAAGTAGAAACAATGTTAACGCCGTAGCCGCCAAGAACTTTCGGGATTTCACTAGAGCCAACATAAACACGCCGGCCGGGCCGCGAAACTCTCTGCAAGTGTGTGATTGATGAAGTGCCGCGCGCATCGTAACGAAGGAAAATGCGAATCGTACGCTTCAGGCCCTCGCCCTTCAGAACGAAGTTATTGATGTAGCCCTCTTCCTTAAGGATTCGAGCGATCTCAAGTTTAAGTTTCGAAGCCGGAATATCCGCGCGTGAATGCTTTGCCGCAATAGCATTGCGGATTCGCGTCAACATATCGGCGATAGGATCAGTCATTCTTAACTCCAGATTTGCGATTTTAGATTTTTGATTTGCGATTTGTGGCGGCCAAATGGGCAGCCCAATCGCAAATCAGCAATCGAAAATCAAAAATGCCTTTTACCAACTAGACTTGACGACGCCGGGAATTTGCCCCTCTAGCGCCAATTGGCGAAAACAGATGCGGCACAAATTAAACTTCCGCAGATAGCCGCGCGCCCGGCCGCACTTTTTGCAGCGTGTGTAAGCGCGCACGGCGAATTTTGGTTTCCGCTGCGATTTCGCAATCAGTGATTTCTTTGCCATTGTTTCGTAAATAGTAAGTCTTGAATCGTAAGTTACCGTAGAGTGAACTGTGAATGGTGTATCGCGAAACCGCTCCTCTATTTACGATTCACGATTCACGCCCTAAAAGGCATCCCCAGCCCCTTCAAGAGGGCACGAGCCTGCTCATCATTTCGCGCCGTGGTAATAATCGAAATATTCATCCCGCGCAATTTATCGACCTTGTTAAAGTCAATCTCCGGAAATATCAACTGCTCGCGGATTCCGATGGTGTAATTACCGCGGCCATCAAACGCCTTCGGCGAAACTCCCCGAAAGTCCCTGACGCGAGGCAAGGCAATCGACACCAACCGGTCCAGAAATTCATACATGCGATCGCCACGCAGAGTGACCATAACGCCGATCGGCATCCCCTGCCGAAGCTTGAACGAGGCGATCGATTTCTTGGCTTTAGTCACGACTGGCTTCTGACCGGTAATGGAGCGAAGCTCGTCCGCCGCCGTGTCCAGGATCTTGGCGTTGGCAATTGCCTCGCCCATGCCCATGTTCAGAACGACCTTCTGGACACGTGGGATCGCCATCGGATTCTCAATCCCAAACTCCTTGGCAATCGCTGGCCCAACCTCTTTTTGATACCGTTCTTTTAACCTTGCTGCCATCTGAAAACCTCGTGAATCGTAAATCGTGAATCGTAAATAGTTGTTTTTGGTTCGAGTCCTCTTCCATTCGCAAGCGCAAAAGGTTTTATCTATTTACGGTTTACGATTCACTGTTTACTCGTGCTTTATTTCTCCAACGATTGTCCGCTGCCCGCGGCCACCCGAATCTTTGAGCCGTCGCCTTCAATCTGATACTTAATCCGCGTCGCCTTGCCTGACTGCGGATCGATCAGCTGCACGTTGGAAATGTTGATAAAAGCTTCTTTCTCGATAATGCCGCCACCGCGATTGCTCTGCGGGTTTGCGCGCTGATGACGCTTAATTACTCCCACGCCTTCAACCTTAATCTTCCCGTCAGCCGGCGCTACTTCGAGCACCCGACCGCGCTTGCCTTTATCACGCCCGGCAATAATCATTACCTGATCGTTCTTCTTGATTTTCGAACGTTTTGTCCCCGCCATAATCCTTAAATAACCTCCGGCGCCAGGGAGACGATTTTCATAAAGTTTTTGTCCCGCAGCTCGCGCGCCACCGGACCGAATACGCGCGTGCCAATCGGCGTTCCGTCCTCTTTTATCAGCACCGCCGCATTCTGATCGAAGCGGATGTAGGTACCATCCTTACGCCGCACTTCCTTGCGCGTGCGTACGATGACCGCGTCCTGAACCGTTCCCTTTTTGATCGTGCCGTCCGGCGATGCTTCCTTGACGGTCACCTTGATCCGATCACCCAGGCTCGCGATCTTTCCGGTTGACCCGCCGATGGGCATGATCATCTCAACCCGTCTTGCGCCTGAATTGTCGGCGACCTCCAGGGAGGTCTGCATCTGAATCATGACTACACCTCGTGAATCGTAAATCGTGAATTGGGAATAGTAAGCACGCCTCTTTTTCTATTCACCATTTACCATTCACTATTTACCGTTCTTATTTCGCTGCTTTCTGCACTATCTCAATAACCCGCCAACGCTTTCGCGCGGACATGGGCCGTGTTTCAACAATTCGCACCTTGTCGCCAATGGTTGCACCCAATTCATCATGGGCCATGAATTTCGACGTGCGACGAACATAGCGACGATACTTCGTGTGACGCACCAGCCGATCGACGCGCACCACCACCGTCTTCTGCATCTTGTCGGAAACTACGGAGCCCACTTTCTGCGAGCGATGCGCGCGTGCGGCCCTATTAGCGCTTGCCTGGGCAGCGACGTTATTGCTTTCCGTGACCGGCGTATCGCTTGCCGCCGCGCTGGTATTGCCTTCTGCTTGATTCTCTTCTGCCATTCTTCTCACTCAGTTGCCGAAGATCCGGCGGTTCGTGCCTGCTTTCCAGCGCGACCCGGACTTAGCCGTTGGCGCGCTTATTTCTCCAGGGTTATTTTGCTGCTTCCGGCGCGTTATTCGCCTGCGGCTCGCGTTGCCGTGTAATCGTCTGCAGACGCGCCAGCGATCTCTTTTCCTCGCGGATACGTTTGACCGCATCCACCTCGCCGAGAGCAAGTTTAAACTTCAGACGAAAGAGCGACTCTTTCAAGCGGGCGGTTTCCGCTCTCAATTCCTCTTCTGAAAAGTCATGATACTTGTCGAGCTCTTCGCGCCTTTTCATATCTAGATCGCGCCTCCCTCTTGATCCGCACGGGTAACAAACTTCGTCTTGATGGGAAGTTTTTGAGCGGCCAGACGCATGGCGTCACGCGCTGTTTTCTCGTCAACTCCCTCAATCTCGTAGAGAATCCTGCCCGGTTTGACTACCGCCACCCAATATTCCGGCGCCCCCTTGCCTTTGCCCATCCGCGTTTCAGCCGGCTTCTTGGTTACCGGCTTGTCGGGAAACATCCGAATCCAGATTTTGCCGCCGCGCTTGATGTGGCGAGTCATCGCAATACGCGCCGCTTCAATCTGGCGGTCGGTAATCCACGCCGGCTCCAAACACTTGAGCCCATATTCACCAAAGCTGATCTCGCTGCCACGAGTCGCGACGCCAGTCATGCGTCCGCGCATCTGCTTTCGGTGCTTAACTTTTTTCGGCATCAACATAGCGTTTCACTCAATTTGCGATCTCAGATTTTTGATTTTAATGAGACCTGCTGGTCATCCCTAAATCGAAAATCCTTTATCCTTCCCCGCGTGGCCGTCTGCCGTCAGAGCCACCGCCCTCGCGCTCGCGCCGCGTGCGTGGACGCCGCTCGCGCTCACCCATGCGCGTCTCGTTAATCGGATCTGATCCGGTGCCGCGGGCCATCGCTGCCTTCGCATCAAGAATCTCGCCGCGGTAAATCCAAACCTTCACGCCAATCTGACCAAACGTCGTGCGGGCTTCAGCCAGCCCGTAATCCACATCGGCTCGCAAAGTGTGCAGTGGAAGCTGTCCCTGGAGATGCCACTCGCTGCGGGCGATTTCAGCGCCGTTCAGACGGCCGCTTACTTTCACCTTGATCCCCTGAGCGCCAAATCTGAGCGACTCTTCCACAGCCTTGCGCATCGCCCGGCGAAAAGCGATGCGCTTCTCGAGTTGCGCCGCAATCTTTTCTGCCTGCAGTTGGGCGTTCAATTCCGGCTTATGAATTTCCTGAATGGAAACCAAAACTTCGCGGCCAGTCTTGGCTGAAAGATCGGTTTTCAGCTTGTCAATTTCTGCGCCCTTACGGCCAATGATAATCCCGGGGCGCGAAGTGTAGATGATAATCTTGAGCCTGTTTGCCGCGCGCTCGATGTCGACGTGTGAAACGCCGGCGCCAGCAAAGCGTTGCTTTAGATCACGCTTGAGCCTGAGATCCTCCAGCAAGTACTCGCCATACTGCTTCTTCGCAAACCAGTGCGAGTGCCAGTCCTTGTTATAGCCGAGACGAAATCCGTAAGGATGAACTTTCTGACCCACAATGTTCTCCAGTTCTTTGCGTGAAACCGAGGTTTCTTTTCGATCAAATCAATCCGCGCTTTTGAGATCGTGAAATTTGAAATTTCAAATTTGAGATCTCAAATCGAAGTGTATTAGCTGTCTTCACTCTTCTTAGCCGGCTTTTTCGCAGCCTTCTTCGTCGATTTCTTGCTCGCCGAGTCCCTTGCCGTCGCCTCAGTGGCAGCGGCTTGCTTCGCCTCTGCCTTTGAAGTCGTCCGCTTTGAGCGTGGCGCGGCTGCTGCTCCGCCGCGTTTGCGACCTTTGCTTTCAGCTAATTTCGTCGGCTTCGCAGCAACAGCTTTGCCGTCTCCCTGCCGCGGCGCCTTCGGCTCGGGCCGAGCATCATTCGAAAGCAAAATAGTCACGTGACAAAAGTGGCGCTGCTCGCGATAAGCGCGCCCCTGAGGAGCTGGACGCACGCGGCGCCGGCCCTTAGTCGGCCCGCGATCCACGAACGCCGTCTTCACCCAAAGATCGTCCGGGTCTATGGCGACGTTGGCTTTCTCCGCCGCTTCATTGGCATTGGCAATCGCCGAACGCATACACTTCTCGATCAAATTCGAAGCGCGCTTGCTGGAATACCGCAGAATGGCCAGGGCCTTATTGACGTCTTTGCCGCGAATCATATCAACCACCAGCCGCGCTTTTTGCGCCGACCCGCGAAGATATTTTGCACTTGCTATCGCTTCCATCTGAACCTCGTAGTTTGTAAATAGTAAATCGTAAATCGTGAATAGAAAGAGCTGCTGGTCTATTTACGATTTTCTATTTACGATTCACTTTATTTCGCCGCCGGCGCTACCTTCGTCGCCTTTTCCACCTTGGTGCCGGAGTGGCCTTTGAAGGTGCGCGTCGGCGCAAACTCACCCAGCTTATGACCCACCATATTTTCCGTAACGTAAATCGGCAAGTGTCGCTTACCATTGTGCACGCCAAACGTTAAGCCAACCATGTCCGGCGTAATCGTCGAACGCCGGGACCAGGTCTTAATCACCGGAGGCCGGTTGCCGCCGGCGCGTACGCGCTCGACAGCTTGCTGAACGCTCTTATCAATAAAGGGTCCTTTTTTAACTGAACGTGCCATGAACTCTCCGATTTTCGATTGCCGATTTTTGATTTGGATTTAAGACCCACGATTCCTTACCGGCTAATCGAAAATCGCAAATCTAAAATCTAAAATTATTTGGTTCTTCGATCCTTCAAAATCATTCGCTGCGTTCGTTTGTTACTTCTGGTCTTGTAACCGCGCGTGGGCTGCCCCCACGGGGTTACCGGGTTACGACCACCGGAAGTTTTACCTTCGCCGCCGCCATGCGGATGGTCTACAGGATTCATTGCCACGCCGCGCACATGTGGACGAATGCCTTTCCAACGCGATCGTCCGGCTTTACCGAACGAAACATTTTCGTGCTCGATGTTGCCCACCTGGCCGATCGTCGCCCGACAAACCAGCGGCACGCGCCTAACTTCGCCCGACGGCATTCGCAGCTGTGCGTAGTCGCCTTCTTTGGCAACCAGCTGCGCAAACGCGCCGGCCGACCGTGCCATCTGGCCGCCTTTTCCGGGACGCAATTCAATATTATGAATCTGTGTGCCCAGCGGAATATTGATCAACGGCAACGAGTTGCCAGGCAAAATGTCCGCCTCAGCGCCGCTCATTATCGTCTTGCCAACCTCAATCCCGATGGGCGCGATGATGTAGCGCTTCTCGCCATCAAGATAGGTAACCAGGGCAATGTGGGCGGACCGGTTCGGATCGTATTCAATCTGCGTAATACGGCCAGGCACACCTTCCTTGTCGCGTTTGAAGTCAACCAGGCGATAGAAGCGCTTATGCCCGCCGCCGCGCCGTCTAACGGTAATTCGGCCATCACTGTTGCGTCCGGAGATGCGCTTCTTGGGTTCAAGCAGCGACTTCTCGGGAACTGCGCCCACGGTCAACTCGTCTCGCGTGAGATAAGTCTGATACCGGCGCGCCGGAGAGGTTGGTGTTAGCTTCTTTATACCCATAACTTTCGATTGCCGGTTTGCGATTGTGGAATGCGGATTTAAGGAACTACTTGTTCTGTCAATCCGAATTCCGAATTCCGCATTCCGAAATTAGATCGATTCGCCATAATCGACCGGCTTTTCGCCGTGCTTCAACGTCACGTAAGCTTTTTTCCACGAAGGCTTTCGTCCTTCAAAGCGTCCGCGCCGCGCGGTTTTTCCCATGAAATTGATCGTGCGCACGTGGTCGACCTTCACCTGGAAGATTGACTCGACCGCCGACTTTATCTCCGGCTTGGTGGCACGCCGATCGACGCGAAAGGTCAGCAACTGACCCGTGTCCTGCGACTCTTCCTTTGCAACCAGAGCTTTTTCGGTAATTACAGGCGACTTGATGATGTCCCAAACTGTTCGCATTATTCAGCCGCCTCCTTCTTAGCTCGCGCCGCCGGCTTGGCAGTTTTAGCCACCGGCTTGCGCGCGCGCTTAGGCTTTGGGATCTCTGCCGGCTCGCCCGCCTCAGCCTTCACTTCCGGCGTCGATTCGTCTGTTCCGCTCGTTTCCGTTTTTGGCCCCAGCAGTTGCTCGATCTCCTTAACGGCCGCCTGCGAAATAATTAGCTTCTCGTGATAAAGCAGGTCGTAGATATTCAGACCGAAACTGTTCACTACCTTTGCGCTTTGCACATTTCTCGTTGACAGCTTCAGGTTCGCGTTGTCGAGCGAGTCCACAATCAGCGTCTTGCCCTCGAGACCCAACTGCTGTAGCGAGTTCACGAAGTCCTTTGTCTTCGGCTTGTCGAACGTCCAGCCGTCGACCAAAACTACTCTACCCTCACGAACACGCTCGGAAAGCGCTGAGCGCAAAGCCCCATGGCGCATCTTCTGCGGCATGTTATAGGACCAGTCACGCGGCTGAGGACCATGCACATTGCCACCGCCCTTCCAAAGTGGCGAACGAAGCGACGCGATCCGCGCACGGCCGGTACCTTTTTGCTTCCAGAGTTTGCGACCCGAGCCGGAAACGTCTCCGCGCGTTTTCGTGGCCGAGGTTCCCTGGCGCGCGTTGGCCATGAAGTTTCTAACGGCCGCGTGAATCAGCGCCTCATTCAGTGGTACGTCAAACACGGCGTCGGATAATTCGAGTTCGCCGACTTCTTCGTTTTTTAAGTTGCGCACCTTAACGGTAGGCATAATTAACTCCAGTAATAAGTGAACCGTGAAAAGTTGGGCAAAAACCTGTACCTAGTCGCGTGGCAAGCGAACCCACACACACACTCTCTCTCTTTCTCTTCACTTTTCACTTTTCACTTTTCTCTGTCTCCCAGCCTTCTGCACGACCACCACGCTGCCGTTCGCTCCGGGTACCGCGCCGCGAATCATCAGGAGATTGTTCTCCGCATCGACCTTCGCAACTGTCAAGCCTTTTACCGTAATGCGGGCATCACCCATGTGTCCCGACGACCGCGTGCCCTTGATAACTCGCGAGGGGTAAGCGGAAGCGCCAATCGAACCAGGCGCACGCACGTTCATCGAGCCGTGTGATTCAGGCCCACGATTGAAATTATGACGCTTGACCGTGCCGGCAAAGCCGCGACCCTTGGACTTTCCCACCACGTCCACGACATCACCATCGGCGAACTGATCGACCAAAATCTTGTCGCCAACATTCAGTTCACTTGAAGATTCATCCAAACGAAATTCCTTGAGAATGCGGGTCGGCGGGATGCCGCCACCGGTTTTCTCGAAGTGCCCGCGCATTGGCTTGGTTACGTTTTTCAGTTTCGGCGGACGCTCGTCAACGAGCCCCACTTGCACCGCATCATAACCGTCAGCCCCTGCTGAGGATTTCCTTTGCACTACAACGCATGGGCCGGCCTTGATGACGGTGACTGGCGTAACCATGCCGTCTGCCGCAAAGATCTGCGTCATGCCGATTTTTCTTCCGATGATTCCGTTAATCATGATTTTCAATTTTTGATTTCAGATTTTTGATTTGCGACGCTCTGACTGTTTCATCAATCAAGAATCGCAAATCCAAAATCAAAAATTCCTATTGCCTGCCGAAGGCCTTAATTTCCACATCAACACCTGCCGGAAGGTCCAGCTTCATCAGCGCATCAACCGTCTGCGGTGTTGGGTCGAGAATGTCCATCAGTCGCTTGTGCGTTCTGATTTCAAACTGCTCACGCGATTTCTTGTCCACGTGTGGCGAGCGAAGCACTGTCCACTTATTTTTGACCGTCGGCAAAGGTATCGGTCCGGCAACGCGTGCGCCGGTGCGTTTCGCTGTTTCCACGATCTCCGCGGTCGACTGATCCAGCACGCGGTGATCGTAGGCTTTCAATCTGATTCTGATTTTTTCGTTCAGCATTCTTAATTGGCCTTTGATCTTTGGAGATCTCAAATCTCAGATCTCAAATTTGAGATCTCAGGTATTTCTATTCCACAACTTCCGACACGGTGCCGGCGCCGACCGTGCGGCCTCCTTCGCGAATGGCGAACCGCAAGCCCTTCTCCATCGCGATGGGCGCGATT
>WNGE01003084.1_pt1 | contig 19850 bp, 17 predicted proteins | sample 5400651 | NCBI WGS metagenome assembly WNGE01 (sample SAMN13153370, study PRJNA577476) | soil metagenome | isolation source: 60 cm soil or saprolite under grassland replicate 2 | place: USA:California | collected 2016-06-15
TGCGACGGCGTCTTTACGCACTTCAAACGTGAAGAAGACGCGACGATGACGCGCGGCAAACTCGAGGAGGAGCTGAACAGGATGAGCGAGATCGCAGACGCGATCAGGCCGACGGCTCTTCTCCTCTGCAACGAGTCATTCGCGAGTACGAACGAGCTTGAGGGATCGGAGATCGCGCGGCAGGTCGTCGGAGCGCTGATGGAAGCGGGGGTGAAGGTGTTCTTCGTCACGCACCTGTTCGACCTCGCTGACGGGTTCTACCGCGAGCAGCTCGAGACCGCGCTCTTCCTTCGCGCCGAGCGGGAGCCGGACGGCCGGCGCACGTTCCGGCTCCTGGAAGGAGAGCCACTGCCGACGAGCTACGGGCCGGAGTCCTACCGGCGCATCTTCGGCGCTGCTCCCGAGCTGCCAACGGCGGTCGCAGCCCAGAACGAGTAGGAGCCGCGGCCTTTAGCTGCGGCGCAGCCTGGGGTGACCTGTCCAAATCCTGCCCCGGATCTGAACCTCCCTGGTGCCAGGAGGGGCAGACTTCAATGGGCACTGGCCGTAACCCAGTGCCCAAACCGGATGGAATCGCCCGCAAATCGGCATGTTTCGAGTGCACCGTCCATACGTCGCGAGACGCCAGAAACCTCACAGCCATGCGGGTTTGAGCGTGAGATGGGCCGAACCCACGACCCGTTTGCCATGCAGAAGGTCGTGGGTTCGAGTCCCATCATCCGCTCTCTTGAAAGCCCCGGAAATCGGGGCTTTTGTGTTGTCGGGGGAGTTACCAGAGCTGCTGTTCACCGTACGTCCTCCGTACAGCAGAATCTCGAGGTGTCTTGAAGACGTGCGACTCCAGCGCGATCGCCGCCTGGCGGCGCGCGCCCTTGTAGAGGTGCCCATAGCGCTTGAGGACGAGCGCGCCGCCGTCCGAGTGTCCTATCTGCTCTGCAATCACCTTGACGTGGCAGCCGGCGGCGATCATCAACGACGCTCCGGTGTGGCGGAGATCGTGGAACGTGAGCTCGGGCATGCCAGCGTGGGAGGCCGCCGGCTTGAACACACGCGCGAAGAAGTTGTCACCGTCGAAGGGCGCGCCAGAGGGAGCGGGGAAGAGGTAGCCGTCGGCCGTGGCCGGGCGCGCGAGCTGCTGCTCCCGTAGAAGCTTGAGCACCTGCGGGCCGACGTCGATCGTGCGGCGGCCGGCGCGCGTCTTCGTCCGGACCTCCTGGCCGTCCTGACGCTGCGAGAAAACCGCGATCGAGCCGGTCGCGAAGTCGATGTCGCGATCGCGCAGCCCGAGGATCTCGCCTCGTCGAAGCATGGTGAGGATGCCGACGGGGACGATCCGCGCGATGTACTCCGGCATCCACGACCGGAGCTCGTCCGCTTCCTCCCAGGTGAGGTAGCGCGGCTCACGTTCGTCGGCTCTCGCGATGCGGATGCCGTAGATCGCGCGGTCGACCTGCTGGCCGCGATCTTCGGCGGCCTTCAGGATTCGCTTGAGGAGCGAGAAGGCCATCTCGGCGCGACGCGGCGCATGGCTCGCGATGTCTGCGAGCAGGTCCTCGACGAGCGGCCGGCGGATGCGCTCGACCGCGAGGTCGTTGAGCGGCGCGAGGTGGCGCAGGCAGTCCTCCGCGACTCGCACCGTCTTCGGCCGCGGGCGAACGCGGCCAGCCGCGCCGATCACGAACCGCTCGAGCCAAGCCTGCGAGACCTCCCGGAAGCGTTCGGGTGGCGCCTGGTAGAGGATGCCGGCCTGGCGTTTGCGCTCGACGTCGAGCTTGAAGGCCTGCGCATCTTTGTGGACGGAGAAGGCGCGGGACCGGTTGCGCCCGCCGGAATCGCGGTAGCGAACTTCGTAGCGCCGCTCGCCCTTTGCCGTCCGATATGAGCTGATCGAGGCCATCTTGTCCTCCTTGCCTCAGCGAGGGTCGAAGCCGTTCGAGCCTACGTCGACCCGACGCTGCTCAAGCCAGCGGGCCACCTCAGCCTCGTTGAAGAGGCGCCGTCCTTCGACCTTGTAGGAGGGAAGCTGGTGACGGGCGGCGAGCCGATATACCTTTTCCGGCTGGCAGCGCAGGACGGCTGCGAGCTCGTCGACGGTGAGGAAGGTCGGCAGCGCGCTCATCGATCTCGACAACTACGAAACATAACTGATGCTAGGACGAGAGTCTAGACAAGCAATCGGATAGACTCCAACCGTGACCAGCGGCGAGCTCATCCGCCAGGCACGCCTCACGGCCGGGCTCCTCAGGCGGAGCTGGCGGAGCGCGTCCACCTACCTCGGCAGCAGATCGTGCGCTGGGAACGCGACTCGGTCGAGCCCGGCCTGTCGACGCTCAGGCGCCTACTGCGCGCGTGCGGCTTCGACCTGTCGCTCTCGCTTATCCAGTACACGTCCGACCCGGAGCGGGAGGCACGGCTCGACGAGATCGGGCGCCAAACGCCGCAGGAGCGGCTGACGCGACTCCTGAAGCAGCTCGACCGCTGATGGCACGCGCAAGAAAGCCGACGCGTTTCGACCCCTATGCGATTCTCGAAGCGCTCGAGCGCGAGCGCGTCACCTACATCCTCATCGGCGGCCTCGCCCGCGTCATCGAGGGCTCGGACGAGCTGACGCGCGGCGTCGACCTGACGCCCTCGACGCGCCCCGAGAACCTGCGACGGCTCGAAGTTGCCCTCGGGAGTCTCGATGCCCGCCCAAGGGACGGCCGCACGCTCTCGCTGGCGGGCATGGACAGAACGCCACTGCTAGCGCTCAAGAGCGACCACGGCGAGATCAACGTCGTGCCCATCCCGGAGGGCACTCGTGGGTACGACGATCTTCGCCGTGCAGTTAGGCGTGAGCCGATCGGCAGAGGCCTCCGAGTCCCAGTCGCGTCCCCGGGCGACCTCGTGCGGATGCTGTCGGCCTTGGGCCGGGAACAGGACGCACTCAGGATCGAGACGATGCAGCGGGTCGTCGAGCGCGACCGCGGGCTGACCTGGGAACGCTAGGAGCCCCCGGCTCGGCGAGCGCTGGCGGGGCCTCCTACCTCACCCACAACTGGTCGAGCAGGATTGCCGATGCGGGGTTGTACTGGTAGTTGCCAACGCGCTTGGAGACGAAGTCGACGAACTGCGGGGTGTACAGGGGAACCCAAGGGGCCTGGTCGACGAGCTCGCGCTCGATCTTCGCCCAGAGCGGAGCCGCGGCGTCAGCGTCGAGGCCTTGGATCCTCAGCGCCCGCCGGATCTCACGATCGATGCGCGGGTTGCAGAAGAAGCTGGGGTTCTGGTTCTGCGGCCCCGGCCGGATCGAATTGCAGGCGAGCAGCGGAAGGACGTACGAAGGAGGCTCGCCGGAAGCGCCGATCCAGCCGAACATTCCGGCCTGCGCCCGCGTCTTGGCGTCGAGCACCGTCAGAAAGTATCTGCGGAACGCGACTCGCCTGAGGCTCGTCCGGTACCCCAACTTCTCGAGTGTGGCGACCAGCTCGCGCGCGGTCTTCTCGAGGAGGGGGAAGGTCCAGATGGTCACCTTCATCCCGTGCGTGCCCGAGGCGGCGACGAGGCGTCTCGCCCGCGCCAGGTCGGGCGCCTTCCATTCGCCCGTGGTGCTCGGGTCGGCGGTGTAGGGGCAGAAGGGCCGGTAGCCGGCGACGCTCGGCGGACGGATCTGACAGAGCGGCTTCGCCAGCTCGGGCCCGCCCTGCGACCTCACGACCGCGGCGCGGTCGACGGCGTAGTTGATCGCGCGCCTCACTCGGACGTCGTTGAACGGCCGAAGCCGCGTGTTGAGGAACAGGAAGAACATCGTTCCCGGCGCGGGGTTCGAATGCAGCTGCGACGCGTACCGTGTCGCGACCTCCTCGAGCCGGTCTATGGGGACGCCCAGGGAGACGTCGACGCGCCCACGTTCGATGGCGGTGACCGCGGCGTCGCCCTTCAGACCCAGCCTGAACACGATCTCGTCGGGAAATCCCTCCGGGGTGGCGATTTGCGACCAGACGCGGAAGTACGGGTTGCGGACGAGCTTCAGCTCTCTTCCGGGCACGTAGCTTTCGATCATGTACGGCCCTGTCGAGGGCGGCGCACGCGCCCCCACGTCCCGGTCCCGGGTGCCCGGCGGGACCGGTGGCATCGCTTCCAGGAAGAACGGGAACTCTGCGTCTGGGCGTCTGAGGTGGAAGACGATCGTCCCGGTTGCGTCGTTTGTGCGAATACCTCGTCGTAGGTCGCAGCTCCGTGGCCGCCTCTCGCATGCCTCGGCCCCCACGAGCGAGCGGAAGTTCACGGCGACCCCGCGGCGACCTCGGAAGAGGCGTTCGAATGCGCGCCGGAAGTCGCTCGCCTCGACACGCGTCCCGTCTGAGTAGCGGATGCCGGGACGGAGCTGGAAGGCGTAGCTGGTACCGCCCGCCGTGACCAGGGGCAGCGAGATCGCGAGATCCGGCACGACCCGAGTGCCCTCGCTGCCGCCGCGCCGCGCAACGTCCAGCATAGAGTCGTAGACGGAGCTGAACGCCTTATTCCCTCCGAGCGCTGGGTCGATGGTTTCGAATAGAGCGGAGGCAACGACCAGTCGACCACCCCGGTGGCCGCCACCGGCTGGCTGAACCCCGAACCAGAGCTGGTCCCCCGAGACCGCCAGCCCCTTTGGGCGGTTAGCAACAGGGATTCGCTCCACCACATCGTTCGTCGCCGGGTCGATGCGGACAATCGCCTCCGAGAATTCCACGCTCACCCAGATGGCGTCGGCTCCAGCGGCGATGCCGTCGGGGCCTTCGCCGACGGCGATCACGTCCGTCACGGTGTTCGTCTCCGGCTTGATGCGCGAGACGGTTCCGTCGAGCGAGTTCGCCACCCAAACGGAGCCGGCACCGAAGGCAATCCCCGTCGGCCCGTTGCCGACGTTCACCGTCCGGACGACGTTGCCGGTTTCGGGATCGATACGGATGACCCTCCCGCTCGACTCGTCAGTCACCCAAACCGCGCCACCTCCGACCGCGATGCCGCGGCCGAGCGCGCCCGTCGGTTTCGTGTAGATCACGTGGCCGCTGACGGCATGGATCTTCGTGACGCTGCGCTCGTCCGCGCTGGTCACCCAAACGGCGCCCGCGCCTACGGCGACGGCGGACGGCGCCACACCGACTGGAATGCGTTGCACGACGTCGTTCGTAGTCGGGTCGATCCGCGACACGGTGCCGTCGAGCGAGTTGGCCACCCAGACGGCACTGGCGCCGACGGCGATGCCGCTCGGCGCGTTCCCGACCGGGATACGGTCGACGACGCTGACCGTCCTGGGATCGATGCGTACCACCGCGTCGTCTTGCGCGTCCGTCACCCAGACGGCGCCTTCGTCTGCGTCAACCGTCGTCGGACCGTTGCCGACCGGGACGTCGGCGACGAGCCGATTCATCTTCGAGTCGATCACCGCGGCAGAGTTCGCCGCGGCCGAAGCGAGCCCGGGACGGCCGTCAGTGAACTCAATAACTGAGACGACGATCGCGGCTGCAAGGAGGAGAGCCATGCTGGTAGCGAGCACGACTCGGCCCCGACGGTGAACGCGCCGGCGAGTGGCGACAGCTCGAGCTTCCGTTTCCCATTCGCTATCGAGGGTTGCAACAGATGCCGCCTCGCGCGCCGCCGTTTCAGCCTCGTGCGAGGGCGTCTCGAGAAGTCCACGGTAGATCGACTCCGTCTCCGGGGAGGGGAAGGCACCCAGCTCGTCCGCGAGAAGCCGCCGGCACCGCTCGTAGACTCGGAGTGCCTCCGCCCGGTTCCCGGCGGCGGCGTGCGCCTCCATGAGGCGCCGGTACCCCGTCTCTCGGAACGGCTCGAGCGCGATCGCCTCCTCGGCCCACTTCGCCGCGGCGGACGCATTGCCCAACCCCAGACTCGCATCGGCCAGACAGCGGAGCGCGCGGCTGCGGACGTCGGCGAGCTCACGCCGCTTTTCCTCGACCCAGCTTCCCTCCTCGCCGGGCAGGAAGGGGCGGCGCGCCAACGACGATGCGCGCATGGCCACGGCTTTCGCCGTCTCCAGATCGTCGGCCGCCAGCGCTGCCTCTGCCTCCTGCGCCGCCTTCGCAGCGGCAAAGACGTCGATCCACGTTCCTTCCGGCAGGTCGAGTCGATAACAGCCGAACGCGCCGGTGAGCGCGATAGCACCCGAGCCGAACTCGGTGAGGAGCGCGCGAAGCTTGCTCGCGAGCACGGTCAGCGCCTTGTCCCAGGTCGCGGGCGGCACCTGCCCCCACAGCGCCTCGGCGAGCTCATCGCGGGGCACCGGTCGGGCCTGCTCGAGCACCAAATAGGCGAAGAGGAGCCGGCCTTGCCGCCCCGGGAAGCGGTCCTCGCCGATAACCACGCCGTCGGTCTCGACGACGACTCCACCTGCGAGAGAAACTCTCAGCTCCAAGTCGCCTAGCCGTCCTCTAGCACGGATTTTGCCTCGTTTTAGCCCCGAACTCCTAGCCTCGCCGTGAGGTTCGGTGGAGAGGGTGCTTCAGTGCGACTGCGGGTTCGAGGCCCGTGCCGAGGACGAGGGCGACCTCGTCGCTCAGATCCAGCGACACGCGGTCGAGGCGCACGGGATGGCCCTCTCGAGCGAGCAAGCTCTCCTGCTCGCGTTTCGTGCCCAGCTGGGCGAGACCGCGTGGTCTCGTCGGCTGGCAAGCGAAACGGCAGACGAAACCTCGGGAGATACCAACCAGAAGGAGGAGCGATGAAGCTCAACCGCAGGCGCGCTCTGCTTGTAATCCTCGCGATGGCGACCTCTGTCGCAGCGGCCGCAGCGATTGCGCTCGCAAGTCCGGGCTCCGGCGCCACCGCGAGCGTGAGGGTTTCGCAGGCGTCGGAACAGCACCCGGACCAGGTCCTGGAATGGAATCAGATCTTCGTCGACACGCTCATTGCGACGAACACGCGGAATTCGTCGAGTCAGCGCCTCGGAGCCATCGTTCACACGGCCATCTTCGATGCCTACAACGGGATCGAGCGCCGCTACACGCCGATTTTCGTTCACGATCAGGGCCCCTCCGGCGCGTCGCGCCGAGCAGCGGTCATCGCTGCCGCGTATACGGCGCTGGTGGCCCTGTTTCCCTCTCAGGAGCAACCGCTGAGTGACCGGTATGCGGCTTCGCTCGCGGCGCTCAGCGACGACGGGGAAGACGGCGGGCAATCGCGGGAGCGTGGAATTGCGTGGGGCACACAGGTCGCGCAGGCGGTACTCGCCTGGCGGGCGGCAGATGGCTTCAGCGCGAGCTACCCGCCGTTCACCGGAGGAACGGCGGTCGGCCAGTGGCGTCCGATACCGCCCGACACGATGATGAGCGCGCAGGGGCTGGCCTTCACGGCGCCGTTCGTCGTTGAAAGCAACACGCAGTTCCGGCCGGACCCGCCGCGAGCGCTCGCGAGCGACACCTACACGGAGGACTTCAACGCGGTAAAGGCGCTCGGTCGCCGAACCGGATCGACGCGGCCTGAAGCTCAGACGGAGCTTGCGCCCTTCTGGGAGGGCAACGCCAGCGTCCATTGGAATCAGGCGGCAAACCAGATCGCGCGAGCCAACCATCTCTCGATCTCCGACAGCAATCGCCTCCTCGCCGTTCTGAACATCGCCATGGCCGACACGGCATTCACCATCTGGAGCGCGAAGCGACACTATGGTGCCGATCCGGCCCAAGTGACCTGGCGGCCGCTGACCGCGATCACGCTGGCGGACACGGACGGCAATCCGGAGACAGTGCCGGATCCCGACTGGCTCCCGCTCGTCGCCACACCGTCCCATCCGGAATATCCTGCGGGCCACCCGGCTCAAAACGGCGCTGCCGCGACCGTAGTCCTGAGTCACTTCGCCGAGGGCCAGACATTCACGTTGACGACGGCAGGCCTGCCCAGTCAGACGTACATCAGCATCGCGCAGGCGCGCGCCGACGGGAACAACGCCCGCGTCTGGGGCGGGATGCACTACCCCAGCACGGTCGCGATCAGCGACGCCGTCGGCGAAGCGATTGCCAACTATGTCAACGCGAACTCGATGCAATTGCTCCGAGATTCCAGGCTCTCCAGATGACGCCCGTGATGAATGAGCAACGAGAGCGACCGGACAATGCAGTCGCGTATGCCACGCTCGTGGCGCCCGCTGGGACGCCCCTTCCGGGTCGAGACCGATCCGCCTGCGCGTAGCCGCGGTTCGCTGGGCCGGGCTTCGGCCCGGCCCAGTTCGCAAGCGCACGCTGCGGGTGCGCCCCGGGGCGTCGGCTCGATCTGAGCGGGTCGCGTCCCCCGGGGGTCGGCGATCGAGAACTCCTGACGCGCATACACTGAGGCCGTGGCGTCGCGTGAGTACGAGGTTGTGTTGACCCCGGAGGAGGGGGGCGGGTACAGCGTCACCGTCCCCGCCCTGCCCGGCTGCATCAGCCAAGGTGAAACTCGCGAGGAAGCGCTCGCGATGATCCGGGAGGCGATCGAGCTTTACCTCGAGTCTCTCGAAGCCCACGGCGACCCGATTCCCGGCCCGATCGAGATCGAGCGCGTCACCGTCTCGGCGTGACGCCGCGGTTACCGGCGGTGACGCCGCGGCAAGCGGTGCGCGCGCTGGAGCGGTGCGGCTGGCAGCTCGATCGAGTCAGGGGAAGCCACCATGTCTTCCGGCATCCGGACCATCGCCACCGCGTGGTCGTGCCGATGCACGCCCGCGACCTCGCGAGAGGGACGCTCAACGCGATCATCGAAGCGTCGGGCATCGGTCGTGAGGAGTTTCTGAGACTGCTCTGACTCCAGGCGCGGCGAGACGCGCTGGTCGCGGCGCCGGATACCGCGCTTGAGATCACCGCTCGAGCCCCAGCCCGGGCGGCTCCCGCTCCGGCGTTCGTGGGTCGGGCGGCTCCGGTCGCACAGAGCGAGTCGGCGTGAGCTCGTCGCCGTCACGGGTGGGCAGCCGCGCATTGAGGTCGGGCCGCCGTTTCGTCTGGTCGAGCGCCAGCGGCTCAGTGGACGAGCGCTCGAGGGCGCGCGCGGCGCGTTCGGGTGGAGCGGTCGGGTGTGGGTCGCGAAGCGGTGTCTCGCGCTCGATTACGTCGGGCTCGGCCAGGTAGACGTGTGTTTCGCCACGGGCGCGCGTGCAGGCGACGTAGCCCCACTCGCGTAGCGCTCCATGGTCGGGGAGGAGGACGAAGGCGCGCTCGACGGTCGCGCCCTGGGCGGCGTGGCCGGTGAGCGCGTAGGCGTGGTCGAGTTGCTCGGCGGCGTAGCGGACGGGGAGCGAGCGGAGCGAGCCTGCGTCCGTTCGCAGCGTCAGCGCCGACGTGTTGAGGTCGACGATGGTGCCGCGGGTGCCGTTGCGGACGCGGAGACCGCGGTCGTTGCGGCGGCAGAGGACGCGGTCGCCGACCCGGAACTCGCGCCCGCCCATCTCCATGGCGTCGGCGCCGAGGCAGCCGGCGCGCGTCAGCAGGACCCGCGCCGCCTCGTTGAGCTCGCGCACGTCGGATCGCCGGTAGGCGAGCATCACGCTGCCTGCGAGGTCGTGTTGCGCGACCTGCCACCAGCCCTCGAGAAGACGCTGCTTGGCATCGGTCGGATCGCGATCGACGTGCAGGCGCCCATGGCGCGCGGCGTGGGCGAGGTAGGCCTCGGGGTCGCCCTCGCGAAGACGGACAAGGGCCTGGCGCTCGGAGACCTCGCGCTGGCGGCGGTTCGCGGCGAGGCTGATCGCACCGAGCCGCTCGCAGAGCGCGGGGTAGAGGCCGCCGGCCCCGACTGGCGGCAGCTGCCTCGGGTCGCCGACCAGGATCGCCTTCCCCTCCGCCCGGTCGACGAGCTCGAGCAAGGACGCGAGCACGCGCGTCTCGGCCATCCCGGCCTCGTCGACGACGAGCACGCAACCCCGAGGTAGGCCGCCTTTGGCGTGGGCGTCGAGCAGGAGGCGGTGCAGGGTGGTGCCTGCGATGCCGGACGCCTGAGCCAGCTCGTCGGCGGCGCGGCCGCTCGGTGCGGCAGCGAGCACAGGCACCGAACTCTCGCGATAACCGTCGGCGAGGACGCGCAGGGCGGTCGTCTTCCCGGAGCCGGCCGCGCCAATGACGCAGAGGACGCGACCTCGTCGCAAGGAGGCCTCGTGAACGAGCATCCGCTGCTCGCCCGCGAGGTCACCGCACGACTCCATGAGCAGGCGCGCGAGGAGCTTCCTGTCCAGGCGTGGGGCATCGACGTCCCTGCGGGCAAGCGCGAGCTTGAGCGCGTCGCGTTCGATCTCGAGCAGCTCCCGGGTCGTGAAGCGCGCTGGCCGGCCAGGACTCGCATCCGGCTCGAGCCGTTCGAGCCCCGGAAGCCGCGAGAGTGCCTCCGCCTCCTCGAGCACCCGCTCAGCGGCTGCGCCGTTTCGCAGCGAGCCCGCGACCGCGCAGACGAGCTCCGGCATCGTGAAGGTCGACTGCCTCTCGGTCAGCCCGTCCGGCGCGAAGACGCGCGCGGCGAGCGCTTCGCGATCGACCGCCGGAACGTGCCGATGCGGGCGCTCGCGCACGAGACGCCGCAGCTCGCGCCGGCCGAGCCCCTGCTCGGCCGCGCGCGCCTGCCACTCCAAACGGAGCCGCGGAAGCTCGACCCGCTCCTTCGTCTCGCGGGTGGCGAGCGCGGCTACGCGGGCGGCGGCGAAGCCCTCCGTTCCGAGCGCCTCCATGTGCTCGACGAGCGACCGCCGCCGGGTTGAGAAGGCGCGGATCGCCTCCTCCGGCACGCGCTCGAGCTCCGCCATCCCCTTCACCGGTTCCGTCCACTCCAACCCCAGCCGTTGCGCCAGCTCGTGACGAAGCTGCGACTCGTAGAGGTAGCCGGCCGCGAGCCGGTAGGTCTTCAGGATCGCCTCGCCGTCGAGCGCCCGCCACTCGCCGTCGTAGGTACGGGTCATGTTGGCGACGATCACGTGCGTATGCAGGTGCGGGTCTTGCGCCCGGCTCGTCCGGTGGCGGAAGGCCGCCGCTATGAAGCCCTCGCCACGCTCCCGGACCTGGCCACCCTTTCCGCGGCGGACGACGCATGCCTCCCGCTCGAGGTAGGCGAGCGCCGCCTGCCAGGCACCCTCGTGCGCCTCGCTGATCTCCCGGCGCACGCGCTCGTCGTCGGCGAGAGCGTGCAGCAGGCTGACGCTCTTGGGACACGAAAAGACGAGGTCGTAGCCAGAGACGGGCGCGAGCCGCTTCTGCTCTTCCCGCCAGTCACCAGTCTCCACGTCGAGCGTGCGGACGGTGATCGTCCGCTCGCGGACCGGCGTGCGCAGCGTCTCCTTGTCGGCCGGGTTGGCCCCGCGGAGCAGGTTTTCCAGATCGCCGTCGCCGACGGCGCCGATTAGCCCGAGCCACCGAGCGCCGCTCCCAGCCCAGATGCCCGGCGACTCGCCCCGACCCGCGTAGTAGTCGTCGAGCCCACGCGCGACCTGCTGCTCGTAGTAGGCCTCCTAACCCAGCGTCAGCTTCGCCACGCTCAGCACGCCGGCCCACTTCGAAACTGCCAAGGAGCCGAGACGCATATGCACCCAAGGTGCGAGCAGCGTTGCTCGTTTGCCAAACGAGCAACAGCGTCTCCGTACGTCCTCCGTACAGCAGATGCGCAGAACAACGTTTTCGGTGGCAGACTTCGAGGGGTGTGCGCGCCTAGAAAGCCCTGCTCAGCGCAGGTTTTCGCGCAACACGCGTTGTCCGCGCAGACGCCCTGAATAGTCTTGCCATGCAGAAGGTCGTGGGTTCGAGTCCCATCATCCGCTTAGGCGAAGGCCCTGGAAACAGGGTCTTTTTGTTGCCGTTGTGCGCCTGCGATGCGGCTGAGCGGCCAGCGTGGCAACAGAATGGCAACGCTCGCGGTACGTGTGAGCGGCACGTCAGCGTAACGGTGCGATCCCCTGGTAGTTCGGCTCTGCGTTCCGGCTCAAGAAGCGCCAGACGCGCTCATGGACATCTGGAGCTGGATTCCGCGTGATCAAACGGCTCGGGCCATCACCCCTCAGGATCGCGGCTCGAAGGAGCGTTCGAATTTCGATGTCGTCGTCCGGCAGGGAATAGCCGACGATCTCCAAACGCGATGCGCGGCTGAGCGCACCATAGGCGTCGCGCCAAATCTCCTGAAGCGGCCCGAGGTCGCCTGCCTTACCGCGAGCCATCGTCACCATATGAAGCTCAAGGGCGCGACTGGAGATGCGCGACCACCCATTGCTCCAGCGGTCGAGAGCACGGATGCGGACGAGATCGTCCCGTGCCCGTGGAACCTTGAGCCGGTACGACGATGGGGCGAACAGTCGCTCGCGTAACGAGGAATACGAGACGTCGGTGTACCTAGTGGAACGCCTTCTGTTCGTACACCAGTCGATGGAACCGTGCAGCTTCAGCACAACGAAATCGTTCTTGTCGTAGCCCACCAGCCGAAGAGGGACGTCGTGAAGGGCCGCATACCTCTCAAGGACGAGGTCCCAGTTCGACGTCACGGCGATGTTCCCCGGCCGCACGACTCTGTCGAGGTATCCGTGACCCCTTTCGAGCTTCGTGTCGATCTCACGGATTCCCTCCACGAGGAGCTGGGCGAGAGCGAACTTCAGAGCGCGGAACAGCTCCGGCGCGTCTTGAAAGCCGCCCCGGAGTCCGGCACCTACGTCGATGTAGGTCCGAAGTGCCGAGAAGAAGTCGACCACGTCTGGCCGGTATCCCTTGTTTTCGGCATCGGGATAGAAGTACTTGGCCGCGGCATCAATGCGCGTAGGCAATCGCTCTGTCTCTCTCCAACGCTTCGACCGCCGGGCGAGCTTGAGAACCGCTGTCAGCAGTTCCGCCGTATTCGGAAGGCCAAGCGCCTTCGACAACCCCGCGCCAACGAAGTAGACACGTCGGTTGCGTTCCGGTATCGGAGGAGGCATCGCTGTCAGTTGTAAGCGACAACGGAGATCGTGTCGAGGGCCGGCCCCTCTCAACGGTCTCGGCTAGGCCCGTTCCTCGTCTTCAACCCAATCGCCGAACTCGCGCTCCGCGCAGGACGGGCAGAAGAAGACCACGAACGACTCCTCGTCCTCCCGAGGGTCGCAGGCCAGATGGGCTTGCCAGCCCTCGGCGGCATCGTCGGCGACAACCTTGTCTGGCAGTGCAACGCGGGGTGGGCCTAGACAGGACAATTCCGTGCCGCCAGATCTCATAAAGCGCCACGGCCGATTCAGACCGCCAGGCCGGCCTGTCGTGCCGCCCTAGCGGAGCAGCCTGTCGCGTCTCCTTGGCGACTGGCAGCCGCGACGGAACCTCGGAGGATGCAGTCCGCCGCGCCTCATAAACTCGCTTCGGTGGCGGGAAGGACACAGGAGGCGCTCTACGCGGAGATCGACCTAGAACTTTCGTGGTCTGAGGATGCGCTGCCCCAAGTTGAGCGCACCAAGTACGTCCACAGCCTCCATCCGTACCTCGGCAAGTTCATCCCGCAGCTCGTGGAGGTCTTCCTCCACCGACATTTCAGACCCGGCCAGTGCGTCTACGACCCCTTCGTTGGTTCAGGCACGACGCTTGTCGAAGCGAACGCGTTCGGTGCCGCTGGAGTCGGTTGCGACATCTCGGCGTTCAACTGCCTCCTGACGCGCGTGAAGACGACGGCGTACTCGCTCGGAGCCGTCGAGCTTGGCCTTAGAGGTGTCCTTGAACAGTCGCGGCATACGGCGGAGGTGGTGGTGACCGCCGATGCCAGCGACTGGCTTCGCGCCTGGTACTCGCAGCGTTCCCTTCGCGAACTGTTGGCCTATCACTGCGTCGCGTCTGAGTCGCTCGACGACCCCGGCTGGGACGTGGCGAGGGTCATCCTGTCGCGTGCGGCTCGCTCCGCGCGTCGCACAACGCATTTCGACCTCGACTTTCCTCGCCAGGCTGTAACTGAGCCGTACTGGTGTCACAAGCACAAGAGGACGTGCCGCCCGGTCGATGAAGCGATGAAGTTTCTTCGTCGATACACAGATGACACGGTCCGGCGGATCCGCGAATTCGCAAGCGTGCGATCAGACGAGCCAGTCGAAGTGATTCACGGCGACGCTCGCACCGTTGACTTGCCTCTGGAGCCGAGCGGCATCATCACGTCACCGCCGTACCCCGGACTAATCGACTACCACGAGCAGCACCGCTACGCGTATGAGCTGCTTGGACTCGAAGATCGCCGTGAGGAGGAGATCGGCCCTGCCTCTCGTGGTCAGTCTCAGGCCGCCGTCCGCGACTACGTCGAGAACATGGTCGCAGCGTTCGCCAACGCTCGTCGGCAGCTTCCCGCTGGGGCACCGGTGATCATCGTGGTGAACGACTCGAAGGATCTCTATCCGGAGATCCTCGATCGGTCGGCGTTGTCCCTTGAGGAGCGTCTGACGCGCCACGTCAACCGGCGCACCGGCCGCCGCGCGGGCGAGTTTTACGAGGACGTACTCGTCTGTGCCACTGTCGGCTGAGCAGCGGGAACGGGCTCTACGGCACTTCCGCCGCTTCCTCCGACGGCGCGTCGTGAATCTCGAGCGACTGACGCTCGCTGATCTCACCTTTAACGTGGTGCTGCTACGGGCGAACGCGACGATGCTCGAACTACGCGATCCCGGGACGCTGTTGAGGTACCGGCTCGCCCAGCGTGTTGAGCGCGGCTCGGTGACGGCCTTCGGAACGACGCTGCAAGCAATCTCCAAAGACATCGCGGGCCACGCGACCGGAGTAGCAGGCGCGGACATCATGCTCGTCCGGGACAATCGGCGCTACTACATTCAGGTCAAGAGCGGGCCGGACACCGCAAATAGGGACATCGCACAGAACATCGGCTCCCTGCTCAACGCAGCACGAGCGCGAGACCCGGAAGCGGTGTGCATGTTCGGCGTCTGCTACGCGCGTCCAGAGCAGATTAGCGGCATTGTGAAGGGGCAGCTACAACGTGCTGGCGTCGGACTCAAGATCGGTCGCGAGTTCTGGGAGTTCATCAGCGGCGATCCGCAATGCTTGAACGAGCTGCTAACGCTTGCGGGCGAGGCTGCCGGCGAAGCGCCGCCGGGTGAGGCGAGCTTTGCCGAGCGCGTCGAGTCGAAGCTTGAGAGCCTGACTAGCGAATTCGCGGCGCGGTACGGCCGGGCGCTCGACGACCGCGCCTGGGAGCTGTTTCTCGCCGACAACTCGTGAGAACCTTTCGGCCGAACTTGGCAATGTCTGAACGTCACGACGGCCGGTTCGGCCGTTTCTTGGCACGACCACGCGGCTATGGTTGCCGCGACCGCTGACGGCGGCGATACGCGCGTTGACGACACGCCCCGCCGCAGTAGTACTGTGCGTCTAGGCGCTTCAAGACGATGCTCGCGCCGCACACCCCGCAGCTCCTTAGCGGCACAGACGCGAGAGTAGCCTCCAGCGGCGGCAGCGCGTCCAGGATGCCTGTATCTCCGCGTCGGAGTACAGCGTTGGCAGCGCCGTCTCGCTCACAGCGTTACGGCTCCGGGAGAAAACGAGCCGAAACCTGCGGTCACGCGAGACGACCTAGGGACGAGTCCGCGCCAGTCTGCATTGCGACGGAGGTGCTGTCCCATTGTCCGTCTCGGAGTCTCTCCAGGCTACGCTGGCAGCGTGATCGCTGACGACCCCGTTGCTGCGTTCGAGGCGCTTCCGAGGCGGCTCTTTCTCGACTCCTCGACGCTCCAGGCCGTGCTCCAGTACGGCGAGTTCATCTTCGAGAACGTCGAGCCTCCCGCGACCGCGCGAGGCCTTCAATTGCCTGGCTTCCGCGACGAACTGGAAGCGCTCCAGGCCATCCTCCAGGTGAATCAGCGGGCGATGCTCGACGTGGCGATCTCCGAGAACAGCCTGCGCGAGATCGCAGACAAGCAGGACGCTCGCTACTTGAGTTGGGCGCTGGACGTGCGCGATCACTGGCGCACGCGCATCGCGGAGCACGAGGGCCGGGCCTTCACCGGCGCGGACGTCGGGCAGGCCGTCCGCCTCGACGGCGGCGCGTTCGGCTACCTGTCGGCGAAGGACAAGGCCCTGCTCAAGGACGCGCTCGCGTGCGAGTCCGACGCCTTCCTCACCATGGACAGGAGACTCGCCCGGAACGCGCCTGCGCTCCGAGCGGCGGTCGGCATCCAGGTGCTGCGCCCGGTGGACTACTGGGCCGTGCTGCGGCCGTGGGCCGCGCTCTACCTGTAGCGAGAGGCGAGCTTCCCTGCGCCCGCTCACCGATCGTCGGCGACGGCGAGGATCGAGACGATCGCCGGGCGCACGTGCAGGTACAGGTCGCCGTCATGCGCTTCGAGCACGCCCTGGGCGATGAGGTCGAGCACGTCGGCCTCGTCCATCCCCATCTGCCTCGCGGCCTCTGAGAGCGGCAGGAAGCCGTCCGGGCGGCCGCCCATATGATCCTCGGCCCGCCAGCCGGGCGGCATGCGCGATGCGGTTGGCGCTGGCCCGGCGAGCAGGATGCGGCGGTGGCGCTCGTCGGCCGCCCGGTTGAGCTGGTCGGGGAACGACATCGTACGGGTCAGTGACCGAACAGAAGGCGGCGGGCCGCTGGACGCCGAAGGCGAGCCGCTCCTCGCCGCGGAAGAGAACTTGGTTTTCACGTACAAGTCTTCGTGCGATTCCGTGAAGGTGACCCGCGCGTGTTCTCTGTCCCAGATCGACTGCGCCGACGCCGAAGGCCCCGATGAGCGCGACGCCTTGGGCGATCACTGGCGAAGTCACGACGAGCTTGCCCCATAGTCGATCCGGATCGGACTCGATGAGCGGGGCGCTCTGATAATTGGCGTTCCCGTCCTTCTGGAGCCGGTGTGGGTGCCAAAATTCAGTTCGCCGCTCGGAACATGCCGATTTGCAGGCGGAACCGAATTCATGCACCGGCACCCCACGGGCTGAGGCCGGCGGCGCCGGCGTCGACCAGCGGATCGCCGACCTCGAGGCCGAGCGGGACGCGCCGACGCTCGCGCAGTAGCGCGTCCTGGACGAGAAGACTGCGTTCGTCGAAAGGCACCGCGACCGGCTCGTCCGGGACGCCGAGAAGGCCCGGAAGGCAGGCTGGGAATCATCTAACCTGGGCGTCGCCCGGCCGAATCGTCAGCGACTTGCTGGCTGTGGTGGTTGCTGCGCCAGCCACCCGGGATGCTCGCAGTAAGGCTGCAATGCACTCCGCGCTCGTTCGAGCGACGTGAGGACCTCTCGGCGACCCTACGCGCTTGCTGCTTCCCAGCGTTCGATCAGCTCGCGTCCTTCCGCTGTAGTTGAAACCTCGCGACATACCTCTCCGAGAGCTCGCGGTCCTTCTGCTCCGCGTTCTGCATCTCAAGTTGCGCGTACGCGTTCAGGACGGCGTCAACCACGTCCATTGGAAGTGCCGCACAGATCTTCGGGCGTAGGGTTCGCAAACTCGATCACCGACTTGCCCTGCTTCATGCTCGGCGAGCGTCTGCTCAACGCGTGCTTAGACAAGCAGCTCGAAGCCGGATGCGTCGCGAGCTGGGCCGCCAGCTCGTCGAGTGGCCCGTCCGCTCACCGGCGCCGGACGCTGCTCGGCACAACGTCGGCGCGCCTGACTCGGTGGCAAGGATGGCAAGGTTCGGTGTTCGCTCGGGTTCGCTCGGGTTCGCTTGCTTGAGCCGAAAGCGCTGCAAACGCACCGTTTGAGCGAACGGGCGCGAACCGAAGCGAACGACTGCTTGCATTTGCCATGCAGAAGGTCGTGGGTTCGAGTCCCATCATCCGCTCTGAAAGCTCCTGCAAAACAGGAGGTGTTGTCGCCTGGAGGGGCAACCAGCCAAGGCTCATGGCAAGGTTGAGGCCTAGATTGTGCCTCCGATGACGACGGACACAAACTCTTGCTCGGGGCGACCCAGCGGTAGCCGCCGGATGGTCGTAGGCAGTCAGACGGGGATTGGCGTACTGCCGGCCGATTGCGGCCGGAGGTCAGCTCGGTGTCAGACAGGACTCTGCCGAGCCCGATACGTAGACCTTGCAGTGATCTGGGCGATGAACCGGGAAGCCTTCAGGATGTGACGACTGTCTTCGCCGTGCGCCGTCCGATTGGACCATCTTTCGGCTTCCTTACGGGGTCATCGGCAATGTCCAGAGAGGGAGCTTGCACCGAGGATCCCTGTATTCGGGGAAGAGCGTCACCATTCGCGCATGCGCGGCAAGTGCAAACGGAAGCAGTTCGTTCGCCAGCTCCGGCGAGGCGCCGAGCAACTGTGCACCGCTTCTGAAGTGGCGGATCGCCTGGCACTCCACCTTTGCTTCGTTTCGGCGCCACTTCCATCGGCGCAGGTGGTATGCCTCGTGCACGAGCACGAGCACCCCGGTCGCTCGCTGCCACAGGGGAACGAGCGGGTCAGAGACGGCCACCGCTCCGGCGCAGAGGGCCGGGTGCAGCACGATGTACTCCGCCATCATGTCCGTGTAACCCCACCCACGCTGGGGGTTCGGCGCGGTGCCCCAGATCGGGTCGCCGACCCACTCCCTATTCGAGGGGCAGCGGACCTCCGCCGGTCGCATCGCAAAGTAGCTGGCGACGTTCTCGAGGAGGGGCGGTCGTTCGTACGCCGAGGCGGTGGGCGCTGCCAGCAGCACGACGCCAAGAACCAGTCCGAGAACTGCGGTCCTGGCCGCGCTCGAGCGACCGGCGCGACGAGGTCGCAGCGTTCGGCTCCCAAGCGGTCTCGGCCACCGACGTCTCCACCAGCGAGAGCGCGTGCGCGCTGCCGACGCGACGGGTGGGGCGAGCGATGTCCACGCCAGGGCCCGACGCGCGAGCGCGCAGGCGCAGCGGGGAAGCGAAACGACCGTTCCCTCACCGCCGAGGTTGCCAGCTGCGTGTGCGAGCGCATGGGCGAGGTGTGCGTGGTAGAGGCGTTCGCGGATCTCCGGCTCGGTCAGCGCCAGCCGGGGTAGGTGGCCGCGCGCCCGGAGCCGACGGATGGTTGTCTCGTCGAGCCCCAAGCGCGCGGCCACCGAGTGTGGCTGCGGGCGCATCGCTGTTTCAGGCTTCCAGCCGCGGTTGGGCTGCGCGGCGGCTTGGGCGTAGCGCGAGCCGGAGGGTCAGCCGGGGTCGCCGGTGGTGCTGCGCGGTGCCGCGGATCTCTCGCGCGAGCCGCTCGTTGTCGGCCTCGCGCGCACGCTGTTCCAGGTGTTCGCGCGTCACGAGCCGGAGCGAGTCTGAGGTGTGGTAGTTCACGGTGCTCCTCTCCGATCGGTTTGGGCGGATCCCGGTCGCGTTGGGATCCCGAGCCCGAGCGTGCGCCTCGGCTCCGAACGGGCCGTGAACAACGACCAAACGGCGGCTTAACGCCGTGGTACCGTCGTCGCCAGGAGGGAGGCGGGAGATGCGCATCGAGTTTCGGATCCTCGGCCCGCTCGAGCTCAGCGCCGGCGGCCGGGTCCTGCCGCTCGGCAGCCCGAAGCAGCGCGCCCTGCTCGCGCTCCTGCTCGTGCACGCGAACGAGACGGTCTCGCGCGACCGCCTGATCGAGGAACTGTGGGGCGACGCGGCGCCGGCGAGCGTCGAGTCCGCCTTCCACGTCTACCTCTCCCGGCTGCGACGACTGCTCGACTCGGCCGGAGGCGGCGCCCTACTCGTGCGGCAGGCGCACGGGTACAGGCTGCGGGTCGAGCCAGACGGGCTCGATGCGACCCGCTTCGCCGGCCTGGCCCGGGAGGGCAGGGAGGCGCTGGCAGCCGGAGAAGCCGAGCTCGGCGCCGATCGCCTCCGCCAGGCGCTCGCGCTCTGGCGAGGCCCGGCTCTGGCCGACCTCGAGTCGGAGCGCTTCGCGATCGCCGCCGCCGCGCGGCTCGGCGAGGAACGCGTCGCGGCGCTCGAACAGCGGCTCGAGGCCGATCTGGCGCTCGGTCGCGATC